>Ga0114997_10004236_pt1 | contig 11151 bp, 11 predicted proteins | sample ArcticOcean_MG_C_2_FD_87045 | JGI IMG/M metagenome (GOLD analysis project Ga0114997, IMG submission 87045) | Marine microbial communities from western Arctic Ocean - ArcticOcean_MG_CB4_136 | ecosystem: Environmental > Aquatic > Marine > Oceanic | place: Arctic Ocean: Canada Basin | collected... | reverse complement strand
TTTTAATAGATACTAATTGATTAACATTATTATGCATAAAATATTACCAAGATATTATTATTTTATAGATAGCTTTAATAAAGATCATATCAAAAATTTAGATAAAAACATTGCTATAATTTTTAGAAAATACACTAAAAAATTAAATATTAATGAATTAAAGGAAATAAAAAAAATTTGTAAACTGACTAATAGAAAGTTTTTGCTCTCAAATAACATAAAATTAGCTCTACAATTAGATTTGGATGGGGTTTATTTGCCATCTTTTAATAAAAGCAATAAAATAAATATCTATTCTAAAAAAAATAAATTTTTAGTACTTGGTTCTGCACATAACTTAAAAGAAATTAAGATTAAAGAAAGCCAAAACGTTGATGCTATTTTTTTATCATCATTATTTAATAGAAAAAAAACTTTTTTAGGTTTACAAAAATTTAAAATTTTAAAGTCTAGTACAAAACTTAGAGTTATCGCCTTAGGTGGCATTAATAAAAATAATTTAAATAAACTAAAATTACTTGATATTTATGGTTTTGCTGCAATATCCTTTTTTAATAAGACAAAAAAAAGGCCCCTGTAAGGGGCCCTTAAATTTTTAGTTTAAAATTAAACTAGAATGCAAATGCTACGTTAACTTCTGTAACTGAATCATCAGACCCAGCTGTTCCGCCAGAAGAATTTTCATTGTTAGTAAATGCGCCAATAGTCATTGATCCCATTGTGTAAGACACAGCAACACCAGTATTTTCTTGGTCATCTTTACCAGTAGCTTCAAACTCTACTGTAGATTTACCAATCGATGCTGAAAGATTTTCATTAATTGCCATTGAAACGGAATAATGAGTTCTATCTTGGTCTGAGTCAGCAGCAGACTTATCTATTCTACTTAACTGAAGACCAGCTGTTACAGCGCCCATTGTATATGTACCATATACAGTAGATGTGTCAGTTGCAGCGTGGTTAGAAGTTCCAGCAATGTCACCCATACCAATACCAAGTTCAACTCCGTCCATCATGTCACTTGAAGTAACTACGAAAGATTTAGAAGAACCTACATTAGCTCCACCTGAAGATTTGTTATAAGCACCGCTTAAACCAAAACCAGCAAATGAACCACTATATCCTAAAGTGTTAGCTGTACTCATAGTAATTACACCATTTGCTTGACCATCAAGGTCATCCCAAACATTTTCACCAGCTGTAGGCATTTTGTCTTGATATGCCTGAATACCAGTTGATGCAACACCATTAGATAGTGATACAGTACCAGTGTCACCCATATCAAGTTTTAAACTTGAAGATGAGAACACAGCATTAGTCATAAGATAATTGTAAGAAATAGTCATACCATTATCTAATTCTCCTGACCCAGTAAAACCAAGCCCTTGGTTCATTGACCATGGATTACCTGTAACTTCACTTTCGTCTTGACTAGCATAAATCACTTTTGCTGTTCCACTAACGTCCACTGCTCCAGCGAAAGCTGATGTAGCAGCTAGTGATCCTGCTAAAGCAGTTAATCCTAGTTTTTTTATATTTGTCATAATTGACTCCTTCATTATTTATAATTAATTATAATTGACGAATAAATATCAAATTTAGGATAAATATAGGATGTTTATTTTGCATTAGCGTTAATTTTTCTTTAACTGTTGCATAAATACATCACAATTTTCTCAAAGCCCTATATTTGATGACTTTTTCTAAGTTTCATACTACAGGTAATGTGTTATTTAATCAAACTAAAATAAATTATGATTTCCAGCAAACTTATTAAAATAAAAACTATTTTACTTATTATGGTTATCTTACCATATTTAAATTCTTGTGGCATTTATAGGCCTACTGACGCAAAAAAATTCCCCCCTGAACCAGAAAAAAGAATTCAAAAAAATATAGAAGAAGGCAGAGGTATAAGATTTTTTGGTGGAAAAAAAAAGGGAGGTGTTTTTGATTTTGCTTCATCAAATTCATTGTGGAGAGCCTCTCTAGACACTATAGATTTTATGCCCATTTTAACCGCAGATTATGGTGGTGGAATTATTGTTACAGACTGGTTCACGGCTACTGAAGAAAAAAATAAAGCATTAAAAATTTCTATTCGATTTTTAACAAATGAAATTAGAGCTGATGCTCTAAGCATAAAGATATTTAAAAAAAATTGTGACACAGATAAGAGCTGTAAAATTATTAATAGTCAAGGTGAGCTAAACGGTGAATTAAAATTAGCAATCCTAAGAAAAGCAGCGAAGTATGAAAGTGAAAAAAGTACAAATAAAAATAAAAAGAAATATAATACGGTAACTCTTCCTGATTAAAAAATTAAACCACTAAAAGTAATTTTAAATTAATGGAAAGATATAACTTTAGAACAGTTGAAAATAAATGGCAAAAATACTGGGAAGAAAAAAAATTATTTAAATCCAGTGTAGATAAAAGTAAGAAAAAATTTTACTGCTTAGAAATGTTTCCATATCCTTCTGGTAAAATTCACATGGGTCACGTAAGAAACTATACAATCGGAGATGTTTTATCACGTTACAAAAAGATGCAAGGATATAATGTCCTACATCCAATGGGGTGGGATTCCTTTGGTATGCCCGCAGAAAATGCAGCACGATTAAATAACCTAGACCCTAAAGAATGGACTGAAAAAAATATCTCTGTAATGAAATCTCAATTAAAACAGCTTGGTCTTTCAATAGATTGGGATAAAGAAATTTCAACATGTGCACCAGAGTATTATAAACATCAACAAATATTTTTTCTCGAGCTTTATGATAAGGGTTTAGTATACCGAAAAGAAAACTATGTAAATTGGGATCCCATTGATCAAACAGTTCTTGCTAATGAACAAGTTATAGATGGAAAAGGATGGAGATCTGGCGCTACTGTTGAAAGAAAAAAATTAAACCAATGGTTTTTTAATATATCAAAATTTTCCGATGCTCTTCTTACCGGTTTAGAAAATCTTAATGAGTGGCCAAATAAAGTAAAAACAATGCAAAAAAATTGGATTGGAAAATCTTTTGGTTGTGAAATAGATTTTAAAGTAGAGGGTAATTTACCATTTGAAAAAATTAAATGTTTTACTACAAGGCCAGATACTTTGTTTGGATTTTCATTTTTGGCAGTCTCTGTTGATCATCCACTTTCAAAATTTTATGAAAAAGATAAAGATTTTATAAGTTTTAAATCAGAATGTTCAAAAACTGGAACTACGGAAGAATCTATAGCACAGGCAGAAAAAATTGGATTTAAAACTAAATTAATGGCAGTAAACCCTCTTGATGAGTCTAATAAAGTTCCTGTATACTTTGCAAATTTTGTATTAATGGACTATGGATTTGGTGCAGTATTTGGTTGTCCGGCGCATGATCAAAGAGATTTAGATTTTGCTATAAAATATAATTTAAAAGTTTCTTCAGTTGTAAGACCTGAAAACCAAGATAAAAATTTTAAAGTTATAGAGGAAGCCTATACGGGCCCAGGGGTAATTTTTAATTCTAAATTTTTGGATGGTCTCAAAGCCCCAGAAGATTCAATTATTAAAACAATTGAAATTCTAGAGAAAAAAAAAATAGGTAAGACAAAAATTAATTTTAGATTAAAAGATTGGGGGGTATCAAGGCAAAGATATTGGGGGTGTCCTATTCCTATTGCTTATAATAAGAAAAAAGAAATTATAAAAATTCCTATAAAAAATTTACCAATTAAACTTCCTGAAAAAATTAATTTAAATACAACTGGTAACCCATTAGACCATCAAGAAAAATGGAAAAATATCATTATAAACGGCGAAGAATGTACTCTTGAAACAGATACTCTAGATACTTTTGTTGATTCTTCTTGGTACTTTTTAAGATTTTGTTCGTCAAAAAATGAAGATTATGGTTTTGATTTTAATGAGGTTGACTACTGGATGCCAGTAGATCAATATATTGGAGGAGTTGAACATGCTATACTTCACCTATTATATTCAAGGTTTTTTATGCAAGCTATCGGTTATAAAAATAACAAATTTAATCATACCGAACCCTTTAAAGGTCTATTCACACAAGGCATGGTTTGTCATGAGACCTACAAAGATTCTAATAATAATTGGCTAAATCCTGATCAGGTTTTTTCTGATGATGGTAAAGAGTTTTATAGCAAAAAAAACCCAAAAGAAAAAATAAAAGTTGGATCAACAGAGTCCATGTCCAAATCAAAAAAAAACACAATTGATCCAGAAAACATAATAGAAAAATATGGTGCTGATGCAGTAAGGTTGTTTATTTTGTCTGATAGCCCTCCAGAAAAAGATGTTCAATGGTCTGATCAAGGCATGGTTTCTTCATATAAGTTCATACAAAAATTTTGGATCTTACATAAAAAAATAATTAATAAACTCTCAGAAAATAAAAAATCTAAAGAGGTAAAGCAAGATTCTTTAAATCGGTTTACTAATATTTTGATTGATAAGGTCACCAAAAATTTAGAAAAATTTCATTATAATGTGATTGTAGCCAATCTTTATGAAACATATAATTTTTTAATAAAAGAAATTAATAAAGATTTAAATAATAATGATTTACTAGAAAATTATAAATCAATTCTTAAAGTAATGAGACCTGTAATTCCCCACATAACCTCGGAATGTCTAAATGAATTAAATGCAGAAAATCAAGATAATTGGCCAAAATTAGATAAAGAATATATCTCAGATAATGAGGTTAATGTGGTTATCCAAATTAATGGAAAAAAAAGATCGGTAATTAATATACAAAAAGATTTAGATGAAAAAACGTTAATTATTGCCATTAAAAAAGATGTGAATATTAAAAAATTTTTAGAAAATAATAATATTATTAGAAGTATATATGTTAAAAATAAGCTAATTAATTTAATTTTAAAATGAAAAAAAATCTAATCTTAATAACTTTATTATTTTTTTTTATTACAAGCTGTGGATATAAACCAATTTATTCAAGTAAAAAAAATAATTTTGATATTCTGAAAATAGAAATAATTAAAGAAAGCAGATTAAACACATTAATAAAAAACAACCTAAACAACCTCTCAAATAAAGATGGTGAAAAAAAAATAAATTTAATAATTAATGCAGAAAAGGTAAAAAGCGTTGCATCAAAGGATGCAAAAGGAAATTCTCAATTATTAGTAATGTCACTTTCAATTGTTGTCGAAATATATGAAAACGGCAAAAAGAAATCAGAAAAACAGTTTTCAGAAAGTTTCTCTTATTCAAACAACTCTAATAAGTTCAATCTTTCTAAATATGAAAAAAGTATTGAAAAAAATTTAAAAGATAAAATTGTTAAAAGCATAAATAGATATTTAATCTCTTTCTAGAATGATTATAAAATCGTTTGAATTAAGCAAAATTAATCAAAAAAATACTAGCTACTATCTTTTTTATGGCGAAAACGAAGGGCATAAAAATGAATCTATAAATAAAATCTTTAATAGTAAGTCCTTAAAAAATATTTATAGATATGAAGAAAAAGAAATTCTAGATAACCCTGAAAATTTTTTTAATAGCATTATATCAAAATCATTTTTTGAAAATGAAAAAATAATTATAATATCAAGAGTTGGAGATAAAATTTTTCATATAATAGAAGAAATTATTGAAAAGAATATAGATGCTTTAAAAATTATTTTAAATGCAGGTTTGCTAGAAAAAAAATCAAAATTAAGGAATTTATTTGAAAAAAATAAAAATACTATTTGTGTTCCTTTTTATGCAGATAATTACCAAACATTAAATACTTTAGTTAATAATTTTTTTAGGGAAAAAAAAATATCTATTTCCCAACAATTAATTAATTTGTTGGTGGAAAGGTGTAGGGGAAGTAGGCAAAACTTAAAAAATGAATTGAGTAAAATTGATTCATTTATAATGGGTAAAAAGAATATAAATTTAGATCAAATTATAAAATTAACAAATCTTGCAGAAAATTATAATGTATCTGAATTGATTGATAGCTGTCTTGCAAAAAATTTTAAAAAAACTGTAAATATTTTAAATGAAAACAACTTTTCACAAGAAGATTGTATACTGATAACCAGAACTCTATTAAATAAATCTAAGCGATTATATAAGCTTCTATTAGAGGTTGATAATAATAAAAATCTTGAACAGGTAGTTTCCTCTTTTAAACCAACAATATTTTGGAAAGATAAAGAGGTTGTTAAGCAACAAGTAAACAATTGGCAATTAAGTAATGCTGAAGATTTGATATATCAAACTAGTGAATTAGAGTTAACAATTAAAAAAAACTCCTCTAATGCAATTAATATATTGTCCGACTTTATTATTTCTAAGTCTGGTAGGGCTAGTAGTTAGATTTAATTATTTCTATAATTTTATTTAATTGGTCCAAGTCTTTATACTCAAATAAAATTGAGCCACTATTATTTTTTTTATTTTTAATAATAACATTTAACCCAATCTTGTTGGTTACTAAGCCTTCTAACGCTTTTAAATTGGGATCTTTTAAAGGTTTAGAAGATCGTTTTTTTATTTTAAAGATTTTGACAAAATTTTCTGCTTGTCTCACAGAAAGATTTTTTTCAACTATTTTTTTTGCAACAAACTCTGCATTGCCCAAACCAACCAAAATCTTTGCATGACCTGGTGATAATTTTTTAGTTTCTATTAATCTTAAAACTTCTTGGGGCAGAGCCAATAATCTTAAGTGATTTGCAATGTAGCTTCGACTTTTTCCAATAAATTTACCAACCTTTTCTTGATCGTATGAAAACTCATCTATTAGTCGTTGATAACCTCGAGCCTCTTCAATTGCATTAAGATCATTTCTTTGAACATTTTCAACAATTGCAAATTCTAAAGATTTTAAATCATCTGCTTCTGTAATAACAACAGGGACTTGATGTAATCCGGCTTTTTGAGCAGCCAGCCATCTTCTTTCACCAGCAATTATTTCATACTTTGATCTTTCATCATTTGATTTTCTTACTATGATTGGCTGTACAATTCCTCTTTCCATTATCGAGTTTGTAAGGTCTTGTAAACTTTCTTCATCAAAAAGCTTTCTAGGCTGAAATTTATTACTTACTAAATCACTTATTGATAATTTATTAATATTTGTCTCTACTTGAGTTTCGCCAATCAGTGATGATAAACCTCTACCCAAACCTTTCTTGATTTTATTTGCATCCATTATGCAGCACTTCCTATTTTACCCTCTTGATTAATAAATTCATCTGTAAAACTATAATACGATTTACTACCTGGACATGATCTATCATAAATTAAAACTGGCATTCCATGAGATGGGGCCTCTGATAGTCTTACATTTCTTGGTATCACTGTTAAGTAAACTTTTTCGTTAAAATAATCTCTAGCCTCCTTCTCAACCTGAGATGAAAGTTTATTTCTTTTATCATACATGGTTAAAAGGATTCCTCTTATTTTTAAATCAGGATTTAGACTTACTTTTATTCTCTCTATGGTCTTCATTAATTGAGTTAGGCCTTCCAACGCAAAGAATTCGGTCTGTAATGGAACTACAAGTGAGTCTGACGACACCAAGGCCATTACCGTTAATAAACTTAATGATGGGGGGCAGTCAATTAGTATATAATCATATGATGCTCTAGAATCATTTAAATATGAGGCTAATTTAAACTTCAAAATAAAAGCCCTATTGTTATCACCAGCAGTTTCAACCTCTAGTCCAGACAAATCTACATTCGAAGTTATAATATCTAAATTTTGAAACTGAGTTTTCTTAATCACTTCAGAGATCATCTTTGTTCCATTTAAAATTCCATAAATAGTTTGATCTGAGCTTTGTAAATTGGAAAGTCCAAGACCTGTGGTCGCATTCCCCTGTGGATCTAAATCAATTACTAAAACTTTTTTTCCTTGCTGAGATAAACCTGCCGCAAGATTAATGACAGTTGTTGTTTTACCAACCCCACCCTTTTGATTTATTATCGAAATGATCTGCATGTTATTTTTTTTTTATATTTTTTATGTTTAACAAAAAAGATTCTTCGCTGGTTAAACTTTTCTTTTCTTCATACTCTAGATCCCAACTGTTTAAAGTATTCTCTAATATTTTTTTTCCATTTTTACCCATAAATAAAATTAAATTATTATAACTTTTGAAATTTCTATGAACTAAATCTAAAATAATCGGCATTGGTTTGAATGCTCTAGCCATTATAGTTCCTGTTTCTATTTCTTTGGTTTCAAAAATATTTTTTTCAAATACTTCCGTTTTTAATTTTAACTTTCTTGAGACTTCTCTCAAGAAAGAACTTTTATGATGACTTTTTTCATATAAGTTGATTTTTAAATTTTTTCTTAGATTTTTTAACATTATTGCTACAACTATTCCAGGCATACCACCCCCAGTACCTATATCACTGGTTGTATTAGCATTTAAATCAATAAAATCAATGATTTGTGCTGAATCTATTATATGTCTTTCCCTAATTACTTCATTTTTTGAGGTTTCTTTGCTCACAATATTTATGTCCTGATTTTTATCCTGAATCATAGATATAAATTCTTCAAAATCTAAATATGTTTCACGTGAAACATTTAGGCGGTCTAATAGCGAGTATGATTTTATAATATCTTCCATTAAGCTCTATGCTTAATAGACTTTCTTTTTACATGTGACAACAAAATATATACAGCTGCTGGCGTAATTCCATCGATTCTTAAAGCTTGACTCATTGTTTTAGGCTTTATTTTTTTAAATTTAGTTTTTACTTCATTAGATAGTCCACTTAAATCATCATAGTTAATTATGTCCGGAATAATTAGGTTTTCGTCCCTTTTAAAAGCAAGAATGTCTGCTTTTTGTTTCTTTAAATAACCTCTATAATGGGCATTTATTTCTATTTGTTCATCAATTTTTTTATCAAAAAAAGGTATATTAGGCCAAATTTTCCTTATTTTTTTCATATCAACATCTTTTTGAGCTAATATTTCATTTGATTTTCTTAAAACTCCATCTTTTGCAATTTTTATATCAAATTTCTTTATTTTTGTTGGAGATATAGACGATTCAAGCATTTTTTGAGATATTATTTTTATTTTAGATTCTTTATCTTTAAATATGTCCGCTCTTTCTTTAGAGATTAATCGGATCTCAATACCCTTATTTGTTAATCTTTGGTCTGCATTATCAGCTCTTAAGCTTAATCTATATTCTGCTCTTGAAGTAAACATTCTATAGGGTTCAGCAACACCTTTGGTTACTAAATCATCTATCATCACTCCAATATATGCATCTGATCTATCCAAAATAAATGGCTCCTCTTTCTTAAATGATAAGGCAGCATTAATTCCAGATATCAATCCTTGGGCTGCTGCTTCCTCATATCCCGTTGTCCCATTTATCTGTCCGGCAAGATATAAGTTTTGAATTTTTTTTGTTTCAAGTGTTAAAAACAGCTCTGTAGGGTCAATGTAATCATATTCTATTGCATATCCCGGCCTAATTATCTTGACATTTTCTAAACCACTGATATTATTACATATTTCTTGCTGTACATCCTCCGGCAATGAAGTAGATATCCCATTTGGGTATATTGTGTAGTCATTTAACCCCTCTGGCTCTAAATATATCTGGTGTCGGTCTTTATCTGCAAACTTTACTATCTTGTCTTCGATTGAAGGACAATATCTTGGTCCGACTCCTTTAATGCTACCAGAGTACATGGCACTTCTTTTTAAATTTCTTTGAATTATCTGATGAACCTTTTCATTCGTATAGGTCATCCTACATGAAACTTGTTTATTTAAAATTTTTTTTGTTAGGAAAGAAAAAAAATAAGGATCCTCATCTGCAAACTGTTCTTCTAAATTGTCATATTTAATTGTTCTAGAATCCAATCTTGGTGGTGTTCCCGTCTTAAGTCTTCCTATTTTGAAATCATATTTTGCAAGTTGCTCTGTTAAACCTGTTGAAGGCTTTTCATCAAATCTTCCTGCGGGAGTTCTCTCATCACCTATATGAATCAAGCCATTCAAAAATGTGCCGGTCGTCAAGATTAGCTTGTCACATAAGATTTGCTTACCTGACTTTGTTTCAAAACCACTTACAGTATCTTTTTTAAAAATAAACTTTATTACTGAGTCAGAAAAAATGCTTAAATTACAGTAGTTTACAAGTTTTTCTTGCATGTATTTGCGATATAAGAATCTATCAGATTGAGTTCTTGGTCCTTGAACCGCAGGGCCTCTACTTCTGTTTAACAATCTAAATTGTATGCCCGACTTGTCTGCAATCTCTCCCATCACACCATCTAAGGCATCTATCTCTCTAACAAGATGACCTTTGCCAAGACCACCTATAGCGGGATTACAAGACATCTCTCCTATGGTTTCAATTTTATGAGTGAATAAAGCGGTGTTAACTCCAAGGCGTGCGGAAGCTGCAGCAGCCTCGCAACCTGCGTGGCCTCCTCCAATTACAACTACATCAAATGACAAATTATTTTTCATAACTTAAATTTATAACTGATAAAAGTTTTTACAAGTTGAGAGTAAAAAATAATGAACTTGTTTCGAATGTTGATTCAACTTAAAAAAAGACTAAAAGTGGGTTCAAATATTAAAAATTACTATTGTTTACCAACGATAAGTGTCCAAAATGGTCCTAAAATTGAGGTAAAAGATACTTTTTAGAGAAAATAAAATTTGTTGATAATAAAAGCTTATTTAAGAAAAAACAGCTGTAATAATTTATATTATTTATTTTCCAATGCAAAAATCATTAAAAATGCTTCCTAATATTTCTTCGACATCAACTTTTCCGACTATCATGCCGAGATGCCTTGTGGCTAATCGGAGATCTTCGGCTGCTTTATCAAAATCTTCTGCTTGATTTTTTTCTTGAAAATTTCCTAGGTAATCTAAACTTTGCTGAAGGTGTTGTCTGTGTCTTTCCCTTGTAATTAATATGTCATCACTAGTAATAAATTTATTTTTTAATTTATTTTTTATTTTTAAAATTAAACCATCAACGTTGAGGTTATCTTTTACTGAAATTAAAACATGATTAAGTTTCTTTATTTCAGAATTTAGATTTTCGTTTAAGAGGTCTGATTTATTTATAACAAGAATTGAACTTTCATCCATTAAATTCTTAATAACACCTTTAA
>Ga0114997_10004233_pt1 | contig 11153 bp, 13 predicted proteins | sample ArcticOcean_MG_C_2_FD_87045 | JGI IMG/M metagenome (GOLD analysis project Ga0114997, IMG submission 87045) | Marine microbial communities from western Arctic Ocean - ArcticOcean_MG_CB4_136 | ecosystem: Environmental > Aquatic > Marine > Oceanic | place: Arctic Ocean: Canada Basin | collected... | reverse complement strand
ATTCGACAGCGACCAGAACCCTTTTCCGTGGCTTTCGGAGGTCGTGGATGCAGCGGCAATGACCAATTTCTTTGAAAGAAAAGTGAAAGATTACCAGAGTTCAGGTGTCCTAGAAGATGACTTTTAAGTGTAACAAACTTTATGGGAGCGTACTGGATTCGATTTAGATTCTTACGCCAGATTGCAAGCAGAGGATGATGGTTGGCCTCTTAAAAAAACTGTCAAAAACCTAAATGCCAACAATGATGTTGACATGGCTCCTTCACTAGCTGAAGCAGACGAGATTCTCGCTCGTTTTGGCTGGGCTGAAGAAGCCGCGCTGGTAGCTTAGTTCTACCCCGTTCTACTCTGGATGCTCGTTAAGGAGATAGGACGACGATAGCGAGCAAAAACCTAGTGTTTAGAGTGGTTCGAGCTAGGTTAAAGAAATCGTACCACGAACTCGCGTAGGCTGTTTGTCAGTAACCTGCCAAGCGAGTTAAATAATACTGACTATGCTTGTAGTACATTTGAGCAGACGGCTCTAAAGACGCGGGTTCGATCCCCGCCGCTTCCACCAAATCTAGATGGAGACCTTACTCATACAATTAGTAAAAAGGTACAGGCCGGAAATAAAAGATTCCAAAAACGAAGTCGAAAGAAAAATTTTACGTAAATTGGTCAGGGATTTAGAAAAAATGATTTATTGTTACCAACCGTCTGCAACCTATACGTTAACTAAATGGAGCGACTAAATCTATTTTACTTTACCTAGGATATCCTCTTCATAGACTGTCCCCCACCACGACATACCTCGATTGTCTCCTACCACCCAATATTCTCGTGGTCCTAAAGTAAAGGGCCCCTCATCTGCGCTAAAGCCAAGCGTCTCCCAACTAAAATCGTCCACAAGCTCTCGACCATTAATATAAAGGACGCCCATTTTTATTTCTACCACCTCGTAGGGGAGAGCAATGACGCGCTTAACCAGAAATTCCCCGAATTCCCAATGCCAAAAAGCCACGATGTCACCTCTCTCTGGGCTTTCAATATCATAGGACAGCTTACTAACTAAAATAAAGTCCTGACTATCAATAGATGGGTCCATAGAAGATCCATCTACCATAAAAACCCGATACCCAAACCGAAAGACCCCCGCTAATATGACAAGCAGTATCAAAAGCCTAATTAGCCACCAAGTATCTCCTTTTTTTAATTTAAAATTCACCTTGTACTCTTTGATTAGACCTCTTATAATAGTGATAAGTACATAAAAAAAAATTAATTAACTAATAATTTTTTGGTGTAATTAGAGGTAAGCTTATGATGGATGCACAAATTATTCTAAATATTGCCTTTGGCACGATTTTATTTCTAGGTGGGTGGCTCCTGAAGCTTATCTTGGGGCATATTAATGAAATCAAATCGAATCACGAAAAATTACTTATAAAACATATTGAGGATATGGAGTCTCTACTAGAGAAACATACCAATCTAGCCCTCTCTATGCCGGAGAAGTATGTTTCCAAAGATGACTTCCAAACTTTTGTAGAGCGTATAGATCACCGGTTTAACAGGATCGAAGAAAAACTTGACGATCTTCTTAAAAAATAGTTTCGTTCTTCCAGAACAAGAGCTATAATGAGATATGCTGTCTATTTATAGCACTGCTTTTAATGTAATTAAAAATAACTTTGACTACAAAGACGCAGTTAAAAACTTCTGCCTTTTCGCCCAAGAGGTAGTTATTTCAATAAATAAGAGTGACGACGATACATGGGAAGCATTCGAAGAGCTCAAGAAGACCTACGGAAATCTAACTACTATCCCCGCCAGTGTAAGCTACGATGACCCTTGCATTGACGGAAAATTATTTAATTTAGCCCTTCAAAATACTACCCAAGAATTTAAGATTCTTCTTGGGCTAGATCAACGGATTCCGCTTAGGCAGCGTGAGAATTGGGAACAGCTAGCTTACTCTCTGAGATTTGCCCCTCATGACGCATATCTTATCCCTGTTTTAGATCTATGGGGGAGCGAGAGTAAAATTCGATGGGACCCAGAAGCCAATGTAAGCTTCCAGTGGTTCCTTCATAAAGAGGGGCTGGAAAGGGGAGTCGTGGACTTCGCCCGACTACCTAACAATAAATTTGATCCATCCAAAAGTGACTCAGGTGAATTAATTTACCCCGATGGAAAGCTAGTAAAACATGAGCACTATCTACAAGGGGGGAGTCCAGCAAATTTAAAAGATTATCTACTTGCGCTAGAGGAGCAGTCGGTGTATGTATTTCATTTGGGTTATATGAGCTTTGAAAATAGAATTAAAGTTAATGAAGATATCTGGCGTAAGCAGTGGGAAGAAATTAGACCTCCAGAAAAAAGAGAAAACGCTGTTGCCTCAAGCGTGGAAGAGTTAAAAAAATATCCAACATTTGAACATAATCTAAAACTTTGGCATGAATAAAAAATTAGGACTAATCGGTTGCGGTTATTGGGGTCCCAATATCGTAAGGAATATACAGAAATTAAAAGGCGCAAGTCTTGAATTTCTTGTAGACACAAACCCCGAAGCATTAAGCAAGCTATCGGTAGCGACCTCCCTGTATTCTGATTTAGAATCAGCACTAGAACGACACCAAGGGGTTGAGGGGGTGATCATTGCCACTCCCATTTCTACTCATTTTGAGCTTGCAAAGAAAGTACTAGAGTCTGGAAGAAGCGTCTTGATACAGAAACCGATGACTATGAATGCACAGGAGTGTGACATTTTAATGGACATCGCAAAATCTAAAAATCTAGTGATAATGGTTGCACACACCTTTTTATTCACTGGGGCGGTAAGGAAACTCAAGGAGCTTGTGGATTCTAATCACCTTGGTGACTTAAAGCACTTAGACTCTTGTCGGATTAATCTTGGTCTTTTTCAACGAGACTCTAATGTCGTGTGGGACTTGGCCCCTCATGACTTTTCTATCTTGAGTTACTTAATTGGAGATAGGAAACCGCTATTCTTATCAGCGGTGGGCTCAAGCCACACCCCCAAAGGCAACGCGGATGTTGCTAATATTTCTGTTCAATATGACGACGGCTTTTCAGCCCATATCCACGTAAGTTGGTTTTCCCCAATTAAGGTACGTAATTTAATTCTTAACGGGAGTGAAAAGATGGTTGTTTACAACGATAACAAGCCCTCAGAAAAAATTATGATCTATGATAAAAGCGTAAGTTATGATGACAGCGTTTTTGACTATAGGTCAGGAGATATGTTTTGCCCCAAACTGGAACACACAGAGGCAATTGAAGAAGAAATCAAGCATTTTTGTGAATGCATGGACGGAGCAGAATGTATTTCTGGCCCCGAACTAGGTAAAAAAGTTGTTAAATTAATCGAAGCGACCAATAAGTCTATAGGATTAAAAGGAGAGCCATTTGATGTACAGTAATCTTAAAGATTCGAAGGTAGGCAGGGGCGTAAATATTTATAGCTTTTGTAACATTTATGGATGTACCATTGGGGATGAAACGCAAATAGGTTCTCATGTAGAAATTCAACGCGGAGCTATTATAGGTAAAAATTGCAAAATTTCTAGTCACTCTTTTGTTTGTGATGGGGTCATCATCGAAGACAATGTTTTTATAGGTCATGGGGTAATGTTCATTAATGACCGCAAACCTAGATCTTGCAACTCAGATGGAACCAAGCAGCAGGGCGGCGATTGGATTTTAGAAAAAACTACAGTAGAAAAGGGGGCATCAGTTGGTTCCAATGCTACAATTTTATGTGGTATTACTATAGGTGCCGATGCAACAGTTGGGGCAGGGTCAGTAGTTACCAAAGATGTACCTCCCAATTCCACTGTATATGGAAACCCGGCACGGATAAAAGGAAATTAAAAGGAAATTAAATGAAAGTTAAATTCTTAGATTTATCTAAACAAAATAAATACATAAAGAAAAAATTAATGTCAGAATTTTCTGATATTATTGACAATACGGCTTATGTTTCTGGAAAAAGAGTAGAAGCCTTTGAACAGTCTTTTGCAGAATATTGTGATGCAAAATACTGTGTAGCTACGAGTAGTGGAACCTCCGCATTACACCTAGCTCTCTCATGCTATAAACATAAGGGCGAAGTATTAACTACCCCCAACAGTTTCATAGCTACAAGCGAAGCTATTTCCTACTGTCCAGATTTAAAACATAAATTTGTAGATGTAAATTGGACTGGAAATATGGATTTTGAGGAAGCTGTCAAAAAAACAAATTCCAAAACCCGTTTTATACTTCCCACGAGTCTCTATGGCAATCCATGTGACTTATTTAGCCTAAAGGTTCTAGCAAATCATAGTAACGCTGTGTTAATAAACGATGCAGCACAGGCACACGGAGCAGTCCTTAACGGAAAAAAAATTGCCTCTCAAATCATGCTGACGTGTTTTAGTTTTTATCCGGGAAAAAACCTAGGAACCTGCGGAGAAGGGGGCGCTGTAGTTACTAATTCCAAACAGCTTTACGAATTAATGAAGTGCTTGTCGAGTCATGGACAAACCAGAAAGTATCATCACTCTTTAGTGGGATATAATTATAGAATGAGTGAGATAGAAGCCGCAGCCCTGAATATTAAATTACCTTATCTAGATGAGTGGACTGACCAGAGAATCGAAGCCGCGCATAGGTATAGAGTTAATTTAGCAGAGAATAAAAAAGTTAAAATGCTGAAAGTGAAAGAAAATAATCGTTGCGTTTACCACATCTTCCCCATCTTCATTAAAAACAGAAATAAGGTTCAAGCCGAACTTCTCAAAGAGGGGGTACAAAGTGCCCTTCACTACCCAAAACCCATACATCTTCAGAAAGCTTATCAATCCTTAAAGCATAAAAGGGGAGATTTTCCAGTAGCTGAAAAACAGGCGTCCATGGAGTTAAGTTTACCCATATATCCGGGAATAACCACGAGAGAAATTGATTATGTTTGTAAAAAATTGGAAGACATTTTATGAAAGTAAAAATTTTAGGATGGAAAAACGAAGAGCTCTCTATTGTTAATAGATTAGAGCGGGGTTTTATAGAGCTTGGGCATGAGATTGCTTTTTTTAATGAAATACCAGACCTGCTAATAGCCATCAACCCAGATGTTTATAGTGATGCCATTGAGGAGAAGGTTGCAGAGGGTGGATTGAAAATTTTTAATGTTCTCGATGTACCAGAGCATCTCCTTGATACCTACCCTATTAACGATATCAAAGAGCAGCTAAAAGAAGCAGACGTAATCACATCTATCTCTCACTTTACAAAAAAACAAATAAAAAAATATTTCAAGAAAAACGCCCAAGTAGTTTATACCCCCTCCTTAGAGATAGAAAACATTCCGCGTAATAAGGATATTGATTTTTTGTACGTAGGTAGAGCGACAGACCCCAATAAAAGATTTGATTTAATTATCAATGGAATGAGAGACGCTGGAATGCCCCTTTCTAGCCTTACAGTATGCGGCCCTGATCCAATTTCTTGCGGGATTTATCGCGGGCTCGTGACCTCAACGCACCTTAATGAATTATACAATCAAGCAAAAGTAGTTCTATTGCCATCAAAACTTGAGGGCGTAGGGTTAAGTATGATAGAAGGAGCTATGGCACAAGCAGTCCCACTCACTTGTAGTGATAATAAAACTGTAAAAGAGTTTGGGTTTGAAGAGTTTTGCGCGGAACCAGACCCCGAGAGCTATGGAAGGGCGATGATGAAGACGTTAATAAATTTTTTAGAAAAAAAACAACGAGTACAAGAAATCGTAAAAGAGCAAGACCTTTTTAATAAATTTGACAAAAAAACAGTTGCTCAAAAATACATCGATATTTATGAAAATAGGATTAATAGCGTCGGCGTATAATTGTGCACAGTTCTTAGAAGACTGCTTAGAGCCTTGGGAATTTTTTAAAAAACATAGTGAGCACGAGCTATGCTGTAGCTTTATCCATAACTGTTTTAAAGAAAACAAGGAGCTTCACCTACCTATTGAATCAAATGATGATACAGCTAAAATTTTAGAACAAAAATATAATGACGGAACAATAGACTACTATAACTTTTCAATGGAATACCTTAAAGAGCATGAGGCTAGAAATGTATGCTTGAAAAATGTGCTCCAAGAAAATGTAGATTATGTATGGACATTAGGGCTAGATGAGCTTTATACTATTGACGAAATAAAAAAGACGCTAGCCTTTGTAGAGGCCAATCCTTTTGTAGATTGGTTCAAAATTAACTATAAAAACTATATCTTTGATGGTACACAATGGGTGGATGGATTTTGTCCTCCTAGGATTTTTAAAGTAAATACACACGCAGGACTAAAAGAGTTATATTATGATGATGATTTTGTTTATACAGACGGAACTGATTACAAAAAGTTATCTAACCTAGAAGTCCCCAAGGTAATTGCCCACGTCAAGCATATGACTTGGCTTCATAGTAACGGTAAAGCTAAAGTTGAATACCAAAAATTACGCTGGGGAGACAACGGGTGCAGTTATTCGTGGGACTATAAAGAGAATAAATTGAAATTTAATGAAAATTTTTATAAGATTACCAATAAATCCTTACCAGTTATAAATTATGAGTGAAGAACGCGAAATGAAATTGTGGCTATGTGGCCTCACAGAAAATTGTCATGAACAGATGAAAGACATGACTGAAGATATATTAAAATATTTCGATGGTCTTATTTTTGTAGATAACCACTCTACCGATGGAACCTTTGAATTTTTAGATAAAATCAAAGGTGAAGGAAAAATCATTAAGCGTCACCTTAAAAATGATATAGATTATCAACTTAGTGAAATCCTAAAAAGCGGATGCATGGAAAATGGAGATTGGTTTATACTAGTTGACCCCGAACACAGACCTAAAGAGTTCTGGTTAAAAAGAATAAAAGGCCAGATAAAGGGATTTTCTGATGAAAAAATCGGCGCTATTTCCTTTTCTGGAAGGGTATACCTAGCACAGTATTTTGATCATATGGATTTTTCCAATACCCCTCACTGGAGCTTGGATGGCATAGTTAATAATGTAAAAAACCACACAAAGGAAGAGCTAGTTAACTGTATAGATTATGTAGTCCCTGAGAACGCTGAAGAAGAGATTCTATTAAATGGCGCAAAATACTTTTATACCTACGGAAGATCGAACCAAATCGATACAGTTTATAGAAATTACAGTGAAGAGCTTATCCTACATCATGAATCTCATCGCCTACAGTTTAGACTCTTTTGTGAAAAGGCACTGAAGCTAGACTTCAGCCTTGATTCTCTTGTGGAGCAAATGAAAAAAGATGAATGGCCCGTATTTTTTCTAGAGTCAGTAGAGCTAGAGACCAACCTAAAAGATCTTTATAGGCATAAAGTCTTAGGTCAATCTTTCGACGAAATCTCTCGCAACAGAATAGATTGGAGTATCGAAATCTGCCGAGAGACCGGGGACACAGAGCAAGTGAACACGAACTACAAGGGGCCTCTTAGCGAGTACCGCAGAAAACAAAAAGAAGAGGAGGAGCTACATGATAAAGAAAGAGCCTAGACTTTGGCTTTGTGGGATAACACAGAACCGCCTTAAAGACATTGATGAAATGACCAAGGACATTCATCAGTGTTTTGATGGACTTATTTTCGTAGATGGTTACTCTAGCGACGGGACTTTTGAACTCCTTCAAGATAGGCAGGGGAAAGGTAAAATTATACAACGCAGCTGGACAAATGACCATGATTTTCAAATGAATGAGTTCTTGCGCCAAGGGCCTATGAGGAATGGGGATTGGTTCGTAACACTAGATTCCCCTGATAGACTAGTTACAAAATGGGCTGAACAGCTAAAGGAAGAAATAAAAGAGCTTCATAAAGAAAAAGTAGGAGCTATCGGGATGGCTGGGAAAGTCTATTTAGCGCAGTATTTTGATCATATGTTTTATTTTCACACCCCTCACTGGGGCTTAAATGGAGTCGTGAATAAAATAAAAAACTACTCCGAAGAAGAAAAAAAAGAATACATAACAAGTGTTCGATTTGATGATCCAGTAAATTCAGCGATGCTACATCCCGTAAAGTATTATTATGTTTATGGTCGGTCAAATCATTGTAACTTGCTTTATCAGCAATTTGGAAATGACGTTTTACAATTTCATGAGTCTCAGAGGCTACAGTTCAGGATTTTTTGTCAAAACACTTTAAATTTAGACTTCACATTAGATTCACTTACAGAATACATGAAGACAGGTGATTGGCCTGAGTATTTTTTAGAGGTCGTAGAGCTCGAGGTGAACCTTAAAGACCTCTATAGATACAGGGTTTTAGAACAGCCCTTTGAAGAAATACTTGAAAATCGTTTTGATTGGAGCATCAAGGAGTATTTTAAAAGCGGAGATAAAATTCAGAAAGATACCTCATACGTTGGACCGTTTAATAAATACCGAGCCAAGGTCGGAGCACCGCAGGAATAAAAGATGAATGCATATTATAATATTTATAAAGAGAATATAGACAAAGGGCGAGGTCCAGTTTTCGAAAGGATAGTAGAAACTTTTTCGGGATCCATGGATTTCCTAGAAGTAGGAACAATTAGAAATCTTGACCCGGGAGCATGGGCTGGAGATGGGTGGAGCACATTCTGGTGGTGTGATTACATAAAAGAAAACGGGGGAAAACTTGTGGTCGTAGACATAAACCCAAGCGCGGTAGAAGCTTGCAAGATAGCCACGGCAGATTTTATTGGTGACATAGACATTGAATTCCATGCTGATGATGGTGCGAAGTTTATTTCTAGTGACTATGATTTTATTTACTTAGATGGCTCTGATTGCCCTGACGAAATGCTCCAACAGTTTAATAAAATTGACAGAACGAAAACTTCAATTTTGTGTGATGACTTTAGTGAAAAAGGACTTCTCCTTTTAGAAAAAGACACTGACACCAAAGAGGAAATTTTCTCTAATAAAGATTTTGAAAAAGAAAATTTATTTCAAAAAGATTTTAAAACTCACACCATTTTATCAGTTAAAAATGGCTCCTCAGTGGGCCATCCCATGGCTTTTTACCCTAAAGTTAAAAAATGATTAATCTCGCAGTCAGCGAAGCTTATGCTTTTGATTACTTGGCCATCTTACAAATAAAATGTGAGATAGATCCAAAAAAGAATTTTGCAAATTACGCTGGTTGTGTCACACGCGTCATTGACGAAATTGATGATAACGATAAATGGAACGAGATAATGAATTCAGTGTGTTATAAAAACCTGTACGAAGCTAACAGAAAAATTTTTGAAGCGGTTGAAGACGCTAAGGAGGACGAGGTTTTAGCTAGTTATGTAGATAGGTGCAATTACGAAAGATTTCTAGCCAAAAAAGCATTACAAGAAAAATTTTTTCCTGAAGAAAAATTTAATGAAAAAAAAATAGGATACAAATAGAGTATGTCTTCAGAAGGACACAACGAAACCACCATAACGCGGGGCGCAGATAATGCTATGCAGATACAGCCGCCCGAAAACACCAAGGTCGGCATTGTTAACAGTGGAGGAGGGATAGGGGACAAGATTCAATTTACCTCTATGCCTGAAAATTATTATTATAGTTTTGGAAAAAAACTAGTAGACCTGCAGCATCTATGGGTTTACGACCATAACCCATACGTCGAAAGACTCGACGCTAATAATGGAGGGGTTATGGATGGAACAGTGGGTGTTGCAATAGACCTTTACAAAAACCAACTTTTTTTCAAAGAGGGTGATCAGCCCCGCATAGGTTTAATAAAATTCAAAGATGAAAAATCTTATGTTTCTCAACCCGATAGATTTAAACAGTTATTTAATATACCCCGCGTTCGATTAAGACATCCACGGCTCTACCGTTTCGAAGAGTTACAGGGAGAAAAATTGGGGATTGTCACTGTTCATACCACTGGAAAATCCGAGGGTGGGGAAATGCCTGATCGCGTTATTGATCAAATATCTCAAAACTACAAAAGCTACTCTATTTATCAAGTGGGAGGATTAAACGATAAAGATACCCCGTTTATAGATAGGCGTGGGCTTGGGATGTGGGAAAGCGCCCAGCTAATTGCTTCAAGTCAAATTTTTATTGGAGTTAATAGCTCAATGATGAACATAGCCCAATGCTACCCGCGAGTTAATAGGAAGCTTATTTTAATTGAAAATGATGAGAGTCTTAAAACAAGTCATTTTGACTCCTACAAGCCTCTATGCCAATACCTAGAGGATGATGAGTCTAAGGTCAGTTCTATGTGGGTAGACTACAACTGGCAATATTATAATGTTCATGACCACGATATGGGAATAACATATAGCTATAAAAAGTTATGAAAAAAACAGGTAAAAATTTCAAAGTCTGGGGTGTCCGATGTAGCCTTATTGGTGATACCATCATGGCTCTCCCCGTACTTAATCACCTTGAAAAGATTTTTCCTAATAGCTATAAATATTTTTGCATACAAAATAAATGTGCTCAATCAGCCCCGATTTACTTCAATCACCCGCTAATAGATAAAATTCATATTACATATAATGATTTTCCGGGGGAAAAAGAAAAGCCCTTAATTGATAAATGCGACTTTGTGATAAACACAACCCCTGATGTGTATGAGGCCGGTACGTGGTTTAACAAGAGGGATCAAGTCGAAGAGTGTTTCTTAATGGCGGGATTTTTACAGGAAGAGTTTGATGAACTTTCTGAAAAAGAAAAAAAGCCCTGCCTGAATAAGTGGTTTGACGTTGACAAAAAAGATAAGACGCTTGGGATATGGCCCTTCGCCGGCTATGGAAAACAAATGTATCGCGCCCCAAGTGAAAAATGGTGGAAGAGCCTAGTTTCTAAGTTAATTAAAAGCGGCTGGAAGATAGCTCATTTTGGATGGATGGAAGAGCCCCTTCTCTCAGATTCTTCTTCTTATTCTTTTTTTGGAAAAGAATCATTTTTTGAACAAGTAAAAATATGCTCGGGTTGCGAAATATCTATCTGCACCGACACAGGAAGTGCTTGGATTTTTGGTGCTTATGGTTTACCACAGGTAACGCTTCTTACTAATCATTTTACACAGGACACTCACGACGGAGCTTTAAGCGGTAAGCATACAGAAAATTTTTCAGCATTTGCACCAATTAATTATGAT
>Ga0114997_10004232_pt1 | contig 11153 bp, 6 predicted proteins | sample ArcticOcean_MG_C_2_FD_87045 | JGI IMG/M metagenome (GOLD analysis project Ga0114997, IMG submission 87045) | Marine microbial communities from western Arctic Ocean - ArcticOcean_MG_CB4_136 | ecosystem: Environmental > Aquatic > Marine > Oceanic | place: Arctic Ocean: Canada Basin | collected... | reverse complement strand
GAAAATTTCTTCAAAAAAAAAGGATTTCACCTATGGACGACGACGGAAACGACGACGATTCCGACGACGGGTCGAGAAGCTCGCGTCGGGAGAGCAAGAGGAGGAAGCGTAAGAGAGACGCATTGTGCGAAGCGTTCGTCTCGTCTTTACCGTCGTCGTCGACATCAATTTCAAAGCGAAAATTGAATTCGGAATTCACGCCGAGAGAGCAAATTGGAATCGTTTTGAACGCGTTTTTGATGTCCACGAATGGTGGCTCTTCTTCCGTCTGCGAGGCGCACAAATCTTTGATGAAACTTCCTCCCTCCTCGCCGGTGTTGACGTTGAGCGAGGAAACGAGGACGACGTTATTCAATCATTTGAGAAAAATGGCAAACGCAGACGCGATTGAGGTGAGAGATATTTTGCACGTCGCGAAAGGAACGAACAAGGAAAAGTCGTGGAAAACGCAACAGATGGATGAAAAAATGTCCACGGTATTGAAATTGCTCTATTCAATGCGAGAGTCACCTCGAGCGTGGGTGATTGGCGAGAAAAGTGTGGAATGTTTCATAGAAGCGTTGGTGGAAAATTTTGAGCACAGAAGACACGGGCGAGAACCCGGCGAGGAGTATGGTACGGGAACCGACAAGGAGGAAAAAAGCGAAACCGACGGCGAGGACGGCGAGAAGAAGTTCTGGATATTGAGGTCCGATGATGATTACAGCGTTTGGAATTATATGGAGACGGTGAGGAGTATGGTAAAGTCTCTGAGGTTAGCGGCACATCCGAACAGGTTGTTGTTGATGTCCTCGGCGGCGTCGTTTGCTGGTGGTAGTGGTGGTGATGAGATCGATGGTGCGACTACTATCGCGGACCGACGCGCGCATGAAAATAGAGGAGAAGGCGAACACGGAGGAGATGGAAACGACGACGACGACGATAACGAGAGAAATAAAGTAAAGAATAAAACGGACGAAGAACTGGAAGAAGACGAGCGCGTCGAACAATATCGGGCAGGGTATAAAAATTTGGAAAACAACCGGTGCGCTTCGAGCGCGAGGGCGTTTGCAGCCATATTCGAACAAATACAGTTACGATGGATGCATGAACATGGATCCGAGATCCTAGGGAATGAAGGGGGTTGGTCATTGCCAGAAGATGATATTGTTTTTCAAAAGGAAATACACGCGCTGATTGAAGAAATTAACGCGTGCATTCCTGAACGCATAGATAGTTTTGACTCATTCGCAAACGGATTGGACGCGAACAGAGTGTGGGCAAACGCGTGCGGATTCGCGCTCCGCAAATGCATGGAGGCTTTGGAGGACAAAGACGACCCGATTCGTGCGCAAGAGTTTGACCTTCTGGAACGTAAGATGCGAGGCAGTATTGATAGCAGATTGGTCGCGTTGGCCGTCGTTGAAGGAATGTTCCTGAAAGGCAAAGAAGAGAAAGAGAAAGACGAAGCCTGGGCTGGATATCGAAATGAAATATTCTTCTTGGAGCCTTCGCAACGGATCATTCTCGCACACCATATCTTGAAATGTATAGCAAATACTAGAATCGTCACAGATGACGACGGAGACGATGACGATGACGACGGCGACGACGAAGAGGAAGAAGAGACTGATGAAAATTCTGATCATCACCAAAAGCGAAGCGATTGCATCGTGAATGTTGGCATGGATGCGCTTCGCGCGCTTGCCGTGAAATTAGACTCCGTGTCCGTGCAAGCGGTGCTGAAATCGTGGCTAGAACCTCGATTAAAGAGCCAAAAATTACACCTCGGAGGAGATGTAGCGAACGAAAACGACAAAAACAACAACAACGACGAGGATGGAAAGAATAGGAACGATGACTTTTCATACTTCCTCGGTAAGAAGCAATTAGATGCGATGGCGTTTGCGATGATTCCAAAATCCGACCGTCTCACCTCCTCGGCTGGCTTTGCGCTCGTTCGAGCCTCGCTCGAACTTTCAAGTTTTCTCGAAGAACTTTCTCAAAACGTAGACAATTTTAACCGGAGCGTGAACGTAAACGCCGACAAAAATAGCGAGACGGTGGATGTGCACATTTCGGACGAAGTCGCGTATAACACTTCGAGTTTGTTCGCGACCGCAGCAGCGCTGAGAATATGTGTCATCGATAGAAAAGCGTCTGAAGACGATTCATTTCGTCGACTCCTCGCGCTCGTTGATGTCGAAGCGTGCCTAGATGCGAGGACACGTCAAAAGGCAGACCTGGAGTTGTGCAGAATTCCAGCCTCTAAATGGGTCGCCGCTTGTTCTCGATGTCTAAAAAATTCAGAGCCACTTTTGAACAAAATGCAAAGCGGCAATTCCATAATCGACGACGACGATAAGCACAACGATAGCTATAGCGAGCGCATGATTGCTGAACGACGAGTTTCAATTACAAAGCGTGCCGCACAGGCCATCGCCAAAGCGGCGAGCAATGGCTCTTCCTCCATGCCGCCCGATAATATTGCGCACATGTTGGTTACGTCGAAATGCATGCGTTTATGCTCGGAAGTTGCCTCGAGCCTTGCCGGCGGTAAATTGATCACCACACCAGCAAGCGGTGCTAAATCTACGCCGCGAGTGATGAAAAACGACGACGATGATGACGACGAAATAAGCTTCTTGAGCTTGCCGAAAGAGTCTCGCGCGGCTATGGTCGGAGCGTGCATATCCCTTTTGAACTGCGCCTATCTTTTACCGGCGAACACCTACGCGAGACAAAGTATTTGGGATGCAATGTTTGCTACTTCAGGACGTGTACTCGCAACGAAATGGGCTCTCGAACGCGCGAATGAATGGAACGATCTTCGGGCAATCAACCCGGCGCTGCGATTTGCAGCGGCGCTCGACGACGATACTTCGTTGATGCTTGGTCGTTCCACGTTCAACTTGAAAAACGTCGATGAGGAAGAGCAGCGTCAAATTTCGATTCAAACTTCGAGGAATGTTGCCATTGCACATGTCGTCGCCGCGGCGTGGTCGAACGGTGTCGATGATGAAGCCTCTATGGATAGAGAAAACTATGCGGTCAAAGAAGATGACGTTCTACATGCCATCTCTGCCATCTCGAGAGATGCCGCATTTGCGCGTTCGTCGTCCTCGAACACGCACACGCACAATCAAATGGCATCTTTCCTAACAATTTTTACCAACGAAGACGAAGATGAGGCCAGCAATAACGCCAGAGCAACCTTTGCGAGTCTTCGAGGGAGAGCCGAACTCGTCTCGCGCGGATTCTCTCACTTCAAGAAGAAAGCTTTCTCTTCGCGAAATTTGTTGTCCTTATACAAAACGGCGATGCACTTTTGCTTAGCATCCGCGGCTTCTGCCGATTCATCGATACTCGATGAAGGTAAAGGTGGAGAAAATCTCGACGCAGATGCCAGAACTATTGTCAACGATCGCGGGGCGCTTTCTCCCGGCGCCGTCGTCCTCGTCGCGTCTGAAACAATCGAAGCCTTATCGGACGAAATTAGAAAGTGCGAAAGCGGAGATCATCAACAAAGCAAAGATCAAAACACCATCATAGCTGATGCAGAAATGGTGTGTTCGCTGTTCTTGGACGGTTTACGAGCCGTTCGTGTTGTGTGTGAACTCGAAGTGCCCGGACCGGTGATGGCTGGGAGACTCGCGATGGCGTCCGCGTCCACTCTGTTGTCGTTATCGGTCGTCTTTGCAAAATTCAGCAACCAGAACTTGCAAGATATTGCCAGAAGAAAGAACATGCTCGAGATGTGCATTCAAGGAATCGACGCCTTGATTGATTGCAAGGCTGTGTACGCCTCGCCGCGACGATGTAAGGCGCTACTCGACGCCGCAACGGCCGCCGCAAAACGCTCTTCGGCGCTTTCCGCTGAAGAAATGATAGCGCAAGCGAATACAACAACAACAACTACCGCACCTACTACTATAGCGTCATCTCCCGCCGTCAACAACGATGGGAGTACTAAAGAGAAGAAGATGGACATTTCTCGAAGCTTTGATGCGAGAAGACTTCGACGGAAACGCAGGATTAATCGAGGCGGACGCGTGAAAATGTCAGCATCTTCTAAGCGGCGCGAACAACAATCGGCACTGCAACGGTCCGGTGCCGTCGGTCGTAAACGTTCTCGAGATATTCGAAACTACGAAGTCGCTTCAGACTCGGACGGTACCGACGACGACGATGACTATTACGACGATGACGGCGAAGAGGAGGGCGGAGGGTACGGCGCGGCGGCAATCATGGAAGAGTTCGAACCATCCGATATCGACGAATCCGACGACGACGATTCGGACGACAACAACGACAATAATGACGGTGGTTTTGGTATGCGCGGTGGTGGTATCACCGGATGGGGCTAAGATACTACAATAGACGATACTCACACTCATTTAGAAACAACACCTTCCTCTTAGGGTAATTGTAGCGGCTAAAAACTAGAAACTAAAAAAGGACAAAACTTACTTCATCTTCACTCAGAGGCCGTCCAGCTCGTACGAAAGAGTCGTTTTCACGGCTATATCCCCTTCTTCTACCCTTCCTCCTTCCTCTGATGATGTAGAAGATGATGACGACGCCGCCGCCGACGACGAGATCTTCTCTTCTTCCACCTGTTGAACTTTCGGCTCGTACTTCTTCCTTTCGAAACTCTTCGGATTGAACTTGACCTCGGCGATTTTGATCCCTCCAATATCCCCTTGACGCAAGTGCGGGTGACCCATCAACGAGTACGCCACAATAGCGCGATCTCCGTCGGTAATGACCGTTGGGTAGTGTATGTACATCTTCAAGCTCCCTTCTTCGAGTTCGGTGATGGTTTTAAACCCAACGCCGCCGTCGCAGGAAATCGAAACGCGTAATCGACACCGGCCTTTGTTGATCTTATTCTTATCGGTGGCATCGTTAAAGGCGACGACAATCTCTCTCGTATCGGGAAATGAGGTCGCGTCCATTTTTGAATCCGGATTTGGTACCGTCGTCGGGTTTGCCCCGATCCACGTATCTCCACCGTCCCAGGAAAACGCGGTGTACACTTTTCCTTTACTCGTTCGAAAAAACAGTTGCAGCGAATAATCTCTCCTTTCTACAACCGCGCCTTCAATCAACCACGTCCCGCCCACTCTAATCTTCCCTTTCGGTTGCCAACTCTTCCCTTGGTCTTTAGAAACTAAAACGCCGTGCGAAGCGGGCGATTTTGGTTGCCTGCACGCGTTCGATTCCGCTTTCTCCTTCCAATACGGCAAAACCCAATTCCCGGTTTGCGTGTGCACGGTGATTCTATTCGCAATCACTTTCGGCATCCCTGGTGAATCTTCTTTACTTTGCGCGTGCACTTCTTGCGGTTCCGACCACGTCTTCCCACCATCTCTCGATTTTGTCACTTTCACGTCTCCTCCTGGTGAAAATCTCGGAGGGATTTTCGATCCGCTCTTGTTCTCCCTCGCCGGCCTCAAACAGTTTTGCGACTCGGTGTAAAATAACCACAAACCGTTCTCCTCGTTCGGCGGGTTAAAAAGCACCGGCGACCACACCGCCGTTTTCACGTTCTGCATGCTCGACACTCTCTTCGGTTTCGACCACGGTTGATCGACATCTTCCGCGTAGGAAATCAAAATCGACTGGCCTCGTATGCCTTCGATGCCGCTGCTCGATTGCCACGCCACGGCGAACCCTTTCTTCGTCGCGTTCACGTTCCACCTCCCGATAGTCGCCATGTGCGAATACTTCCTTCCGTTCGCAGCTTCATCTCTCGCCACCCAAAACTTCCTCGGCTTAATCTGCTGAATCCGATTCCGTTCGTTTCTATTTAAACTCTTCATCCGTAACGCCACGTCTTCCCGTTCGCACGTCTCTCGTTTCTCTTTGTCTTTGTATTTAATCTTGACCGATTCCACCGGTATCGGTTCGTTGCCGTCCTCTTCCTCCGTGTTTACTCTCTCTAAATCCTGATTCTCTTGCTCCAACGCGTCGTCCTCGATCAACGGAGTTCCCATGTCCACTTCATCTAAATCTTCCTCCTCTTTCTTCTTTAAAGCCTCCTCCTCCTCTTCGCCCGCGCTTGCGCCAAAACCGCTCATCTTTGCAAACTTCCCAAACACTTGTCTGTAATACGGTTCCATCATGTCCTCGATTTTTTCCGCGTATTCTTCCGTTTTCTCCAGAACAATCGACGAGGAAACCGTGGACGATCGCGCGTGTCGGTTGTTCGATCTGTGGATTCTTAAAAGCTGCTGCTGCTTTTGTGTCATCCTCGTGGCATCATCCTCGTTTAACGCATCATCATCGACCGATGATGATGATGATGATTTCCCCGCGAAATCAACATCATCATCAAAAACATCATCGCGTGAAAAGAGAGCGCTAAAAAGAAACGAGACGAAAAGGACGGCACAGAAACAGAGCGAGACGATCGCTCGCCGTCTTCTTTGTCGCCCGGAGGAGGAGGAGGAGGACATTTATTAACGTCTTTTAATGTGAGTTGTTGTGGGTAAATTGTTTCATCACAAGACAGATATAATGGAGATTTTATCCACATAATAAATAAACAACACCATGGTTGTTGTTTCCGCTGCAGCAGCAGCAGCAGCGGCAACATCATCATCATCATCGTCTTTAGCTGCTCGAACCGCTGCTGCTCGAGGCGCGTTGGCGTGCGTCGTGTACGTCTCCGAAGGGAGACGAATGGACGTGCTGAAAGCCATCGAATCCGTCGCCTTAAAACGGATTACCACGAAGCCGAATGAGAAGATGAAGATGACGACGAAAAGAGACGACGACGACGAGACCTACAACAACAACGCGGTTAAATTGGTGAAAACATTCATCGATGAACCGTATAACCGAACCGGGTTTACCTTTGCGGTGAGAACGGATGATGATTTTGATGCCGTAAAAGGTGGTGACAACACGTTGATGGTGTTGGACGGGAAAGCGAACAAGGGGCAGCGGAAGAAGGTCTCGCGTCTCATCGCGAACAAAGTCCACGAACTCGCCACGTCGGCGTTTATGGAAATTGGCTCGTTTAAGAAACACTCGGCGACGCACCCGAGGCTCGGCATTGTGGACCACGTTTCGGTGCACCCGATTGGAACGTGCGATATGGACGTGGCGAAGGAAGCGGCGAGAGCGGTCGGGAGGCGATTCGGGGACGAGTTAGGGGTGAACGCGTACATGTACGGGCACGCGACGATGGTAAAAGGTGGTGATGATGGCATAGGTGGTGAGGCCAGCGCGAATAGTGGTAGAGAGAAGGATAATGAGAGTAACCGCGAGCGGAGAGAATTAGCTGAAATTAGACGAAAATTAGGGTACTTCTCCGCCAACGGGGAAAACGAGACGTGGGTCGGCGCTTCCGACGTGTACGACCGAATGCAGAAGTGGGAGGTGAAGCCGGATTTTGGCTCGAGCGAGAAAAGCGACGTGGAAGAAAAAGGCGTGTGTTGCGTCGGTGCCGTGCCGTTTGTGGTGAATTACAACGTGCCAATGATATGCGAACTGAGCGACGAGAGTCAAGAGAAACTCGCGCTCGATTTGGGAAAACTGATTGCGAAACGCGTCAGTCAACGAAACGAAATCGACGGGTTACCGAACGTCCAAAGCATGGCGCTGATGCGAACAACAACAACATCATCAACAACATCACCATCACTTCGCAACAACAAAATGGAAATTGAAATCGCGTGTAATTTATTAGACGAAACTTCCTCCACGACGAGAAAACAAGTGCAAAAGAAAATCGAAGAGTTGATGCCGGAACTGTTGGTCGAGAACATGTTGCGCGGTGTCAAGTTGAACGGCGCCAGTTGTCAGATTGGACAAGGATACGTGACCAATTTGCAGCCGCAAGATTTCTTGGACGCGGTGAGTAGTACTTCGAGCGATGATACCGCGTCGTGAGTTGTTGGAACTTCGTCGTTGGTGTTTGTTATTCACATTATTCATACGCGCAAAAAGAGTAAGTTTTTAGGTGATTTTCGCTCTTCATTTTTTTACATCATGGCGTTTTCGTCACCGCGATGTGCTGCGAATGCGAATGCGAATGCAAATGCTGCTGCGCATACCAAATTGACAAAAAGGAGTCCCAATGTCATGGGATCATCTTCCAATCCAAAAGTAACGCATCATCATCATCATTCTCATCATTCTCATCGCGAGGGAATCAAATTTTTTCTCATTTCCGACGTCCACTTTGACGCGAAGGAAAACGAGAGATTCATCGAGCAGATGCCATCCTTTTTGAACAACAACAACAAAGATGATGACTACTGCTATTCGATACTCATCATCGCCGGCGACGTCGCGGAAAAGTTGGACGATTTAGAGCGATGTTTTCGCGCGTGTTTGAAGAAGTTTGATTGCGTTTTTTTTACTTTTGGCAATCACGACCTGTGGTGTTGTGCCTCGAAAGAGGAAGAGGAGGAGGAGGAGGAAAAATGTTCGCTGGAGAAGATTCAATCGGTGTTTAAGCTTTGCGCGAGATTAGGGGTGAAAACGGATCCATCATCGGGAGAAGGGATTGGTGGCCCGAACGACGACGACGCGAGGAGGGTATTCATAGCTCCCGTGCATAGCTGGTACGAGCGGGAGTTCGATACGGAAGAAGAGGTGGAAGCGCCCGAGGGCGTTAGCATTCCCGGCGTCGAGAGGGTTATGACGGATTATCGTTTATGCAAGTGGCCGAAACTAGACGCGTGGGAAAAAGAGATCACGAAGACGACGAGAACAAGTGGAAAACTAGCTGAGGAGGAGGAGCGTTTAATGATAAAGTCAGACGATTATTACATTTCGAAGAAAATTGACGCTTTGAACGACGCGGATGGCAAATTCGAACGATTTTTAGAAAACGTGAAGCGAGCGAAAGAGGAAGGCAAAGACGTGACGGTGATTACGTTTTCGCATTTTCTTCCGAGGATTGAGTTAATCCCGGAGAAACGCTTCTTGCTCTATCCTAAGTTGACGCAAGCGGTTGGCTCGAATATCTTAAACGAACGCATAGAGCGCGTTACAGAAATATTACATCTCGGGAAATCGGGGAAGGACTCGCATACTCACGCTTTTGGTCACACTCACTTTGGATGGAACTTAGTTTTGGAGAATAACGTGCGTTACGTCCAAGCTGCGTTAGCTACACCGAAAGAGTGGGTGAGACGTCCGCGGAGTTTAGTCGTAGGCGAGTTTTTTTCAAACGCGCCAGGGAACTCGCCTTTACTTCTATACGACTCTCGGACGAATGCGTTTTCCGGAAGCTCGTCGAATATAAAAGAATATAATCCTGGATTATGGGCAAAATATTACGAGGAAAACGCGAGGGATCCGAGTAATAAGACGTTAGCTCCTTGGGTATTGTCGTACGTTTCCAGAGTGTGGGGTTCGCGAGAGTTGAAGAAGAGCATGATGATGACGTCGAATACCGACGCGTCGCCGTTGCCGGGTAAGAGCGGTCAAGTGTAGGTAGTATAAATGTGTACAGCGTAATATCGATCTCATTTTTGTTACAAGCTTATATATATAGTGGTAGTAGTAATAGATGTAGCTGGTTTAGTGTGGAGTATAATATAACGTCGTCAGTTCGTGTGTTCATTTCTGCAATCATTTGTGTCTTTTCACTGCGTCATCGTTCTTTGATTCGTATATACCAAAGCGCCAAAATACCCGGTCAAAATCAAGTTCGCGACCGTCGCCAACTTATTAATCCCGTTCGAATTCACTGCCAAACACGCCACCCAAAACAAAGGCACCAGCGTCGCCATTTTTCGGTCGAATTTGAACGGATCCTCCACGTCGTAAAAGCAGTACAAGTAATAAGCGCACAAACATCCCGTCGCGAACATCTCCGCGCTAGAACTCCCCCCGTGACTGCTATTCCTATCGTCCTCGTATTCCCGCTTACTCCCATTACCGTAATGCGTCTTCGACGACTGACTCACTCTCACGTCTTTCCCGCTCGCTCTCGCTAACTTCCTCGCCGTCTCCTGTAACTTTTCGTTCAGTTTCACCCGCTGTATCTCGCTCTCGCGTATCTTTTGCACGCTCGCTCGAAAGCGCGATTCCGCTTCCTCCACTTGAAATTTCAACTCCTCGACGACGTATTTATGTTGCTCTTGAAAGTACTTCAAGGACGTCGTCGTCGTATTCTTTGATGGTGGTTTTGACGCATCTAAAAACAAAGCTTTGATGGTAAAACCATTCCCGTTCTCGAGGATGCGTCGAAACGCGCGCGATATCGTGACCACTCTTTTCGTCTCCCCCTCCGTGTATTCGTCGTCCTCTGAATCGTCTGAATCGCCGTCGTCGTTCTTCGTCTTCTTCATCGAGGCGTGAGAAAAAATCTCACTCGCGGTTGCTTTCGTAATTTCCCACGGCAAATACACCACCGCAAAAACGTGCAAAACGCACGCGATTGGAAACGTGATCAGAGCGAGAAAACACGTTCGTAAGATCGAGAATAACATCGAGAATAACATCGTCGAGCTCTTCTTTTTCTGTTTATTCGTTTTTGTCGTCATCATCTCGTTTTCTGTCGTTGTTTGCGAAGAAAACAATGTTAAAGGAAGAAGAGAGAGAAAAGAGAGACGAAAAGTTTTGTTTTTTTTGTTTTTTTGTTCATGAGAAAAAAGACCACGAAACAGTTGGAGAAGAAAAGTCTCAAGATTTTTGGGCCAAAAAGAAATAAAACGCCTGAATGAAATCACATGCGAAGAAAAAAAATCTTCACTTTTTGTATCTCTTATCTCGTTTCTTCTTCTTCTCCTCTAAAAACGTCAGAGATACACGAGCGATGGAGGCGCGAGCAAAGCGAGAAAGGGCGGCGGAAGAGCGACGACTCGAAAAGGAGGCGAAAAGAATCGAAAAAGAAGCAATTGAAGCTGCCAAGTTAGAATTCAGAATCGATACTGCAAATTTGAATAGCGACACACACGATCCTGCGATCATCCAAGCGTTGAAGGAGGCGAGTGGAGATCTGGATACCATCGATCAAGAACAAGCCACGTTGGTCGCGAACACAGAAGGATTAAATCACAAAGAGATTTCGGAGAAATACGAGCAATTAGAAACGGTACGAAGGAAAATATTAAACCGCTTCTCCGAACTCCTCTCAGTAGTGGACGAAAACACACGTCAAGAGCTTCCTGAGAAGAGTAAGGAACGAGCTCTCGAGAAGGAGGAAG
>Ga0114997_10004230_pt1 | contig 11156 bp, 7 predicted proteins | sample ArcticOcean_MG_C_2_FD_87045 | JGI IMG/M metagenome (GOLD analysis project Ga0114997, IMG submission 87045) | Marine microbial communities from western Arctic Ocean - ArcticOcean_MG_CB4_136 | ecosystem: Environmental > Aquatic > Marine > Oceanic | place: Arctic Ocean: Canada Basin | collected... | reverse complement strand
CACCATAATTTAAACCCATTTTGGATTTGGTGTAATGTTTGTTTTCTTCTAAAATTGATTTTATATCTCTCAAAGTTTCAACTCCATCTTCGTTTGCAAAATCGAACAAAAAACTATCATAACCATATAAAACCAATTTTGTCTTCTTCCCTAATAAATAGTCTTGAATTAATAAAATCTTCTTAATATTAGATTCAGTCTCGTTAGCCTGAATTAAATAATTAAAAACCTTATTTCTATTCATATCTTCATAGTTTTTGAATAATAGTTTCCGTCTATAAATATCAGTATGAACACAATTATGTGTATTTATTTCATTCCACTTTTTATTTATATAACTATGTACTTTGTCAAAAAATGGGACCTTTTCTCTTGTTTCTTTATCTATCCCACCATATAATAGTTTAAAACTTCGTTGTTTTGACTCCTCATATGAACAACCATAATGTTGTGCTAAGTGTTCGTGTACTGAATCTTTACCAAAATCGTAATCAACTAAGTCAGCAATCAATCTTAAATGATATGCATCAAAGTCAAATTCAACTAAATAATCATTTTCAGGTACAAATGCTTTTCTCTTCTCAGGTGGAAGAGCTGCAAAGTTAACTGAACCAAATGAATTACTCGGCCTACCTGTTGTTGTCCATAGATTGTATTGTGAGTATAACTTACCATCTGATATATGTTTCTTTACTCTCATATCAAATATGTCACATACATCATCTGAAACCTTGATTCCGTTCTTTTCAATTGATGTGAATGCCTTAATTACATCATTCATATAGTCATTATTATCACCTGTATGTGGTATATTTATTACCTCATTAACATCACTACAATACTCATTATGTTTACATAATGGTATGATTTCGTTAAGTTTTTTAACATTGTAGAACTTGTTCGACAAGAAATCTATTGCGTTGTTACGAACATTATTTTCAAATGGTTTACCAGTTTCCAACCAATGTACAAAATTTAAATCATAAACATCTTTAAATTCATAAAAATGATTCAATATTTTTTTATCAGGTGTGACAATCCATTCTTCATCTAACCACTTATAATCTTCCATAAATTTATCTGAATCAGGATGATGTTCGATTATAAAGAATGGTTCGGTAGGAGCATCTGGTTGAACCCAAAGGGCTGACAGTCCATTATTTTTATGTAATGGATGTAAGTTGGGGTCTTTAAATATGGGTATAACATTATACATCTTATATCAATATACAACCTTTATTTGAATTAAACAAGCTTTTTTTATCTAAAATTTAATCATCAAAATCAAATTCATCTAATGTTGGTAATGTGTTTCCATTGTCTTGTGCATAATAACATTCTGTTGGATTTGGGAAACATGTAACACCAAAGGCCCAGTTTTGATTTTCAGACATACAATAACTTTTTCCTCCCGCATCTAAAGTTCTCTCCATAGCACTCCAAGATCTTGTATATGGCATACTCGTGACATCATATTCATTATCAGCATTCCACCCTTCAGCAGATTCCATATATTCTGGGTGTGAATTACCTAATTCATAACACTCCCAATGCCCACATACATCCAAAAAATCTGTACCACATGAACCACAATTAGCAACAACACATTCAGGTTTCATCACTCTACCTTGTTCTCCAGAATAAAAAGCACCCATGTATTTTGGTAAATGATCTGCGTTCTCCCAAATTGAATTATTTGAATAAGTAAATAATTTTACAAAAGCATCTCTAATAGCAGATAAATCTTGATTTTCACCCTCAACTATTGGGAATATCCACCAAGCAGTTTTTCCAAATGTAACCATAAAATATTCTTGAGCATTACTTCCAAGTCGCATATCAAGTGGTTTAGGCCATATCCCATCAGGATGAAGTAAAAATATATCTTCAACTTTAGCATTAGCACCCCAACCAAAATTTTGAAGACCAGCTTTTTCTAAAACTTCAACTGCCCAAGCTACAGTTTTACAATTTGCAACCGGATCAGAAGTAGCTTGCCAATCTGTCCACCCCTCACAATCCCATCTTCCCATCATTTGGTCAAATCCCCAATTATCACTAGGAATCCATGGCGTTGAAAAGGTTAAATATTTTAACATTTCTGTATCAGGATTAGGATACCACCAGTGAACTCCAAAATCACCTAACAAAGTAGAATTTGAATATAATGCAGGACCTGTGGACCATCTCTGAAAAGTAATATTTTCAGCTCTTTCAGATTGACCTTCATTTGCTCTCGGATTTGTTCTACCATTAAATTTAAAACAAATAACAGATTGCGTTGATAAATTTTGATTTTCAGATGCTATTGAATCTGCTAATCGTAATTTTGTCATATTTTGAGAATAATCTTTAAGTTTAAACATACCATTTTCGCCAGGAGATTGCATTGGTGTTTGCATTTGAAATTTTCTTAAAAATCCAGTTGATATATATAAATTTTCAGGATCTTCATATATATTATTTTTCCCTTTTCTAAATTTCATACCAGGAATAAGTCTCATAACAGTTTCTAAACTCGTAGTCCATCCTGATGAATCAACATTATGTGTAACTTTTGTAATTTGAAAAAAAACTTTATTTTTATATCTTTTTGGTAAAAAACTTATTTTAAATAAATCTCCAGGATTTATTGTAGATATTCCATACATTTTTAAGGTACATGTTATTGGTAAAATTGGAATATTAGATTGTATCCAATAATTCTTTTTAGCAGCTAAACCAAAATATTCAGCTATAGAACCAGCATATTTTCCATTATAAAAATGTTTATCATCAGCCTCTTGACTATCTTTATTTGTTGTTTTACCTAATAAATCATTTATACCCTCCATATCATCATCAGATGCTTCTGCTGATATTTTTGACAGCAAAGATGCATTAGCAGGTTTACCAAAAGTACTTAAAAATATTTCAAGATCATCATTTTCGTCTAATAAATTATCTGCTTTTTCAAAATCCATATCTATATGTGCATCTAAATTTGACATTTCTCCAAATTTTAAACCCCTAGTGTTGCCTAAATGAGGTAAACTTATTATTCCAATATTTTCTCTTTCTTCATCAAGATCTATTGTTTTTAAGGCTAAATACCTATCAATTATAGATGATATTGGAAATAATTGATTTCCTGGAGATAAAGCTTGAATGGCAATCATACTTTGCATTTCACCTGATGGTGTTTTTAATTCAATTGTAAAATCATTAACTATAGAAGTTGGGCTGTTAGGTGAAAATGTAAACAAGGTATCATACCATGTTTTATAGTTATCAATATTACTGGCTCTAGCCAAATGGTTTTTGTCTATAAATTGTATTGAATTTGACATATAGTCACCCGGCATCATACTAAAATTTATTATCTCATAGGTATTTAATCTTATTTGTGTAAATATTTCATCAAAAACTTGACTCAAACTATCTGCTTTTTTAAATGCACTTTTAATAACATCAGTCCTTATAAATATTTCTCTTATTGGAATTCTACTTTTCTCCATATCATACTGAGTTCTTGTCCTATCACCATAATTACCCAATTTTATCTCGTTACCGTCAGCATCTAAATATTCAGTATTATCAGGTACCATACCTCTAATTGTGTTGTAAGTACCACCATCATCTCCGGACTTATGTTCCCATTGTTCTGGATATAAAATTACAAGATTAGTAGCCGTATCATTAAAAAGTTGTCTTTTCTGTAAATACCTATCCCATCTCGTAAAATTATTTTGTGAAAAATAAAGTGATTCATTAGCACCAGAAAACATTTTTTTATCCCCAAAACTAAACTCATGATTTAAAATTAAATCTTCAAATAATCCCCAACATATATATAAATTTTTACCACTTGATGCTAATGGCTTACCATCTTTTGAGATAACCTCTTGCCAATAAACACCAGCTTTTACTGAATTACCACTTGGTAAGTTTTTTTGCAACCCATGTTTTAAATTAGAAGCAGCAAATTGTTCTGCTAAAACATCATACTCATCTAAAGTTTCAGGTTCCGCTGTAAAGTCAGCATCAAACAACCTTTGGCCCCCTTTAAAATAACTAGCAGCAAATTTTACCACCTCATAATCAAGTCTATTTATAATTCTATTTTTAATTGCCTCTTGTTCTTCTTTTAAACTATGATCGATTAAAGCCATATTTTGGGAAACTATATTTACAGAACATTCAACTGAACCATCACCTTTAACACTTGAACTATAATCAACAACATTTCCACATAAAACTTCTATTTGTCCTTTACCAAGTGGAACAACACCATCTTCACCATATAGGATTTCAGATATATTTTCTGATGTATAATTTTTTATTAAGGTAGAGGGATTATACAATGTTGAAGTATCCCAACCAATATCAATGAATACTCTTGCACCTGGTCTTAAAAAATATTGACTATATATTTCATCAAAGTCATGAAAATTATGAACTAAAAAATTAACAGTTGTTTTTTTTATTAAACCAAAAGCACCCTCTGTTTCGGAATTTGCTGAAATTATACCAGCAGGAGGTTTAAAAAATTCATTTTTATTTGTTTCAAATTCTCCAGGAAAAGCACTTACATCCCTACCATACTTATCTCTTTTTCCTGATATAGTATTTCCCCAAGTAGTATTATTTTTCTGTACAGGTTCATTTGGGTTAACAGGTAATGTATTTAATTTATTATTTCCAATTTCATATATGGTAGTATCATATTCTTCAACATTAAAAATATGAATTTTATCTCCCACTTGTTTATAAATTCTTTTTATACCATTTTTTTCATCTTCTGTTCTTCGAGTTTTAATATCAAAATCACCATTAGAGTTATCATATGGTGGGATTTTAATACCATTTTTATCTTTTTGATCGTGTTTTTGAACTTGGGCAGCTGTCCACATTCTCACGAATGGGGTTCTAGATCCTAAATCAGTTAATATCTTTTTATCCTTGTCTAAAAAATTTACTTTATAATCGTCAGAGTCTATAAATTTTTGATCTAATATTTGTGATTCTTTTGCTAGTTTTTGTCTTTGTGTTAAGACATCTTGAATATCTTTATTTAATTCAGCACCAAATACTCTTTTACTTACTGAAATAGCCATAACTTTTCCTATTATTTATTAATAATATTTTGTGAAGATAATGGTATTCTTAGAGAGACACCAGCACCTAAATTCATTGTTGTTAAATGATTTACTCTAGCAATAAACCACCAGAGATTAGGATCACCATAAAATTCAAAAGCTAAATTATCCAACCTATCTCCTGTTTGGGTTGTGACATAGATATCAGAGTTGCTTTTTGGAATCCCTTGATAATAAGTAGTTTCGTATTTTTTAAATGATTTTTTTCTTTTAAAATTAGTTTTTGAAAGTGATGTATTTGTATCTTTATATCTTGGCATATTATTAATCCGTTCCTACTTCTTGATTTATACCATAAAAAGTATTTTGATTTACATTTCCCATAGCATCTTGCTGTCTAGCAAAATCTAAACTTGGAACTTTACCATTTATAACTTGATAAGTTATAGCAGCTGTTATATGTTTTGGAACTCTTTTTCCTTGTTTAGTTTCCCATGGTCCTTCTTCAGGTATAGAATAAGTAACACTTCTTAAAAATCCAAGCATTTCATTATTTGTTGACCCATATAATTCACCTAATCTCATCCTAACAAATGGTGGTTTCATTCTCAAATTGCTATCATCAAAAAAATCTTGTGACCTTACTTCATTAGCAGGATCAGAAGTACCTTCATTGTTACCATTTTGTTGTTTTTTTGGTAATAAAAATTGATCATGTTTATATTCTGGATAACACATTGAAGTTAATCTATTTATTTTTTTCCATATCATAGTTAATTCAGATTCCGTTCCAGCAAAAAGTTTTAAAGCAAATGCTATATCTCTTTCAGTTCTTTCATATGTATAAACAGGTTCACTTCTACCTAAATAATTATGTGCTGCCCATGATGGTGCAATATTTTCAGTTATCCCTTCCAAATAAGCTCTAAAAGCAACAAAAGCCCCATCTCTTAAATCTTTAAAATAAAATGGCATTCCATATTTTGATTCTTCTATTACAGGATTATCGTTTGGATGTGCTTCTGATAATGTATCTTTGTAAGTTAATCTTATATCTGAATTTTGAGTTTTAAGTTTCTTTAGACCAAACTCTAACATTGTATGTGGATCTGAACCAGGTCTTGGTTTATTTGTTGTTTGGCCAAAGCCAGATACAGCACTATTTATTTGATCTTGTAAACTACTATTATCACCACCTCTTGGTAAAAATCTATCAGATGTGGTATCTGGTACAGCTTGAGTATAATGTCGATTTTCAAACAAACTACCAATATTTAATATATTAGGTCCTTCTCTATCTACTAAAACATTAGGAACTCCCTCACCTACAATTCTACCACCAACAGAAGCTAAAGTTGAAAGTGGATTGTATTGACTTTTAAATCTTTGTGTACCTTGTTTAATTTCACCATCTTCAAAATATTCAACCCTCGAAACTTTGCCTGGCAAATTTTGATTTATCAATGAATGATTTAATATACCATCTAACGATGTCATGTATTTACCTATTCTAGCAACATCTTTTAAAGACCTCATAAGAGGAGTAAATCTTGTAGCAAAATTAAACTCATCTCCACCAATTGGAGTCCAAACATATGGTTCGGCATGAACAAAGTCTCTCATCCAATTTGGAGTAGTAGAAGATTTATATCTTTTATTTAAAGTTTCTTTTGAAATAAGAGGATACGAATAACCCTTATCAGTTTTAGCAGTTCCATCAGCATTATATAAACTTTCCCAACCTTGAGTTTCTTTTAGATTAGAATACTCACCCACACCTGTAATATTAATTGTTGGTGGAGTTTTAAAACTTGTAACACTAAACGAATCATTATATAAAGGAATTTTGTCATCTTTAACAATAGTTCTTGAAGCATTTAATTCTCCACCACTAAGATACCTTTGATTATCCATATTAACAGAAAAAGAATTAGTCATCTTATTATATTTTTCTTGTAAATTAATATATCCTATTGCTGAAGGGTTATTTCCACTAAATACAATATCACCTAAATTAGGTTTTTGTGGAGCCCCCGAACCTACTGGCCATTGATTATTGATAGGAGTAGTTGTTACATATTTCTGTGTCTGACCTAAATGTGAAGAATTATTAAAAAGTCCTCCCATCGTCGCACCCGTCCAATTTGAACCTCCTCTTAGATGTTTACTTTCAAAGTTTATAAATTTAGAATTTCCCAAATCACCTTCTTTAAAAGTGTAACCACCTCTATTGAAATTTACATTAAATCCTGGAATAGATGGAGTCATAGGTTCAAAATACGAATTATTACCTTGAAAAAAATTAACAGATTGAATATTTGAATTTCTTAAAAATCCAATATTATCCCAATGATTACTTTGTAATGGGTTATTTGATTTTAGAATTAAATCTTTGTGTATAGCCACATAAGAACCATTAGGTTTTTCTGATGTATCTGCTTGATATGTATTTGTTGAAGAAAATTTGTTCTCTCCAGAAAAAGCACTTTTTAAATTTTCAAGACCCATAATATTATCCTTTAACCACTAAATCTATTTGCTGCTTCTAACCCACTAACAACAGCTCTTCCTGTTGTAGTAGCGGCTGTACCACCAAATCCAAAATAATTTTCATTTTGTTGTACAAGTTTACTCAATAACATATTTGTTTCACGGGTTTCAGTTCTAGCTTTAGAAAGTTCACCTTTTAGTTCTGAATTATCTATATTGACAAGACTTCCAACTTTACTCAAAGGGGCAATAACTTCTGGCTCACCACCTTCACCCGCAATTATTGGAGTACCAGTAGCAGTGGCTGGAACTATACCACCTTTAGCCATAGCAATTGCACCAATAGTTCCAGCGGTTGCTGCCAGACTAGCAACTGCACCAACTACTCCCGTTGCTAGCGCTATAGCAGGAATAGTTCCGGCTCCTAGAGTTAGTGTAGTGGCACTCGCAATATACTTACCAAGCATTGCAACCATATTTATTAATGCAACAGTTGTTTGTGCAACCATCTTGACAGTCAGCATACCTAAAACACCTATCAGAACATTAGATATACCTATAGTTGAATCTATTGCTTTCACAATTGTTAAAAATGTCTTAGCCAAGCCTAATAGTTGAGGACCGACGGCTTTTGCTATTTGCATACCTAATTGTTCAAATTTAAAAATTAATTCAGCAAGAGATGTCATAGCTTCTTCGGGTACTAAATTGTCTATCCTCATTTTTGATAATTGACCTTGTAAGGTTACTGCTTCTTTTTCTTTAGAAACCATCTTACCTAATGCACTGACACTAATACCAATAGCAGCTGCTAGTTTTTGTCTTTGTAATACATTCATCTCATTAAATTCAGCTTGACTACCAACTTGACTCAAAATTTCAGTCTGTAAATTTTCCATATCACCAGCTAATGCTAATTCACGAGCTCTATTAAGATTAATATTTCTACCCATCATAACACTAGCTTCTAATTCAGCATTTAATGAACTTTGAAAATCTAATAATCCTGTTGCAATCCCCTCTACATCTTTTAAAGTTATACCAAGTTTTCTAGCTTGAACTGCAGCCCTTAATAAACCATCAGCAGTACCATCAGAAAATTTAGCAATCATTTCAGCATTATCTGCCATATCATCTAATACCTGACCAGGAGCAACATCGTTAGCTCTAGCTAATGCCTCTGCTTGTTTAGTAAGTTCTAAAGCACCTTCTTCTGTCATACCACCAATCGTTACTAATGTTCCCATTAAAGTAATTGCATTTTCTGAAGACATAGCTAATCCTTTATCCATCGCTAAAACGCTATCAGTTAATTCTTGACCTTTTTCAACACCTATACCAAACTCTTTATTTAGTCCCAGCATAGGTTTCATACTTTCTTTTATATTAAAACCAATCGCTGCAGCATCATTTGCTATTTCTAATGTAGATTCTTTTAAATGTTCAGATTCTGATCCGATAGCACCAAATTCTTCATGAACTGACATTAACATATCACTATATTTTTTCGTTAATGCGATTAATGCTACAAATGGATTTTTAATAGTTTCATGGATTGTTTTACCAACATCTCCAAATATCCCATCTAATGCACTACCTGCAGCGTTTATTTTAGTCATATCAACTGCGAAATCTTTTGCTCCACTTTTCAAATTACCCATAATATTAACAAGACTTTGCATATCATCAACCATTCCTTTACTACTTTTAATTTGTTTTATTTGGTATCCGTAAAATGCTTTTGCTAAGAAATTATTTGTTTTTGCATATTTTATACCAAGTAAAGCAGCTTTAGCTTGGTCTTTAGAAAGGTCTTGGTTTTCTTTTGAATATTTGACATTTTCATCTAATTCCTGACCAAAATCAGAAGCTAAATTAACTATATTGTTCATATTCTTAGATATTGAACCTAAATCAAAATTTAATATCGTATTATTGATTTGGTCAGCTAGATTTTTAACCTCTTTTAGGTTTTTTACTCTTGTGCCTTTTCCTGTTCTTTTTTCTGCCATTTTATTCTCGTTTTAGTTTATTAAAATCTTCCAGCCTTAGCATCGTTTACAACATCATCTACTGTAATTTTTGGAGCTTTAGGGATTGGTTTAGCTCCTCTTTTTATTCTACTTTGATTTATTTCTTTAGCCATTCGGTCAAAAATTTTATTCATTGAATCCACATCTTTTTTTATATCTTTTCTAAATTTCTTTTCTCTTGCTTTCAATTTAGCACCAATTTCTTCTTTTGAAGATGATCCTTTTCCTGTAAACAATCCTCTAAAAAATGCAGAAAATATATCTTCCGATATAATATTTTTTGTATTCATAAATGATTTTTTCTTTGACATAATGGTCTCCTAATTAGATGTATCTATTCATATATAAATATCAACTATGCAGAAAATTATCTTTTAATTCTTGGAATATTAGGATTTCTTGATGATGATTTTTTGTTAGCCTTATCCATTTCATCTTTTTCTTTCTTTTTAGTATTTTGAAGTTCTTTAAAATAGAAATTTCTTAAATAGATGGGCATGTTATATACATCAGAATGTGTAAAACCACCTTCTGAAAAATATAGTAACTGAAATATCTGTCTATGGATATCAGGCTTGTTACTTGGCCTTAGGCCAAAAAAAGTTTACCGTCATTGGTATAGTTACCGTGACGGATTCTCCTCCCACTTCTATATCTTGTTCAAGATTTATATCAGGAGCAACCTCATTTATTTTAGCTCTTAATGCCATAGAATCTCTTGATAACATATTATCAACAAATGAATTTATAACAATTTGTTTGTTATCACCACCAACTTCTGTTATGACTTTTTTTAAACGAGTCGTCAATTCAGGACTAACACTTGAACCAATTGTTTTCTTTATAGCATCAAGTTCTTGATTTATTTCATTTTCTTCTTTACCTGTTAAAATTCTGAATTTTATTTCTTTTTTAGATATTGGAAGAGTAATGGTAAAATTATTTTCGGTAACCTCATCACTACACTTTTTAAAAGGACAATCTGTTAAATCAAAACTACGATTTATTTTGTCACCTGATGGAAGAATAACTTCACATTCATACTCAGGACCATAAGCTAATATCCTAGCAGCAACCATAACAGCGTTTTTATCACCTAACACCAAATCATTACTATTAACACCTTTTGTTAAAATTAGAGCGTCCAATAATTTATCAATCACCAGACCTTTTTTAATAAGATTTTGTGAAGTAAGAATATCTTCTTCTCTAGCCGTCATATATTTTAACTCTAACTTACCACTTGACAGTGGCGAATCTTTTGGATAAAGTTTACCCTCACTAGGTAAATCTATAACCTCACTTGGAAATTTATTATCTGACATTTGTAACCTCCGATTATTTTGATTCAGAAACAGACGCTTGTCTATAACCTGTAACTAACTTCTTAATCTCACCGATAGCTTTTCTAGCTCTACCACCAGCTGCTTTTGTACCTTTATCTGAAAATACTGAATGATTTTCTTCAAATTGTTCAAATAGTTCTTTTATTTCGTTGTATAAATTGCTTGTTGACATTTTTATTTCTCCTGTAACTTTGGGTTAAACTTCTATT
>Ga0114997_10004229_pt1 | contig 11158 bp, 11 predicted proteins | sample ArcticOcean_MG_C_2_FD_87045 | JGI IMG/M metagenome (GOLD analysis project Ga0114997, IMG submission 87045) | Marine microbial communities from western Arctic Ocean - ArcticOcean_MG_CB4_136 | ecosystem: Environmental > Aquatic > Marine > Oceanic | place: Arctic Ocean: Canada Basin | collected... | reverse complement strand
GGTTTTTCTAGTGCTCCAGGACTTATTCGAGTTTTTGGTATCATTCCTAATTTGATGAACATAGCTTTTATTGCAGCAGCAATATGGATGCTAGTTGCAATGGTTATTGCTGTAAGACAAGCCTTAGATTATAAAAGCACCTGGAGAGCTGTTGGAGTTGTTGTAACTGGTTTTTTAATTCAATCTGTTGTTTTATTTATGATGCTGAAGCTATTTTAATAGCTTAATGGTAATAAAGATAAAAAAATTACTAATGGTGAATTGATTGCTTATTTAAAAGATAATGTTTCACAAGAAGCTTTTACTCAGAACAGACAACAAGATCCTATGCTATCAGGTGATCCTGATAAAATATTAATGAGTTATAGATAGTTAGTTTTGGTTCAAGTTTGGTTCAAGTTTCAGAGCTTAGGCGAGTGAATAATAGCTCATTTTTTAAAATCTCATTTTTAAATTAATAAGTAAAATAGGGAAATGTATCTGTTACAATGTAAAGTGAGTAGGGGATTTCTAGGCTTTCAAGACCGGTGCTTTCAACCGCTCAGCCATCTCTCCGTTAGCAAGGTTTTATAATAATAAATTTTTAATTAAACAATAAAATAGATAAATTAATCAATTAATGAACTACAAGCCTTATTAGTACTTTAAATGAAAAAAACAGATTTTAACAAAGGTATTGGGTTAACAGCTTTAGGATCATTTTGGTGGGGTGTAGTAGGAGTAATTTATTTTAAATATATCTCTTTTGCGGGACATATTGAAGTAGTAGTTCATAGATGTATTTGGACTGCTGTAGTTCTTATTTTGTCAACTTTTTATTTTTCAAAATGGAACATTTTTGTAAAAACAATATCAAACATAAAAAATTTGATAACACTTTTTTTTTCAGGCTTATTAATCTTTATAAATTGGGCAGTATGGATTTTTGCAGTTTCTACTGATCAAATTATTGATGCTAGCTTTGGTTATTTCATAATGCCAATTTTAAGTGTTTTTTTAGGGTATATTTTTTTTGAAGAAAAAATCAATAATAAAAGAATAATTTCTATTATTCTAGTTGTAGGTTCAATAATATTTTTACTTTTTTTTAGCTTCAAGTCCATACCGTGGGTCGGGCTAGTTGTAGCTTTAAGTTGGGGTTTTTATAACTTATTAAGAAAAAAAATAAACGTTGATACGGAAATAGGATTATTAATTGAAAGTTTATTTATATTACCTTTTGCAATTTTAATATTTTATTTTATTATTAAAAATAATTTAAACGATTTTAGTTTTTCTAACCCACCATTAATGTTTTTACTCCTATTAGCTGGTCCAATGACAGTGATTCCGTTGTTCCTTTATTTACGAGGTGTTGAGTTATGCGGTCTTGGACCAACAGGAATGATTTTTTATATTACGCCTACTTGTCAATTTATACTTGGTTTTTTTTATTATAATGAACCCTTTTCTTCAGAAAAGCTAATAAGTTTCTTTTTAATTTGGATTGCTGTATTTATTTATTTAAAAGATATCTATGAAAATAATTAGTAAATTTATTATAATTACAATTATTACTATTTGCACTCCGGCAACTAGTAATGATGCTTTATTTAATGATTGGCTGATTACTTTTAAAAAAAATGCATTACAAAAAGGAATATCAAAGGAAACTCTTAATAAAACAATTTCAAAAATAAAATTTATTCCAAAAGTTTTAGAATACGATAGATTTCAACCTGAATTTTATGAAGATACAAAAACATATGTTTTAAAAAGAACTTCTAATGCCAAAGTTAAAAAAGGAATTAAACTCTACTTTAATAACAAGTCAACAATTGACATTATTGATCAAAAATTTTCTGTAGAAAAAGAATTATTATTAGCATTAATGGGAATCGAAACTAATTTTGGAACTTATGTTGGTAAAATGGATATCCTTTCATCTCTAGCAACACTCAGTTTTGATAAAAGAAGAAGTGTTTTCTTTACTAATGAGTTAATTACAATTTTACAATTAATTGATAAAGATATTATTGATTATAAAACCTTATACGGTTCATGGGCTGGTGCTTTTGGTTACTTTCAATTTATGCCAACAACAATAAAAAAATATGCTTTAGATTACAATTCTGATGATAAAATTGAATTAAAAAATTTAGAGGATTCTTTTGCTTCAGCAGCTAATTATATTAATAAAATAGGATGGGTTAAGAATAAACCTTGTTATATACAAATTGATTTATCAAAAAACATTCCCATCAAATATTTAAATACGTCTGCAAAAGAAATTCACAGCAAAAAAAAATTAAGTAAATTTAAAAAATATATAAAAGATTATGAAAAACTAAATATTAATGACGATCCTATTGCAGCTATAATTACTCCTGATATTGATATTGTACCTAATTCTAAAACATTAGAACCAGCATATTTAATTTTTAATAATTATGAGTTAATACTTAAGTGGAATCGTTCATTAAGATTTGCATTAGCTGTATGCAAATTAAAGGATAAATTTATAAATGAATTATAAAAATTTTTTACTAATCATTATGCTTATTACATCTAGTTGTAAAACATTTAATATAACGAATGACAATGATATTGTTCTTAACAAAAATAATTTTATTAATAAAGGTTTTGCATTAACTTATAATAATAATTTATACTTAGATAAGATAGTTACAAAAAAAATTGATAGCAGAAGTTTATTAATATTTCAAAAAAATTTAAAAACTGGATCCAAAGTAAAAGTTAAAAATCTTTTAAATGGCAAAGTTGTTATCGTTGAAGTTGGTCCTAATTCAAAATACCCGCCTTTTTATAATTCTGTATTATCTAAGAGAATATCTGATGAGTTAAATATTGATATTGAAAATCCTTATGTAGAAATTTATGAAATTTTACCTAATTCATTTTTTATTGCCAACAAAGCAAAAACTTTTGATGAAGAAAAAGAAGTAGCTATGAAAGCTCCTGTTGAATCTATTAGCATTAAAAATATTAACGGTGATATTGGTGCTTCTAAAAAACTAAAAAAAAATAAATTTGATTATATACTAAAGATTGCCGATTTTTATTATAAGCATACTGCAATTTTAATGTCCGATAGAATCACTACAGAAACAAACTCGGGGAATGTTAAAATTATGGATTTATCATCAACTCAGTATAGAGTTTATTTAGGACCTTTTAATAACTTAAATTCTCTACAAAAAGGCTTTAATGATATAAATATACTAGAGTTTGAAAATATAGAAATTATTAAAAATGATTAAAATACTAAATTTTTTTTTTATTAAGTTATTTGCTTTTTTTATTATAGTTGCACCTTCACATTCAGATTTTGATGTAAAAGCTACTACCGTTATTCTTCAAGATTATTTTTCTGGTAAAATCCTTTTTGAGAAAGATGCTGATAACTCTATTTACCCGGCATCTATGACTAAGATTATGACTTCAATCATTGCGTTTGAATTATTAAAAAAAGGTGAATTAGAATTAGATGAAAAATTTATTATTTCTGAAAATGCATGGCGGCTATCTTCAGCTGGCTACTCTTCAATGTTTATTATGATTGGTGACGAAGTAAGTGTTGAAAATCTTTTAAAAGGAATAATTATTGCATCTGGAAATGATGCTTGTGTAGCGTTAGCCGAGGGAATAGCCGGATCTGAAGAACAATTTGCCATAATGATGACGGCAAAAGCAAAAGAAATAGGCATGGAAAATACTAATTTTGCAAATGCATCAGGAATTAATCACCCTGATAACAATTCAACAGTTAGAGATATTTTAATTATGTCTAATTATTTAATTAAAAATTATCCAGATTATTATAAGTATTTTAGAGAAAAAGAATTTACTTGGGATAGAACAGGTGGTGATCCAATTACTCAAGGTAATCGTAATCCACTTTTATATAAGAATCTAGGAGCAGACGGAATAAAAACTGGATACCTAGCAGTTGAAAAATATTCTTTAGCATCCTCTATATTAAAAAATAATAGAAGGTTAATTGCTGTAGCTAGTGGCTTTAAAACTAAAAATGATAGATCTAGAGAGTCAGCAAAACTTCTTATATGGGGTATGACCAATTTTGATTTGGTGCATATCGTAAAAAAAAATGAAAGTTTTTATGAGCTAGACGTTTGGTTAGGAAAAAAAGAGAAAGTTAAATCATATATTAACGAAGATATTTATAAAACTATACCAAAAGCTAGGAAAAAATATCTAAAGGTTGTTGTTGAATATAATGGTCCAATAAAAGCACCAATTAAAAAAAATGACACTTTAGCTAAACTGAAAATTTTTTATAAAGATGAAATTATTAAAGAATATGATTTACTAGCCTTAGAGTCTGTTAAAAAAGTTAACATTGTATCTAGATTGTTTAAATCTTTAAATTATTTAATATGGGGCAATGCATAAAAAACCCATTATTGTTTTTGAGGGAGTTGAAGGAAGTGGCAAGACTCTTCACATTACGAATGTTGCAAATTACCTAAGAAAAAAAAAAATTAAATTTATTAAAATTAGAGAACCTGGAGGCAGCAATAATTCTGAAAAAATTAGAAGATTAATACTTAATAATAAATCTAATTTTAATAAAATTACAGATTTACTTTTATATATGTCGGCAAGAAGTGAAAATATTGAATTAATAATCAAAAAAAATATTGGAAAAAAAATTATATTGATTGATAGATTTATAGATTCCACTATTGCTTACCAACATTATGGAATGAATATTGACTTAAAGTTAATAAAAAATATAAATAGTTTTTTAATTAAAGGTATTAAAATTAATTTTACTTTTTTAAATTTAGTTGATTCATTAAATATTAAAAAAAGATTGTTACAAAGAAAAAAACTTAACAGGTACGATAAATTTAAGTTATCTTTTTACAAAAAAGTTCAGTCAGGATTTGTTAAAATTGCGAATAAAAATAAAAAAAAATACTTATTAATTAATTCTAATTTACCAATAAATACTAATAAAAAAAAAATTATAGATAAAATTAAAACACTAATTTAATGATATTTGAACCTTTTTTACAAACAAAACTTTTTCATTTAAATAATTATATTGATGAATTAACTAATCTATATGATAAAAAGATTTTACCAAATAAAATGCTTTTTACCGGTAGAAAAGGATCTGGTAAGTCTACATTAGCTTATCATTTAATAAATTATATTTTATCAAAAAATGAAAAAAATCCATATATAATTAAAAATAGTCAAATAGATTCTGAAAATAAATCTTATAAATTAATTAAAAATCAAATTCATCCAAACTTTCATTTAATAGATTTAAAAAAAGACAAAAAAATAATAGAAATAAATCAGATAAGACAAATGATTGATTATTCAAATAAATCTAGCTTTAATGATTCACCGAGAATAATTTTGATAGATAATTTAGAACTTATGAATTCGAATTCAATTAATGCACTTTTAAAAATTGTTGAAGACCCCAATTATAATATTTTTTTTATATTAATACACAATAGTAATAAGAAAATTTACAACACTTTAAAATCTAGATGTATACCATTTAAAGTTAACTTAACTTTTAAACAAAGTGTTAATATTGCCAATGATTTGCTTAATAAAGATATTATGAACTTGTTAAATATTGAATTAATGAATTACTACAATACACCAGGTGATTTTATTAATTTAATTAATTTTTCAGTAGAAAATAATTTAGATTTATCAAACTATAACTTAAAAAATTTTCTTTTATTTTTAATTAATGAAAACTTTTATAAAAAAAATAATTTTATTAAATCTAATATACTCATTTTTATTGAACTTTACTTTTTAAAAATATTTATGCTAAATCCAAATAAAAATTCGATTATTTCATTTTATTCATCTTTCTTGAAAAAAATTGATACAACAAATAAATTTAATTTAGATTACGAAAGCTTATTTATTGAATTTAAATCTAAAATATTAAATGATTAAAAATTTTTACATTACAACACCAATATATTACCCATCTGCAAAACCTCATATGGGTCATGCTTACACTAGTATAGTTGCTGATTTTTTTGCTAGATTTAAACGTATTGATGGTTTTAACGTTTATTTTTTAACTGGTACTGATGAGCATGGTTTAAAAATTCAAAGAGCTGCAGAACAAAAAAAAATTGACCCTCTTAAATTTTGCGATCAAATTAGTAAAACTTTTAAAAATCTTTCAAAGATACTTAACTTATCCAATACAGATTTTATTCGAACTACTGAAGAAAGACACAAAAAATCAGTACAGCACTTATGGAAAGAATTAAAAAAAAATAATGACATTTATCTATCAAAATATTCTGGATGGTATTCTGTTTCTGATGAAGCTTTCTATAATGAAGATGAGATAACCACTAATAATGAAATTAAAATTGCCATATCATCAGGCTCACCAGTTGAGTGGATAGAAGAGGAGTCTTATTTTTTTAGATTATCAAAATGGCAAGATAAGCTTTTAAAATACTATGAAAGAAACCCAGAATTTATTTCTCCGAAGTCTAAAAAAAATGAAGTTATAAATTTTGTTAAAAATGGATTAACAGATTTATCAATCAGTAGAAAAACTTTTTCTTGGGGCATTAAAGTCCCTGATAATTCAGATCATGTTATTTACGTTTGGTTAGACGCATTAACTAATTACATTAGTGCACTTAATTACCCAAACATGGATAATAAATTATATAAAAACTTTTGGCCTGCCTCTATACACTTAATTGGAAAAGACATTTTAAGATTCCATGCAGTTTATTGGCCTGCCTTTTTAATGGCTGCAAAGATTCCATTACCACTAAAAGTTTATGGTCATGGATGGATTCTATCTGGTGAAGAAAAAATGTCTAAATCAAAAGGCAATATATTAGACCCTCTTGATATCATTGAATCTTATGGAGTAGATCAATTGAGATATTATTTGATTAAAGAAGTTTCATTTGGAAATGATGGTAATATCTCACTTAATAAATTGGAAAATTGTATTAATAGTGATCTAGCAAATAATTATGGTAATCTTTGTCAAAGGGTAATTGCTTTTGCTGAAAAAAATTGCTCTTTGGAAATTCCAATTAGTACAAAATTTGATGAAAGTGACTTAAAAATTTTAGATAATTTTACTGATAATTTAGAAAACTTGAGAATTGAAATTGATAATCAAAACATAAATTATTATATAGATTTTATTGTTAACTCATTATTTGATGCTAATAAATATTTTAATGATCAAGAACCTTGGAAAAAAAAAGAAAATATGGAAAGGCTTAATACGATTGTTTATACAGCACTAGAAATAATAAGAAAAATTACTTTTTTATTATACCCAATAATACCAGAATCTTCATTAAAAGCCCTTAGTATTTTTAATTTAAAGGAAAGTGATATTGATTTTTCAACAATAGCAAATCATTATTACTTAAAGCAGGGAGACCCTATAAAAAAAATTAAAATTTTATTTAAAAAAATAGAAAAAAAAAATGATTGATTCACATTGTCACTTAGATCATGACCCACTATTTGAAAATTTAGACGAAGTTATTTTAAGATCCAGAAATATTGGTATCACTAAACTTCTTACGATAAGTACTACTTTTGAAAGTTTTAACAAAATAAAAAAATTAGTTTCTAAAGACAAAATTATATACGGCACTTATGGAATACACCCTCATGAAACTGAAACTAATATTGTAAATAAAGACATAATAATTAAAAATGTCAAAAATAATAAAAAAATTATTGGTATCGGTGAAACTGGCTTAGATTTTTTTTATAATCATAGTAATAGAGACAAGCAGATAAAAAGTTTTAAGGAACATATAGAAGCATCAATTGAATTAAATATACCACTTATAATTCATTCAAGAAACGCTGAAAATGAAACTTATGATACTTTAAATTTATATAAAAAAAATAAACTTAAAATTTTGATGCACTGTTTTACTGGATCACAAGAATTTTCGAAGAAATTATTGACTCTTAATGCCTTTTTTTCAGCTAGTGGAATTATAACTTTTAAAAATAGTTTAGACTTACAAAAAACATTTAAAATAATACCTTTGGATAAATTACTTGTTGAAACTGATAGTCCTTTTTTAGCTCCTATTCCAATGCGTGGTAAGAATAATGAACCTTCTTTTATCAAATATACTATAGAAAAATTAGCTTTAATTAGAAGTGTGACTTCAGAGGAAATTTCTAATTTAACAACAAACAATTTTAATAGATTATTTTCTAACCAATAAATGTCTATTAAATTCATTATTCTTGGATGTGGTAGCTCAATGGGTGTACCCAGACCAGATGGTTTTTTCGGTAATTGTGATTCAAGAAACAAAAAAAATTACAGAACCAGATGTTCGGCTCTTATTAAATTTTATAATCAAAATATATTAATTGATACATCACCTGATTTAAGACAGCAATTATTATCAAATAAAATTAAAAAAATTGATGCAGTTTTGTATTCTCATTTACATGCTGATCAAACTCATGGAATTAATGACTTAAGAGTTTTTTATTTGAAAAATAAAAAAAAAACTCCTGTATATGCGAATAATAAAACAAAAGATTTTTTATTTTCAACATTTAAATATTGCTTTAATGATACGCATGGATATCCAGCAATTTTAAAATTTGAAAAAATTAAAAAAAATATTTTCTTCAAAAATAAAAATAAAAAAATTTCGATTGTAAATGTTCCAGTAAAACATGGAAAAATTGATAGCTTATGTTATATAATAAATAAAAAACTTGCTTACGCCAGTGATACTAACTTAATTTATAAAAAAGATTTAAAATTATTTAAAAAACTTGATTTCTTAATTATTGACTGTTTATGGTATAAATTTCATCCTGCACATTACAATTTAGATAAAATTTTAGATTTAATTAAGATTGTTAATCCAAAAAAAACAATTCTGACTAATATGCATACGGATTTGGACTATGAAATTCTAAAAAAAAAATTACCTAAAAATATAGTTCCCGGATTTGATGGAATGACATTAAATTTATAATATTTTTTCAATCTCTTTAATAATTTTTTTGGATTTTGGTTCAACAATTGAACTGAATGTATTTTGAATTTTACCATTTTTATTTATTAAAATTTTATGAAAGTTCCATTTAGGTATTGCTGATTTACCATAGTTATTTTTAGCCCATGTAAAAATTGGATGAGAATTTTCTCCTTTGACGTCAACTTTTTCTGTAATTGGAAAAGTAATATTAAAATTTGTTTCACAAAATTCTTTTATTTCTTTATCTGAACCTGGTTCTTGACCACCAAATTGATTTGATGGTATTCCTATAACTACAAATCCTTTTTCTTCATATTTTTTATAAAGTTCCTGTAAGCCTGAATATTGCTTAGTAAATCCGCATTTACTAGCTACGTTAACTAATAAAATAGTTTTATTTTTATATTTAGAAAAATCAATTACTTTTCCATCAATATTTTTTATATTAAAATCAAAAAACAATTTTTCATATTTAGCTTCAGCTTTGTTAACAAAAGAAAACATTATTATTAATATATATGTTAAATAATTTTTTTTAAACATTATTTTTTATTTGATGTTAACATTAATATAAAGTAACCAAACAATGTTGAAAGTAGTGATCCAGATAAAACTCCAATTTTAACACCGTCCATATACTGAGTGTCATCAGCAAATGCTAAATTTCCCACGAATAAACTCATTGTAAATCCTATTCCTGTTAAAATAGCAACGCCATAAAAACTTAATAAATTTGAATTATTTGGCATTTGAGCTAAGTTTAATTTTATTGATATATATGAAAACAAAACAACACCCAGTTGTTTTCCTATGAACAATCCTAGTAAAATACCTAATGGAACGGGGGACATTAATGATGAAAAAGTTAACCCTTGAAGTGAAACTCCAGCATTAGCAAATGCAAATAAAGGCATAATTCCAAAAGCAACGTAAGGACTAATTGAATGTTCTATTTTAACAAGTAGTGAAAAATCTTTCTCTTTATCTCTATGGGGTATTGCACATGCTAATAAAACTCCAGAAATAGTTGCATGTATACCTGATGCATGAGTAAAAATCCAAAGACCTATTCCTACAAATAAATATGGCATAAATTTTTTTACATTAAATTTATTTAAAATTAAAAGTAAAATAAAACTTAATAACATTAGACCTAAATATTTTATATTTAAATCACCTGCATAAAAAAAAGCAATAATTATAATGGCTCCCAAATCATCGATAATAGCAAGTGCTGTAAGAAAAATTTTTAATGAAATCGGAACTCTAGAGCCAAGTAAAGATAAAACACCAAGGGAAAAAGCTATATCAGTAGCTGTTGGTATAGCCCAACCATTAAGTGTTTCAAAATTATCAATGTTAAAAGAAACATAAAATAAAGCAGGCACTACCATGCCACCGATGGCGGCTATAATTGGAAGTAAAGCTTGTTTTATATTTGAAAGTTCACCTTGAATAAATTCTCTTTTAATTTCTAAGGTAACGAAGAAAAAAAATACAGCCATTAAAGCATCATTTATCCAATGATGAACAGAAAGTTTTAAACCAAAATTGTTTATTCCTATAAATAGATATTTATGAAAAGTTTCAAAATAAATGTATGAGTAATTTGAATTGCTAATAATTAATGCTAATATTGCAGAAATTAGCAATAATAGACCACTGGCAGCTTCTAATTTAAAAAACCACCTGAATGGAGCTGATAAATATTTGATCATAGATTAATTAAAATAAATCTTTTAAAAACAAATAAACATCTTGAATTGAAATATATAAATTATCTAATATAAATTGAACATCAGGAAGCAATGGTGCAATTTGGATCTTAAAAGTTTCCATAATTAAAATTAAAGCAACAAATGATATAATAAAGACTAGGATAACATTAAAAAATCCAATTTTTTTAGTATTGCCTTTAGATTTTAATTTTTTACTTTCAATATTTTGACGCTTAATTTTTTCAATATTAATTGAGGATATATTATCAGTAATTTTTTTTTGTAACGTACGATTAATTAATATTTTTTCATCTGATGGGTTAATCGATATATTTTCTTCTGTAGGATTAATTAATATTTTTTCATCTGATGGGTTAATCGATATATTTTCTTCTGTAGGATTAATTAATATTT
>Ga0114997_10004228_pt1 | contig 11160 bp, 11 predicted proteins | sample ArcticOcean_MG_C_2_FD_87045 | JGI IMG/M metagenome (GOLD analysis project Ga0114997, IMG submission 87045) | Marine microbial communities from western Arctic Ocean - ArcticOcean_MG_CB4_136 | ecosystem: Environmental > Aquatic > Marine > Oceanic | place: Arctic Ocean: Canada Basin | collected... | reverse complement strand
TTGGCTATACTTATGTGTAAAATTTGGCTTCCATTACTAGCCCAAAGGATAATAAATGAACACCATACTCCTGCACATATTATGCAGTTAATAAGTTCTGTAAGTTTTAAAGTTAAAATGTTTTTGAATTTTTCATCTAACCTATAGAAGAGTTCTCTGAATTCTTCTAAAAGGGCGGATTCTGTTATTATCCATGATAGTCCAAAATTTATTAAAAGTAAAAATAATAAATCTATTTTAAGCATCGGGTATGTCTCCTCTGTAGGACATTAGCGATAAGTATGATTGATCGTCCATATAATTATATGGATTTAAATTCATATCTGTAATGATTCTTTCAGTCATTTCTTGAATTCTGCTAGTTAGTTCTTCTGTTTTTTTCTCTTCCATATTCTGAGTGTGATTTAGAATATCATTATAGTCTTCAAAAGATAGAGCATGTAAAAGATGTCTTATTTTAAATATGTTTTTTCTTATTATATCTCTTGGCTGATTACCATAAATAAATTTTATATATAACATATAAAGTTCAAAAGGTTCATGATTCTTGGTTAAATGAGGGTTTGTTATTTTTTCTTTAATCCAAAAAAATTCTTCGTCGAATGAAGTTTGTATTACATAGACTTTAGCAAAGATTTCTTCAATTCGATCTATAACGATTTTTTTTGACGGGGGGAATAAAATATATTTTATAGTTTGTATGATTAATTGTATTTTTTTCATAAATTAAAAGCTCTCCGTGAGGTTTTCACGGAGAGCGCTTTTTGTACTACTCAAGTGAATTTTATATAGAATTAATTCTATTTAAGTTCAAAATAATTTAATGCAGCTTGCATTATGCCTGTTGGTGTTAGTTCTTTATTTAAACTTTTGATTATTGAAGGACTGTAGCCGGAAATTATAGCTACCTTTTCATCATTTATTGTAACTGGTATTGCTGAGGTTGATGCAACATTCCAAAAAATAATTTCTGGGTGTTGATATCCTGCTTTTGCATATTGATTACGAATATGTTTCCAGTTGGTAGTATTTGATCTAGCTACATTAAATTCCATATCGCTTATTATAAGTAATCTATTTGGAATTTCTGATTGATTTAAATTATTTTCTATTGCTGTTTCTAGTATTAGGTCGAAAATTAAATCAACGTTAGTATCACTTATAATATGTTTAATACTTTGAATTTGTTTGAATAAAGAGTCTTCAAGATTTACATTGTGAAACGTAGGCTTATCGCTAAAAGTAATAAATTTTCCATGAAAGGGTCCTTTATTATGTTTTGCTGTGTACAACCCTAAGCCGATACTTACATCTAAAGGCACTACGGCATCTTTGCTAGCAGTTCCTCTTTTTGTCATACTTCCTGAAGTATCACAACAGCATAAGGTATTTTCAATAAAATTACTGGGGATTCCATTCCACATTAAGTCTCTAGTTTCCCAATCGACATTCTGCTTAATAACTTCATCCCAAGAATCATCAAAATTAAAACCTTGGATTAATTGATGGGGCCATACAGTACCAGAATTAATTTGCATATTTCCAGTAGCAACTTTTTCTTTAAATGAATTAAAGCGAATGTTGTCATTCCTTGTAAAGGCTCTTGAAAGTTTATACATAGCTTGACTGGGAACTTTTTGATATTCGATTTCCTCCCATTTTTTTGCGCACATTTGTTGTTCGACTGTTGTCGATAGTTTAGAGGCGAGTTTTCTATATTCCTTACTAGTTAGTCCGAAAGCTTTTGCAAGTCTTCGAGCAAAGAATTTGTAATTATCCTTTTTGGAAGATTCCCTAGGGAGCCATTTTGCTGCTAATTGTTGGGTAGTTTGCTCAAGTAAATCTCGATGCCAAATGTTTATAGCACAGTAACCAAGTGATTTATCTAAGTCCATTACTGTCAATAAGTCATCATATCTTCCCAATTGGGGAATTAGATCTAGGTTTCTTTTTAAAATGGCTTTTGCTTCTGGTTTTTGGCACATTACCGCTAACAATATTCTAAAATTGTCTCTCATTCCTTGTCCATTTCTTGGATCTCGCGAATAGAATGCAATTTTAATTGCAGTTTTAATATCTTCTTTCATGGCGAGCAAGAATAATTTCTTTAATCTTTCTTTATCTGCAGTCAGGTTGAAGAATAAGTCTACAGTTGAACTCAAGCTACTTTTATGAGTTAATGCATTATTTTTAGTGTGGTGAAGGTTAGTTGTTTTAGCTGTAAAAGCTTGTTCAAATGTTGATTCCATGGAAGCTCCTTAAGGTTGATCAGGTGGTGGATTTATTGATTTGAGAGAATTTTTTTAATTTGTTGAAGTGTGGGGTTCTATCTCCGGAAAATACTTCTGGATCTCTTCTTTCGAGAAGCTCGAGTTAATTTGTGCTATCTCATTTTTTTCTACGGGGTGGGTATCTAAGTCCCTGTTGCCGAAATCGTAGTAGTCTATGATTCCAGCCAGAAGCTCATCTTCTAGCTTCAACCCTGCGTTTATGTCCCTATCTACAATGCCGATTTCGTAGTACTCTGGCGTCTGCATATCTAGGGTACCGTCCTCATAATGTATGAAGGCATATCCCCTGTAAATGTAGCGACCCGTCTCGCCGGGAAGATTGACTTCGTATTTTTCTATAACTGCCATTTCGCTCTCCTATTTTTTGTTTAATTGTTTTGAATCAAGGGTGTGGTTTATAATATTATTTATTCCCGCCTTCCATTGATTTAAGTTGTATATCCTGCTCCCGTCATGAAACTCGTCGAATTGATTCGCGGTTGTTGACTTGTCCAATCTTCGATTAGTTGATTGATTTTATTTTTTGCAGAGTCGAAAAAATCCGCGACACAACCATCTAAATCAAGGTAGATTGTATGTGATTCTTCTTTTATTGATTCTTCTAAATACTCTATTAGGAAAGATTGTTGTACTTTAGATTTAAGAGGAAACAATATTCCTCTTCCGCCAGAGTTTAACCATTCGATAATAGTTTTAGGGTGATCGTCTATTATAATTGGACCTAGTTCTTGTCCAGGAATTAACGTCATTTGATGAAAATATTCTATGCATTTTCTATGCTTTTCTTTTCTTGGCATAACGCTTATTGGCTTGTTGCTTTTAAGTACATTTCGTACCCACCAAGTTTTGTCTTCGGTTGCGAACTCACCTATAGGTGCACTTAAGAATTCTAAATTAGGATAGTCTTTTAGCATTGCCCATAGTCCATTATCTAAGAGTTTAAGTTCGGCAAAGAATCCCTTTTGTGAAGCTACAACATACATTATATCTTCTACGCTTGGATTGCGAAGATCTTCTATTTCTTTTACTCGAAAGCTTCGTCCCTTTTCTTTAATTAGTTTTCTAAGCTTTCTATTTAAGGTTTTTGATTCTATTACGTTTGCATACATATTATATATCTCCTATAAATGTGGTTGATGTTGGATAAAAAAGGAAGAGAAAGTTATTTTTTCTCTTCCTTAGTATAAGTTTTAGCAGAGTACTGTATTGATTCTAGATTTGATAGGTAGAATTGTTTGCTGTTAGTACTCTTTAGTAAAACTAAGAATTTTTTTAAAAATGTGTCGCTGAATTGGAGCAAGATCCGTTTTTCTTTTAAGATGATAAGAATTGTTTGCTGTTAGGATCTTTAAGGGAGCTTATCAATAGGAGTATTTATACATTTGCATGCTCTGGCAAAGTATTTGAGATTGGTAGAAAACGAGGTCAAGATAGTAATCATATGTTTATTTTTTTTATTGACTAGTAAACACTTCCTAGTCTAGTTATTCCAGGATCTCTAAGAGAGTTTTATAGTTTTATTCAAACATGCCTGGGTAAAAATTTAAATTTTTACTAACTATTCTTTGGTTTAGTTGCTGTAGCTATCTTTAAGTAAAGCTAAAAAGGAGAGCGAGGGCCCGCGACAGGTGTCCCTCCCTCTCCTTGGTCGCTATCGTTTTCTGTACAACTAATCTTTTTAGATAAAAAATTGTTGCACCAATTAGTTTTTGTTGGTCTGTCATAGATTTTACATCTGAACATCCTACCGAAGGATTGTTTATATTCATGTTTAATTTCTTCAGATTTGTAACAGGCTCCACAAGGAGCTTGAGTTTTTCTTTTCACAGACCCAATATCTTTTTCTAATATATATATATTAGCTTTTTTAATTTTACCATACCATAAGAGGCTTTTTTCAATTCTTTCTAGAAGTTTATTATTTTTTATTTTCATTAACGGTTTACACTTTGTTTCTAAATCTCTTTATAGAAAATTATTGTTTATTAATTTTAAATAAGAGTTACAATATTGAAGAATACAAAGAAATGCAGGTTCAAGCTGCGTTTCCGCAGAATGAATTGTATTTTCTTTTAAGTAGTTTGAAAGTATTTGAAATTAAACTAAAAACGATCAGTTTTAATCTTTAAGTCCCATTCTTCTTTCCAAGAATATTTGTACTTAGTTGTTTTACTTTTAGTATGAGAAGTCTTTTCTTTCGCATCTAATAAGCGGTTCTTCTTCTTTTCTTTTAAATCTTTAAGTTTATTTCTTTTACTTTGTTTACTTTTTTTCCATTCGTAGTTCTTTCTACTTGCCATCTAGCTTATTTCCTCTTGGCTTTCAATGTGAGTGTTTGATTTTTTTCGCGCACCCACTACTATAAATATCACATAAAGGATATATAATATAAATCTTATATCACATTTATTATAGTAATTAATAGTTCTTTTATTATAAGAACTAATGTATATGGTATTTAATATTTAATTTTTTTTTTTTCCACGTTATGGAGTGGGGGTTTTATTGTTTTAAAGGGTTGTTTTAAATTTGTTTTAGATTGTTGTAGGGTTGGGCCGCTAGTAGTTATATGTATATTTTACAGCTTTTTTACCAAAACGCTACTCTTACTCCCTTTTTTTCTCTTTCTTTTCTCTTTTTAAGGCTTTCTGCTTCTTTTCTACACTTTTTTGTTTGCCTTTTGCAGTTTTTTAAAGTGTCCCTTGAGAAGGGTACCCTTATACCCCCTACCGGGGGTTGTCGTCGTATTCTTTGCCACAATATATGACTTTAAAAAAAGAAGAGTCCCTCCGCTTGAATTAACAAGCAGAGGGGTCTTTTTTGAGACTATTTTAAACTAAAAGACTATTTTCCTATAGTGGAGAATACTTTTCTACAGTAATGCAGAAATATCTTTCTAAGTAGGGGATCTATCTTTCCCAAACGTCGTACCTCAAGGAGGGATCTATCAAAATAGATTCTCCGTTAGTTAGATTCCAGAGGCATGTTCTCTCAGAATTAGATTTTCCTTCATTGCTCAATATAGCTAAATATATTGAATCTAATGAAGTCATGGATACGCAGTTACAACTGGTATACTTTCAATTCCATGTTTTTCGTCTAGACTTGTTTGATTGTGTTTTTGAAGAAGTAAAGAGTTAGACACTGAAGTCTAACTCAAGAGTATAGAGTTGAATCTCAACCTACATTAGCATTTCTCTTCTTCACCCTTCTTTCCTATATTAAAAATCCTTAATCCTATAGGATCGAAAAGAATGAGTATGACTAATCTCCCATAGACTTTACATTTCTGGTCTATAGTTTTGGGAGCTTCCCGCTTGTTTTACTTATCATCTAATAAGGCGTCTATTCCTATTGTATTACTCATGTTATTTCATAAGTTTATTATGATGTAGGGTCCTACGCCTGTTTTAAAATAAGTGTTGGAGCACTTCAGCATTTTAAATTTTTCAGGAAAACCTAGTTTATTATTTATACACGTTGTTAAGGCTCGTGTTAGTCTTTCCCCTTACGAGGAAAGAAATCTATTGATTGTTAAAAATGGCATCGGCCAATTTTGTTTTTGACCATGATTTATAATGAGTTACAGAATTGCTTTCACAGTGTTCGACCATTCGATCTTTCTTCCATCCCATAATATCTGATTTTGACATTATAGTTGGAGTTGGAGTTGGTTTGGGCTTCATTGATGAAGACACCATACTGATAGCTTGAACTGCAATTCGTGTTTTCTTAGATTCATGACGGCTAGTATTGAGAGTAATGTTTCTCGCTTTCTTAACTGTAGCCCCTTTTATCTTTTGATTTTCTCTTCCCTTTTTCAATTTAATTTGTCGCCTTTGCTTTTTTCTTAGTTTTTTTTGGGTAATTTTCATTTTTCTTATCCTTGTACTTGTTTATTTCTACTGCTTAAAAAAAAGAGAGTTTTTGCTACCCCAGAACTCTAACTGGGAGTGGACATAGGACAAACCCCTTTATCCTATATCCGGGAGAAACCATGGACATGGTTAATTTTTTAAAGTGCACCATCTAATTATGAATCGAAACATAACTAGCCTTCCGTTAGGTTAGATGGATTTTGGTGTGAATTAAGCGACCTTAATTACTTTTGGTTCAGCTGTACCTTTACAGTCATCTGATTTTTTTTCTGCTTTTCTGCGAATAAAGTATTCAATAAAACCAAAAAGAATTTCAGAAAATTCCCTTTCTTTCTCTTTGGCAATATAAAAAATTTTAAGATTTAAATCTAGTTCAGGTAAACTATCTTTATTCTCAGTCATTACTTTTTCAATTTCAACCGCTTGACTTTTTAAAAGCTTAACACTTCGAGTACCAAAGGCAATCAATTCGTTAAATATTTCATAATCGTCATCATCTGCATTTTGCACTTGTTGCATGACCTGGGCAACTAATGCTCGTACTGGTTCTTTAATCAATTCTGGTTTAAATCCTATTGATGAGGCTAACGCTTCGTCTTGAGAGGACCAACAACTTTCTTCTTTTTCTATTTCCATTTTCTATTTCCTTTTAGTCTGGCTCAATACCGTTCCATAGTAAATCGTATACCGTATTGGCATAAGAATTGTATTGAGACTGTTGATAGTGGTTCAGGCAAGTCGAATCTTGCCGTCGTTCTCGGTCTTTATCCATCTTATTAATTAGAGGGATGTTACTTCGTTGAGGTTTAAAATCTTTTAGTCCATAGTCTATACTATTTACTTTATTCTTATCGTCCGTGGAGGATTCAAAAGAATTCTTCGTAGATTGAAGGGGGAGGGAAAAGTGAAATCTCTCTGGGGTGAGTAATTTCATATAAGGATTATCAGTTGCCATCTAATCTCCGCTGTTAGGTTGTTTAAAAATATAAGTGTAAAATTAAAATTAAAATAAAAAAAAGGGTACTTTCAACCCTATGTGAGATTCTATAACTACAATCGCTATTTCCTCTCCTGGAAATAGGTTTACACTGCTTTTTTCTTATCTGTCCTCTCTTTAACCTTACTTAGTAACTCTGCTGATATTAATCCATTAAACCATTCTTTAATAGACTCGCCTGAGTTAGATATTGAGTTATTTGTCATTTTATAAACTTGTGAGCCAAGCTTAAAACTGCAAAACAAAAACCCGAAATAGGCTAAGAGTGTTAGTGTAAAGCCGATGACAAAATCAATCATTCCCCAAAAACTCTTAAAGAGCAAGCTAATTGCGAACAAGCCGCCTCCAGCAAGGGCTAATTGAATCAAAGGGTGTAAACTTGATTTTTCTTCTTCATTATTATTGTCCATTTAAATATATCCTACATCTAATTGTTTTTATTTATATCGCTTCTTATCCAGCCAGAAACATAGGCAAGTAAGGACGTACAAAACAAAAAGGATTATTAAATTTACCATAATCGCTCCTGTTGTCGTCATACTTAATTTGAAAAAAATTCAAATTAAAAAACTATAAGTCAACATATGTTGGCTTATAGAATTTTTTGTTTCTAGTTATGCAGTTGCTGTACTTGGCACTTTTCCAAATCTTTGAAGGAATGCCTGTACATCATTATCGCTTGTCGTCGCTTCGTAGGTTCTGACACCGAAAGAGACTCCTCGAACACGGTTATTATCTTGACCTGTAAAATCGTGAGGTACAGTTTGAATACCATTTGGAAATCCGGTCCACGCTCCCATATCTACCTTGACATCTTTGAGAAAACTATGAAAGTCTTCAAGGATTTTCATAGGATCAGAATCAATTGCAAGCGCAAGTTCGCGAAATCGGAAATAAAGAAAATGTTTCCATTCATAACCAGTTTCGGTGGTTTTTGCTCTAAGTGCGTTTTCAGGGACCAGACATGCTAAGGTTTCTCCATTGAAATTCATACGACTGATAGGTCGCAATTTTTCAAATTCGAATTTCATAGATCGGTCGGGTATTTTAGCAATTCCCATTTGACCCTGGAAGAAAAGCTCTCCGAGATTCTGAATGCTGTCTGGACCATAATTAATCACACTTTGATGCGTGACTTCACCAGTTTCATTCTTCACTACAACGGTAATTTCAATCGCAGGCAATTGGGCCTGACCGCCAAGGATTTGCACACTTTTAGCGCTACGATGACGAGAGATTGATTCGCGAATTGAGATAATTTCAACCTTCTGTGGACCTGAAAGGCGATGAATTGCTTCTGCCCCTGAAATCTCTGGAAGACTATTCCATTCGAAAGCAAATGGATCTTCTACTGCTACTGTTTTTGGGTTTGGTTTGCTCATTTAAATACTCCATTGATAAGCGTCTGGCCACTGATAGAATTCTGTATTTCTACATTATCGTCAGTAATGCCGATTTGGATTGCCTGCCCACCAGCGAATTTTAGAGCACTTGGAGTCGTCGTCTTATCGTGAAATAAAAAAGATTTCTCCTCTATGCCTTTCAGGGCACCTGCGCCAAATCTTTGATTTGGAGCCGGAGTTGCAGTTCTTCCGTTGTCGAATTACCATTGAAGAAGAGAAGAAATAAAAAAAAGGATTGGATGACACCCCCTAAGGGGCGCCATCCAATTGGAGCTCTATTTAATAATCAATTAGATTGCAAACGGATCTTCTTCTTCTACTTCTAGAAAGGAGGCAAGTTTTGCATTCCATGAGCTACTATCAATATCGTTGATCATAAACATGGCTACTGCTTTTTTAACAGCAATTTCCCGTATCTCATTGTCTTCAGCAGAGAAAGAGTTTTGAATTACTTCGCCACTTTTTCTTCTGATGTTTTCTATTTCTTTAATCCAACTACCATTTATGAAGAACGGAAGCAATTCTTCATCTATACAGCCTGCTGCAATTTGAATAGCTGAAACAGCCGCATTAACAGCATCGAAGAACGCTCCTTGCTCACGGATGGGAGCTGGGATCTCAGGAGCTCGCAATCGAGTTATCCATTGAGAAAACGTTCTCCGACAGCTTGGGCACTCATCTAGAGAACATCCCCTAAGCATCTTTGGAAGATTCTTAAGGTTTTTAAGTTCTCGAAGTTTAACCCCTGCGTGGAGTCTAGATATTGCTACCCAAACACCATTTATTTCTCCAACACTTGGCTTTACTTCAGAAATATATTCTTCTGCTATCCTACAGAGATCGGAACCATTAACAGCAAAGCATAGAAACAAATTTTCTACTTTACTCTTTATGGTTTTCCAGATACTTAGTTCCCTGTTAAATTGATTAAATTTCAATTCTCCAAGATCTGTTTCTGTTTTCTGGATATCCGATCTATATCTCGCTGTCATTCTACTATGAATTTGTATAGGTTGACCTTCGTTCCAGGGGATACCAAAGGGTAATATTTCTGAGGTCCAGAAGGCGTCAGAGCTTATGTACTCTGTTTGGATAATTTTCTTCGGAACGCCAAGAAGTTTAGACAACCAGTTTTCTGATTCCCCTTTCCATGATGACACTGTCATGAATCCAATGATATGACTAAAGTATTTTGTAGCCATTGCACATTCTAATTTTGTTAGAATTTCTCTTGAAATTAGAACACGAGGGTTCCAATTTCCTTTGTTTACCAGATTCATATCAATACTTGCCAACTTGGTCAAAAGGCAACTTAGCTCAATTCTATCATCCTCATCAATACTCCTTAAATGCCAACAGATATCACTACCTGCTTTAAATTTGACACTTTGCACACAAAACATGTGGAAGAATTTCCAATGAGCATTGGCTGAATTTAATTCTGGATCTGGATTGCTCCAAAGATCCGAAATTTGCTTTTCATAAATTGCTTTATGAATTTTGCCTTCAACAATAACTGCTTCATATTTTTGATGAGTTGCTATGATATGCTGAAGATTCTCCATTTCTTCACTATCTTCCACTGTTATATTATTTGAAGAATTTTTTATCTTCAATTTTATTTGAGTAAGTTTTTCTTCAGCTCTTTTTGCAAGGGTTAGATTCTCTTTTACTTTCTCTTTAGCTTCAATTTCATCTTCCATTAATCCAGGCCTCCCTATAAGAAGCTCTAAGCATTTCTCGATAGGTGCAGACCATGGTGTTTTGCTCTGCTTGAAGCCTTTTGGATTTCCTAACAGTTGCCTAATCCAAGCGGTAATACCACGAGGAGATGGAGATGCAGGGTCCATTAAGCGAAATTCTCCTACCCAATCCCGATGAACTGGATAGGAGATTCCATAAGCTTCGAGAATTAGTATTGTATCTCTAGGAGACATACTTACTTTTATAGCTGCTTCTTGAAGTTTTATCTTTACTGACACTGGTAATAAGATCTCTACCATTGCTGCTTCGACTCTACGGAACCACTTTAGTTTTTTACTCTCTTTAGTATCTGAATCATTTGGCGTCCACTTGGAAGAGGACGGGCCGGGATTTGATACTGAGAGCAAGATTCTTCCGAGGTGGTTTCGAGGTGGCTTTCCAGCTTCGTAAGCCTTTTGTAAGGCTTCTTCTGCTTCGATTGCTTTTTGGCATGTAACGGTTTTAACACCATTTATAGACTTTACTTCAAGATATTTTTCAGTCATGAAGTTCCAAGGCATTAGATTTAATCTTTTTTGGAGATCAATCAATACCTGTGCAGCAATTCCTAGACCCATACCTTGAACATCACTTAATGTTCGAGTAAGAGCGTTTGTCAGTGCAGTATCCATATTGTTAGCAACGATACCAATGGCGCCTTGATTTGAGTTTGAATAAAACTTTCTCAAGTCAGGGATAATACCTTCCTTGTCAACCATTTTTAGATTAGTCTTATCTATATCAACCGTTGGAAGATCTTCGATAAGATAGATAGTTTCTTTCAATCTTAGTGTGTGGAGCATTACAAGAATGTTCCAGACACAAGCTTGCAAGGCTTGACTTCTTTT
>Ga0114997_10004227_pt1 | contig 11161 bp, 10 predicted proteins | sample ArcticOcean_MG_C_2_FD_87045 | JGI IMG/M metagenome (GOLD analysis project Ga0114997, IMG submission 87045) | Marine microbial communities from western Arctic Ocean - ArcticOcean_MG_CB4_136 | ecosystem: Environmental > Aquatic > Marine > Oceanic | place: Arctic Ocean: Canada Basin | collected... | reverse complement strand
TAATTCTGTTCCTTCTTGTTTGCCTATTTGACAATCTGCTAATTTTCCAGGCAATCCACTTAATTCTAAAGCACCTTTACGTCTAACATTTTCTCTAGCTTTTCTAGCAACATCTCTTGCTAGGGCTGCCTGCATTACTTTAGCTAAAATAATCTTTGATAAAGTTGGATTTTGATCAAACCATATTGAAAGTTTCTCACTAACAATACTCTCTACAATCATTCTAACTTCTGATGAAACAAGCTTGTCTTTTGTTTGAGAAGAAAATTTAGGATCAGGTATTTTTGCAGAAATTACACAAGTAAGACCTTCTTTAATATCGTCCCCTGAAATAGTTAATTTGTTTTTTTTTAATAAATTATGTTCTGTTGCATATTTATTAATTACTCTAGTAAGGGCGCTCCTAAATCCTAATAAATGAGTACCGCCATCTTTTTGATAAATATTATTTGTATATGGATAGATGTCTTCTCCATAACTTGCATTCCACTTTAAAGAACATTCAATTTCAATATTGTCTTTTTTTCCCTCAATATAAATGGGCTTCTTAAATAAATCATTGCCTGTTTTATTTACAAGTTTTTCTCTTTTTTCATCTAAAAAATCAACAAACTCTAAAACTCCACCATCAAATTTAAATACAATTATTTTTTCTTTTTTTTGATTTAAGTCATTAACGGTTATTTTTATTCCCTTATTCAAAAATGCAAGTTCACGCATTCTTTTAATAATTATATTTGGAGTAAATTTAATTGAAGAGAATATTTCTTTAGATGGTAAAAATGTTATTTGTGTTCCAGTTTCTTTTGATTTTCCTATAACTTTAAGAGGTGCTTTTGAGGCCCCATCTTTAAATTCTATAAAATATCTATTTCCATCTCTATCTATTTCTAATTTTAATTTTTCTGATAATGCATTTACAACTGAAACTCCGACACCATGTAAACCACCTGACACTTTGTATGAATCGTGATCAAATTTTCCTCCAGCATGAAGCTGAGTCATGATAACTTCTGCTGCAGACATTTTTTCACCTTTATGCATGTCAACAGGTATTCCTCTACCATCATCTCTAACTGTAATAGTTCCATCAGAATTTATCTTAACATCTATATTTTTGCAGTGTCCTGCTAAAGCTTCGTCTATAGAATTATCAACAACTTCATAAACCATATGATGCAAGCCTGTTCCATCATCGGTATCACCAATATACATTCCAGGTCTTTTTCTAACAGCCTCAAGTCCTTTTAAAACTTTGATAGAGTCTGCTTGATATGTTGAGCTGTTTTTCATATTTTTGTAATGGAAAATTAAATAATTATACCATTATTATAAAAAAAAGAGGGAAATTAATTAGATTAATTCACAAAGAATCAATGAATAGGTCCTTTTTTTAAATGGTTTTTAATTTTTGGCGGAGAGACAGGGATTCGAACCCTGGGTACCTTTAACAGTACACACACTTTCCAAGCGTGCGCTTTAAACCACTCAGCCATCTCTCCAACATTAACATAATTATTTCTTTTTTATTATAGCAATTTCATTAATGTTTCCTTTAAAGACATCAATTGTTTCAAAGTTATTAAGAAAATAGTCCTTTAAATTTTGATTTATGTATTTTGAGTTAAAATCTTTTTTTTCTTGGACATTTTTTAAAATACTTTTCAAATCAGGGAATTCTTGTCCTGTTCTCATATCTTCTCTTTTTTCAGGAAAATCTAATTCCTCAACTATAAAGTAACCTCCGCTCTCAAGTATTGGAAAAAGATAAAATAATGAGATGATTTGATCTTTTAACATATGGCTGGCATCTTCAATGATTATTTTATATTCAATTTTTTTATCAATTATATTTTTTTGGATTGATGATACTGAGCTAGAGTTTACAAGAAAACTTTTTATTCTTTTAGAGGTATAATTAAACATATCAGGATTTATGTCAGCACCAAAAATATTAGCATTTCTAAAATAAAAAAACATTGCAGCAGAAGCATTTCCATAAAATGAGCCTATCTCTAAGATATTTATTTTTTTATTTTTAAATTCAAGAAAAACTTTTTCATAAAATTTTGAATAACCATGTGCTTTAATTTTAATGTTATCTCTTTTAGAGGGGTGTGTGTATTGATTAATGTATTGATCACCTTTGTCACTATTAAAATATTCAAATAAAAAATTTAAATTCTTAGAAAATAAAGAATAATTTTTTAAAGAAAAATCATCTAAGTTTTTTTTTTTTTCCATATGAAAATAATTATATAAAAATTTAAAAGGCAATATTAACAATAAATGAATTTTTCTTATTGAAGAAGCTTTTTCGAATCTATGCCTATAAAAAATAGTATAAAATGTTCGAATATTCATTTTAAAAAATTTTTAATAATTGAATTCATATTTTCTAAGTCTAATTATACCATCAGTTGTTATGATTATTTTTTTCATAATCTTATTAAATGCTAGCTTTTACTTATGAGTTTTATTTACATTATAAATTAAAAGTATAGTTATATAAAATAATGAATTCACAGATTTCAATATATATACCTGCTTTTAATGCAGAAAGTACAATTAAGTCATGTATAAATTCAATTTTAACTCAAACAGTTAGACCTTTAGAAATCTTAGTAATCAATGATGCTTCTACAGATAACACAAAAAACATTCTTTTAGAGTTTGGTAGTAAAATTAATATTATTGAAAATCCCACAAATTTAGGTCTTAGTCATTCTATGAATATTGCCCATAATTATTTAAAAACAAAATTTATTGCAAAAATTGATGCTGATGTTGAGCTTTGTTCGAATTGGATAGAATTATTAATAAAAAAAATGGTTAGTGAAAAAGTCACTTTAATTGGTGGAAAAATGTATGAAAAATTTATCAAAAACAAGTACAATCTTTGGAGATCTAAAAGGTTAAAACAAAATTGGGGAGAATATGACCAATCAGATCCTAAGTTTGTATTTGGATGTAATAATATTTTGGATACCTCTAAAGTAGAAAATGTTGAGAAATATAGAACCGACTCAGATTATTTTAAAACAAATGGTGAAGATATCGAATTTTCTAAATTTTTAAAAAAAAATAATCATAAATTATTTTACTGTAGTGAGGCTATTTGTTATCACCTTCAAGATGATACTGGTATTAGTCTCTCGAGAAGATATTGGCGATATATCCATTATGGTGATGGCATGAAAAAAAGAAATTTTTTTAAAACTATAAAAAATATTTTAAGACAATTTAAAAAAACCATAAAATGGATTTTATTAGATACTTTTAGGCTAAATTTTAAACTTATACCTGTAAACCTAGTAATTTTTTTTCACTTTATAATTTTAGATTTCGAATTTTATAAAATTAATAAAAAAAAATAAGATTAAATTTTATGATAAAAACGTTAATAAATATTCGTCTACCCTTCATGCTTTTACCTAATCTTTTTAAAAAATTATATATAGGAAAAAAAATATCAAAATAATTCAACAAATAGTAATTTAATTGTTATAAAGAAAGAATAAATGGATATTTTAATTACAGGAGGATGTGGGTTTGTAGGAACAAATTTATCAATTTTTTTAAAAAAAAAAGGTTTTAATGTTTCAACATTAGACAATTTTGAAAGAAAAGGATCTAGATTTAATTATATAACCTTGAAAAAATTAAAAATTAAAAATTATAATTTAGATATTTCTAATTACTCTAATATTAAAAAATTACCTAAATTTGATTTTATACTTGATTGTTGTGCAGAAGCTGCTGTTGAAGTTTCTAAAAATGAAATTGACAGGGTTATTAATACAAATTTAATTGGCACAGTAAATATTCTAATGAAAGCAAAAAAAGATAAATCAAAAATCATTTTTCTTTCTTCAAGTAGGGTGTATTCAATCAATAATCTTAATAAGTTAGTAAAAAATAAAATTATAAAAAATCACTTAAAAATAAAAAAAAAAATAAAAGAAGATTTTGATACAAAACGTCCAAAGTCAATTTATGGATTTACAAAATTATCTTCTGAAATGCTAATAGAAGAATTTTCTTTTGCCTTTGGATTAAAATATATTATAAATAGATGTGGGGTAATTTCTGGACCTTTTCAATTTGGAAAGCAAGATCAGGGTTTTGTAAGTTTATGGTTATGGAGACATCTAAATCGTAACAAATTAAACTATATCGGTTATGGTGGCTTTGGAAATCAAGTGCGCGATGTTTTACATATTGATGATTTGTGCAACTTAATTTTTACTCAACTTAAAAAATTTAAAAATATAAATAATCAAACATTTAATGTTGGTGGTAGCATGAAATCTAACGTTTCATTAAAAAATCTTACACACATTTGTCAAAAAGTTACTGGAAAAAAAATTCATATTACCAAGACTCCGAGCACGTCTGATTATGATATACCTTATTATATTACTGATAATACAAAAGTATCAAAAGTTTATGGGTGGAAACCAAAAAACTCTATACATGATGTAATTAATGATACATACAAATGGCTTAATACAAATAAATTAATTTTAAAAAAATATATATAATGTCAATAGTTTTAATAACCGGTTCAAATGGTTTAGTTGGTTCTGAGTCAGTTAATTTTTTTTCAGATAAAGGCTTTGAAGTAATTGGTGTGGACAATGATTTAAGAAAATATTTTTTTGGTAAAAATGCCTCAACAAAATGGCAGAACAAAATACTTAAGAAGAGAAATAAAAATTTTAAAAATTATACAGCTGACATAAGGAACTTTCAAAGTCTTAATAAAATTTTCAGAAAATATAAAAAAAATATTAAACTAATTATACATTGTGCCGCACAACCCTCACATGATTATGGAAAAACTAATCCTGTGGTAGATTTTAATGTAAATGCTACAGGAACATTAAATTTACTGGAATTGACAAAAAAATACTGTCCTGATTCTCCATTTATTTTTATGTCTACAAATAAAGTTTATGGAGATAATCCAAATAAACTAAATTTAATTAAAAACAAAAATAGATATGAACTGCCAAGCAAAAATAAATATTTAAAAGGTATTAATGAGAAATTTAGTATTGATGATTGTACTCATAGTTTTTTTGGTGTCTCTAAAACTTATGCTGATTTAATAGTCCAAGAATATGGAAAAAACTTAGGTTTAAAAACAGTATCTTTTAGAGCTGGTTGCATCACAGGACCAAACCATTCTGGCACAGAACTGCATGGTTTTTTGTCTTATTTAGTAAAAAAAACATTAAAAGAAAAAAAATATAAAATAATTGGGTATGAGGGAAAACAAGTAAGAGACAATATTCATAGTTTTGATCTAGTAAAATGTTTTTGGGAATTTTATAAAAAACCAAGAATGGGAGAAGTTTATAACATTGGTGGGAGTAGACATTCGAATTGCTCAGTAATAGAGGCTTTAAATTATGTTGAAAAATATGCCAAAATAAAAATTAAAAGAAGTTTTATTAGACAAAATAGGGTTGGTGATCATATTTGGTATATTTCTGATAATTCTAAATTTAAAAAACACTATCCAAATTGGAAACAAAGTTACAATATTAAAAGAATTATCAAAGAACTTATACTAAGTTCTTAATTAAAAAAATTTCTTAAGAAGAAAATTGAAATAAGATCTTTTATTTTAGTTTTTTTAATCATTATTCTTTTAAACAACCTAAGTTCTCGTTCATTAGGTAAATTTACTTTTATTTTATCTTTAAATTCAAGGTTAGAGAAATATACATTTCTTTCAGGATTATTTTTATGAAATTCATCAACAAAGTTTATTTTATATCCCCATACTTTAAATTTTTTTTTTAAATCATTCAAATTTGAGGCATCCTTATAAAGTGATAACTCTGATTTAATTGACGACTCTAGAACACCTTTTTGAATAATTTTTCTAAATTTACCAAATCCTTCAAATACTTTTAAATCATACCCTTGAGTGTCACAATGTAGATAAGAAATTACATTAATCTTTTTTTTTTGGCAAAAATCTTTTAACTTGATTGTTTCTATTTTAATTTTTTTTTTAATCTTTATCCATTCAACTATCCGATTTATAGAAAAATCTTTATTTTTAGTCCAATATTTATTTAATTTTTTTTTGGGTTTTAATAATGATGAAGTTGCATGATTTTTTGTAATATAAAAAAAAGTTTTTTTTTTTTTGTTTGATGCTGCTTTTTTAATTAAAGTAAAATTTTTTAAATTTATTTTTAGTTGATTTTCAAAAATTTTTTTATTTCTTAATATTATTTTTTCTAAATGAGGGTTTGGTTCAAAAGAAAAAACTGTAGTATCCGGATTTAAAATTGCAAAAACTAAGCCATTAAAACCATCATTTGCACCAATATCAAAAATTGCTTTCATTTTTTTATTCTATTTTTAATATTTTTTCCTTTTAAACGGGTTATATATTTCATTGAAAATTTTTCATTTCCTACTCCGGCTAGTTTAACTGGTAATTTTGTTAAATAATTGAGTTCAGTATTTGTTACACAAAATATATTCATTAAAAAGTTTATCTCTTTAAATTAATAAACATATAATCTTTTATTTGTTGATTGGTGATTTTAATTGGATCTTCTTTTTTTTTTTCAACAGCATGGTACCAATCACTTGTAACTTCAACAGCTTTTTTAATATTAAATGTTGGTTTCCATTTAAGATATTTTTTAGATTTATCACTTGAAATCTGTAAAAATTCTTGTTCTCTTAAATTATTTTTTTTGCTTCTAATTTTTCCCTCACCCCAAAATCCAGTTAACATTTTTGTTATTTTTTTTACTGATTTTATGGAATTAGGGCTTGAGCCAAAATTCCAGGCTCCTGAGAATTTAGGTGGTACTTCAAATTGTTTTTTAGCCAAAATTAGGTAACCTTTTAAAGGTTCTAAAACATGCTGCCAAGGTCTAGTATAATTTGGATTTCTTAAAAATATTTCCTTATTAATTAGTAAACTTCTTATGCAGTCTGGGATCAATCTGTTGCTTGACCAGTCCCCTCCTCCTATTACATTCCCAGCTCTAACACTCGAAATACCACAGTTTTTTTTAGATATAAAAAAACTTTTATAATAAGAATTAATTACCAACTCTGTTGCAGCTTTTGATGCACTATATGGATCTGATCCTCCAAGTTTATCTGTTTCAGAATAACTTTTTTTTTTACCTACATTTTCGTAACATTTGTCTGAAGTTACACCTATAAATGATTTAACAAAGCTACATGACCTTATAATATCTAAAATATTAATGGTTCCATTTACGTTAATATTGAATGTATCAACTGGCTTAAAATATGAGTCTGTAACAAGTGATTGTGCTGCCAGGTGAAAAATAATATTTGGTTTAACTTTATGAATAAATTTTTTTAGTTTATCATAATCTCTAACATCAATAATTTTCAAATTAATTCTTCTATCTAATTTTAGATCATAGAAAAGACTTTTATTTTGATTTGGCGAAAAGCCTGTTCCATAGACTTTTGCACCTAACTCTAATAACCAACTACAAAGCCAAGATCCTTTAAAGCCTGTTGCTCCTGTTACTAATATTCTTTTATTTTTATAAAATTTTTTTATTTGATCCATGGAACTTTCTTTCTTTCTTTGCAAATTTTATCCAAAAATTTTTTATCACCAAGATTGTCCATACACTTCCAAAATCCTTCATGTTTGTACGCCATTAATTTTTTATTTTTAGCTAGTTTTTCTAATGGAGATTTTTCAAATATAGTCTTATTATTTTTTATATAATCAAATATTTTATAATTTAGAATAAAGAAACCACCATTTATCCAGCTTGTTTTCAATTCAGGTTTTTCATCAAATTTTATAATGCTACTATTCTTAATTTTTAATTCACCAAATCGTACAGGAGGATGTACTGCGGTAACAGATGCTAAATTTTTATGTTTTTTATGAAATTTTTCTAAATTATTCAAATTTATATCGCATAAACCATCACCATAAGTCATAAAAAAAATTTCATCTTTTGAAAAAAATTTTTTTAACTTTAATATTCTTCCTCCTGTCATTGTAAACTTTCCTGTATCAACTATATTTAATTTTTTAAATTCATTAGAGTCTTTATAATAATTTTCTATTATTTTTTTTTTATATCCTGCTGCTATTAAAAACTCATTATAACCATAAGATTTAAAAATTCGCATTATATGAGTTAAAAGTGGAACTCCACCAACTTTAATCATTGGCTTAGGAATTTTGTCAGTATATTCTGGAATTCTTGATCCATAGCCTCCAGCTAATATCACAGTTTTCATAAATTACTTTGAATATATTTTAAAATTAATATCTTTACAAAGATAATATATTACTCATATTTAGCAGAATAAAAACATATTAAATACTTTCATTGATAAAAAATTTAAAAAAATTCTTACAAAAGGTTTTTAAGAATCTATTCCACATTATTTTTAAATTGCTTTATGGTAAAATTATTTATGTTTCAGATAATTTGTCGTCAAGTAATATTTCAATTAATGATGTTAAAAACCCAAACATTAAAACTTTCAATGATAAGACTTATAGAGTTTATAAAATTAAAAATGGTAGAATTTATTCTGATAATGTAGAAAATGTTGCAATTATTGATAAGAATCAAATCATTGATAATATTTCTTATCAACAAATACTAGGAAATTTAGTTTCTGCAAATAAAAATATATGTTTACAAAAAGGAACACCAAGAATTAAGAGGCACTTTAAAGGTGCAGTTCTTTCTTTAGCTCAAGGAGCTAGTGGAATTTCAAATTATTATCATTGGTTGTTTGATCTTCTTCCAAAAATTAAATTGTATTCCGAAGTTTATAATTTGAATGAATTAGATTATCTATATGCTGGTAATTTACAAAGTTTTCAAGCAGAGTCTCTTGTGCCACTCGGTTTAGATAAAATAAAAATTATTAATATTGCTGATTACAGACATATTGAAGCTGATGAAATAATTTGTACAGACCACCCAAATTATTATGATGGTTTCATCGAAAATAAATCAAAAGATATTCCAGCGTGGACAGTCAAATGGCTTAAAGATACATACCTAAAACATGCAAAAAAATTTGACTGCAATGACAAAATATTTATTGATCGAAGCTCCTCACAATCGAAACATTGTCAGTTTATAAATTATAATGAAATTTCAGAATTTTTAACCAAAATGGGTTTTTCTAAATATAAAACTGAAAATTTAAATTTTTTTGAAAAAATATATTTATTTCAAAATGCGAATTTTATAATTGGTGCTCATGGAGCTGGATTTGCAAATTTGGCTTTTTGCAAAAAAGGAACTAAAGTTATTGAAGTAAGACCTAAAAATCGTACAAATTCTCTATATGGAAAAATAAGTGAAATAAATAATTTAGACTATAGTCTTATAACAACTGATATTATCGATGAACCAGAAAAAATTAATGGTGATATAAAACTAAGTTTAAATGAATTAAAAAAATTTTTTTAATTTACTCAATCCAATCTTTTAATGCATCTTTGTTGTTTAAAATATAGTCTGGATATGATTTATCTATTTCGATTTTAATAAAATTATCTTTTCTCCCGATTATATCTTCTCCACCTGATATTCTTGTTTTAATCTCACTAAGTTGTAAATATTTTTGATCAATCTTTTCTTTAAAATGATAAGGATCATTTGTTTCACAAAGATTTTTGTATTTATACAGTAATTGTTCAGCAGTTTTTAAATTGCAAAAATGCCATCCACCATCTTCAATAATATTGTTTAATAAAAATTTATCAATTCTCCAAAATGGTCTTTTTTTAAATTTTAAATTTCGAAGCCACTGTGGAGATTTTAGAAACTTTTTTACACAGATTCTACTTCCAAACCAAAACGAGTTATTTTCACTTTGCAGATTTAATTTATAATAAAAATGTTTTTGTTTAAAAACTGAATATTTTTTTATAGAATTAAATTCTTTTATTTTTTTTGGATCAGGTATTTCGTCAAGGTCAGAAATTAGAATTAAATCATTATCTTCTGCATTATTCAGTCCTCTTGTGATACAATTTCTTTGGTGGTTTTCTCTTAAATAAGGGTCATCACCTTCTGGTAAATCAGTTACTGGAATATAAATTATTTTATCCTTAAATTTAGAAAATTTGTCAATATTAAATCTTAATTTTTTAGGATTATTCTGCCAAGTTTTATTACCTTCGACTATTACAAAATAGTCTATGTGTACATTTAAAATATTTAGTCTTAGATCTAATAATAAATCTTCGTCCCAATATGAAAAGCAATCATAAATTTTCATTTAGCTATCTTTATTAATTTTTAAAACTCCTATAAATGCTTCTTGTGGTATTTCAACTTTTCCAAACTGTTTTCCTCTAGCTTTTCCTTTTTTCTGTTTGTCTAATAGCTTTCTTTTTCGATCTCTTGCACCACCACCATGAATTTTAGTTAATACATCTTTTTTGAAACCTTTAATTGTTTCTCTTGCTATAATTTTCCCTCCAATTGCTGCCTGTACTGGAATCATAAAATTATGACGTGGTATTAAATCTTTCAATTTTTCACAAACCTCTCTCCCGACTGTTTGGGCAAAATCTTTATGTACCATCATTGATAAGGCATCTACTGGCTCAGCATTTACAAGAATTCCTAATTTTACTAAATCTCCCTCTCTATGACCTATAATTTCATAATCAAAACTCGCATACCCACTTGTCATTGATTTAAGTCTATCATTGAAGTCAAAAACTACCTCATTAAGTGGTATTTCATAGTTTAAAACTGCTCTATTTCCAGAATAGCTTAAGTTTGTTTGCACTCCTCTTTTATCCTGGCAAACCTTTATAATTGCTCCTAGATATTGATCTGGTGTAATAATCGTTGCCTTAATCCAAGGCTCTTCAATAAATTGGATTAGAGTAGGCTCTGGTAAACTTGAAGGGTTTTGTAACTCTATTATTTCTCCTTTGTTCATATGAACTTTATAAACTACCCCAGGTGTTGTAGTTAATAAATTTATATCAAATTCTCTTTCTAATCTTTCGGTTATAATTTCTAAATGCAAAAGACCTAAAAAACCACATCTAAAGCCAAGACCTAATGCAGATGAAGATTCTGCCTCATATGAAAAGCTAGCATCATTTAATTGAAGTTTGCCTAAACCATCT
>Ga0114997_10004226_pt1 | contig 11163 bp, 10 predicted proteins | sample ArcticOcean_MG_C_2_FD_87045 | JGI IMG/M metagenome (GOLD analysis project Ga0114997, IMG submission 87045) | Marine microbial communities from western Arctic Ocean - ArcticOcean_MG_CB4_136 | ecosystem: Environmental > Aquatic > Marine > Oceanic | place: Arctic Ocean: Canada Basin | collected... | reverse complement strand
CGGCAGCTTGCGAAAGAATTTTGTGATGCTCGGGCCCACGGCCCGCGGCGGCGGCGGTGGTGGTGGTGGTTTCTTCTTTGGCATTTCGTGTTTCGAAACGCTCTCTCTTTCTCTTCTAGGATACCAGGTGTCCCAAGGCTGTTTTTTCTCTTTTAAAAAACATCATCCCCCGTTGGGTGGTTTTACCCCTCCAGGGAGTTGGGTTTTTTTGGGGGGCTCGCGACCAAAAAAACCCCAAAGAGAGAGAATGAGATGTTTTGATTCATCGTAAAAGCGTTGCAACCACATGAGAAACGACAATTCTCTGCAGTCGAAAGGACAGCAGGAAACTTTCGTCTTCGAGGTCGGCGTCGAGTGCCGTTCTGCAAACCGTTCTCGGGAACACCATCGCGGCCAGAAAAACCAGGACAAGGAGCACCACCTCGACGGGCCTGGGCTCCTCGAAGGCTTGAAACCAAAGCTTCGGAATGTGGACGAGCAGAAAGTTGGCGTACATTATAGCCATTGCCCATCGAACACTCACGAATCGTGCCATCACGACAAGAAGCGTGTGGAGCAACAGGCTCTCAGAAAAGCTGCTGTCGCGTGCGAAATGGATCACGGACGCAGCGGCAAACAGCAGCGAGTCGTGCGTCGAAAACGCCGGACGCGTCGGAAGCAATACCGCCGCATACGTAAACAGAGTCGTGGGATGCGCAAGATCGACGACGCCGTGCAGCGCAACGACGGCCGCGACGCGCGGAGACAGGAGCGGGAGGCGAAGCTCGTACACCACTATGGAAGGAATCATGAGCTCTTTCAACACCAAAAAACACGCCTCAAACCCTAGCGTTCTCTCACAGGACAAACTTGAAGAGTTCCACCGGTCTCAGAGTGGCGCTCGATGAAAACGAGTCGCCTCGATCAAACACAGACAGACTCTTCCGGGCCTCGCGTTTCTGATCGGAGCTGGCATCACCGGCATGTGGCATGAACTGCTTTCGACAGCACCATAGACCGATGACAATTGCAGCGATGAAGACAACGACTGGGAAGACGACGGAAGAGATTACCCGAAGTGCGACAATGTTGACGGGTGGGGGCGCGGAGGGAGGCGGCAGCGGCGGTTCAATTGGTGGCGGCGCGATTGGTGGCGGAAACGGTGGCGGGACGGGCGGCAGCGCCGGAACGATGCCGACGGTGGTCGCCGACGCGAATGTCAAAAGCGTGATCAAAGAACAGAGTCTCATGCGACCTACCCCTCCCTCCCTTTTTACAACTACGTCTTGGTTTCTTACGGTATTATCAAGTGCAAAAATGTGCGTGTGTTTGTGAGCGACGTCAGACATTCTTTGGTAGCTTGTCCTGCTTCCGGGCCATCTGGTCTAGATGGTCTTGGTGCTCCTGCTGGCTCTCCTGGGCGCGCTTGGACTGCGCCGACGTCTTGCGCGGTGCGGTGGCTCCCTCGGCACCGCGCTCGCGGTGAGTGCGTTCCTGAGCGGTGAAGCTGCGCAGCAAAGTGAAGGCGTTCGACTGGAGGCACGTGAAGCGGCGAGGGTGGCCCTGAACAGCTCGTGCGTTACGAACGCGCATCATCAGGTTGAGTCCCTGGTCGAGGGCGCGGTCGTGTTCGTCTTCGGAGAGCATTCCGCGCTTTGACATCGTCGAGGTTGTAAAGTTTAGCCATGCCGAGCGGGAGAAGATGTTGCCGTACAGCATCGCCGAGCTTCCAATGCCACGTGCCTCGGCCTCGTGCTCGATCGCCTCTGGATCGTCGTACCGAATGTTGCGGCCCATGGCCATGGACAACGCTGCCTCCGTGAGCTCGCGCGGTGCCTTGGTGCCGTCCGCGGTCGCGCGCAAGTCGCAGACCAACGACTCCGTGAGCGGTACCGAGACGGAGAGCGGGAAGAGGACGCTGGAGCTTCCGACCTTGTGCTTCAGGCCGGGAAAGCGTGTGCAAATCTGAGGTATGTCACGAAGCGTGTCCTCCTTGTCCTCGCCGTCGAACACATCCGGAAAGAACTCGGCGACCTTTGCGACGCGCTCCTCGACATTGTCGTTGTGAAGCGTGGCTGCCATCTTCAGAGTCAGGAAGATCGCCAACATGTCCCAGTCGTAAGGAAGCGACTCGACCTTGGCGTCGTCCTCGACGCTCATGCGCGCCGCCTCCGCGGATACTCCGGGCGCGGCGTGGAGGCCAGATCCTTCGCGGTCCGGGTGGCTGATGTCGCTTCCGAGCGAAGCGACACCGTCTCCATCCTCGTCGTCAATTTCCTCCGAAGCCATCGGTGGTTGAGCCGCTTGCTCCTGCTCGTCTGCGAGCTCCTGCTCGGCCTCGTATTCGCGCTGCTGCTCCTCCATGTGCGGATCGGCTGCCATCGAGTCTTGCTTTGGTGCCACGTCTGGATCCTCGTCGGCCTCCTCGTCGTCGACCTCCATGGACTTGTCGTCGTCCTGCGGCGACGCCGACGCGGGCGTCTTGGCATCGTAAGTAGCAGCGTTCGTATCTTGGAACGTCGCTGGCACCTTCCTGTACATTCCACCAGCAATGCCAGGGACGCGCGCCAAGAAGGTGGCACTCTCGACCACGAGCGCGGCGTGCTCATTGGCAATCCACTTGGAAAAGTAGATGCCGTTGCTCGACTCACATTCCTTGATGGGAAGGTCCTTCTCAAAGGTCACGGGTGCGACACAGGACGCAAAGGCACGATGGTTGGTGAGATGGTCGAGGCGCTTTTGAAAGTCGGAAGGGTTCTTGTCGTCGAGACGTGGAAGCTCCGCTGGCTTCAGATACTGCGGATAGAAGACCGGTTTGCCGTTTGCATCCCTGTTCGGCTGCTGCATGTGCTGAGGGTGCGTGCCGGCGTCACCAGGCGAGAACGACTCGTCAAACTCCGATCCATCGCAATGCATACGCGAGTCCTTCTTCACCAGCTGTGCCTGTGCAAAGTTGTACTTGGCGACGCGGACCTTGTTCTCCGAGAGCGGCTGCGCAATCAGGAAGAGCGTGTCGCGCATCGACTCGGTGCTCATCGAGTTGATGTCGATGAGAGAGAAGATCTTGGCACACCCCTTGATGTTTGCGCGCACGGACGCCTTGATCTGACGAGCCACGTTGGTCCAGAGCGACCCTTTGTTGCGTACCTTGACGGCGTTCGCGTCGCCGTCGTCGCCAGACTTGCTCTTGCTGAAGGCTGTCAGTATGGCCCAGTTGAAATCGTAGTCTGCCGGTCCGCGAACACTCTTGCTCGAAATGGACTCAAAGTCCCAACCGGATGGCCTGACACCGAGCATCTGCATCTCCGGTCCAAAGGCACTCGACGGCCTGCACTGAAGGACGTCGATGAGAAACCCGCTGTCAAAGCCGCCGCGCAAGACGTCCTGTGCGGTTGGAATGAGCGCCGCGGCCGCTTTGCGCGCGTCGACGACCCGGCCAGTCATGGCAATCTTGTGCACCGGAACGTTGTGCCGGTCGACGCCGTCGGTGAGCACCGCCGTCGTCTGCTCCAGGACGGTGAGCTTGCCGCGGGGCTTGCGAATGCCCGTCTTCTCGAGGCGCCGGCTGTACTCGGAGCGCATCTGACGCTGAGTCTCCAATGCGGAGGAGAGATTGCGACAGTCGTAGCGTGTCATGCCACCGTTCATCATCGGGATCGTCTGAAGCGTCGGGCATACTGGGTTGCCGTGTTCGTCCGTTGGGGCCACGAGGTCTTCACCGTCGTTGATACCAAACGTGTTCATCCTCGGCTGCTGAGGCCGCGGCGCGGCCGCGTCGTCCATGACTCTGTTCGCCTCCGCGTCGTCGAGATCGTCGAGCGACGCTGCTCCATTCGCGCCCGCCGCAGGCGTTTTGAAGCGGTCCAGACTGAAGGTCGAGTGGTCGAGTCCGCTGCCATGCATCTGCGCGAGGACCGTCTTCATCTGGAAGACGTGCGACGAGGTCGCGGGCGAATGGTCCAGGCTGTGCGACCAGGCGTTCAGAATCGTCTCGTGATCGAGGCAGCGCTGCAGCGCGCGAATGACGTCGACCAGCTGATCGACGCAGTAACCAGAGAGGGTCCCGTCGGGCTTGGGACGCATGTCCTCGTAGGCCACCGCCGTCTCCTCGAGAAAGAACTTTTCCACCACCGCCGCCTCGACCGCAAAGAGCTCAAACATCATGCGCCGCTTGATGCCCTTGCGCATCGAGGGGCGCGGAAGGTTGTACTCGTTCCACAGGATCGTGTCCCACTTCTTGCTCAGCTTGGTCGCAAACGACGTGTCCGGACGGCAGTGCGGAATCTCCTTGATGTAGATGAGCACAAACGCAATGAGGCACGAGCAGACGCGAATCTGGTTGATCATGGCCTTGGTCTCGGGCGAGGCCTTGAGCGCGTCAAAGTCGACGTCCGCCGTCTGTGAATAAAAGGGCAATGTGAGCAATGGAACCACTGTTGCATGGGAAGAGGCAGCTTACATCGCCATCGTCGTCTGCCGCGTGGGTAATGTGCGCCCAGGAACGATCCGAGAGCGCCGCGCGGTTGGTCGACGGCTCGACGTCGGCCTTCAGGCCGAGCGGACCGCAGTTGGTCGACATCAGATGCGACTCGAAGTGCAGCGAGTCGAGCACCACGGTCGTGAAGGTCTCCAGACCGTTCTTGCCCATCGTCTTGACCGTGCGGGTGTTGTTCACATGCTGCTCCATCTGCGAACAGGCATCGATCGTTTTTTGAGCTTACGGCAGACGAATGGTGTTTGGGAGCAATACGAACCGTGATGGACTTGAGGTAGTCGATGCGCTCGGAGTCGTTGGAGCCAAAGTCGTTGGTGATCTCGTCGTAGTAGACCAAGCGGCCGCAAAGATGATCCATGCCTGTCGGACGGTGGGGAATGTGAGCAGGGAGAAAGCCAGGTATGAGTCTTGCAAAGCGGTACCTCCGTTCATGCCCGCCTGCGACAAGCAAGAGACTGGGCGTGAGAATTGCGTTTGTCGGGGGCAGGGAGTCTGAAAGAGAGATGCGCACCTTGGCCGAGCTCGAGCCGGAGCCCTTGACCCAGCCCGTCGCCAGCAGCGCCTGGAGGCGCTTGGCACGCATGGATTTTCCGGCACCAGGGCCACCGCACATGAGCATGAAGAACGAGACCTCTTGAAATGGCTCAAACTGCGCACAAGCAAGGGAACATCGGCCATCGTATCCCGTTGTCAAAGTACAATGCAAACGACGAAGACGACTTTCGGCGTTGCTGGACGAAGGCCAACCTCTTCGCACAGTGCGCCAAGGAAAACAACGACAATCGCGATGCCATGCCGCCGGACCATGTGTTGCAGCCACTGAAATCTGGCCCGCTGCGTGGAAAGTCTAGGGTTTGAATCGCATGTTGGTTACCGCGTGGAGCCAGCATTCGAGCATGATGCGCACGTCGGGGCCGGAGATCTTGACGCCGGAGCTGAAGAGGTGCATCAGAAACATGCGCCATTGGCCTGCCACAGGAAGAAACAGTGGGTACGCGTAGAATCGTAAAGGAGTGAGTTTGAAAGAGTCTTCGCACCAAAAGGGGTAAAATCACGCCCCTGCGCCGACCGCCCATGCGCAAAGGCCACGTTGGCGGTGCCATTCTTGGCGTTGACATCCTTGGGATCCACGCGGCGACCCACGCGATGCTCGGAGTTCCGAACCCCGTGCTCGGCAGCCGTCTTGAGCGCCTCCGCCAGTCCCACATGAGCCACGTCCTTCCATCCGGGCGGAATGCTCCCCGCCTTCTTCTTGGAGGCGTACGCCTGCTCAAAGCGGCGAAGACCGACCCGAACACAGGAGTCGACGTTCTTGGAATGCTCCTCGTCGTTCATTTCCTTTTTACCGACTCGATCGAAGAGCTCCCTGCGCTCGCTGGCCTCGGTCGCCGCACGGTTGAGATCCGCCTTTTGTTTGAGAAACCACTGCTCCACGATGCCATGCAGACGCTGCTGCTGCTCCGAGATGTCGCGGAGTGCCTGCTGCGGCTCGAGAATGTACCGGTCCCCCTCCTTGGTCACAGCCTTGCTGCCGTAGCAGCGATGGTTGTCGAGACGCTGCTGCTCCACGGCCGACTTGTCAATCGAGTCGACAGTCAGCATCTCGGTGTCCAGAATACCGTTGCTGATCTTCTCGACCTCCTCCTCACGCGCCATGACCGCCGCATCCAGCCGCCGATGCACCAGATTCTTGTGGTGTTCGAACGAGGTGCGAGGCGGGTTGTACTGGCTGCCGCGCTCAATCGCCCTGACGAGATGCTCGTCGGTCGTCTTCTTGAGGTCCCAGAACGCGCGGCACAGCGTCTCTTCGTAGAAGACGCCGCCATTCACCGGCCGCGGGAACTTGAGCTTGAACACGTCGCGCGCGTTGATGTCGTGACAGACGTAGAAGCAGCCCTGCTTGCGCACCCACTCTGGCGGCCGCAGCCGGCCCTCGGCCGTGAAGTAGTTGTTGGGATTCGACTGCGCAGGGTGAATGTCCAGTGGCTTGCCGGCAGAGTCGACGCATCCGGCAATCGCAACGTTGACACCGGGATGCTCGGACGAGATGACCCCCGGCGCCAGATACCGCTTGAAGTTGAAGGCGACGCTCGGACCAAGCGGATGCTTGCCTCCGCTCTGCTTGTCTGCTGTAAACGGACGCGCCTGGCATCCAATCGGCGTGTCCGAGCGAATGTCCGCATACAGGGGCCGACGCTCCTTGCCACCGGCGTAGAGCTTGAACATCTTGATCAGGCTGCCAATGTTGGTGACTCGCTTGTACTGCGTCGACGCCGTGATCTGCATGTCGTCGTCGTTGATCTGGGTGCGCTGAAGCTTGTTCTGCTTCATCAGCCCGTCCTTGCGGTTTGCCTCTGGCATCGAGTTGATCGAGCCCGCACGCGTGATCTCGGACGACTCGTCCATCAGAAGCTTCCAGAGCAAATCGTCAGAATGGCCATGATCGTAGATGACCTTGAAGATGCGGTATGCGAGAATCTCTTTTCCAGACGAGTCGTACAGCTCCTCGATGCACCAGCCAAACTGAGCAGCGACGTCATCATGCTGCGTGACGTCCACGCTCTTGGCATTGGGATGATACCCATACCCAGTCACGTTGCCCTGCAGGTTCTTCTTGAACTTCTCAAGCTCATCCGGCTCCATGTCCTTGCACTTTGGAGAATGCAGCTCGGACTGGTTTGGGGACGCAATCCAGCCCTTGGCAGTCCCCGTAGACAGCATACCCAGCAGCGCCGCCGTCGCCACCGTACGCGCGCGATCCACTGCTTCGGTGTGGGTCTCAAACTCGCTGAGGTTGTGTGCATCGTTGGCGAAACAGTCCTTGGTGGCGACCATGGCAAGCACGCGCGCGGGGATTGGCTCGCTACCCACGCGAAAGGGGTTGCCCGAGTCGTTCCACAGCAACCACTGATCGTCAAGTCCAGCCTCAAAGGCTGCGGGCAGCGACTTGACTCCCGATCCCATAATCATTGGTCGGAAGCCCGGCATCGACTCGAGACCGGCGTGCATGCGCTGGCCTCCGTCGTCCGTCTGCGACGCAAGGTCGGACGCGTCGTCCTCCACTTCGTCATCCTCGCCAATTTCAGTTTCCTCCTCTTCGTTTCGAGCCCGACGCTTGCCAGCCGCCTTCATGCCCGGCGGCTGCGATCCAGACCCAAACAGAGCCGCCTCGGCATCTTCGTCCATACTGTCATGGTCCGACGGAAACTGCTCGCCTTCAATCTCATGCTCATCGGCAAGCTCCTGGTCGAGCACGTCGTCATCGTCGTCCTCCATGCCCCCTGCAACCTCAGAAACCCGTCGGGTTTGACTTTTTGATAGCGACCCCTCGTTTTGTTTCTTCTTCTGGTTCTACTCTTCTATGATACCACGTGTCGCAAGGCATGAAAAAACCAGTCTTCTTTTTTTTTAAAACAAATTAATCCTCGAGCTGGTCCACCAGATGACAAAGCTGCAAAAACAACACCCGTCCAAACCGCGCGACCGCTCCCTCCGCGCTCGGAGCATCCAACTTGTGAGAGTTCATGGCCTGCTTGGCGAGCGCGCCTAGTCCGTACCTGGCTGCCACATGCAGCACTGGCTTCAAGTCGCTTCGAATAAGGATGGACAGCACGACCTCACAGTCGCCCCAGCTCTTGCTCTTAAGAGTCTCGTGCAGTCGCAAGATGAGAAAGGTGACTGTCTGTTCGTCAAGCTCCCATGGCTGTTCGCTCCTCAGGACCTCTATGTCCGCGTTCACGAGCTCGTAGGCGTCCTTGAACTCCAGCCACGAGGCGGGCATTGCGACGCTAGTCATTTTGCTGTCTGGACGTGCAAACGCTTCTACTAGTTTGAGATACCACGAGCCGCAAGGCTCTTGCGTTTCTTTTAAAAGAAGACACAGTGCCAAATGAGCATTCGACCCGACGCCGACGAACACGTCACGGTGAGAGGATCCATGATTTCAACTCTTAGACTCTCTCCGTCCTGTCTGCACGTCAGTGTCGTCCAGGAATGGGGACTGCCAAACTATCATGGTGTTCTCGCCGTCGATGGCGCCACGCTTCATGTCGTGTTTGACCGACAGAATCAAGATCTCGTTCGTGTATGGGCCGAAACCGACGCCGCCGCGCCGCAGCGAGCGTGTCTCGTTTCCTAAGGATCCTCGTCGCTGCTCTCCTCCCGGAGCCGCAACACGATCCCAAGCTCGTTCAACACAGCTGCGCTGACCCCGACCTCTCGCAGCACGTTCAGTGCCACGGGTCCCAGTGGAGCCGCCGCGACCGCCTGTTTGCAAATCGCCTTTGCCGTCTTCTCGACCTCCCTGTTCTTCTTCTTCAACGAGACGTGTGCACGGCGATGGCGCTCTCGAAACAAGGAGCTCGACGCTCCGGTGCTGCGCTGCTCCAGGCGTTTTATGTCCTTGCGGTGGTCGTCGCGATGCTTCTTGGCTTCCGTGGCCCCGACCACCGCCGCGTGGCCCTTGGTCGTGTAGTCCAGCGTCTCGACAAGCAGCCGAATTTGCTGTGTCTCGTTGACACACGGAAGCGCCACCGACGCCGTCTCGTTTTGAAACCGGTCAAACTCGCGCATCAGTGAATTGTATTCTATGACGGGGCAGTCGTAGCCCTCCTCGGTGAGCTGGCCGCGGCGCTGCGCGGATGCCGTCGTCTCCTCCGTCTCGTCCGTCACAAGATCGTAGAAGCAGGCCTGCTTCTGATTGGCGAGCCGGCGCTGCCGATGCTCCCCATCGGTTTCGGATTCCTGGCGTGGGAGTCTGGGCGTCCGAGCCAATCTACCAAGTTTCTGGCTCGCCGACGCCGCCCCGCTGTGCGCGTCGATGACGATGGCGTATCTGAAATCCTGATTCGAGACGTCCAGTGCCGACTCGCCCACGGCCGTCGAGATCAGCCCTTCGAGCTCGCCGCGGTTGAATCGGTCGACGACCGCCGCGTTGGCGTTTGTGGTGTGGGTTCCGTCCTCGCCGTGCGCGTGACCACCGGCGAGAATCTCCCATGTAGGCCCAAGCATGTCCTTAAGAACCTTGCCATGAAGATGATGGAACACGAAGATCATGCCGAGCTCGCCAATGCTACGATGCAGCGTCACGATGGCGGACACGGCGTTGAGCTTCTGAGGGTGCAACGAGGCCACGTATTTGCGAGTCTGGCCACTCACGTTGACATGGTCATGAGCCTTTTTGAAGGCCGGTGCGAGGGTCGTGACAACCTCCATGCAGCGAACCCTGGCGATCAGACCGTCGTTTTCGAGCTCCGCGCACGACCGTCGGTAGAGAACTGGGCCGATGAATTCAAAGTGTCTGGTCATCGCTTCGGTGCGCTCGTCGCCACGCTGGCTGCAAGCGACGTCGCCGCGACAGAGCGTCCCGGTAAACCCTAGCTTGCGTGTCGCGCGAAGCGACTCGACAAAGGGCTTGTACGTCGGGGCCGCTGCATGGTGACACTCGTCGAGTACGACAAGGTCCCAGTGAGTGGACTGGACAAACTGCCGGAGTCTCGTGGTCGTGTCCAATGTGCTGGTTCCTGTCGCAGAGCTCGTAAACAGGCTGTACGTACCAACCAGGAAGCAGAACAATGAGTTTGGTTCAGGCTTCTTCTCGCCGGTGCAGACACAGACAAACCTTGGATCAATCGTGCTGTGCTGCTTGATCACAGCGGCCACCTGAGCGACCCCCTGCTTCTCAAAGCACAGAAACAGCACCTTGCGTCCCGCCTCGAGGGCGGCGCGAAGAAACACACAGGTCTTGCCGCTGCCGCACGGAAGCACCACGATCCCCGAAGAGCCCGTCTCGCGAAGGGCGTCCAGGGCCTCCTGCTGCGGATCGGAAAGACGATGGAACGGACTCGTCGCGCGCAATGCAAACATCGCCGTTTGTTTAAAAAGGATACCACGTGTCGCAAGGCTCTTTTTTAAAAGAAAACAGTGCCTTGCGACACGTGGTATCCTAGAACCGTGTGAGCAGAATGCCGAAGCGCCGCGCCAAACCAGAGGAGAGCAGCGACGACGAAGCATGCCATGCCAAGCGCACCTCGCTACTCGAGACCTTTCATGGCAACCATGCTCGCGTCCTGATCTACTACATGGAGCTCGGAAACTTTACGCTGCAGCTCGACACCGAGAAGGACGAGCTGCTGGTCAAGCCGCGCAACACCAAGCGCCGCCGCGCGCGTCGCGCGCCGCCCCGACGCTCCGTCTTTGACAGCCGGTTCGGGGTCCATTTTCGAGCCCTTGGGTTTGAGAATCTGTGCACTGTCACGACCCACGAGCCCAAGTATGCCTTTGTGTACAGAAGCTTTTCCAAGGCGCCTCTTGATCTAGACACGCTCAAACCCCCGCGTGCCACCGTGACCGAGAAGGATCTGCTCGACGTCGACCTTTTTGCGCTGTGATTTGGTGTGTGTGTGTGCCATGGAGAGAAGAGAGAAACAACGTGTTTGCTTTTTAAAAAAAAACACAATGGACGAATCCATTGAGTTCACCTTTGAATCCTTGAGGTCCACAAAACTCAAGACCTTTCCCATCATGGTTACAAATCAAGCCTTCTTGCCAGGCGAAAATGAGGACTCGCAGGATGACCCACGCCGCCGCGCCGCGGCCGGCATCCCCACGACCTCGCTCTGGACTTGCTGCTGTGCGTCCTTGGTGCTCATCGGAGCACCCGTCGCAGTTGCCATCTGGGACGCCTCTCG
>Ga0114997_10004225_pt1 | contig 11164 bp, 7 predicted proteins | sample ArcticOcean_MG_C_2_FD_87045 | JGI IMG/M metagenome (GOLD analysis project Ga0114997, IMG submission 87045) | Marine microbial communities from western Arctic Ocean - ArcticOcean_MG_CB4_136 | ecosystem: Environmental > Aquatic > Marine > Oceanic | place: Arctic Ocean: Canada Basin | collected... | reverse complement strand
TCTAAAAATTCGATCAATGGCCTACTATCTTCAATCCAAACTCCGGCAGCGACCGCTAAGGTAGCACCATTGACTCCTTGAATCGAAATGTTTCGATAGACACCACCAGAATTACCCCAAAAATTCAGACCTCTTGTGGTAATATCGGTCATGACGACCCCGTCGACATTAGGGGCGGAACCATCGCCAATCGAAAGCCCGATGCCGTAGCGCCAATACGATGGAAAGGTCCAATCTTTGCCGGCTTCAGCGATTAGAAGGTCCCTGATGATAGGGGTCGCTCCAGTAAAAAGATCGATTCCCACATCGTCCGGATCATATATAGATACATTTCCAAGATAAGGGTCTGATGAATAAATTGTGATACCATAAACCGAGTGAACGATTGAAAGATTGTCGATTTTACTTCCGCGCCCATTCGAGGTACTATTGAATACGATTCCCATATGGTCTTGGCCGCCATCCGAATCAAAATATACCGGACAGTTGTTTGTTCCCTCAATCGTAAGTCTACCCTCAACATAAATTCGAGCACCGTTGGCGATGGTAACATTGGTACAAGCTGTTATGACCAATTCATCGGTAACAGCAACAGTATAGTCTGAAGTGATAGACTGGGCCCCTGACCAAGTAGTTTGAGCTCGACCTGAAACCGAGGCACTGGTCAGGATTGGTGCTAATGATGAGAATAAAAAAATGCTAACGATAAGCCATGCCGCCTTAGATGGTCGTCTCGTCATAATTTACTAACGGCAACCTATGTGCATTAGACTGTTCCCCTCCGCGTTCAAAACAGTTTTAGCCAATCGGTACAGTCAAGAAGGGGGGTCAGGTGGTGCAAAACATGCCAGAGGCATTTGTTCTATTCAAAACTGAACCTTCTCGAGAGCGAGAAGTCTACACCTCATTAACTGAAAATGAAGCAGTAGTAGAGGTACACGCACTTTATGGCGAATATGATTTATTGGTTAGAGTATCGATTGAAGATGAAAAGAATCTCGCCAGCATGTTGATGCGGGAATTCCGTCAAATCCAAGGGGTACGCGAAACCCAGACCTTAATCGCGGTCGATTATTGAGGTGGAAATGTTGGCTACAGGATTCGTTTTGATCACAACCGCACCAGGGCAAGAAAAGGAAGTAAGTCAAGCACTTGACTGTATCGAATTGGTCACAAAGCGCTGGATGCTTTTTGGGAAATACGACGTTATCGCAAAAGTCGAGGCTGAAGATGAGTTTACTCTCACCCGAGTAATAGTCGAAGAGATTAGACCAATCAAGGGAATTGTCGAAACCAAGACCCTAATCGGCGCTGAAATCTGAATTTTTAAAAATATATGACCTAGTGGTCACATTAAATCAGAGAGTGCATTTTTTGGGATGCTTGAGCCGCTGCATTTGGACACATCGCCATCTTCCAAAGGGCGATTGCTTCAGCTAAGGATGAAAACTGATTATGAGTCGCAAACATCGAGCGGTAGTACCAGATAATCGCCGCTATTCTCCGAGCTGTCGAAAGGTTTGACTGGCTTTGTTGGTCAGGTAATGAAATACGCTCAAGTAACTTTTTACCATTGGATTCATCAGCCTTTTCTATCAAGGATAATTGTAACATCGTCGCTCTTAATCCGCTCATCGAGAATACCTGAACTACCAACTCATCATATGAATTCGTCCCCGGAATAACTTGGGCGATTTGGTCCCTCAAATCCATGGCCTTGACTTGAGGATCTGCTGAATTTGAAATAGAAATTAAGTTGTCTCGAATCTGTTTCGCTTGATCGAAATCGCAGTTCGCAATCGCTAATCCGTGCTTGATATGAGCGATTGCAACCAACATCACTTTTCGCATCTCGTGGCTTACTTCACTCAAATCTATTTTAGCCAATAATCCCTTGATATCATCTGCAGGCTTAGTATTTGGTAAACGGTCGTCCAGACGACGGGAAGCTTCGGAGAGAATTAATTTAATATCTTTCAAATCAAATTCTTCGACCCGCCCTTGTAATAGAGCGAGTGAATGGGAGAGGTCGGCTGCATCGCAGTGCTCAAGGTGGGCCTGGGCGATATCTGATTCACCCCTCTCGATGGCGACCATAGCAGCTAAGCGATGCATTTTGGCGCTTGGGTATCTGGCGATAGCCGAACTGACAAGGGTTGCAAGTGCCGCATTTGACCTTACCATCAAGGCCTCTGCATTGGCTAAAAGGTGGGCCTCGATATCACCGCCAGATTCCAAAAGATGATGCAATTCTATCACCCGGGCGATATCGCCATCCCTGTTCTTCCAATGTTCTGCTGCGGCTTTATGGTCCGATTGTTTGAGCATGGTCGAGCGGACATTTCTGACAAGGTGGTGCAATTCGACCCCTGATTCGTGCCAGCGTAAGAGGGCGTGATCATCAAGAATACCGACCATCTCTTCATGTTCGAGGTCGACGACCATGACCGGAATTGGCAATAATGCCAATTCATCCAATGCTACAATCTCCTCGCCTAATCCGGCTAATACAACATCTTTGACCCATGTTTGGAGGTCTTCTCCAAGCTCCGGCAATTGTGTACCTTCATCGTGTAATTGTAAAGCCAAAGGGTGGCCTCCGAGCCTATCGGCAATCGATTCTCGGTTTTTTAGATGAGGGGGGAGCAATTGAATCGCGGCCTCTTGAGATAATGGTTGGACCTCGATTACTTCAAGTGGGGTTTCGATTACAATAGGGGCTCTACAAGCAACGATAATGGTTGAAGCTTTGGATATGAAAGTTTCAATTCGAGCCAAATGTCGAGGACTTATTTCTTGTAATTCATCCAAGATGAGAATGTCTGATTTTGTCGCATTAAGGGCTGCTCTCTCGGTCGAAAATTCCAAACCCCACTGTGAAATTAATGTTCCAATATCCGTGAATGGTTCCATCCGAGCGTATCGAACCGTATTTCCAGACTCGACTAATTTGGCCGCCAATTCAGCCAATATCGCAGATTTTCCGATTCCGGGCAGACCGGTGAGTATACAACTACCACTCGATAACAAACTATCAATAAGTTCGCTACGACCTTTGAGGTCGATTCTTTGTGGCGGAGTTCCGAATAGTTCTCCGATGGATTTCTTCTTCACCGGTTTTAGAGTAGAACTAAGTTTTCTCCCCTCATCACTGATGTGATACACCTTTCTTTTTCTAGATCCACCATCGAACACATGGGCTTTCCTCTCACTGACATAGCCCTCGTGAACAAGATCTGCAAGAGGTTGATGAAGAGCGGAACGCACAACCCCTAGTGCTTGAGCGATTCCGGGTAAACAAATGTCTCTGGGTGTGTCCCATGCTGATTCGAGACTGGCTGGAAAAACTGCTAGATGCGTGAGGATTCTCGCCTTTGGTCCACTCACCATGAACCAAGGCTAATTCTCCATTCATCATGTTTCTTCCCCTCCCCTGTCACGTCGATGTCTTCTTCATCCCGCCGCCCCACAACCGCCATATGCCGGTTAGCGCCAAAGAGGTTGACCTACCGGCTTGCCCCGGGGTTTATCTGTTTCAAACCGATGCAGGGCGGGTGCTATATGTCGGCAAGGCAACCGTTCTCAAAGAGAGAATTAGGTCTTTTTTCGCTTCGAATCCAGATCGGATGATGATACCCGATTTGGTGGCAAAGGCAGATTCGGTCGAATTCATCATCACCAATTCACCTCAAGAGGCATTAGTGCTCGAAAGGCAATTGATTCGAGAGCATAAACCACGTTATAATTCGATGCTAAAAGACGATAAGACCTATCCGTTTTTAGCCCTTACAAAGGAGGAATTTCCTCGGATTCTCTACACCCGACATCCACCAAAAGAAGCCTGGTGTTGGGGGCCTTTTCCCAATGCTGGTGCGGCCAAACAAGTGGTCCAATTGATTAGAAGACATTTCGGAATTCGAGATTGTAAGGAATTGCTACCTCAAGGCTGTTTATCAATGCATATTGGCTTGTGTTCTGGCCCTTGTATCAAAGCCGGTGATTATAGTATAAATGTTCTCGCAGTACGCCGGATCCTTGATGGTGACGCCGCCGATTTAATCGAGGATGTCGCCGCTGAAATGGATGCGGAAAGCGAAGCTTTGAATTTTGAGTCTGCTGCTCAAAAAAGAGACATGATAAAAGCGGTTAGAACCGTCACAAGCCAGCAGGTTATCTCATCGACAGTATATCGCGATTGTGATAGTATTGGCATAGGAGTCCGTGGCGAATTAGCAGCGATAGTCGTCCTCCATGCCGACCAAGGAGTCGTCAAAGGTCAAGAGGCATGGCCGATGGTTCATCGAGGCGATGAAGGGGAGACCATTTGGGCATTTGTTAATCAGCACTATTCTACCCGCAGACCCCCTAAATTACTCTTGACACCCATCCCATTATCTCAAGAGACCGCCGATTGGCTAAGTGCTCAAAGAGGTTCCAAAGTGAGCGTGCGTTGCCCGCAAAGAGGCGACCTTGTTACCTTGACTAATCTCGCTGGGCAAAATGCAAAGATGCAGGTGAGCCGAATGGCGACCAAGGCAAGCGGTTCGCTCGAGCAAAGAGCGGCCGATGATGGTGCAATCCTCTTGGGAATGGAAAGCCTGAATCATATCGTCTGTTTTGATATGTCTCAATTGGTCGGTGATTCTAGAGTCGGTGCAAGTATAACTTTGCGTAATGGTCGACCGGTGAAAAAAGAGTATCGAAGTTATACGGTCAAAGGAGACTGGTTGGATGATTTAAGAATGATGCGAGAGGTGGTAGAACGCTGGTTAAAGCGTCAAGAGGAATGGCCAGATTTACTTTTAATCGACGGTGGAGACACCCATTTAGCAATAATTGCTGATCTATTGGAAAGCCATGGCATAAGGGGCCGGTTCCAATTGGCAGCTCTGTCCAAAAGAGAGGAGACTATTCACCGAGAAGACTACCCTGACCTCGTTTTGGACCGGCGGGGGAGAGTTATGGTTCACGCTCGAGATGAAGCCCATCGTTTCGTGAATAAATTCCATCGGAAAACCCGTGCAAAATCAAGGTTGTCAGACCCCTTAGAATCCGTCTCTGGCTTGGGTGCGAAAAAACTCCAAGCACTCTTGCGCCACTTCGGTGGTCGGCAAGGAATTGTTCACGCTAGTTTTGAAGACTTGAAAACCGTCCCGGGTATCGGGCCTTCACTAGCGAAAAGAATCTATGATTCAACTCATTGATTGGACCAACTATTATCGTCGTAAAGTCCAGCACCACTAGGGTCGTAACCACTTGATTCGCCCATGCCTAAGTTTGTGAAATCCGAATCTGAAAGTCCACCTTTATCCATATTATTTTCTGAAAACTCGATGGCTTCACTAGCGGCTCGCTTGCGTGATTTCTTCTTTTTACGAGCCCAAATTCTCCAAATAATCAATCCAATAATTATCGCAGGATATGCCCATATTTGCCCAAGAATATAGCCCCAGCCGATATTTAAGCTAAATGTGAATTCATCACCAGCCGCGAATGATTTCAAACTAATGGTAATCTGTTGGCGGCCATCTTCGGTGGTCACGGTCTCCCAACCATTTGCGGTTTGGAAATTTTTAAGGGTGATTCCTTCAGGCATTGTGAAGGTGAAATCCCCTCGTAAATCGAGGTCTGCCGATTCAACAATCGTCATATCTGTAGATTCGATTGGAAAAACCATCGTTTCGCCATCATTATCTAGAGTTAGTCCGCCACTATCTGCAGCTAGGAATTGGCTACCCATTTGAGTTAGAGCTTGCGAGAAGGCTTGAGCGGTTTCAATCATTGGAGCATAGAGTGCGGTTGTGAGACCGATTTCGGGCTCACCCCCGGTAATTCCACCCCACCCATTAGAAACACCTGCAGCGACAGTAAATTCTGGAATTTTTAAATTCAGGGAAATTGGAGTTTGATCTTCTATGGTTGTGCCCATGCCACCTAAGCCTTTTATTTCGGTCACAATTTGAATACCACTCAAATCAATTTTGGCCATTTCATCTTGAGCACTCATCGTTTTCCCTTCTTCATGTAAAGTCTCGGTTGCAATTTGACCCATTCGATCAACTAACCGTTCCAGACCTGGCCGAGTGAATGAAAAATTGAGAACCTCTCCGTCTCCAAGTTCTATTTCAGAAGTATGGGGTTCGGACATTCTAGTAGAAATATCAATTCCTAATCTCAAAAGATCAGAAGGAATAACCGCCAGATCTACAATAGTATCTCCTGAGGATAACCCCTCTCTTACATCGAGTGGAATCTTTAGTCGGTAAACATCTATTTGTGCTTCGACTTGTACTGTAACCTCTGCACTAGGCCCCCACTCATTGAAGTCCACCTCCGAAACATCGAAGTTCAAGATGAAATTGACACAAGACCAATCGGTCTCATGTCCGGAACAAATCTCATTTCCATCAGAATCCAAAATCGCATGTCGAGGGTCATAGCCGTTCGGACTAGACATCGAAATATCTAGTTGGTCTTCGCCAAATGAGCGCTTGATCAAAATAATCGAAGAATTACCCGTAGCAGCTTGCATCCATTGCGGCAGTATCAACTCAAGGGTTAAATCGGTAGGGGGCATATTTTCGGGGATCATATCCTGAAGTAAATCATGACCGAATTTTGTTTCGATCGATAAACCAGATTCGAGCAACATTCGTAAATCTTCTTCCCTAATCGCACTCAATGTACCGGTGTCATCAGACACTTGTTGCTTAAAGATGTCCAATAGGTGCAAATCGAAGTTATTTGAGTATGAGCGTAAATAAATCGGGTGATATCCATCCATTGCATTTGGGCCTTCTATACAATAATTCACCGCGGTTCCTGGAGGTAATATCTCAGGGCAGGATTGATGAGAAAAATTCAATCCTCCGCCAGGCTCGATGCCGATCAAAGTAGAATCGGAAACCCAATTCATTTGATTCATGGTAATATTTGCTCCACTCGGTACCGCAGAAGAAACCGCATCCCCAATCATATCCATAGGGAAATTCTCAGTAAAAGTGTCGAGTTCAATCAGGCCATTTTGGTAAGCCATTCTGATTCCATCTGCAGTAACCCATGGCACCGTTGCATTCTCGGTTACATCAACCAAAGAAACTCCCCAATCGACCATCGTTGACTCATCTAAATGATGGACGCCAGCGACTACTTCGATCCACGCAGAACTCTCGTCGCTGAGGTCGAGGGTTACCCGTAGGTCGAGACCTTTGTCTTCCGACCCAATCTCTACGCTCTTGGTTTGGGTAGAATTACGATGACCAATATTTAGGCTAACGTCTCTCTCGATACGATCCTCCCCTAATGCTGCATCCGTGTGGTCGATAGTCCATTCCGCCGCCATATAGGATGGAGGACCAGCTCTTACAGTTGGAATTCCGGTCGTATCTGTTCCTTTGACGGTTGCATAGGATGGTGGATTTATCACGAAAGAAGAAGAGTGCCCCGGGTTAGAAAATAATGAAAAACCGGTAGTAACGTCTGCTCCCATGACCAGCATTCCTTGGTAAACTCTCTCGAGGGTTAGAGGGTCGACCGTGCCGAGGTTGAAGGTTGAGGTTGACAAGGAGACACTCGCTTGAACCGAGAAACAAATCGGTGGGTCAAACACATTGTTTTCTAAGCCGGCTTCATCTTGAGTATCTACATCGGGGTCATCGGTACAAGTAGTGACTACCCCCGCATTATTTATCGAGTTTGTATAGGTCGTGCCAATCGAAGAAACTGTACCAAAACCACTTCCTAGCAAGTCTCGTATGGTATTATTGACTTCCATCACTAATTTGTCTTTGACTGTAGGGGTTCCTGCACCCCCGGTTTGTTCGTCAAAAAAGTTGCGAATCATATCTGCAGGTGCGCCGTCTTGTGCACTCAATCCTTCAAACAATAATGCATTCGCGGTGATACTGTCGTCCAAGCCTAGAATCGAACGATTGAATTCTCTTAAAGCCCAAGTCATCTCCATATTGATAGTAGAGGTATCTACCAAATCGAACTCGTATACGCCCTCTATCCAATCTTGTTGGTTTGGCGAGCCATCGTGGGCCTTATTCCATTGGTCGCATGTGCCACCATTAACGGTGCAAACCGCCATCCCAGCAGCGCTTGCAAAGGGCATAAAAACCGGTAGTAAAAAAACCGCGAGCAACAGGGTAGACAGACTTGTACGCATGGGGAACAATCACCGATGGTAGCGAGGACATTTAACATGCTTTGCCCTACAGCGATTAAATGTGGAATACTCATTCGCCTTTCTGTGTTCTCGAATCAACGCTCAAAATACTTACTTAAAATTGAAAGAGGAAGGTCGTTTGATAACAAGGCTAAAACCAATGCCATACGGCGATTTAATCGCTTTTCCAGTAATCTCAGGAACCGAGAGATTGAGTTTTGAATCAAAGAGAAAAATAGACCATTATGACCGTCTGATTCCACTGATGGGCTTACCCCCGGCTAAATGGGAGATTATCGGCCAGATGGTGGTTTTCCCAAAAGGTTCACATGCCGGAGATGAAGATTATGATTGGGCCAAAATAGCCGAGGTTTTTGGTTGTGAAAAGGTCGGTATTCAAGCCGAAATAAATTCTGGCGACTTACGAAAACCTCAACTGAAATTGATTCACGGTGCCGATGGTTGGGTCAGCCATAGAGAGAACTTTGTCACCTATGAATTCGATGCGACAAAGGTGATGTTTTCATCAGGCAATATAACCGAGAGAAGGCGGATGGGTCAGCTGGATTGTGAATCTGAAATCATCATCGATGCATATTGTGGAATCGGCTATTATTCGATTCCGTTTCTGGCTCGAGGAAATCCGGCCCATGTTCACGCCTGTGAGCAGAATCCAGATAGTATCGAAGCATTACAAAAAGGATTGAAGCGGAACAATATCGCTGAGAAATGCACAATTCATCGAGGTGATAATCAATTATCACTACCTCGATTGCAAGGAATTGCTGATCGGGTGATCTTAGGTTTAATTCCAAGTTCTGAAGCGACATGGAATCTTGCGGTCGATTGCCTCAAACCTGAAGGCGGAATTATCCATGTTCACATGAATGTTGATGAGAGAAAATTGGATGAGTGGATGGCTCAAACCATAGACGTATTCTCACGATTGAGTGGGAAGAATGCTACTGCGATTCATCTTGAAAAGGTGAAGTGGTATTGCCCTCATATTCGCCATGTTGTGCTCGATATCCAAATCGAATGAGAGGATTATTGGGTATTGTTTTGCCACCAATCGATATTATCTTGAACATCGGTATTTTTGCCAAGACGTTTTGCGATTACTTCACCATCGGCTGCAACCAAGAACACATGGGGGATTCCTTCAATTTCCATTTGGGACGCGATTTCTGAGCCAAGAGTAAATGGCCTATTCATCGAACGATTCAAACCTTCTTCAGTATCGGCATGCCATTTTGACATATTCGAATAATTGACATCTGGGTCTCGGCTGAAAATAATCATTCTATCCGCTGGAAATGCTTGATCATATGCATCTAGTGTGGTCTCACAATGAGCGCACCATGGTGCTGAAAAATAGGCGATCCAAGGGCCTTGGGACATCAGATCTAGTGAATAATTGGTGCCATTATGGGATGTGACATTGAATTCGGGGAAAAATATCGGATCTGGTACTGGCTCCGGTTCCGGTTCAACTATTATCTCAGGTTCGGGCACTATGGCTTCACCGGGCTCCTGAATACAACCTGATAGCAATAGTAAAACAAATAGTGGAAATAAACGCATTGTGGTCAACTCGTAGTGAAGGTATGGTCCGGCGACCAAGCCCTACCGTTTGAGTTCTCTCCTAATATGCGCCAATGGTAAGTGATTCCTGAACTCAAAGAATTAATCGATTTTGAATAATTACCCACTAGACTGATTCCTTGGTTAGAACAATTAGCCCATGCTGCTTTATTTGCCCCCCCATCGATCAATCCCCAACAGATGGATTGATTGGTATTGGTGCCATTATCATAAACACTCCAACTCAAATCGGCTGAATTTGAGGTAATATTATTCGAACTGAGATTTTGGCTGATCATATCGTATTCAAAAGTGCCATTTCTTTGTGGGTCATCGGTCCAAACCGGTAGATGGTCGAGAGCAGCAAAGGTTTCGGGTGTTAATGGGAATCCCCAAGCTGCGTGAAATGGAGCGAGATTTCGACCGGTCGCATTTGAGATTCTAATCGTCCATTCGTTGAATTCTTCAGTCGACCCACTCGGTGGGTTAGCCATGGTATAATATTCGGAAAGAGCAAAGGTAATCGGTGCCCAACCGAATTCTTCTTTGATTTGTAAATAGGTTTCAAGCGCGGTCCAGACACTCCATTGACTGATTTGTGAACCGCTGGTGAAATAGGAATCCACCCGGCTGATTCGGCTGCTATTTTGCAAGGCGCCATGACCTTGGCCCAGTTCGACTCCGACCAAATCCTCCATCAGATATACGCTGTATAGATTACAGGTAGCCTCGGTGGTTCCAGGCAGGGTCGAAGGCATCCATTGGTGATTATGACCGAGTTCGTGGAACATTCCCCAATCTCCGCTCGTGTTCATATGGTCGAGGTCGACCACGCTTGAGACACTAGCTAGATGAGCCATGAAAGGATAACCTGAATGCATCCACCCCGCACTAATCTGAACATCGAATACCGCTCGTTCAACCCGGGGCCAATCGTTCAAACCGGACAGATAATGCTCCATTTGCAATGCCGTCTCCCACCAATTCATCAACTCGATCGGATTATCGAGGTTGCGGATTTCTGATGATGGAACCGTCAAAACAAATTTTGAAGAAACCAGTTCAGTCCAAGGAGCAGGGTTGTGGCGTTGAGTATTATTCCACTCGGCAAAGGTGGTCTGATTATGAATATAGGTCGGTGCGGCAACCGCATCTTCGACCAATACATCGAATTGCCCGAGGTTTGAACCTGCTGGGACGGTGATGTAAATCGGGCCACCAAAGGCGTTTGCGACCGAAAAGTTTGAGCTAATAGCAGGAAAACTTCGAGTTATTTTAGGATGACGTGAAAGGATGTCTTTTGCCCATAGAGAATCACTATGAGCCCCAACTAAAATACCGACTCCAGTATCGATTACAGAACTGGGAACAGAAATGTTGACCACAGCACCCGGGCTTGCATAAAGACCG
>Ga0114997_10004221_pt1 | contig 11168 bp, 12 predicted proteins | sample ArcticOcean_MG_C_2_FD_87045 | JGI IMG/M metagenome (GOLD analysis project Ga0114997, IMG submission 87045) | Marine microbial communities from western Arctic Ocean - ArcticOcean_MG_CB4_136 | ecosystem: Environmental > Aquatic > Marine > Oceanic | place: Arctic Ocean: Canada Basin | collected... | reverse complement strand
CTACTTTTGTTGCTATTAAAACACTATCTCTTTTCTTGGATTTTTTTAGTGTTCTACCAATTATTTTTTCGCCTTCTCCATCTGCATATACATCACCAGTATCCACCAAGTTGATTCCTGCATCAATCGAAGCTTCCAGGATCATAGATGCTTCTTTTTCAGGTGTTGGGTCTGCAAAATTATCAGTCCCAAGCGCCAAACAAGATACTTTAAGTCCTGTTTTACCAATTAATCTATAGTCCATAAGAAATGATTCCGAAATTTAATGGTTCAAAGAAAAAATTTATTCCAACAAGGCAAGTAATTTAGGTTGGCTCAAATTTAAGTTTTTAAAAAATACTTTAATGTTAAAGGTTCCTAAAAACTTCTTTAGGTCCCCCGATATCGATTACATTTGTCAATTTTGCAAACCAAGCTTCAGATTTAACAGATTCTTTAGGTGGTCTGTTATAGATAGCTTTTTCCCATTCAGACAAACTAGCCCAAAAAGATGACCAAGTAAATAATGTTTGTGCATCGGGACCAAAAATACGTTGAGAGCAATGACCTTTTAAAATATTTTGAATTAGTCCATTATGCATGACCTTGGTAACTCTATCGATATTTTTAAACTGAACGATATATGAGCTTTTAATTTCAATTAATCCTGGGTCATTCTTTGCTGGGGAATATGGTTCTATTAGTTGAGAAATCTTCCAATCTCCACCATATAAACTCATATTAAGAATTTTGGAATACCAATTAATAAATTTCTTATTCGAGAAGGCTTTTTGGTATTCAATGTCCCATTCAGCCAAATCTTCCCATACCGTTGATAAAGAAAAAATACTTTGTTGAGTCTGACCGACTAGTTTCTGCTGGACTCTTCCTTTCCATTTTAGTTCGGGAAAAATACTAGAGGTTCCCCTTTGGAATAAGTCAAAAGCTTTATTCTCGACCTCTTCCATCTTTAAAATAAATTCACATTGTACTTCAATCATTACTTTTTAAATTAGAAAGTTAGTTGAATTTTATAATTTATAATTTTTTGGTTTGGGGAATGCCCTTTTACTATGACTTATACCTAACTTTATTAGCGACTCAACAAAAATTACCCCTGACCTTACAGGTTCTATTACAGGCACTTTTAAATTACTTTGAAGAAATGTAATTAGATCCAAGCTTCCATAACCAATAATTGAATCCGCTCCATCTTCATCTATGGCTTTTTGAGCTTCTAATAACATTTCATTTTTAAAGTTTTCTTTTTGCCTAGCATAATCTAATGAGGCCGCAGAAACACTTCGTATTGAAGATAGTTTTTGAATTAGTCCATATTTTCTTGCAAGATCTTCCAGGAAATATGCTCCATCACCACCCCTCTTAGAACCTGTAATTGTTCCAGGGACTAAAAAAGAAAACTTCCTCCCTACTAAAGAAGCAAAGTGCATTGCGGCTTCACATTCCCCGACGACAGGGATAGATAATACTTCTTTTGCTGCATCAACGCCGGGCTCATCTAAGCATCCCATTGCGACACCGTCAAATCCATTTTTTTCTGCATCAATGGCTAATTCTGTGTGCAAGAAACCTAAATTAGTTGTATCAAAAGCATTTGACACCGATTTTATTTTGGCTTTAGGTAAATCAGCAATGGTTATTTCAATATCTGGATTTTTTATTGTATCAAAAAATTCTTGATGAATATTGCCCCAAGATTTTTTCCCATCCAAATTAGGAATAGTTGCACATATCCTAATTTTTCCCATATCTTTTTTCTTAAAAAAGTTTTTCCTAGACTAATTCAGGCCTAATGAGATCTTGGTTTTACCATATTCTTAAATCCCATTTCAGAATTAAATTTTCCTCTACCGCTCATTTCTTTACCATCTAAAAATATTGAGGGAGTAGAAATTACTACATCCATATGATAATCACAAGAGCCAACTGTACCACCAAAATCAGACGATTGGTATCCAAAACCAAAATCTACTGCAGCGACTTTCCTTTCATCTTCAACCAAATTGCCGGATATTCCGGCCTCTGGATTTAATCCTATAGTAAAATGACAAAGATGATAAATATTTTCTTGATTACAAGCTTCCAACCAATCTTTAATTTTATTTCCTTCAGAATCCCCCTCAATATTTGTAATAATTCCATTTTTTAAAATCATTTTATAGGGAGTCAGTACTAGTCCATTAACATTGTCACTTCCATCTACAACAATAGTTCCATTAATTGTTTCCTCCACAGGTGCGATATTCACTTGAGCCCCAGGAAAAAAATCTATCTCCCCATCACGAGTTAGGGCACCATCCCCTATAATAGTTTTTCTTGGACTGAGATTAAATGATATATTTGTTCCATTAGGACATGTGACTTTGCACACCTTTGTTGATTCCCAAAGTTTTGCACATAAATTAGCATTTTTAATCATTGTATCTATATCCACGTCCAAAATAGCTTTTAAGACATATTCTTCTATGCCATCTACTTTGGTAATTAAAATTCTTGTTCCATTAGAAATAGATTCTTGAATTGCCTGCGACGCATCGAAACCGTCATCACAAATAGACACAATATACTTTGCACTTTTAAATGCATTTGAGAGAACTGGTCCGGGTTTTGTCGCCATTCCAGGGGCAGAACGTGTTTTAATTATTAATTGTGCATCTGCACCAGCGTTTTCAGCAGCAGACAATAAAGCTTCAGCGAGTTGCAAATCATTTGTCGTGTCTGCTAAAACAATTAGTGGCTGACCTGCTTCAGGATTAACTAATTTTCTAATAGCAACATCAGCAAACTTTCCCCAATATAAATTTGTTAACATGTAATTCCTTTCTTTTATAGGTTGAAGTTATCTTTTTTGTATTGATCTGATTACTTATAATTAGAAAGACTTATTATTAACTCTTTTCTAATGGTGTTATTTTAATAATTTAAATATTAAAATAATTCAAAAAGGCTGAGTAGTCAACTCAGTTGTGTAGGGTTTTAATTCTGAGTAATCATTGTTTATAGTGTCAAATCTGTCATAAATTATTCCATCTTTCAGTACTAATATTTCATCAGACATATATTTAGTTACATTTACATCATGGGAAACAAATATGACAGACATTCCTAATTCGTCTTTTACGAGATTAACAGTGTTTAACACTTGAGCTTGTATTGAAATATCAAGGGATGAAACTATTTCGTCACATAAAAGAATTTTAGGATTTAGTAATAACGATCTCGCTATGTTAATTCTCTGTAATTGTCCACCAGACAATTCTTTTGGATTTCGTGATAAAACTTTTATAGGTAATTCTACTAGGTCAAGCACATTGGAAATTTTTTTTCTTTTATTTCCAATTTTGTGAATATTTAAAGGCTCTTCAAGAATATCCTCAACAGATAATCTAGGATTAAAACAAGAACTCACATTTTGGAAAATTATTTGAGAAATTAATGATAATTTAAAATTTGAAATAGTTTTAATATTAACTGAGTTGATAATTATTTCGCCTTGATCAAGAGGCAATAAGCCCTGAATCAGGCCAAGAATAGTTGATTTGCCAGAACCACTCTCACCAATTATTCCCAAAGTCTTACCTTTTTCCAAATCAAATGTTATATCTTTCAGAATCGTAGTTTTTTTGTTTTTAAAAATAATTGACTTTTCATACCTAGAAAAAAAAACTTTTTCCAGGCTCAAGATATTTGTGTTTTTATTCATGTATACACATATATTTGTGGTTGTTTTTTTCTATATATTCTATTTTTGAATTATTACATGAATCAATCTTTTTACTACATCTATCAAGGTAAACACATGTTTCTTTTCTTGTTGAAAAATTAAAGGGGCTCCCTCCAATGAATTTAAGTTTTGATTTATTTTGGTAATCTTTTAAATCAGAAATTTTTAATAGATCTTTTGTGTAAGGATGTTTAGGATTAGACGATATGTCATTTTTATTACCATATTCCACAATTTTACCCCCATACATTATAGCTATATTATTTGCGACATATTTTGCTAAATTGATATTATGAGTAATCCAAATAATTGAGATTGAATATTTCTTACAGAGATGCATCAGAAGATCTACAATTATCCTTTGAATATTGCTGTCAAGAGATGTGGTCGGCTCATCAGCTATAATTATTTGAGGTTTGCAACATATTGCAATAGCAATTAAAACCCTTTGCTTCATTCCACCTGACAGTTGAAATGGATACATGTTATATATTTGCCTTGGAGATTTTAACCCAACATCACTTAAGATTTGGTATGTTAATTCTTTAGAGGATTTTCTACTTGCTATTTTATGTTTAACTATTGTTTCATTTATCTGATAACCGACTGATAACAGTGGGTTTAGATGAGAATGTGGATCTTGAAATATGTATGAGATATTTCTACCCCTAATATTTTCAAGTTCAGTATCATTTAGTTTTAGTAAATTATTATTTTTATAAATAATTTCGCCACTTAGTGAAGACTTTTCTTCTCTATGCAAATTTAATATTGATTTTGCCAGAGACGACTTCCCAGATCCACTTTCCCCAAGCACTGCCAAAATTTCTTCATTATGTATATCAATGGAAATACCATCTAATATATTTAGATTTTCATCATGAAGATGAAAATCTAGCGAAAGTTTTTTTATTTTTAGTATGACCTCACTTTCAGCATTCATAAAAAGTTGTAAGATCTTGTTTTGTTATATTGGCTAAGATTAACTTTAATTTTTCTATTATTTGTAGGATAACCTAAAGAAATCAAAATCTTTAAGCTTATTCCTTTTGATAGCCCAAGCAATGAATGAATACCTACAAAGTTAGATGATCCAACTGGTACTGAACCAATTCCAAGGGAACTAGCCGATAAAAGAATATTTTGAAGACTTGCACCTAATTCTAGATAGTGATAATAACTTTCTGATACGTCTATTTTATTTTGTTTTATCCCAAGAATAACAATAAGTTCTGGGATATCATCCATACCTGGGCAAAACCAGGATATTTGCTCAACAATCTCTTTATTCCTTATAAAATAGAATTCAATAAATTCGTTACCTTGGGATCGTGGTGCTTTTTTTGCGCAATCAAATAGTGTTTCTATAGTTTTGTTGCTTATTCTTTTTTTTAAATATTCTCTGCAACTCTGTCTTGAAAGAATATGTTTGATTGTTTCATTCATCAAAACCTCTTATATGTTTTGTGATAAATATTGACAAGTCATCTAAACATAATTTTAACTCCTTGGGTTTATTGAATAAATCTCTTGTTATAATGGGTTCAAGCTCAATAATTTTTTTTACAATAAGATTTATATTTTGGTCATCAGTATCTTTTAGAAGTCTGCACAAATACTTTGCTGCAGAGAATAACCTCATAGTGCTGTATTCTTTTGGTTCATCAATTATCAATCTTGAACTAGATATGAGATGAATAATTACATTGATAAGATCTTTTTCTTTGATACTATTGTTCATTATATTTTCACAAGACCTATTCTAAATCCATCTCCATCATCAGTACTTTCAGGGGGGACAGCATCTTCAAATTTTATTTTTAACCTTTTGTTTTCAACAAGAAAAGACCCGCCTTTCATAGCTCTTAGATAATTAATTTCGGTTTTTATATTATCTCTGTCATCTTCAACCGGTATCACATTTTTGTACTTACGTTTTTCTAAACTTGGCCCCCATTTTGTTCTCAACCATTCCCATGTATTACCGGATAGGTCAAATAAACCGCTTTCAGAAACTCCATCCATATAACATCCAACTGGACTTGTTTTTTTTATTTTTGATGTTTTAAAATTACAGAAATTTGTCGAAACTTTATTACCCCAAGGGTAAGAAATGTTTTTCCCTAATGTAGAAGCATATACCCATTCTTTTTCTGATAGAAGACATATTTGGTAATTACTATCAGCTAACAATTCTTTAAAGTTGTTTGATTGATTAAATGCTGATTGTGTAATAATTTTTGACTTAAATATTTTATTAATCCATTTAGAGTATGCTATCGCGTCAAACCACGACACCCATGCAACGGGGTGATTATGCTCATGTTTTGGGTATTGATAATCGCATTTATAATTTGAATTATTTAAGAAAGAATTAAATTGTGAGTTTGTTGTCTGGTAACTTGATACGTAAAAAATATATTTGCCGAGTCTATTCTTCATATTGATTTTTACAAATCCATAATCTTTTTTTCTTGGAAGATAAAAACTATTAGGATCGAATCGTTGATCTTCTAAGTGATCAGCTTCTGAGAAATATTTTATTAAATTTTTATAATCTATTTTTTCCTTTTTCAAGTAATCCTTATATAATTTTAAGTCTTTATTATAGATATTCTTTATCTCATCCATTATTAACTTCATGAAAATTTTAAGTCTTTATTATAAATATTCTTTATCTCATACATTATTTCCACCTAACAAAATATCTCTTATATTCTCGCCAAATAAATTAAATGAAATTACAACATAACAAATTGCTATCCCTGGAAATGCAGACCACCACCATGAAGATAAAATTGTTGCTTGCCCTTCTGCAACTAAAAATCCCCATTCAGATGTTGGTGGTTGAGCTCCAATACCTAGGAAGCTCAGTCCTGATACAGCCAAAATTGCATAACCCATATCCAATGAACACTGTACAATTATTGGAGAGATACTATTGGGTAAGATATGTTTAAAAATTACTCGTAAGTTAGAGGCCCCCATTGCTTTTGATGACAAAATATACTCCTCATTCTTTAACGACTTAATACTCGTTCTTAGTAATTTTGCATATGATGGCCACATAGCAATGCCTACTGCAAAGATTGCTGAGTCTATTCCGGGCCCCATTGCTGCATTTATTGCTAAAGCAAGGATTAATGATGGAAATGACAAAAAAACATCTGTTATCCACATTAATATGTTGTCTATTATTCCTGAAAAATATCCTGAAATAGTTCCAACTATTAACCCAAAAAATAGTGCTATTAAAATTACTGAAAAAGCAATTTTAATAGTTGTTTTAGTACCAGCTATAATTCTATTGAAAACATCCCTTCCTGCTGCATCTGTTCCAAAATAGTTTTCTAAGTTTGGTGAATTGAATCTGTTTTTACTATCTAATTTATTAACGGAATTTGAATCTATGTTTAATGAGCAAATAAAAAAAATAAAAACTGAAGATATTAACAATAATGGTAATATTCGAAACTTTTTCATGTTAATCTTTTGTCAATATACTTGTGAATAATTTCTACTGAAAAATTGGTAAGCACAAAACATAAACTGATTACAAGAGTAACCCCCATAATTATTGGAAAATCTCTTTTGTAGATCGCATTATAGGCAAGAGATCCAAGACCTCCCCATGAAAATACACTTTCAACCAGTAAAGTCCCTCCTAGAATCCATCCTGTTTGCATTCCGAACAAACTAATTGGAACCATCATTGCGTTTTTCATTGCATGAACGAAAAGTATTCTGCTCTGATTCAATCCCTTAGCTTTTGCTGTAATAATGTAGTCTTTGTTTAAAACATTTAATATCGAATTTCTCATGATCCTTGCAGTAACAGCTAATTCCGGTAAAGACATTATAAATGCTGGTAGGATCAAATGATGAAGTGATATTGAAAGAAGGGCTAGATCCCACATAAGAAGGGAATCAATTATATATGATCCAGTTTGATATTGAGGTGGATTGACTCCTGCAGGTAACCTTCCACCATATGGAAAGATATCCCAAATATTGTAAAACAACAATTGAGATATTATTCCAACCCAAAAAATTGGCAACCCCATGCCAAGAATTGTGATTAGATTACTTAATTTATCAATTATTTGTCTGGGTTTGACTGCTGAGTAAACTCCTATTAATACTCCAAAAAAAATGTTTATAAACATTGCTGATACAACTAGCTCTATAGAAGCAGGTAAATAAAGAACTAACTCATCCCAGACATCTTTTTTTGTCCTTATCGATTTTCCAAGATCTAAATTTATAACTCTACCAAAATATCTATATACTTGGATATAAACTGGTAGATCCAAACCTAAATTTTCCCTTATCTCAATTAATCGTTCTTTAGATGCGGCAGGACCTGCGGCAGACCTTGCAGGGTCACCTGGTATACTTTGGACAATAATAAACATTAGAATAATTATTCCAATGAGTACAGTTGTCAGATAAGTTAACTTTTTTAATATATATATTATAAAATTCAAAGTCCTTATCCTTGATATAAAAAAAGCGGATTCCTGTTGTGAAGGGAATCCGCTTTTTTAATTTAATTTGATAAAGTCATATTATACACATCTATAGCTTGATGATGTGCAGGGTTATATTCATAACCAAAAACTCTTTTATTAGTTACAATTACGAATGGTGTTTCTGAAACAAAAGCAGATGAGAATCCTTTAACTATTTCATGCTGTAGATTCTTATAAATTTCGCTTCTTTTGTTAATATTTTGTTCTATAATTCCAGAATCAAAAAGTTGGTCAACTTTATCACTACTCCAAAATGGAGCATTATCACCAAAAACTCCTTTATAATCACTGTGATAAAAAGTTCTCAAAGCAATATCTGTTTCTGCAGCAGCGGGCCATATGTAACCCAAATAAACATCGATATCACTATCTTTGTTCTTTTGCATTTCATCTTGTCCCATCCAATCAGTCCCTACGGGTTCTACTTTAATTCCTAGTAAACCCCAATTTTGCTGAATCATTTCTAGAGCTCGTTGTTTTTCTGCTTGACCTGATTCATAGGCTACCTTTAATGTAAATCCTCCATTTGGATAACCGGCCTCTTTAAGGTATTGTTTTGCTTTTTTCATATCAAAATCAACTAATGGCAGATTATCATTGAAAAACATTAATTGACTAGATAGTGGTCCTTTGGCTCTCTTACCAAATCCTTCAAGTGCCACGTTGAGGTGATATTCATAGTCTATAGCGTGTGCCAAAGCCTTCCTTATATTGATATTGTCCAAAGGTTTTCTAATCACCCTAAAATCAATAGTAAAGACCACCGCACTACTTGTGGAATGTATTTGGAGATTACTATTCTTTTTCAAGTCTTTTAATTCGCTTAGGACAGGTTCCATCATAATATCAAGGTCCCCTTTTTCGAGCATTAATCTTTGAGTCGCCGAATCCTTAATCCACAAAAAAGTGACTCCATTTATATTGTCTGTTCTCCACCCCTTCCAATAATCGTCATATTTTTTAAATTCAGCTCTTTGTTCCGCAAGGTGTAAAGAAAGCTTATAAGGCCCACTACCTAAATCATGATCATCTAGATATTTTTTTGCCCAGTCACCATCAACCTCATATTTTTTAGCGGTTTTTGAGTTTATAATCATTATTTGTGGCAGGCTATACAAAAAAGCTGCAGTTGGTCTTTTAAGCAAAATATCAAAAGTGTGATCATCAATAACATTAATACTCCTTACATCTTGAATTAAGTTGGCTACACCGTCTTTAATAGCCATAATTCTTTCAAAAGAATATTTAACATCTTGTGCTTTAAGTTTATTACCATCATGAAAGGTAACGTTTTTATTTAAAATGAATCTATACTTAGATCCTCCATCTAATTTTTTATAGCTCTTTGCTAAATGGGGAACTAATACCTTATTTGTTGGTTCAAACTTTAACAATGCATCATATGCAATAGCACAGATTCTTCCAATATCAGACCAATTACAATAAACAGGATCATAACTGAATGCATATTCACTATGAGCTATTTTAATTGAGTTTGAATTGGCACTTGCTGTCAAAGTGAGTGCCATACTTATAACAAAAGCACCCAATTTAATTTTTAAATTTTTCATATTTCTCCTTTATTTAATCCTATTTCATGAAATGGTAAATTAATTTATGTTTGATTTATTTATTGTGAAAGATAATTAATCCATAATACCTCCTTTAATTTATGTAAATATCTTCAAAACTAGCTAAGCCATACTGCTCATCAAACTTAATCCCATTTTTAAAAACCATTATTGGATCAAAGATAGTATTTAGGTTATTAAGAGGATTGTCTTCTAAAACAATAATGTCAGCTATATAATTTTCCTCAATTTTACCAAAAGTATTTGAAACACCACATAATTCAGCTGGAATCGTGGTTCCTGATTTTAATGTGTCCACTGTTGACATTCCTGCTATATTTAGATGCTTTAATTCTAAGTGTGTAAATTGGCTTAATGGTGGAGAATCACTTCCGCAAGCTATTTTTACACCTGCTTTATATGCTTTTTTGAAACCTTCTAAGTGAACTTCTTTAACACTTAATGCTTTATCAACCATAAATTGAGGCAGGCCACTTTCTAAAATTGTTTCCAAATCTTGAGTTTGGCATATTGTTGGAACATAAAATGCGTTTTTTTCTAACATTAAATCAACACATTCATCATCTAATAGTCCGTGTTCAATTGACCTTACGCCACATTTAAGAGCTTTTTTAATACCTTCAGTTCCCCAAGCATGCGCAGAAACAATCAGGCCTTTATTTGAAGATAGCTCTACAGCAGCATTTATTTCATCATCAGTTAGTTGTGAGTCCTGCATTCCTTCATTTTCAGTCATGATGCCTCCTGATACCATGATCTTTATAAGATCAGCTCCTTTTGCAATATTTTCTCTAACAGCTTTTCTCATTTCATAAGGTCCACTAATTTCGTAAGAACCCAATGTACCATGACCATGTCCTCCTGTAGCCGAAATAGCCCTCCTTGCAGTATATATATTTGGACCTAGAAACCCCTTCTTTTTAAAAATCTTTTTCCAAGCTAAACATACATCTCCATCTTCTCCTAAAATTCTTAAGCTTGTAATTCCTTTTTTTAAACCATCAATCGCATTTCTTCCTGCACGAATTGTATATTCAGGTAATGTTTCAGTTTCTAATAAATTATTCGGGTCAGGTATTAAATCACCTATATGAGTATGTACATCCCATAAACCCGGCATAATATATTTATTTTTTAAATCTATAGTAAATAAGTCGGTTCTATTATTTTTAATAGAATTTTCAATTTTTTCAATTTTACCATCTGAAATTATTAAAGATACTATTTCACATGATTCTGTTTCCAAATTCACTAAATTACAATTTTTTATAAGTGTATCCATATCATTTACATATTAATAATTTTATTGTCTTTAACGTG
>Ga0114997_10004220_pt1 | contig 11168 bp, 10 predicted proteins | sample ArcticOcean_MG_C_2_FD_87045 | JGI IMG/M metagenome (GOLD analysis project Ga0114997, IMG submission 87045) | Marine microbial communities from western Arctic Ocean - ArcticOcean_MG_CB4_136 | ecosystem: Environmental > Aquatic > Marine > Oceanic | place: Arctic Ocean: Canada Basin | collected... | reverse complement strand
CTTCCTACAACTACAGATATATCATTTGAAAAATTTTTATTCCATTTAGCTTGTATTAAATCTGCTATTTCTTTTCCCCGATAATCTGTTCTTTTATCAGTTTTTGTAATTGAGACATAGGCATATAAGAAAGGTGAAAGAATAAATAATATTAAAAATGTAGCTATAAATTTATTTAATCTTTTTAAATTTATTTGAGGTTTAAAAATATAAACAATCATTACTCCAAAAAATAAATAGAATGGCGTCATCCACATTGTTCTTATCTTTGAACCCATTAATATAGATGTTAATAAAATTAATATAATTGGAACAAAATTTATAAATAATAAAAATAATAGTTTTTTATCTTTAAGATTAATCTTAAATTTTAATTTATTAATCAAAAAGAAAGCCATAATTATAAATGGAATTAATAACCCTACTTGTTTTCCTAAAAAAATTAATGGATTAGTTATATGATTTAAAAAGATTGATTCTTCAAAACCTGTTCTTGTAATTGCATATCTTATTGTTGTGTAATCATTGTTTGTTAACCAAATTAAATGTGGAATTAATAAGATAATAAAAACTTCTAGTGTAATTAAATATTTAAAATCAAATTTTTTATGTTTTTTTATAAATATCGAATAAAAAAATAATAAATCGATTGCTACTAACAAATATATAAAAAGATATTTTGAAAGAAAACCAATTGCTGCAAAAAAACCAATTAAAATACAGTCTCTAATATAAATTTCTTTTTTATCAAAAATTTTCCAAGAATAATAAACTGTCAACGCCCAAAATGGTAATTGGCTAACGTTCACATTAAATTCTGGTGTTGTAAAATTATAAAAATAAATACCTTCTAATAAAAGCACTGATATTAAGCTTAATGATTTATTTTTGAAAAATTGATTTGAAAATTTGAAAACTACAATAAAGCTTATAACAACAAATATTTGGCATAACAAATATTGAGACCAGTCTTGACTTCCAAATATTTTAAAAAAAACTTCTGGGAAAAATGCGCTACCTGGTGGATGTTTATTAAAACCCCAATCTAAATTACTACTCCAAGCTAAAGCCTCGATAGTATCTAGTGGTAAATTATTATTTGTTAATGATGGTACCAAAGTCCAAACAATCAAATGAATTGTGACAAATATGTAAAATAAATTGTCTATACTTTTTTTATTTTCCAACATTTGTTGAAATTTATATGAATTAAGCTTACTTGACACCAATTAATTGCTGAATATACTGCGGCAATTCAAAATTAAGCATATGAAAAAAATCTCTAAAGCTCCAGTCAAATTATCCAAAAACTATGAGCCAAAATTAACTGAAAAATATATGTGTGAGAAACATAGGACATATTTTAAAAAGAAACTCACAGAATGGAAAAAAGAGATTGTAAAAACTAATAATGAGGCTCTTTATAATGGCTCTATGGATAATAATAGTGTATCAGCAGATATTGTTGATCAAGCAAGCTCATATACTGACAAAACTGTAGAAATGAAAGCAATCAATAGACAAATCAAACTTATAACAAAAATAGATCAAGCTCTAGTTAGAATAAAAGATGAAACATATGGATTTTGTGCAGAGACAGGGGAGCCTATTGGTTTAAAAAGATTAATGGCTAGGCCTGTCGCAGAACTATCTATTGCCGCACAAGAAAAACATGAAAAAGAAGAAAAAGTTTACGCTGATGTCTAGGGCTTAGGGATTACGGCCCCATTTTTTAAAATATCATAACCTTTAATTACTGCATTTCTACTAGCAATATCCAAATACCATCTAGTTAAATTTTTATAATTTTTTAATCCAATATCGTGCCACTCATGTCTTGCAATCCATGGCCAAGTTGCGATGTCCGCAATAGTATAATTTTCTCCAGCTAAGTACTTTGAATCTAATAATCTTTTATCTAATTCTTCATAAATTCTTTGTGCAATTTTAAAGTACCTTTCTTCTCCATATTTACTTTTTCCAGGATTGTAATGGTGAAACTGATGATGCTGTCCAAGCATAGGACCTACGTAACTCATTTGACCCATTAACCATTGATTAATTATATTTCGCTCTTTGATATTATAAAATTTATTACTTTTTTCTCCTAAATAAATAAGAATTGCTCCAGACTCAAATACAGATTGTTTGTTGCTATGGTCTATAATTACTGGAATTTTACTAAATGGACTTATTTTTTTAAAGTCAGGTTTAAACTGTTCTTCTTTAGATATATCAATTTTTGTAATCTTAAATTCATAACCTATTTCTTCTAACATTATTGAAATTTTTACACCATTAGGCGTTGGAGCGGTTAAGAGCTCAATCACCCCTTCACACCCAATCGATCTTTAACTGTTTTTGAAGATGTAGTGAATTCAAATCTATATTTTTCATCAGGTTTTGCATATTTAAAACATCCTCTTGCAGCAAGAGCTCCCTCGTGAAACCCTGAAAGAATTAACTTAAGTTTTCCAGGATAAGAACAAATATCACCTATAGCAAATATACCTTCTTTATTAGTCTCAAAACTTTCAGTATTAACTGGAATTGTTTTTTTATCTAAATTTAAACCCCATTCAGCAATAGGTCCAAGTTGCATTATTAATCCAAAAAAACCTAAAACATAATCAGTTTCAATTTCTTTAATAGTGTCATCATCATGCTTAATGTTAATGCTTTCAATCTCTTCTTGTCCTTGAACTGAATCCAATTGATATTTTGTGTAAATTTCTATTTTACCCTCTTCTTTTAATTGATTAGCTTTATCAATACTTGCCTGCATTCCTCTAAACTCATCTCTTCTGTGAACTAATATAACTTTAGAAGTATTTGATAATTCAATTGCCCAATCAAGCGCTGAGTCTCCTCCTCCAAAAATACAAACTGTCTTATCCTTAAAGACTGTTTTGTCTCTAATTGAATAAAGTATTTGTTTTCCCTCATATTTTTCAATTTCTTTTGTTGGGAATTTTCTTGGCTCAAAAGAGCCCACTCCTGCCGCAATTATTATGCTCGATGATTCAAATTCTGTCCCTTTATTTGTTTTTGTAATCCATTTTTTTTCGACTTTTTTAATTTCTTCTACTCTTTCATTTAAATGAAAGTTTATTTTAAATGCTTTGATTTGTTCAATTAAGTTCTTGGTTAGCTCTTCACCTGTACATTCAGGAACTGCAGGAATATCATAAATAGGTTTATCAGGATAAAGTTCAATGCACTGACCACCAATTTTATCTAAGTTATCAACTACTTCACATTTTAATCCAATTATTCCTAATTGATGAACACAAAATAGTCCTACTGGTCCTGCTCCTATAATTAAAGTGTCTGTTTTAATCATTTAAATTTAACCTTGTTTTGATGGAGTGCTAACTATTAGCCCATCTAATTCATCTGAAACTAATAATTGGCAACTCAATCTGCTAAATTTATTAGGTTCAAAAGCCATGTCTAACATGTCTTCTTCTCCATCTTCTTTTTTTGGAAGCTTATCAAACCATTCTTCTTTGACATAAACATGGCAAGTTGCACATGCCATTGAACCCCCACAATCTGCATCTATTCCTGGAATATTGTTTTGAACAGCACCTTCCATAACAGTTAAGCCATTCTCAACATCAACTGTATGAAATTTATTGTTACTTTCTATGTATGTAATTTTAGCCATAAATATTTACAAAAATAAATATATATTAGAGGCAAAAAAAAATAGGGCAAGTGACAAAGCCACTCGCCCTATTTTTAATAAATTAAACTAATTTACTTAGCTTTTCTGCTAGCACCTTGCATTGCAGCAGCCCAAATAATTAGGCCAAATGCAATTTTATTCAAGAAGTCAGCAGCGTTGTAAATCACGTTTAGTGAGTTAGCATCTACGCCACCTGTTAGGTAACCAAATATGTAACCTAATGGGTAAATTGCCCAACCTACTGTAACGATCATTCTCATCGCACCAAATGCAGTAACAAGAGCTTTGTTTCCACTTTTAGCTGCTGCTTTACCAGCTTCACCAGAGAATATTTCATAAAGAATGTAGATCCAACCAGCCATACCGATTATGAAACCAAGCATAGAATTGATGTATCCAGACTCTCCTAAGTATCCTCCAACTAGCATTACTAATGAACCAAGCAATAATCTCCAGAATATTCCAGAATTCGCTTTATTTACTGCTGATAGAACAAAATAGAATTCTAACATCAATAATGGAACTGTAATTAACCAGTCAATATATCTGTAAACTGTTGGTGACTCACCAGTTTCGATCCATACTTCTCTCATGTACATATAATGTATAAATGCAATACCAGTTACTAAACCAGCAACAGTGATTGAAACTCTCCATCCTGCTGGTACAGATCCTCTCTCTAAGAAAAAGAATACTGTAGCTGCTAGACATCCCATTGACACAAGCCAGAATGAAATTCCAACAAAGTCATCAGAAGCTAACATTGCAGTTTCTGCGTTTGCTGCACCTGAAAGACCCATTAGGACTGCAGTTGCAAGAGCAAACAATTTTAGTTTTTTCATAAAAAACTCCCTCTTTAGTTTGTTTTAACATTAATTTATATTATGTAAGTTCAATTACTATTTAAATTTAAGTTGCAGATTAACTACCAAATATAAATAGTTAAATGAAGCCTTATTTATAGCTAATTTCAATTGATTTTACTCACTTTTTAAATTTAAATACATTTTTAATTTAATAAAACAAATAATTAACAAAAATAGAATCAAATTAAATGTATAAAAAATTTCAAGAAATTTACGATAATTCAATAAAAAATCCTGAAAATTTTTGGCAGGAAGTGTCTAATGATATTTTTTGGTTTAAGAAACCAACAAAAATTCTAAATAAATCTAACCCTCCTTTTTACAAATGGTTTGAAGATGGAATAACAAACACTTGTTATAATGCACTAGATATACATATTGACCAAGGCAGAGGGAATAAGCTTGCTTTAATCTATGATAGTCCAATTACAGGAAATAAAAAACAATTTACTTACAGTGAGCTTAAAGAAAAAGTTTCAAAATTTTCAGGATCACTAAGAAAACAAGGAATAAATAAAGGTGATAGAGTTATAATTTATATGCCCATGATCCCAGAGGCTGTTATTGCAATGTTAGCATGTGGAAGAATTGGAGCAATCCACTCTGTTGTTTTTGGAGGTTTCGCATCAAGTGAATTAGCAAGCAGAATAGATGACAGTAAAGCAAAATTATTAGTTACAGCTTCTTGTGGATTTGAGCCTGGTAGAACTATTGAATATAAACCTTTGGTTGATGAAGCTATTAAATTGGCTTCACACAAAATAGATAAAATGATTTTATTTCAAAGAACAGGCTATGAAGTAAAATTGAATGCTCCTAAAGAAATTAGTTGGGATGAAGCTCTGTCAAATGCAAATGAAGTAGATTGTGTGGAAATGAACTCAAATGAATTTGCTTACATTTTATATACTTCAGGTACGACAGGAATTCCTAAAGGAATAGTAAGAGATATTGGTGGTCATATAGTTGCTCTAAAATGGACTATGAAAAATATATACAATATTGATATTGATGATGTCTGGTGGTCTGCAAGTGATATTGGTTGGATTGTTGGTCACTCTTATATTGTTTACGCCCCACTGTTTAAAGGATGTACGACTGTCTTATTTGAAGGTAAACCTGTGGGAACTCCAGATGCGGGAGCTTTTTGGAAAATAATTTCTGAATACAAAGTTAAATCTCTTTTTACTGCTCCCACAGCTTTTAGAGCTATCAAAAAAGAAGATCCCGAAGGTAAGTTTTTTTCTAAATATGATTTAAGTAAATTTGAATCATTGTTTTTAGCGGGAGAAAGAGCAGACCCAGATACAATCAAGTGGGCTGAAAATTTATTAAAAGTTCCTGTAATTGATCACTGGTGGCAAACTGAAACTAGTTGGGCTATTAGTTCTAATTGTACTGGAATAGAAATGATGGAAACAAAATATGGTTCGGCCTGCAAAGCAGTTCCTGGTTATGATGTAAAAATTATCAAACCTGATCAAACACTAGCTAAGCCAAATGAAATGGGAGATATTGTTGTAAAACTTCCTCTTCCTCCTGGAACTTTTCCAACCCTATGGAATGCAGATAAAAGGTATAAAGATAATTACATGACTAATTATGAAGGTTATTACGAAACGTATGATGCCGGTCATATTGATGAAGACAGTTATATTTGGATCATGTCTAGAACAGATGACATTATTAATGTTGCGGGACATAGGTTATCGACTGGCGCAATAGAAGAGGTTTTATCAGAACATCAGTCAGTTGCTGAATGTGCAGTTTTAGGAGTTGCAGATAAACTAAAAGGACAACTGCCCATAGGATTAATTGTCCTTAAAACAGGAGTTGAAAAAGATAATGAAATAATCTCAAAAGAATGTGTTCAAATGGTTAGAAATAAAATTGGACCTGTTGCTGCATTTAAAGTTGTAATTGTAATTAAAAGATTACCAAAAACTAGATCTGGCAAAATATTAAGAGGAACTATTAGAAAAATTGCTGATAATGAAGAATATAAAATGCCGGCAACAATTGATGATCCTGCAATTTTAAATGAAATAAAAGAAGATTTAATTAAAAATAATATTTTAAAAAACTAAAGGTTTGCCTTCAGGATCGCCTAAAATTTTGCCATCTCTCATTTTAATTTGGCCTGCTATTATTGTTGAAACTGGTGTTCCTTTAAATTCAATTCCATTAAAGGGTGACCAACCACATTTGCTTTCAATATTTTCATTTTTAATTACAATTTTTTTATTCATGTCTACTACTGTAAAGTCAGCATCAAAACCTTCTTTAATAAAACCTTTATCTTTAATTCCAAATATTTTTACTGGATTTTCACACACAAAGTTCATCAGCTGATGAAGGTTTAATTTTCCATTATTAACATGATTTAACATAACTGGCATAAGAGTTTGAACTCCTGGCATTCCAGATGGTGAATTTGGATAACTTTTTTCTTTATTTTTTTTTAAGTGTGGCGCGTGATCGGAGCCAATTGTATCATTAAAATTATTTCTTACTCCATACCACAGCCTTTCATAATGAGACTTATCTCTTATGGGGGGATTCATTTGGGCATAAGTTCCCAGTTTGTCATAACAATCTGGAGCGAACATAGTTAAATGCTGAGGTGTTATTTCAAATGTAATCTTACCTTTGTGTTGTGATAAAAAATCAATTTCTTGTTTTGTGGTAACATGGAGAATATGTGCTTTTTTTTTATAACGTTCAGCTATTCTTACAATCCTTCTAGTTGATGAAATTGAACATTCTTCATTTCTCCAAAGAGGGTGCGTATGAACATCTCCATCTTTAATTAATTTTTTTCTCATCTTTAAAATTTCCTCATCTTCAGAGTGAACCGCAACAACCTTTGAGCTACTTTTAAATACTTTTTCAATATCTTCTTCGTGCTGAACTAATAAATTTCCTGTTGAAGAACCTGCAAAGAGTTTAATTCCACAACACCCTTCTAGATTCTTGAGGTCTGCTAGTTCTGTAGCGTTATCTGGTGTTGCCCCAAAATAAAAAGCATAATTGCAATACATTCTATTTTTTGCGAGATCTAATTTTTTCTGGAATTCTAATTTGTTAGAGGTTGGAGGATTAGTATTTGGCATTTCAAAAACGCTCGTTATTCCTCCTACAATTGCTGCTCTGCTTCCGGTGTGAAGATCTTCGGTATCAGTTGAGCCCGGCTCTCTAAAATGGGTTTGGGTATCTATACACCCTGGTAAAATGGTTAAGCCTTTAGCATCAAATATCTTTTTTGCTTCTTTATCAATTTTTCCAATTTCAATAATTTTACCATCTTTAATTGCTATATCTTGATCTTTAAGTCCTTTATCTATGTAGCAGTAACCATTTTTAATTATTAAATCTAACATTTCTAGAAAAAGTAATTATATTATAATTGAAAATCAATCAAATATGAATATTGAAAAAGTATATATATTGGAAGATAGAGGCATTATTTATATCAATGGAGAGGATGTAACAGAATTTTTGCAAAATCTTATTAGTAACGATATAAATAAAGTTAATGAGACCAATAGCTGTTTTTCTTCTCTTTTAAGCCCTCAAGGTAAATACCTTTATGATTTTTTAATTTTAAAACACAAAAATGGTTACTTTATAGATTGTGAAAAAAACCAAGTACAAGATCTTTTGAAACAATTAAATATTTATAAAATTAGATCAAAAGTAGAAATCTTAAACTTAAGTAATGAATTTGTAATTGCGGCATTCAGTTATAAAAAATTTATGATGTTTGAAAAAGCAAAAGATTCATTTGGTTTTACATTTAAATATAAAGAAGATCCCATTTTTTTAGATCCAAGAAATAAAATGTTGGGCGGTAGATTGGTTATAAATTTAGAAAAACTTTACTTGTCTTTAAAAAAATTAGAATTACAAAGCTCCGAAATAAATGAATATTATAAACTAAGCCATCAATTAGGTATTCCACAACAAGACATGAAAAAACTACAAAATAAATTATTTGGAATTGAATGTAATTTTGATGAATTAAATGGAATAGATTTCAAGAAAGGCTGTTATGTGGGTCAAGAAAATACTGCAAGAATTAAATTAAAAAATAAATTAACAAAAAGATTACTACCTATTAATTTAGTTAGCGGAAAACTGAAAGAAGATGCTTTAATTTATGATAAAAATAATAAAGAAATAGGAAAAATCTTAATTAATAATGAATATCCATTCGCAATAATAAAGTTTTTAGATCATAATTTTAATGACTCAAGTGAATTTAAAAGTGATTCAGCTATTTTAAAAATAACCAAGCCAGAATGGATTAAAAATTAATCATTTAATAAGCTTACTTAAGTTGGGTTTAAAATATTTTGGGCCCTTCATAACTTTTCCAGCATCATTATAAATTGGCTTACCCTTATCATCTAATTTACTCATATTGGATTGCTGCACTTCCTCAAAACAATTATCTAAATTTATTCCAAAAGCATGTCCTGTACCATAAGTAACATAAAGTATATCTGTCAATGCATCTGCTGTTTCTACAAGGTCTTTTTTATCTAGCGCTTCTTTAAGCTCTTCGAGCTCTTCTTTTATTAAATCATATCTAAGCTTGTTAATTTTTTCTGAGCTAAAAGAAGGCTTATTTTTAACTTCTTGGCCAAAGGTTAGCATAAAATTTTTCACTTTTTCAAAATTTGTCATTTTACTCCTGTAAGATTCTTTAATTTATTATATAATATTTTTAAATTAAATCTTAAATATTAACTAATGAAATTAAGGAAAGAATTTGACAGTATTGGTGAAGTAAATGTGCCAGCAGAAAAATATTGGGGAGCTTCAACTGAGCGCTCAAATAAATTTTTTGATATTGGAAAAATATTAGTCAATATTTCTATAATAAAATCTATAGCAATTATTAAAAAATCAGCTGCAATTGTTCATTTTAAAGAAAAACAAATTAACAAAAAAATTTCAGAATCAATAATAAAAGCTTCTGAGGAAGTTATTAAAGGTAAATTGGATAAAAATTTTCCCTTAAAGGTTTGGCAAACAGGCTCTGGAACGCAAACCAATATGAATGTTAATGAAGTTATAGCAAATAGAGCTATAGAAATATTAGGTGGAAAAAAGGGCACAAAAAAACCAGTTCACCCCAATGATCACGTCAATAAATCTCAATCAACTAATGATGTTTTCCCCACTGCAATGCATATTTCAATTACTAAAGAAACAATAAATAAATTACTACCTAGTTTAAAAATTTTAGAAAAAGAATTAAAAAATAAAACCAAAGAATTTAAAAGTATTATAAAAATTGGCAGAACACACTTACAGGACGCGACACCATTATCTTTAGGTCAGGAATTTTCTGGTTACCACGCACAATTAAAAAAAAGTATTGAAAGAATAGAATATGCACTCAAAGAAATTTATTATCTTGCTCAGGGTGGAACTGCTGTTGGAACCGGCCTAAATTCTAAAAAAAACTTTGATAAAAAAATAGTTAAAGAAATATCTAAAATAACAGGATTGCCATTTAAACCAGCACCAAATAAATTTTCTGAATTGGCTGCTCATGATGCAATAGTTAATTTTTCAGGAACTCTAAATACTTGTGCAGTTTCATTGATGAAAATTTCTAATGATATAAGGTTTCTTGGTTCAGGCCCCCGAGCAGGATATGGTGAATTAATTCTTCCAGAAAATGAACCTGGCTCTTCAATAATGCCTGGTAAAGTTAATCCAACACAATGTGAAGCCGTAACAATGGTTTGTGTAAAAGTTATAGGAAATCATACTGGTATAACGTTAGCAGGTACGCATGGTCATTTTGAATTAAATGTTTTTAAACCTTTAATTGCACATAATGTTTTACAGTCAATAGATCTTCTTGCTGATAGTACAAAAAATTTTTCTTTATTTTGCATTAAAGGTATTAAAGCTAATAAAAAAAAAATTAAAGAACATTTGGATAATTCATTAATGTTGGTTACAGCACTTGTTCCTTATATTGGGTATGATAAAGCATCCAACATTGCAAAAGCAGCCTTAAAAAACAATACAACACTAAAGCATGAGGCAATAAAAACTGGTCTAATAAAAGAAAAAGAATATGAAAAAATAGTAGATCCAAAAAAAATGATTTATTCTTTATAAGCTAAAAATATTTTATTAATAAAATTCTTTAGATCTATCCAATTTTTAATTTCATTTTTCTTATTAAAATCATCCAATACATTTGAGATAATATCGTTTTTTTTAATATTTAAATCATTAAGTTTAAAGGAGGTAATTTTAAATTCTTTATCAAATAAATTGTACTCAAGATCAAAGTAGATATTTTTTAAATTTAATCTATTATTTTTTGGTATTTGAAAAGATCTAAAAAATTGCGCTTCGTTCTCAATATTAAAATTAAATTTGGTTTTAAGTACTAATTGATTATCTTCTTTATAAATTTTTCCATAATCTAAATTTAGTTTTCCTATTTTACTGCCAGATAAATAAGATTGATTAAAATTAATATTTCCATTATTTAAATTTAATAATATTTTTAAACTATCGAATAATTTATTGGTTAAAATATTATTTGCATTAAATGAAATTTTAGCGTTTAAATTTTT
>Ga0114997_10004215_pt1 | contig 11172 bp, 9 predicted proteins | sample ArcticOcean_MG_C_2_FD_87045 | JGI IMG/M metagenome (GOLD analysis project Ga0114997, IMG submission 87045) | Marine microbial communities from western Arctic Ocean - ArcticOcean_MG_CB4_136 | ecosystem: Environmental > Aquatic > Marine > Oceanic | place: Arctic Ocean: Canada Basin | collected... | reverse complement strand
TAAAATTGGTATTTCAATATATGACATTAAATCATTAAATAAGCTTAAAGATTTTAATTGTGTTAATATTGTACAAGCACCTATCAATTTAATTGATAGAAGGTTTGTTACAAAAAAAATTTTAAGATTTTTATATAAAAAAAAAATTTATTTACAAGCAAGATCAATTTTTTTACAAGGGCTTTTACTAGAAAATATTAAAAAAATAAATGAATTAAAAATTACAGAAAAAAATTTATTCAAAAATTATCATCTTTGGCTTAAAAAAAATAAAGTTACTAATTTAGAGGCATGTATTAACTTTATAAAAAATCAAACCCATTTACATAGTTTTGTAATTGGTGTAGAAAGCCTAGATCAAATTAAGCAAATAGTTACTATCTTTAAAAAAAAAAATAAGAGCTATCCAAAAAACTTATATTCTTTAAATAAAATGCTTATTGACCCTAGAATATGGAAAAAATAAAATGAATAAAAATAAAAAGTTATGGAATATTGCTATTAAAAAAATACCTTCAGGGAATTCCTTTTTATCAAAGAACCCATCTAGATTTCCAAGTAAGAACTGGCCAATATATTTTTCAAAATCAAAAGGTTGCACTGTTTGGGATCTAAATAGAAAAAAATTTTATGACTTCACCTATATGGGCGTTGGAACAAATATTCTTGGTTATGCTAATCCTAAAATAGATAAAGAGGTAATTAGTAAAATAAAAGACGGAAATATGACAACTTTGAATTCTTTTGAAGAAGTTTTATTTGCAAATGAAATATTAAAAACACATCCATGGGCAAAGATGGTAAAGTTTGCAAAAACAGGTGCAGAGGCAAATGCAATTGCTATACGAATAGCGCGAGCTTACAATAAAAAGAATAAAGTTATAGTTTGTGGTTATCATGGTTGGCATGATTGGTATTTATCTGCAAAGTATTCCAAAAATAACTTTATGGATACGCATTTATTTCCTAATTTAAAAACTGGTGGAGTACCTATTTTTTTTAAGAAATATACTTATTCTATAAAATATAATGATTATAGAAGTTTAGAAAAAATTATTAAAAAAGACAAAGATATATCCGCAGTTATAATGGAAGTAGAAAGAGATCAAAAACCTCTTAAAAACTATTTAGAATCAATAAGAAGTTTATGTAATAAAAATAATGTTTGTTTGATATTTGATGAATGTACCACTGGTTTCAGGGAATGTAATGGTGGCCTTCATTTAAAATATGGTGTTAATCCCGATTTAGCAATGTTTGGTAAAGCTATTGGAAATGGGTATAGCATTACTTCTGTCATTGGAAAAAGAAATATTATGAAATCAGCTGAAAGAAGTTTTATAAGTAGTACTTTCTGGTCTGAAAGATTAGGATTTGTTGCTGGAATAGCAACACTTAATGAAATGCGAAGAACTAAATCTTGGAAAATTATTACTACCAAAGGAAAAAAAATTAAAAAGCTTTTAACCTTGGAGGCCGAAAAGAATAATTTGAAAATCCAATTTTCTGGACTTGATTCATTAATTAAATTTAATTTTACAAATACAAAGTTTAAAAATTATAATAATGTTATTGTTTCAGAAATGTTAAAAAAAGGTTTTTTAGCAAATGATACTATTTATGTAAGTGTTTCTCATAGCGAAAATTTAATAAAAAAATATGTGAAAGAAATGGGCAAAGTTTTCAAAAAAATATCAAATTTAAACAAATGAATTTTTCAATAATTGTAGAGGCAAGATTAGCTTCAACAAGACTTCCAAATAAAATTTTGTATAAAATAAATAAATTTAGTTTTTTAGAGTATTTGATAAAAAGATTAAAATTAACTAAGAGTGTTAAAGAAATAATAATTGCCACAACCAATAATGAAAAAAACGATGAAATTATCAATATTGCAAAAAGAAGTAAGATTAAGTGGTTTAAGGGTTCGGAAAAAAATGTACTTGAAAGAGTAATAAAAACTGGAAAACATTTTAAATGTAAAAATATAGTTAGAATAACCTCTGATTGCCCAATAATAGATCCAGAAATTATTGATCTAGCAATTGAAAGTTATAAAAATAATTCATGTGATTACCTTTCAAATACTATAATTAGATCTTATCCAGATGGTATGGATGTAGAAGTGTTTAGCCTCAAAGCGTTAATTAAATCAAGCAAATTTGCTAAAACTACTAGAGATAAAGAATGGACAACCTGGTCAATAAAAAAAAATCCTAATAAGTTTAAAATCATAAATTTAGTTGCACCGAACAACAAAAAATGGCCAGATTTGGGACTAACATTAGATCAATACGAGGACTATCTTTTTTTAAAAAAAATAATTTTATCTTTTAAGGAAAGGTTTGATTTTAATTGTATAAGTATAATTAACCTACTTAAGAAAAATAAAAGTTGGTTAAAAATTAATAAAAATGTCAAAAGAAACTTATAAAAATAAAATCATATTAAATACAGTAGCAAAGGTTCATTTGGGAAAACATTTATAAGTATTTAATGAAAAATAAGGTATTTTTTGGCTGTTATTACTGATTGTTTTGGTTAAAAATAATTATTACTTTACTGAACAAACTTTGAGAGCTATATATGTTCAATATTTGAACAATATGAAAGATAACTGTAACTACTTGCTAGTTATAAGAATAAACAAAATAATTAAAAATAAATAAAAATGTCAAAAACAATTTTTAAAAATAAAACCATATTAATTACTGGAGCAACAGGTTCGTTTGGCAAAAGTCTTATTAAACATATATTAAAAAAAAAATTCCCATTTAGAAAAATAATTATTTTTAGCAGAGATGAGTTAAAACAACATGAGATGAAAGTAAGCAATGATTTTAATGAAGACAAAAACAAACAATTAAGATTTTTTATAGGAGATATTAGAGATAAAGATAGATTATTTTGGGCCTTTAAAGAAGTTGATTACGTTATACATGCTGCTGCACTTAAACAAGTGTCAACCGGTGAGTACAATCCTTTTGAGGTGATTAAAACAAATGTAATTGGAGCTCAAAACATTATTGAAGCATCGATTAATAACAATGTTAAAAAAGTAATATCGTTATCTACAGATAAAGCAGTTTCACCTGTTAATTTATATGGAGCAACAAAACTTTGTTCAGACAAATTGTTTATTTCGGCAAATAATATTAAAGGAAATCAGAATATATCTTTTTCAGTAGTTAGATATGGAAATGTAACAGGAAGTAGGGGGTCAGTCTTACCAGAATTTTTAAAACAAAAAAAAAATAATAAATTTTTAATCACAGACAAATCTATGACAAGATTCAATATTTCATTGGATGAAGCCGTAGAAATGGTTTTATGGTCTTTAGAAAATACAGTTGGAGGAGAAACAATTATTCCAAAGATTAAATCATTCAAAATTATTGATTTAGCAAAAGCTTTAGACCCAAAATTGAAAATTAAAACAATAGGAATAAGACAAGGTGAAAAAATTCATGAGGAATTAATTTCTACTACAGATAATATAAATACATATGATATTAATAAATATTATATTCTTTTAGATCAAAATAAGAAATTAATTACTTATTACAAAAAAAAATTTAAAGCAAAAAAAACATCAATTAACTTTATTTATACATCTGAAAATAAAAATAAAAATGACTATTTAGATAATAAAGATCTAAAAAACATTATTAAGAGATATTTGCTTTAAAAATTATTTATTAATTTATGATGAATCTTTTAAAAAAAATAATTATAAAAAAAAAAATCAAAAAAAAATTTTCTTTATTATTTAAAAATGGTAAAAAAAATTGTAATAAAAAAAAAATCGTTCTAACAGAATTTGGAAATGCTACATTTCATCATATAGCATCAGCATACTTGTGTGATATTCTTTCTAATAAATTCAATGCTAAAATAGTCGCTTATCCTGGTTTTCAACTACTATCATCAGACATAGATCAAAACTTAATTACAAAAATTAAATGGAAAATAGGAAATTTATTTTCTATTAAATCATTTGGTATTCACAATTCATTTGGAGTAGAAAATATTTTTTGGCCTAAAATTAATCGTGAAATAAATTCAAAAGCCTTAAAAGAATTTAATAAATACGATAAAATGATTAAATCAAAGTCAGATTTAGAAAATTATAAAATTAAAAACATATTAATAGGAGATCTGATATACGATAGTTTTTTAAAAAAAAAATTGTCTTCAACTTTAGATACAGATTCTGAAGAATTTAAATTTTTTTTTTTAGAATCTCTAAAATTATTTTATTTCTGGGAAAATTATTTTAAAATGCATGATATAAAATCATTAGTTTTATATCATAGTGTTTATGTATCTGCTTTACCTTTGAGATTTGCTTTATCTAGAAAAATTCCCACTTATGTCTATAGCATAGAAAAACTTTATAGATTGACCGATTCAAGAAAATTCTATGGTTTAGAATATCTTGATTATAAAAAAAAATTTAAATTTTTTTCACAAATTAAAAAAAATAATAATATAAACTTATCTGAAAAAAAATTATCAAGAAGATTTGAAGGCAGAATTTCAAGTGACATGATCTATTTATCAAAAACAGCCTATGGTGAAATAAATAAAAAAAGAGTATTAAAAAAAACAGATAAAATAAAAATTTTAATTGCTCCCCATAGTTTCTGCGACGCCCCTCATTGCTTTGGAAATAATTTTTTCTCAGATCACTATGAATGGCTTGAAAATTTAGGTAAAATTTCTAATGAAACAGATTATGACTGGTATATTAAATGTCATTCTGATTTTACAACTTATTTTGACAATACAGTAGATTTGGTAAAAAAATTTGCACTTAAATATCCTAAAATTAAATATTTAAATTCAAATACCTCACATAACCAACTAATCAAAGAAGGTATAAATTTTGTATTAACAGTAAATGGTAGCATTGCTGGTGAATATCCATATTTTGGAATACCTGCGATTAATGCATCACTAAATAATCCCCATGTTAATTATAATTTTTCTATTACACCTAAAAACAGAAATGAATATTTAAAATCTATTAGAAAACTTAAATTGTCAAAGATTAAAATTAAAAAAAATGAAGTTTTAGAACATTATTATATGAAAAATGAATTTTTTAACAATAAATGGTTCTTTCAAGATCTTAACGAGGTTAAAAAATCTTTAAATGGATATAAAAATTTTTTTAGAATTAATATGTATCAATATTGGATTAAAAATTTTGACTTAGACTCACACAATAAACTTTATAAAAAAATTAAAAACTTTGTTGATTCAAAAAAATATACTTTAGTTAATTAGATAAATGAATTATATAAAATCTTTTAAAGATATACTTAACAAGAGGGAAAAAATAAAACTCTTATATATAGCATCTTTAATGGCCATAAATACTTTATTTGAGTTATTAAGTGTTGGACTGATATTGCCTGTAGTTACAGTAATAATGAAAAAAGACTTAAATTTTTTACCAGAAAGTTTATACGAAATTACTAAAAGTTTAGATTATTTAAGCTTGTTGAAAATAATTATAGCAGGAATATTAATTATTTATGTATTAAAAAATTTATTTATTTTATTTTATAATTATCAACAAAGTTTGTTTTTAAGAAATTTACAAATTAGAGTCGTAAGTGATTTGTTTAAAAAATATATTTTTCAAAATTACTCATTTTTTTTACAAAAAGATATAGGAAGTATTTTAAGAAACTTAAATATATCTAGAGTTGTCTCGTTATGTTTAGTTAGTTATTTAGCGTTAACTTTAGAAACATCTATTATTTTATGTTTTTTAATTTATATATTTTATTTAAATTTTCTTTCATCTGCGATAATAACATTTGTTTTTGTTTTTTTTGGTATGCTTTTATACAGAAAAACTAGAAAAAAATTACATCTTTGGGGAAGTTTAAAACAGGATTATGATGCTAAAATAAACCAACAAGTAATTCAGTCTTTTACTTTAATAAAAAATATAAAAATTTTTAATAAAGAAAAAAGAATGTTTAATTTTTTTAAAGAATTATTATTTAATTCTGAAAATTTAATTTTTAAAATAGATATTGTCCAACAACTTCCCAGAGCTCTTGCAGAAATTTTAGGTGTTTTTTCAATTGCCACTCTAATTATTGTTTTAACAATCAGTGGAAAAAGCAATACTGAAATTATTACATTATCAGCCGTTTATGCGGCAGTAGCATTCAGATTAATACCAGCCTCAACAAGAATTATTACAGCTTTACAAAGAATAAAAACCTATGCTCCTTCCCTTAGTTTAATAGAAAGGGAGTTCTTAAATATTAAAGAAAAAAATATTGAAGTTAATGAGGAAAAAATTGATCAATTAAAGTTTAAAAATATTAAACTTGAAAATGTCAGCTTTAATTATAATCAAAACGATAATAATATTTTTACAAATATAAATTTTCAAATCAACAGAGGGGACATAATAGGAATCTTAGGTGAAAGCGGATCTGGAAAAAGTACGCTTATCAATTTAATTTCAGGGTTAATTGAACCAAGTTCTGGTAAAATTAAAATTAACAATATTATTTTAAAAAATGTTAAAAAAAATTGGTTAGCTGCATTAGGTTATGTGCCTCAGCAAGTTACATTATTTAATGATACCATCGCGAGAAATATTAGTTTTTTCGATAAAAAAATTGAAGGTGAAAAAATTAACAAGATATTGGATAAATCTAATCTTAAAAAATTTATTAATAACTTACCTGATAAAGAAAATACATTTGTAGGAGAAAATGCTGCAAAAATATCTGGTGGTCAAATTCAAAGAATAGGAATAGCTAGAGCATTATTTAATGACCCAGAATTTATTATATTTGATGAGTCAACAAATTCACTCGATCCAGTAAATGAAAAAGAAATAATGGATTTCATTTACTCTTTAAGGAGTACAAAAACAGTATTAATTATTTCTCATGATGAAAAAATTTTAGATAAATGTGATAAAATTTACGAAGTAAAAAATAAAAATATTAATCAAATAAAATAAAATGAATTTTTTGTTAAAAAAAATAAATAAATATAAAAAAAAAAAATTTTTTAATATTAAAACTAAAAAAATTTCTAACTATTTAAGAAAAATAAGTACTTTCGAAAAAATTCAAATATACGATATAGGATCTGGATTAAGATACTTGCCTACATTGTTAAAATTTGATGGAATAAGCCAAATACATTTAATAGATCCAAATGATAATATTGAAATTTCTTATATTAATTTAAAAAAAATATTTATACACAAGAACTCAATAAAAAAATATAAAGTAGGTATTTTAAATAAAAATAAAAAAATTTACTACTATCCAGCAAAAGTTTCCTCTGGGTCGTCTTTTTTAAATTTAAGAACAAAAAAAGATAATAGCCAATATGATTTAGATTATTTCGGAAACGAAAAAAAAATATTAAAGAAAGTTTATGATTTTCAATCTTTTAAAAAAAAATATAATTTAAAGAAAGCAGATATCATTAAAATTGATGTAGAGGGATCAGAATATAAAATATTAAAATCAATCTTCAAAAAAGATAAACCTTTAATTATTGAAGTTGAGGTAAATTTTGATAATTCAATAATTGGGGATACTTTTCTAAAGGTCAATAATTTGATTAAAAAAAATAATTATAAGTTAAATACCATTCATCCTACGTATCAAATGATTGAAAAAGGTTCCTTTATAAAAGGTGATTATCATAATCCGATATCAAGAAATCCTTTAAACCAAACTGATTGTTATTATATACTTTTTAAGAAAGAATATTCATTAAGAGATATAGTGATGCTTATCGGATATGGTTTTATTATTGACGCTGAAAGAGAATTTTTAAAAATAAAAAAAAGATTTGAACCAGAAAAGGTTAAAATTATAGAAACCTTAATTAAATTGTTAAAATAATTATGAGAAATCTAAAAAACTTTTTATATTTATTTTTTCAATCAATTATTAATCCAAAAAAATTTTTTTTTGTAATAAATAAAAGATTATTTTCTATTCCAGATTTGTATTCTCTTAATAGAATAAAAAGCGAGTTTCTAAAAAAAAAGTATTTTTATTTATGGATTAATCTTGCAAAAAAAAATTTAAAATTCCAAAAACTATTTTTTCAAAATGAAAAAAAGGAAGAAAAAATTAGATTTGATTATAATAAAAAAAATGAATTCAATGAAAATTTTTTTAAAAGTTTAGCATCAAATGGAATAATAATTATAGAAAATATTTTACCTAATTACGAAAAAAAGCAAATTCAAAGGGATTTTAATGAATTAAAAAAATTTGATATATCTAATGTTGCTCTGGAAAAACTTGACTGGTTAATCAAGCCAACTAAAACTGAAACTAAATCGAAAATAAGAATTTATTCTAAAAAAAAAATTTCTCACTACCCTAATTTGGAAAAATTAAGCGATGAACTAACAAAAGAAATTTCAGGTAAAATTTTGAAAACTGAAGCAGAATTTTATTTTGATAAATGTATACAAATACCTGAAGAAAAAGTTCTTGGAGATAATGTTCTTCATATTGACAGATGGGTTCCAAATTTTAAAATTATTTACTCACCTTTTGAAATAAAAATTGATGGTGCCCCGTTTACCTATTTATTAGAAAGTCACAAAATTAATAATAATTATGAAAAAATGATTTTTAACAATAATTTTAAAGATATTGAAGAATTTGATTTATTTGATTTAAAAAAGAAAACACAAATAATATTAAAGGAGAATAGCTTGGTTGTTGCTTTAACTAATGGAGTCCATGGAAGAGAACCATTCGTAGAATTGAAAGAAAGAATGCTTTTATTTCTCCAATATGCGAGATCTTTTAATAAGTTATCTTTTTTCAACTATAAAAGTTTTAATAAATAAATTATCATATTTATGTCTGAAAATATAAATTCAAAACCTTTAATTTCAATAATTACTGCTTGTTACAACTCAGAAAAAACTATTTCAAATACTATTGAAAGTATTATTAAACAAAAATACAAAAATATAGAATTTATAATTATTGATGGAAAATCTGAAGATAAAACATTAAATATAATTGAGAATTATAAGGAACAAATATCAAAAATTGTATCAGAAAAGGATGCTGGAATTTATGATGCTTTTAATAAAGGACTAAAGATCGCAAAAGGTGATCTGATTGGTTTTGTTAATTCTGATGATGTATTGACACCCGATGCATTAGAAATACTTGTAAAATATTATAATAATTACCCAGAAAAGGATTTTTTTTTTGGAGCAGTAAAAAAACACTGGGGAGTTTTACATGGCTATAGTCCTTGGAAAATACATTTTACATGGGGTTTCTACTCAAGTCATTCAACAGGTTTTTATGTAAAAAAAGAAGCTGCAAAAATTGTTGGACCATATAACACTAAATATAAATATTCAGCAGATTATGATTACTTTTATAGAATGATTGTTAAACATAAATTATTGGGAATAGGAACAAAAAAAAATGAATTATTTGGAATTTTTGCTAGAGGTGGGTTTTCGAGCAAAATAAATTTTTTTGACCATTTAGTTGAATGTACAAAAATACGTTTAGATAATGGACAAAATAAAATTATTGTATTAATTACAATTATATTCAAGTTTATTACCAACATAAAAAGATTATAAATTACTAATTAGAAAAAATGAGATTAGATAAAATTTAAAACAATGATAAATCAAAAAAAAACAGATCTTAAATTTTTTGAAAAAAAAATTATTTCTAAAGAGAATAGATTTAGATTAAACAATAAAGAAAATAAGGAAATAAATAAACTTTTTTTTAACAAAATTGTTCTTGTTGTTGGTGCTTCAGGGTCTATAGGATCTAAATTTTCATTAAATTTGATTAAATATAAATTTAAAAAATTGTATTTTTTAGATAAAAATGAAAATGATCTTACTTCACTTAATAGGGCTGTCATTAAAAAAGTTATGAACAGAAATATTAAATATATATGTACTGATATTAATACATTTAATATAAATAATTTTTTGTCACAGCATAAAGTTAATATATATCTTAATTTTGCAGCAATAAAACATGTTCGTTCACAAGAAAATATCAATTCTATAAAATATATGTTCTCCACTAATTATGAAAATTTTTTTCAAATGAATTACAAGTCAAATTATCTTAAAAGAATTTTTTCTATTTCAACAGATAAAGCTGCAAAACCTTCAAGCTTAATGGGTATATCAAAGTTAATGATGGAGCATAAACTAAAAAGTATTTATAAAAAATATAGAAATATATCTGTAAGTAGTGCAAGATTTGCAAACGTAAGTTTCTCTAAAGGTAGTATTTTAGAACACGCACTAGAAAGTATTAATAAAAAAAACTTTTTTGGTATCCCTTCTAATGTTAAAAGATATTTTATCACCCATGAGGAGGCAGTTTCTATATGTTTTCAAGCCTTATTAAAAAAAAATAATAATAGTATTTTAATTCCAAATCAAAAAATTTTGGGCAAACAAATAAACATTAAAGAAATTGTCACAAAAATTCTTAAAATTTATAATTATAAATTTATTTTTGTAAAAAAATTAAAAAAAAAAATAAATAGAAATGTTTATAATATTTTGGTTTCTAATAAAAAAATTACAGGACAAAAATCAGAAGAAATTCTTTTTTCAGATTATGAGAAACAATTTTTAAAATCTGTAAATCCAACTATAAATAAGCTGTCATTGGAAAATTTAAAAAATATAAATTTATCAAATTACAAACAAATAAAAAAGCTCGATAAAATTGATAAAGTTCATAATTTTATCTCAAAATTGATAAAAGGATATTCTTATAAAAAAAATCAGGTTGACGTAAGTAAGATTATTTAATTTCGGTTGAAAATAATGTTTTCTAATCACTTAATAGAATTTATAAAAATACAACTAAATAATGGACAAAATAAAATTATGGTACTTTCGTCTTTTATTATAAAGTATATGTATAACTTCAAAAAAATTAAATAAATCATAATGAAAAAACTTAAATGTAGAAATTGTAAAAAAAATAATTTTAAATATCTTTTTTCATTAGGTAATTTATTTTTCACAGGAAGATTTGGAAAGTTTAAAAACTCTAAAATTCCTAAGGGAAAAATCACCATTGTAAAATGTGATAGTTGTAACTTAGTTCAGTTAGATAAAAAATTTAATCCAAAACT
>Ga0114997_10004213_pt1 | contig 11176 bp, 13 predicted proteins | sample ArcticOcean_MG_C_2_FD_87045 | JGI IMG/M metagenome (GOLD analysis project Ga0114997, IMG submission 87045) | Marine microbial communities from western Arctic Ocean - ArcticOcean_MG_CB4_136 | ecosystem: Environmental > Aquatic > Marine > Oceanic | place: Arctic Ocean: Canada Basin | collected... | reverse complement strand
TATTTATATTATAATTTATATATTCGATATAAAGCTTTAAGAAAAAGAAACACATACTCACAAAATCAAGAAGATCTATTTATTGATAACTATTTTAAAGAAAAAAATAATGGATTTTATATTGATATAGGATGCTACCATCCAATCAGGTATAGTAATACTGCATTACTTTACAATCGAGGTTGGCAAGGAATTAATATTGATATGAATCAAACATCTATAGATTTATTTAATATATTGAGAAAAAAAGATAAAAACATATGTGCTGCTATTTCAAATAATAGCAGAGAAACTGTACAATATTTTGATCATTTATTTAGCCCCATTAATACTCTAGATAAAAATTATTCTGTTACTGCTTCTGAAAAATTTTCATTTAAACAACCCATAGAAAAAAAAATACACACATATAGATTCGACCAAATTGTTCAGAAATATAATATTGAAATAAAGCAAATTGACTTTATTAATATTGATGCAGAAGCTCATGATTTAGAGGTTTTAGAAGGTATAGATCTATCATTATTTAAAGTTAAGATTATATGTATAGAAATTGTAAATAATAAAAAAAATATTAAAAAAGAGAAAAAAATTAGAGATTATTTAAATAAATATAAATATGAATTAATAAAAAAAATTGGTTTCAATGAATTTTTTGAGCTCAGAGATTAATTTAGTTTTTTTTAACGTTTTTAAATAACATAATTGAAATGATGAATATAATTGTCTTACAGCATATCAAAATTGAAGACCCAGGTTATGTCAAAGATTTAATGTTGGCTGACAATGTTAATTTGACCACCATAGAACTAGATGAGGGTGAGAAGATACCAAGTGATTTATCAAACTTTGATGGCATGTTTTGTATGGGGGGTCCCATGGACACTCATATGGAAAAAGAACATCCCTGGTTAGTTGATGAGAAAAAAAAGATTAAAGAATTTGTTGTTGATCTTAAAAAACCTTATTTAGGATTTTGTCTAGGTTGTCAGTTGTTAGGTGAGGTTGTTGGTGGTAAGGTTGTGCAATCCAAAACTCCAGAGATTGGAATGATGAATATAAATTTTTCTAAAGAAAAAGAAAATGATATTTTGTTCTCTGCTTTTCCCGAAAAGATTAAAAGTTTGCAATGGCATTCTTTTGAAGTTGATGGTCTCGATAACAATAAAGATGTAACAATTTTAGCCTCATCTCCAGTTACCAAATACCAAATTTTTAAATATCAAAATCATGCTTATGGAATTCAATTTCATATAGAAATTAAGGACACAACTGTTAATGAATGGGGCTGCGTTCCTGAATATAAGCAGGCCCTTGAAGATCAATTAGGTGAGGGTGCCCTAGATAAATTTGATCAAGCTGCAAAAGATAATATGCAAAGCATGAATGACTACTCTAGAATTTTATACTCAAATTTCAGAGATAAAATTATTTCTAAATGAAGTTAGCGACTATTTTAGGAATGTGTTTTTTAAAATTAAAAAATCCTTTATTGCAATACCGCCACGAGAATTGATCTAATTTTCTATAAAAAAATTGGATATTTTTTAATTCATTTGAGTTTATAAAATCTAAGTTTTCACCAACAGAAGGGTAAATGGCATAAACATTTTCAGAAATATTCTTAAGTTCACTAATATTTATAATTTCACATGCAATTGATTTTTTCCCCAACCTTTTTCTTTGATCTTCTATAAGGTTAGCTTTAAAATTCATCACTTTTTCATCAAGTTTAATACTTCTATTTTTGTTATCATTAGAAATTAAAATAATTTTTTTAAATTGATTATCTTTAAAATCATTAAATTCAAACGAAAGATTGTTTTCAAATATCAATAGTGTTTTATTTTCTAAAATTTTAGGATTTAAAAAATTTTTTATATTGGCAGCGTAAGTTTTGCTACTAAATATTGGAGATGCATTCTCATTGAGTTTAATTTTTTGAAATCTATCATTTGTAAACTTTTTTATATTCCATTCACTTGCCACATAATGTTTACCTTGGGTTTGAATACCTGCTACCCATCTCCAGCCAAGAGTATTGGATGCGGCATCTCCATCGTAAAGATGCTGCATAAAAAATTCAGCACCTAATTGCCAAGGCAATTCTAATGTAAAAATCCAAATACTTGCGAACCACATTCTAGTATGGTTATGAAGATAATTGTTTTCTTTTATTTCCAATATCCATTGATTAAAGCATTCTGTATTTGTTTTACCTTCAATAGCTTCATGATAGTTTTGATTATCTTTAAAGTCATTTTTAATTTTCTTTAACTCTGTTAAATAATCTGACCAAACATTAGGTCTTAATTCTAGCCAACCTTTCCAGTAAACCCTCCACAAAACTTCTTGGATAAATTTTTCATTTTTTGAAAAAGAAAATTTATTTAAGGATTGTTTGATAATCTCGATTTCACTTATAATTCCATGTGTAATATAGGGTGATAAATAAGAAATATTATTTTTTTTATTAGGGCCAAAATCAAAATTTCTCAATTTTGAATACTCAACAAGGTTATTTTCAATAAAATGATCTAGCTGGTCGAGTGCTTTTGCCCTCGAAGGTAAAAAATGCATAAGCCCTTTATTTTAATTTTTTTTTGTGAAAATCAATAAATCTTTCAATATTAGATTTGTTAAATGTTTTATTTTCTTCAAAAGAAACTTTTTTAATTGAATAGGCAGTACTTTTAGTTTGTCTAGATTCAATAATAATGTTTCCTTTATAAAGTTTTAATTTAACCAACCCATTAACTTTATTCTTTTTTAGATCTACAATTTTTTGAAGTTTATATCTTTCTTTTGAATACCAATAACCATTGTAAATAAGTTCAGCATATCTGGGCATTATTTGATCTTTTTTGTGCATAGTTTCCTTATCCAAAGTTACCGACTCTATTGCTCTATGTGCTTGAATGAGCAAAGTTCCTCCTGGGGTTTCGTATACACCTCTAGATTTTATTCCTATAAATCTATTTTCAACAAGATCAACTCGGCCAATTCCATTTTTACCTGCGAGTGTATTAAGTTTTTCTAATAATTTTGAAGGAGACAGTTTTTTACCATCAATTCCAAATGGATCACCATTTTTAAAATGGATAGTTACAAAGCTAGGTTTATTAGGTGCTTTCTGAGGGGACACGGTTCTCTGGAATATAAATTCAGGTACAGAGTTTTTTGGATTTTCTAAAATTTTACCTTCAGTTGATGTATGGAATAAATTGTCATCAACAGAAAAAGGTGGAGCTCCTTTTTTATCTTTAGGAATAGCTATGCCATATTTTTTTGCATAATTAATTAAATCTGTTCGGGATTTTAATTTCCAAATTCTCCATGGTGCAATAATTTTTATTTTAGGTCCAAAATAATGATACCCCAACTCAAATCGTACTTGATCATTTCCTTTTCCAGTTGCGCCATGCGAAACTGCATAAGCTTTAAATTTTTTAGCAACTCTAATTTGATCTTTTGCAATAAGTGGTCTTGCAATGGAAGTGCCCAATAAATAAATACCTTCATAGATTGCATGGCCTCTGATCATTGGATAAATATAATCTTTAACAAAAACATCCTTGAGATCTTGAATAATAATATTTTTAACCCCGAATTTTTTAGCATTTGCAATTATTTTTTTTCTATCAATTTTTTGGCCGACATCAGCAGTGTAACAAATTATCTCTGCATTATAATTTTCTTGGAGCCATTTCAAAATAATGGATGTATCTAACCCTCCAGAGTACGCTAAAACAATTCTTTTATTTGATTTCATTAATTAACTGCAGGCAGTTTTTGCAGCAGCATACGCTTTGGTAAATCCTAAAAGAGAATAATGGTCAATAGTTTGAGATCCTTTTTGGTTGTATCCTGTAATCATAATTCTTGATCCTGTTTTCATCATCTTTACCATTTTATTTTCAACTTTATTATCAGCTATCCATACAAAACCTTGTTGTATTATATCAAACTTAATTTTGTTTTTCCCAGATATTGCAGTGACAGAATTATTTTTATTAAGTTCATAACCTGGGGTAGCACTGATTTCATTTTTAATTTTTTCACCAGGTCTAAATGTTACAAATAATCTAGCCTCTCTTTTATTTTTTTTTGGTGCTTGCAGTACTGGAGACGACTGAGCAAAACATACATTACCTGAAGGTTCAACTAATACCATAGTCTCCCAATCTTTATACTTTCCGATTTTTTTTAATTCCTCAGCATTTGATTGTGCTCCTGAGAACATAGCAAAAATTACAAATGTTAAAAAAATATTTTTAATTATGGACATGGATTTGGGTAAACTTTTTGCACTTCATTAATTTCATTAATAACTTCATTAGATAAATGTATATTTACACTTTCTATATTATTTTTCAACTGATCCATAGTTGTTGCACCTATAATAACCGATGTTACAAAAGGCTGTATTTCTAAAAATTTTAAAGACATTTGAGCTAAATCTAAATTATATTTTTTGGCTATATCATAGTAAGCATCTATTGCTTTATTCGAGTTAGGTTTATTATACCTGGTCCAAAAATTGCCATCTCGCTCTATTCTTGAGTTTTTTGGTATTTGATTATTTCTATATTTTCCAGAAAGATATCCACAAGCTAAAGGTGAGTATGCTAGTAATCCACTTTTCTCTCTAATGGACATTTCTGCAAGACCAACTTCATAAGTTCTATTTAATAAGTTATAGGGATTTTGAACTGAAAGCATTCTTGGAAGATTTTTACTTTTAGATATTTCTAAAAATCTTGATAATCCCCAAGGTGTTTCATTAGATAAACCGACATATCTTATTTTACCTTGTTCAATAAATCTTTTAAGATTTTCTAAAATGTCCTCAAATTTAGTCCACTCATCGCTATCATCGTGCTCATAACCTAATTTTCCAAAAAAATTTGTTTTTCTTTCTGGCCAATGTAATTGGTATAAATCAATATAATCAGTCTTTAATCTTTTCAAACTATCTTCTAAAGCTTCAGTAATATTTTTTGTACCAAATTGATTTCCACCACCTCTGACGTATTCTCTCATTGGGCCACAAACCTTTGAGGCTAAAATTACTTTGTCTCTCTTTTTTGTTTTTTCAAACCAATTTCCAATAATTACTTCCGTATCCCCAAATGTTTCTTCTCTTGGAGGAACAGAATAAATCTCTGCGGTGTCCCAAAAGTTCACGCCTTGATCTAGGGCATGATTCATTTGTTCAAAACCTTCTTCTTGAGTATTTTGTTCACCCCAGGTCATTGTGCCTAGGCAAATTGTGCTAACATCAAGGTCAGTATTTCCTAGTTTTTTGTAGTTCATTAAGGTTTTTTTATCTTTATTGTTTTTTAATCTTTTAAGGTATCTTGAATAATTAGTAAAAGAGTATTATATGTTAGTAATTATGGATTTTAATCGTAACAATATTTTAAATAAAGCAAAAGAAGCACAACAATCAACAGTAGTTATGGATGAAGGCTTAAGAGCCTACATGTTAAAAGTATATAACTACATGGCAACTGGAATTCTATTGACAGGCATAGTGGCACTTTTAACTTTTAAAATGTCAGTGGTCACAAGTGATACTGGATCTATTGTGGGCTTGACCGGAATGGGCAATGCAATTTATATGTCTGGGCTAAAATGGATTGTTATGCTGGCACCTTTAGGAATTGTTTTATATATGAGTTCAAGAATAAATAAAATGTCAGCGTCATCTGCTCAAACAACTTTTTGGGTTTTTGCATCTTTAATGGGATTATCATTATCCTCAATTTTACTGATCTACACAGGTATGAGTGTAACAAGGGTTTTCTTTATTTGTTCAGCAACTTTTGGTGCGATGAGCATTTATGGTTACACAACCAAAAGAGACTTAACAAAATTAGGCTCTTTCTTAATGATGGGATTAATTGGAATTATAATTGCATCAGTGGTTAATATTTTTATGAAATCTTCAATGATGTATTTTGTAATATCTATTTTAGGTGTTTTGATTTTTGTTGGTCTTACTGCCTATGACACTCAAAAAATTAAAAATATGTATGTGGCCAGCGACACTGGCGAGTTGATGGGTAAAAAAGCTGTAATGGGTGCCCTAACTCTTTACTTAGACTTTATAAATTTATTTATAATGTTGCTAAGGTTATTTGGTCAAAGAAGATAATATTTTATTTCCTAAGTTTTTTCCAATTAGTATCTTTTAGTAAAACTACGAGATCGAAAGAATTCTTAAGTATTTTACCATTAGTGTCTGTAATTAAATATTTTAGATTTTTATTATTAGGCTTAAAATTTTTACAAATTTTATATAAAGCGTTCTCAGCAGCATTTTTAAAGACACTAAAACTAACTTGTTTGCTTGAAATATTAAGGCCATAGTCTTTCCATGATCCTTCAGAGACCATTTTTGCATACAGATCTAGAATTATTTTAAGTTCATTTTTTTCAAAAAACTGTTTTTGCTCTATTTGTTTGTGGGGATTGTTAACAACTAGTTTTAAATTACTGCGCATCTATTTTATGCTTATTAATTAAAGATATTTGAAAGCCTGTAAAGACCAATGTTACGGGTAACATTCCCCATACTTTAAAGTTAACCCAAAACTCTTCTGTTTGTGTTCTCCAGATGCATTCATTTAAGATTGCAAGGCTAAAGAAAAAATACATCCATCTTCTGTTCAATATTTCCCATCCTATATCTGTTAAAGAAATTGATTTACCCATAATTTTTTTAAGAATAGGTTCTTTTGTAAAATATTTTCCAAAAAATAAAGCAAGAGCAAATAAAATATTTATGATTGTTGGCTTCATATAAATAAAACGCATATCATCAGTCATAATTGTTAGACCACCAAAAAGTGTAATTAGAATACCACTTATTAATGGCATCATGGGTATTCTTTTTTCAAAAAACCAAACAACAGCAAGTGCAATTAAAGTTGCAACTATAAGTGGAGGAATGGCAACTGATAAATTTTTATCATTATTGTAATAATAGAAAAAAAATATGGCTAATGGTCCAAAATCTGTAACAAATTTTAAAAAAGATTTATTCACAAAAAGATATTAACATATTTACCACATCACAAAACATTAATATTTTTATCATTGATTTTTAATTTTAAATACCCATACTAATAGGAATGGCAATCCAAAAAGCTAAATTTTCAATTGGTGACATCGTCAAGCATAAACACTTTGAGTTTAGAGGTGTAATTTATGATGTTGATTTTGAATTTAACAATTCTGAGGAATGGTATCAGTCAATACCAAAAAATGTTAGACCTAGAAAAGATCAACCATTTTATCATTTATTAGCAGAAAATGATGAAATTACTTACGAGGCATATGTTTCAGAACAAAACCTTTTAATGGACGATTCAGATGAGCCAATTAAGCACCCGTTAATTGAGGAAATTTTTTCGGGTAAAAAGGGCTCAACCTATTTTAAGCTTTCAAACTAAATAGATCATTATTTAAACACATTTAGCTCAAATATTAGACATACAGGTCGACTAAGCTTTATTTATGTCTGATCAAGGATGTTAAATGTATACCAAAATAATAATCTCCCTCTTCATTCTTGATCAGATTATTTATTCATAATAAAACCTCTTAAATAAAATCAATAATATAATAATTTTTATGTTTAAATTGCCCGAACCAAATCAAATTTTTTTGATAACCTCTAAAGCACCTAAATATGTGTTGATATTATTTGTTATTGTACTTTCGATTGGTTTGTTGGAAGCTTTGATACTTTCTCCAGAGGACTACAAGCAAGGTCACTCTGTTAGAATAATGTATGTCCATGTTCCTGCTGCATGGATTTCACTTGGTATTTTTTCAGCAATGACTTTTTTATCTTTAAGTGGGTATATTTTTAAAAACAAAAATTTTTTTTTAATTGCAAAAAGTTTAGCACCATCAGGACTAGTGTTTAATATAATTGCACTAGTTACAGGATCTATCTGGGGGAAACCAACTTGGGGAACTTGGTGGGCATGGGATTCAAGAGTTACATCAATGTTAATTTTAGCATTATTTTATATAATGTACTTAATTGCATGGAGAATTTATGAGGACAAAGATTATGTTTTAAAAATAACAACAATTATTACTGTTCTTGGAATAGTAAATGTGCCAATCATTAAATATTCAGTTGATTGGTGGAATACACTTCATCAACCAGCTTCAATTAATATTCTATCAAAATCAGCAATTCATATATCAATGCTGTTTCCATTGCTGATAATGACTGCGGCATTTGCTCTATTTTCATTGTTAATTTTTTTGATGAAATATAATACAGAACTGATAAAAATTAAAAATAAAGGCCTAGATAGATTATGATTAACGAAATAATTAATATGAATGGATACGGAATTTATGTTTGGTCCTCATTTGCCTTTACTCTTTTTAGTTTTATATCTCTTTATGTAATTACTAAAATTCAATATGTGAAAGAAAGAAATAAATTTTTAATAAAATTTGGAGCTCTAAACTCAGAAAGAGCTAAAGTTGCAAAATCACAAACTATTAATAAAGAAATACTATCAAGCCCCCAAAACATATAATCTCGAACCATGTATGGTTATAAAGTTAAATTAAGGTTTTTTTTTATAATCTTAATATTAATTTCAACAATTCTTTTTGTATTTTTGATTTTAAAATCACTTGAAGAGAATGTGGTTTATTTTCAATCACCTTCAGATATTAAATTATTAACTGAATTAGAAAATAAAAAGATTAGAGTGGGGGGTATGGTAAAAAAAAACTCAATAAAAATCTCTACCGAAACAGTAAATTTTATTATTACTGATTTTAAAAATGAAATAGACGTAACCTATTCAGGTGTGGTACCCAATCTTTTTTCTGAAGGTAAAGGAGTTGTTGCAGAGGGGTATCTAAAGGATAGAAATTTTTTTGTAGCTTCAAAAATTCTTGCTAAACATGATGAAAACTATATGCCTCCTGAGGTGAAGGCAGCTTTAGAGGAGAAATGAATTGTTATTTAGTTTAGTTGGCTATTATTCTTTAGTAATTGGATTGTGCTCTTCTTTTTTTATTATATTTTTTTCAGTAAAAAATTTTAGAAATTATGAAATATTAGATAACAAAATCTTAACATTTGTATTTCTTCAATTTTTTTTAGTTATTGTGAGTTTTTTTGGATTAATTTTATCCTTTGTAAGTTCAGACTTTAGTAATGAGACTGTATTTAACAACTCACATACTACAAAGCCCCTATTTTATAAAATTGCTGGTACCTGGGGAAACCATGAAGGAAGTTTATTATTATGGTTACTAGTTTTGACTTTATTTATTTTTTTATTTTTAATTAAATCCAAGGATCAACCAAAGCGATATCGAATATTAACTTTATTATTTCAGCAAGTAATAATTATTGGTTTTTTTGTTTTTTTATTAAAAACATCAAACCCATTTAATTATATATTTCCTGCACCACAAGAAGGTTTGGGTTTAAATCCAATATTACAAGATCCTGCTTTAGCAATTCATCCCCCAGTTTTGTATTTAGGGTATGTTGGATCCTCAATAATTTTTTCATCAGTTTTAGCTGCCACCACTCTAAATTATATCTCTAGAGAGTGGGCTACTCATATTAAAAAATGGATTTTGATATCGTGGATTTTTTTAACTTTAGGAATCCTATTAGGATCGATTTGGGCTTATTATGAACTAGGCTGGGGTGGGTTTTGGTTCTGGGACCCTGTTGAAAACATATCACTTATGCCATGGTTAGCCCTTACTACTCTTCTACATTGTATTTTAGTTTTAGAAAAAAAATTAATTTTAACCTCTTGGGTTATTATTTTATCTATCACAACATTTACCTTAAGTATGTGTGGAACATTTTTAGTTCGATCAGGTATTCTTAATTCAGTTCACACTTTTGCTAATGATCCTGAACGAGGACTGTTTATTTTAACTTTTTTATTTATTTTGATATTTCTCTCGCTATTTATTTTTTTTATTTTTCACAAACCAGAAAATAAGAATACCAAATCTTTTTTTTGGTTGAGTAAAGAAACATCAATTTTAATTAATAATTGGTTTATGATGTATTTTCTATCAGTTGTTCTTATTGGTACAGTTTATCCAATTTTTTTAGATGTAATTTCCTCTCAAAAAATTTCTGTTGGCCCTCCATTTTACCATAAATTAATAATTCCTTTTTTAATTCCATTTTTATTATTTATGGCAATTGGCCCTCAATTAAAATGGATTAAATCAGACCTAGAAAATAAAAAGCGTTTATTAATTTTTTTTCTATTTTCTCTTTTATTATCACTTTTTATAACTAAAAATTTAGATAAAAATTTTTTAATAAATACAATTCTTATTACTAGTGCATTTTATCTATTCTTTATTACCGTTAGAGATTTTTTTTTAAAAAAGTTTAAAAACATTCAGCAAAATATTTCACATTTTGGCTTTAGTTTATTAATTCTAAGTATTTTGTTTAATAATATTTTTTCAAGTGAGGTGATTACTAATTTAAAAGTTGGAGAGAGTTTTCAGTCAGAAAATTTTTTAATTACATTTACCGATCTAGATCAAATTACCAAAAAAAACTACACATCATTTATAGGGAATTTTAGCATTAAAGATTCCAACAATACACTTGATGTATTAAAACCAGAATTAAGGATTTATAACCAGCCAAATATAATTACGAGTGAGGCAGACATCAAGAGTAGCTTGTTATCTGATAAATTTATTACAATGAACACAGTGCAAAATGAGGAATATTTTAATGTAAGATACCAAGTTAAGCCTTTTATGGTTTGGATATGGATTTCAGTTCTCTTAATTACTTTAGGGGGACTAATTAGTCTTTTAAAAAAGAAGTATGAAAAATAAAATATTTATAATTTCCTTAATTGTATTTTTTATTTTTATCTTTGTAATTTTTTATAAAGGTCTAAATAATTCAAGCATATACACACCAGAGATAGAAATTAAAAAAAGTATTCCAGTATTTACAGCAAAAATACTTAATAAAAAAATTTTAATTCAATCCGAGAACATTTTTGATAAAAATAAATTCTATATATTCAATGTATGGGCTTCATGGTGTGTACCATGCATAGACGAACACCCATTGTTGATGAAATTAAATAGTAATGAAAAAATTAAAATTATTGGCCTGAAT
>Ga0114997_10004211_pt1 | contig 11179 bp, 13 predicted proteins | sample ArcticOcean_MG_C_2_FD_87045 | JGI IMG/M metagenome (GOLD analysis project Ga0114997, IMG submission 87045) | Marine microbial communities from western Arctic Ocean - ArcticOcean_MG_CB4_136 | ecosystem: Environmental > Aquatic > Marine > Oceanic | place: Arctic Ocean: Canada Basin | collected... | reverse complement strand
TTTGTTTTAATTACAAGCAGTGGAACTATGGCATTAGCTGTCAAATATGGCTATGAAAAAAATAGAAAAATGTGTGGCTGGTTAATATTGGCTACAGCTATAGGAGGTCTCACTTTTGTAGGCATGCAAGTGTTTGAATGGTCTAAATTAATACACGAAGGTGTCAGACCATGGGAAAATCCTTTTGGAGCAAAACAGTTTGGATCCTTCTTTTTTATGATCACAGGTTTTCATGGAACACACGTCTCAATAGGTGTGATATTTTTATTTATTTATGCAAGAAAAGTTTTTAGAGGTGATTTTGACACTGGTAAAAGGGGCTTTTTTACCACAATGAAATCAGATTATGTTGCGATAGAAATATTAGGTCTTTATTGGCATTTTGTTGATTTAGTATGGGTATTTATATTTGCCTTCTTTTATTTATGGTAAACTAAATTATGGATGAAACACAAAACAAAGAACAAGCAACAACACACAAATTAGGAATATACCTTTGGATTTGGGGTCTTCTATTTGTTCTTAGTTTCTTTTCTTACATGGTCGACTGGTTTGCATTTCAAGGATTACTGAGATGGACTTTAATTTTAATATTTATGTTTCTTAAGGCTGGCCTAATAATGGCTTTTTTTATGCATTTATTTTGGGAGCGATATGCCCTGGTTAATGTTCTTTTGTGGCCAATGACAGCGATAGTTGGTTTTATTATACTTATGGCGGCAGAAGCAAAATACACTGTTTTTACAAGATTATTATATTTTTTTATAGGAGGATAATTTAAATGACTGGTTATACTGTACTTGCTGGAGTATTAATATTTTTTTTACTTTTCATATATGCAACATGGTTTGGTACTCAATTAAAAATAGAAGCTCAAAAAGAAAAGAGTGCGTCAATCAAAATTAATCCATATGACAATTTGCCCATTAGTAGAAGGTTAATTGATAAAAAAAATAAGCAAGTTGGGTTTTTTGATTTAGGTAATCATATTTTGATTGTTGGAATGGTAATATCGCTTATATTTATTTTAATAAATATAGATTAAGTGTAGAGTAAATTTATCCAACATGATTATAAAAAAAACAATCCCTATAGATATTAATATACATATTAAATCTTTATATTTGCTAATGAAGCCAAGAGTTATGTCTCTTGTCATATTTACATGCGCGGTTGGTCTTTTAACTTCTAATTCAAATATAGATATTATTGATGCTATGATAGGTATAACTTTAGTTGCCTTAGGAGCCGGAGGAGCTGGATGTTTAAATATGTGGTATGAGTCAGATTTAGATGCTCTTATGGCAAGAACATGCTTAAGACCAATTCCAACTGGAAAAATTAATAGAAAACAAGCTCTTACTTTTGGCATAACGCTGTCGGTTATTTCAGTTGGAGCATTGAATTATTTTTCAAATTTTTTATCTGCATTACTATTATTATTTACAATATTTTTTTATCTTTTTATTTATACAATATGGTTAAAAAGAAAAACACCACAAAACATTGTTATTGGTGGAGCAGCTGGAGCATTACCACCTGTTATAGGATGGACTATAGCCACTAATACAATTAGTTTAGAGCCATTAAGTTTATTTTTAATTATCTTTTTTTGGACACCATCTCACTTTTGGGCATTAAGTTTATATAAAGCTGATGATTATAAGAAAGCTAAAATTCCGATGCTACCTTTAACCGATGGTATAGAAAAAACAAAAGCATACATTCTAATTTACTCTTTATTAATGTTGCCTGTTATTATTTTTCCATATTGGATTAATTTTTCAGGTTTAATCTACTTGTTACCAGCATTAATTCTTACAATTTATTATAATTTTATTTGTTTTGATTTATATCAATATAAAAAAAATAAATTTGACTTGAAAAAAGCCAAAAAAGTCTTTGGTTATTCAATTTTATATTTATTTTTGATCTTTGTATTGCTTTTGGTGGATAGTTTAATTTAAATATTGCGACTGAAAAAAAATAAAGTAAAATATTTAAAAATCACAGATGAAATATATAAGCACAAGAGATAATTCAAAAGAATATAATTTTGAACAGGTTTTTATTAAAGGGTTGGCAGATGATGGGGGCTTATTTATCCCAAAAAAAATCAAAAAATATACCCAAGAGGAGTTAAACGCTCTAAGTGATTTGAGCTATCAAGATTTAGCAAAAAAAATACTATTTCCTTTTATTGGGGGTTTTATGTCAGAAAGAGAGTTATCTGATATTGTGGATAAGTCATATTCAGTATTTAGAAAAGATAATGTGGTAGATTTAATCAAAGCAGGTAATACTAAAATTTTAGAGCTTTTTCATGGGCCAACACTTGCTTTCAAAGATATTGCAATGCAACTACTTGGAAATTTTTATGAACACTATCTTCAAAAAAATTATAAAAATTTAAATGTGATTGTTGCAACTTCGGGTGATACGGGTGCAGCAGCAATAGATGCGATTAAGGGTAAAAACAATATGAATATATTTGTTCTTCACCCGCACAATAAAATTTCTATTGTACAAAGAAAATTAATGTCAACCGTCAAAGAAAAAAATGTTTTCAATATAGCGATAGAAGGAAATTTTGATGACTGTCAAAATTTAGTCAAATCAATGTTTTCAGATAAAGAATTTTCTAATTCGATAAACATGTCTGGTGTAAATTCAATAAATTGGGCAAGAATTATTGCTCAGTCAGTTTATTATTTTTACAGTTATTTTTTAGTTAAAGATGATGGTCCAATCAATTTTTCTGTGCCTACTGGAAATTTTGGCGATGTGTATGCTGGGTATTTATCAAAAAAAATGGGCTTGCCAATAAACAAACTTATTGTTGCAACTAATAAAAATGACATCTTAAATAGAGCAATATCTAATGGTAAATATGAAGCAGAGACTGTTTTTGAAACCAATTCTCCAAGTATGGATATTCAAATAGCAAGTAATTTTGAAAGACTAATTTATGATTTAAATGATTATGATGATGTTAAGACTAAAAATATCATGAGAGGAATTAAAGAAGAAGGAAAATACATCCTTTCAAAAGAAATATTAAAAAAAATTAATAAAAATTTTCTATCTGCAAGTTTAAATGAAGATGAAGTCTTAAAAGTTATTCAGGAGGTTTATAAAAAACATGAAATTATTCTTGATCCACATAGTGCAATAGCGTTTGGAGCATTAAAAAATAAAATAAACCTAGATGGTAATAATGTTGTACTTGCAACAGCACATCCCTGTAAATTTCCAGATGTGATTAATAATTCAATTGGTATTAAACCAACTCTTCCAGAAAAACTAAAACATATTATGGATGAAAATGAAAACTATGATATAATTCCTAATAATCTAAGCACGATCAAAAAACATATTAAGGAAAAGATACAATGAAATTAAAAGAAAATGAAATTATCCCTAATTCTAAAGTCTTCATTATGGAAGGTGGAATTCCAATCCAAAAAGATATTAAAGAATTTTTTAAAGATAAAAAAGTGGTTTTATTTGGTTTGCCAGGAGCTTATACATCAGTTTGTTCTGCTAAACACCTGCCAGGTTATGTAGACAATCATGAAAAATACAAATCCAAAGGAATCGATTATATTGTTTGTATTTCAGTAAATGATCCATTCGTAATGGATGCTTGGGGCAAGAGTCAGGGTGTTGGAGATAAGATTATAATGATGGCAGATCCTTTTTTAAAATTTACTAAATCAATAGGAGCAGACATAGATAAGAGTGCCAGGGGATTGGGCATTAGATCAAATAGATATACAATGCTGATTGATGATCTTAAAGTAGTTAAATTGCAAGAAGAAGAAGATGCTGGGACATGTGAAATTTCCTCTGCACAAAATTTTTTAAATTTAGTTTGATTCAGCTGCTCGTTTAGCAAGCAAATCAACCTCTTCATTTAAAACATTTCCTGTGTGGGCCTTAACCCAGATCCATTTAACATCACACAAATTATTTAATTCATGTAACTGAACCCATAGTTCTTTATTTTTTACTGGCTCTTTCTTTGAAGTTTGCCAATTATTTATTTTCCATTTATGTATCCAATCAGTAATTCCCAATCTAACATACTGGGAATCTATATAAATTTCGATTTGTTCATTCCCTTTTACTTCTTGAAGCGCCTTAATAGGAGCCATTAATTCCATTTTATTGTTAGTTGTATCCTTTACGCTTCCACTAATTTTTTTTACTTCTCCATTAATATTTATAATTGCAGCCCATCCACCATTACCTGGATTATTCAGGCATGATCCATCTGTATAAATTTTGATCATTAATTATAATAATTTTTGTAGTTACTAAGATTATTGTGAATTATTAATTTTTGTAAATATTCTTTCGGATCCTTTATCTTAATTAAAGCATTTTTTGGTGTATTAAAATAATCATAAACTCTAGTCAAGAGATATCTTAAAGCAGCACCTCTACATAATACATTTAATGAGTCTCTTTCTTTTTTAGAAAAAACTCTAATAGTTTCGTATCCATTTATTAAATTCTTAATTTTTTTGTAATTTATAATAAATTGATTTTTTTTTTTATCAAAGCATAATGCATTTATGCAGATGGCTATTTCATACATTAGATAATCATTACACGAAAAATAAAAATCAATAAATCCAGAAAAATTACCTTTATTAAAAAAAATATTATCTATAAATAAATCACCATGAATAATTCCGCTAGGTAGATTTTTTGGCCATTCCCTTTTAATATCTTTAAGATTTTTATAGAGAATAGGTACAATATCAGATTTTATTTTTGAAGATTTAATTTTAATACTTTTTAATAAAGAATCTAATCGGGTAACAGACATAGAGTTGCGTCTATATAGTTTTATCTTATTAGCAGCTTGATGAAATCTTGCAATATTTTTTCCTATTTCAAAACAGTTTTGATTATTAAGTTTAGTTTTATCTTTTCCTTCTATAAAACTTACAATACATGCTGATTTGTCCTTAATTTTACTTAAGTGTTGTCCTTTTTTATTTTTTAAAGGTTTTGGACAAGTGATTTTTTTTTTATTTAATTTATCCATTAGATTCATAAAAAAAGGTAAATCTTTTTTTTGAACACGCTTTTCAAAAATTGTTAAAATAAGTTTTTTTTTTTCAGTTTTTAATAAGTAATTTGTATTTTCTATTCCCTTTTTAATGCCTTTAAATTTTATTATTTTATCTAGTTTGTATAAGTTACTTATTGATATAATTTCTTTACTAGTTATTTTTGTGTAAACAGCCATCTAATTTAATTTACTGGGAACTTTAAAAACAATATTTTCTTTTATAATTTCTATTTCCTCAATTTTTATATTAAATTTACCTTTAAGTTTGTTGATAAAATTTTCAACTAAAATTTCAGGCGCAGATGCTCCAGAAGAAACTCCAATTACTTTACAGTTTTGTAATTTTTCAAAAGGTATTATACTTTCAGAATGTATTAATTCCGCGTGAGGACAGCCTGACTGTTCAGCTACTTCGACTAAACGTACTGAATTTGATGAATTTTGACTACCTAAAATAAAAAACATATCACATTTTTTGGCAATATTTTTGACAGCAGACTGACGATTTGTAGTTGCATAACAAATATCTTCTTTAAAAGGTTCCTTAATCTGAGGAAATTTTTTCTTTAGTGCCTTTATTATATTCTCTGTATCATCAACAGATAAAGTTGTTTGAGTAATATAGGCGATTTTTTTATTTGGTTCTACTTCATATGCCTCAACGTCAAACTCATCTTGAACTAAGTCTATAGAGCCTTTCGGTAACTGACCCATTGTTCCAATAACCTCTGGATGGTTGTTATGACCTATAAGTAAAATATGGTGTCCTGTTTTGTACAAGCTTTCTGCTTCTCTGTGTACTTTTGATACAAGAGGACATGTTGCGTCTACATATTCCATTTTATAACTATCTGCTTCAACTGGTATTGCTTTAGGAACACCGTGCGCTGAAAAAATTACAGGTCTGCTTTTGTCTTTAATTTCACTCAATTCTTCTACAAAGATTGCACCCAAAGCTTTAAGGCTGTCTACTACAAATTTGTTATGTACTATCTCGTGCCGCACATAAACAGGTGCACCATATTTTTTAATGCTTTTTTTTACTATTTCTATAGCTCTTTCTACACCAGCACAAAAACCACGAGGAGCAGAAAGTAATATTTTTATTTTTTTATTTTTCATTTTTTCCTAAAAGATATTCAAGCAATATATGAGGAAAGGTCAAAGACGCCAAACCAATAAATATAACTTTTAGTATCGCATCATCTAATTGATAATAATTAGAAAGAAAATAAAGACTTACAGTATAGAATAGAGTGGTTAAAACTGTCAGTGGCAAGGCTTTTTTGATAAAGAGTAAAATGCCACTCTTAAAGTTATCTCTATTTAGCTCAACTATTAATGATATTGAATGCCTGAAAGAATGTAGAAAACAGAAATACATCGTAAAAGCAAGCAAGGGTGTTAAAAAATAATTCAAAACAACAATAGAAAAAAAATCAAAAAATATTAATGAATTTGTAATTTTGAAGTTATTAGTGAAATAATAGATATTGACTATCAAAGATATTAAAAAAACAAGAAGGAGAATATGATTATTTTCTATAAATTCTAAAAATAAATAAAAGTTTTCATTTTCTACTAATAATAATTTAAAAATATTAACAGTTTCAATAAAATGAAATAATAATGGGGCAACAACAATCAATATTCCCTTAAAAAAGTAAAGAATTAGATCTAGTTGACTTTTATTATAGAATAGAAATTCCGTATCTTCTTTACCAAAATGATATGAGGCAACGATTAAAAATAAAAAAAGTGAAATCGTTGGAAAAAAAAACCAAATTATTATCACACCAAGGACTAACATTAGGTATGTTAAGTAAAAGAAGTAAGAATTTTTTATATTATATATTTTTGCTAATTTGTTACCTTTTTGATGGTCCAGGGCTCCGTGTGAAACCCCGATAGAGAGTATCAAAAGCAAACAAACCATTGGTGAAATAATAAAATTTTCAAATTCATTCATAATTATTGAGAACAAAGCTACAAAAAGAAAAAATATTATTGAATGAAAAAAATTAATTCTTTTTACTAAGTTACTCATTTTATTTTTAAAAGAGTTTTTATAAAAAGCCATTTTGGCATACTAAGAATAATTGATAAATCTTGAAGAATATTGCTTTTGTTCGATAAAAATTTAATAACATTATCAGGTGGGCAATTAAACATTTTAAAAAAAATATTTGGCATTTTTTTTGGGTGACTATTTAAAACCTTTAAAAATATTTTATCCAAAAAATGATATTTTTTTTTAATATGATATTTTTTAACATTATTGATATTTTCAATTTTTTTTCTTATAAATTTACTATGATCTTGAATATTTAAGAAGGTATACCCAGTGCTTAGACGCGTCATTCCTCCCGCAGTACCAATATTCATTGTATTTTTTTCACTAACATTTGAAAGCTTAAACAACGGTATAGCACCTTGCTCGGTATAATTAATTTTATAGTTTTTAATATTAAGATGGTTTTTTATATAATCTTTTAACTGATCCTCATAATCCATCAATGAATTATTATTCATTTTGGATAACCACGTTGTTTCAATTAAAGCTGTTTTTTTATTGTACGGTAGTGTGTAAAAAAAATGAACGCTATCACGTTGCTCACAGTTAAAGTCCATTAGATTCATCATTTCTTCATCAAAAGTATTTTTTGTAGTTTCTATTTCGATACCCATAAAATGTTGCCAAACGCAGTCCGTTTTTGAGTTTAAAGAGGATACACTATTAAAAATAAAAGTATTATTTAAACTTATGTCACTAATATTTTTATAAAAGTAAATATTTTTATTTTTTTTAAGTGTAGTAATTATTTTTTGATAAAATAATCCACTGTCTATTGACTGGTATGGAAATTCATTACACTTTACAAATTTAGTCTTAGTAGCCACGTTTATTGAAAAGTTCTTCCAGCTTTTTTTTACACAATCTTCAAAATGATGTTCAGTTGTTTTCCAAAAAGACCAAGTTTTATCTTTTTTGTATTCTAATCTTGGCTCTATAATTGCTAGTGTTTTTTCTTTAAGTTTATTGTGAGTTTCTAGTTCGTAAGCCAAAGATAACCCAGCACAACCACCACCTAAAATTGTATAATCAAATTCTTTCATTTAGATCTATCTCTTGACTTATAAGAAGATGCTCTTCATCTCTAAGATGATTTTTTTGTTTTATCAACAAAAGTTTTAACAAATCAAATATTGATAAAAAGGTTTGTTGTATCTTTCCTAGGTTGCTTACATAAATTTTTCCACATTTATTGTAAGTAGCAATATTACTCTTCATTAAAATTTTATCTCCAATTTTACGATAAACTCTTCTAGCAACCAAGATAGCAAATCTAAAATTAAAAGGAATTTCTTTAATAGCTGGGAATGAACTTTCATAAAATGTGTTAGCCATATTTAATGTATTAATTATAGTTTCAAAGCTATGTTGAATATAAAATCTGTTATTTTTTGAGTCCTCAACCACATCTCTTGCAATATTGGTTAATTGCATTGCAATACCAAGGTCTATAGCTGCTTTCATAGCCTCTCTACTTTTTACATTTAAAATTTTAGCCATCATTAGACCTACCGTACCAGCCACCCTATAAGAATATATCAATAGATCCTTTTTTGTATTGAGCTGTACTCTTTCTTTTAAATCTGATTCAATACCATTAAATAAATCTGTAATAATTTTTATTGAAATCGAATACTCATCTATAAGATCCCACATATTTTTAATCTCAAGGTTATCAAAATTTTTATTAGTAAAATTATTTTTAAAATAAGATAATTCTTTTTTTCTTATTTCTAAATCACCTTCTTTATCTGCAATATTATCTATAGTTCTGCAAAAATCATATAACACAGAGCATCTTTGATAAGTATTTTTTGGCAAAAAGAAACCTGCCCAATTAAATGATTTTGCATAAATTGCCAAATAATTTTGATTAATCATTATATAATTTTATCTAATACTTTTGCAGAGGAAAGCACACCAGGAACACCAGCACCTGGATGGGTACCTGCACCAACAAAATAAAGTCCCTCACACACTTCAGATTTATTATGAAATCTAAAATAAGCAGATTGTGTAAATTTTGGTTGTATAGAAAACCCAGATCCAAATTGAGTGTTCAATTCTTTCTCAAAATAATCTGGTGTTACATAGAAGTCTTCAACTATATTTTCTCTTAGATCTGGTAGTAAAGCTTTTTCCATTTTATCTATGACTAAATTTTTCATTTTTTCACCTTCAGTTTCCCAATTTATTTTTGATTGATTGTTTGGAACTGGCACTAGAACATAAAAGCAGTCATGACCCTCAGGGGCCATTGACTTGTCTGAAGCTGAGGGTCTATGTAGATAGTAGCTTATATCTGAATTCAATTTCTTTTTATCAAAAATATCTTTCAAGTGCTCTTGATACTTATCCCCAAATTTAATTGTATGATGTTCAACATTTGGATATGTCTTTTTTGTTCCAAAATAATAAACGAATAAACCCATAGAATATTCCATTCTTTTTTTTTTCCATTCAAATAAAGGACTAACTTTATTTTGCTGAAGTAGTTTTTCATAAACAGCTGGAGGGTCTGCATTACAAATTACATTATTAGCATTTATTTCAACTTGATTATCTAGTTTTATACCTTCAATTTTGTTATTAGATGAAGTTATACCAATAACTTCATGTCCTTTAATTAGTTCGACACCTTCTTCAATCATTAGTTTTTCTAGACCATTGATGATATTTCCAGTTCCTCCCATTGAGTAGTGAATACCCCATTTTTTTTCTAGGTATAGTATTAATCCGTAAATTGATGTTGTTGTAAAAGGGTTTCCACCAACTAAAAGTGGGTGCATGCTCAGCATTCGTCTTAGTTTTTCATTTTTGATATATGATGATACCAGTGAATAAACTGATTTATAGCTCTTCAATTTTAACAAAGCTGGTAATTGTTTCATCATAACTAAAGGTTTATCAAAAGGCACATCTGCCAGTTCAGTGAATCCCTTATCAAATATCTTTTTTGTAAATTTTACAAGATTTTCATACCCTTTGACGTCATCTTTATTTATTTTTTCGATTTGTTTCTTCATTTGATTTTCATTTCCTGAATAATCAAATTTTTCACCATCCTCAAAAATAAACCTATACCAAATTTCAAGAGGTTTAAGTTTTATGTAGTTTTCAGATTTTTTTTTAAATAATTCAAATAGTTCGTTAATTAAATAAGGTGCCGTTATTACAGTGGGTCCAGCATCAAAAGTAAAACCATTTTTTTTGAATACTCTCGCTCTCCCTCCAAGATCATGGTGTTTTTCAATTAAAGTAACGTGATGACCTTTTGCTCTTAATCTTAAAGCAGCAGCTATACCACCAAAACCAGAACCAATGACAATAGATTTCATTTTATTAATTTATAGCTTTTTTAAAAAAATGTAAGGTAATTATGAATTAATTTTTTTAAGTGCAATTTTTGTATTTTCTAAATTTTTATTAAAAAGAACATCTAGTTTTGATTTATCTACAGATGTACTAATAATTTTTTTAACCGACTCTACTGCAATTTTAACTGACAAATCTTTTATTTCTTTAAGAGCAGATTCTTTCATTTGAATAATTTTATTTTCTGTTAGCTTTTTCTTAATTTCAGAAGATTTATGAAATTTATCATTCATCTCTATTACAAGGTTGTCACTATCTTTTTTTATTTGTTTCAAGATATTATTGCTTACAGTTTGAGAGGTATCTAATTTATTTTGAGCGTTGTCCAACAAAATTCTTGCTTCTGTTCTTAGCTTTTCACTTTCATCAATTTCATTCTTAACATCTAAAATAATCTTGTCTAAAACTTCATTTATTTTTTGAGGTATTTTCAAATAAATTAACCCTCCAATAAAAATTACAAAGGATATCGCTACCCAGAAAGTTGCATCAATTGTCATAGTATTCGTTTAGTTTCTTTCTTGAAAGGTCATCAACAATTGCTGAGATGCTACTGCTATTAACCTCCACACCTATTAATTGTTGAATAAGGTCAGTAGATGTCTCTATTGCTATTTTACTAATTTTTTCAGGGGATCTATCCT
>Ga0114997_10004210_pt1 | contig 11180 bp, 14 predicted proteins | sample ArcticOcean_MG_C_2_FD_87045 | JGI IMG/M metagenome (GOLD analysis project Ga0114997, IMG submission 87045) | Marine microbial communities from western Arctic Ocean - ArcticOcean_MG_CB4_136 | ecosystem: Environmental > Aquatic > Marine > Oceanic | place: Arctic Ocean: Canada Basin | collected... | reverse complement strand
ATTCATAAATCTTCTAGAGCTATTATTATTTGTTTTGTATCTACCTAACTCTTTTTTAAATTCTGAACCTAATTTTTCATCATAATCATAATATGCTTTTTCGTCAGAGAGTACTTTTTGTTGTGCTTGTCGTTTTGAATCTTGTTGTTGTTCTTTTAGTTGTTGTGCTTTTAGTTGTTGCGCTTGTTGTTGAGCTTCCAGTTGTTTAGCTTTTAGTTGTTGCGCTTGTTGTTGAGCTTCAAGTTGTTTAGCTTTTAGTTGTTGCGCTTGTTGTTGAGCTTCCAGTTGTTTAGCTTTTAGTTTTTGCGCTTGTTGTTGAGATTCCAGTTGTTGAGTGAGTTTTTTCTCTTCGAGTTGTTGCTCTTGTTGTTTAGATTTTAGTTGTTGCTCTTTTAGTTTTTGCGCTTTTAGTTCTTGTGCTTGTTGCCTAGCTTCCAGTTGTTGCGCTTTTAGTTCTTGTGCTTGTTGTTTAGATTCAAGTTGTTGTGTTTTAAGTTCTTGCGCTTGTTGTTGTGCTTTTAGTTGTTGTGCTTTTAGTTCTTGCTTTTTTTGTTGCTCTTCTAGTTGTTTCTCTTCTAGTTGTTGCTTCTCTATTTGTTGCTCTTCTAGTTCTTTATGTTCTAGTTTTTCCTCATCTAGTTGTTTATCTTCTAGTTCTTGCGCTTTTTGTTGAGCTTCAAGTTGTTGCGCTTTTAGTTCTTGCGATTGTTGTTGAGCTTCCAATTGTTGCGCTTTTAGTTCTTGTGCTTGTTGTTGAGATTCAAGTTGTTGCGTTTTAAGTTCTTGCGCTTGTTGTTGAGCTTCTAGTTGTTGTGCTTTTAGTTCTTGCGCTTGTTGTTGAGCTTCCAGTTGTTGCGTTTTTAGTTCTTGCTCTACGGTTTGGTTATTACCAGAACCAGCGCCAGAACCATCAGATGGGCCATCCCACTTAACATCCAACGAACCAGCTAAATTATTTATATCGTCTTCAAGTGTTTGTCCTACATTTTCTTCATAAGATATTTGCGAAAGATTTGTTATATTATTAGGTAATACACCTTCTGGCTTTGAAGGGCTTTTAACTACTGTAGTTTCTATAGTATTTGTATTATTATTATTAATTATTTCTGTTATTGCCTTATCAACTTCTTCCTTAACTAAATCTTTTACTTGTTCTTCTTTTTTTTCTTCCTGAAGTTTATTCTTAACTGATTTTTGTAAATTGTTTTTATATGAACTACAACCATAATACCATATTATTAAACATGAACATAATATCAAAATAAATGTATTTAAATTCATTATTATTAATAATAATTATTTTTTTAATAATAATGGATTTAAATATTTAATTATATTATTAAATATAAAATGTCAAGTAAATATTCTCTACAAAAAATGCAAATAAAACTATATAATGAACTATTTGAAAACTATTCGGATGAAAACACATATAGAATAATCGAAAATGTATGTAGACATAATACTGGCTCAGAAAAATGTAAGGATATATTCAAGAAATTAATTATAAGCATATTTTTCACCCTATCTAGACTGAAAACTTTTAAGTCTGAAAAATATTTAAATTATAAAATTGCTGAATTTAATAATTATACTTATAGTTATAAAAATTTTCCAAAAGATATTATTATTCTCCCTATGAATATTCAAAAAGATATTGAATCATTAAAACAACTATTAATATTATTACATAACGACCAACTTGTTGATTCTAGGATTATAGTTTTGACTAATGAATTAATATATGAACAATATTCGAAAGAATATATGCAAACAAAATTATATAATCGTATTTTTAATAATTATTCTGATGACACTATTCCTTCTATTATTAAGGAAATGTGCAAAAACGATTTTTCATCCAAAAATTGTACTTATATATTCACAGAATTGGTTGTTAATATATTTTTCTCAATACTAAAGGATAAAAAATTTAAATCACAGGAATTTGTTAAAACTAGACTTGAAGAATTTAATAAAGTATCAAAAAAATTTGAGCCTACTACTAAATTACCAGTAAATTTAAATAAACATTCAGCTGATTATAAAAATTTAAGTGAACTTCTATATTTATTGCAAGACCATACTTGGGGTATTTTTGAAAATGCACGTCTTGCATCATTAACATGGGAAATTTTACAGAACTAAATCAGTTTAGTAAGGAACGTGGTTTTATTTAACCCGAAGGTTAAATTGTTCGTTTAGTATTTGAGTTCGTTTAGTATTTGAGTTCGTTTAGTATTCATTAATATCAATCTTAATCTTAGTCTTATTATTGTTAATTTTTTTATGTTTGTATGAAGTATTAATACGATTACTTTTAATCTTTGTTTTATTCTCTTTACGTTCTTCCTTTGAAGCCCGAAGTTGTTTATTGTAGCGAGTCGGTGTGTTCACAAACATTTTCAATAAATATATTATACTTTTATATGTCATAATTCTTTAATGTACTTTTTTTTTTGTAAATTAATGTGTTTTTAAATAATTAATAAATTATTAATTAAATTATAAATGAATAATGATTTTTATTTAATTAATTCAAATGTATCTAAAGAAGATTCTACGAGAATTACGAAATTACGTATACCCCCTAATTGGAAAGATGTACAAATATCTAAGGACCCGTGTTCAAAAGTACAGGTTACTGGAAAAGATGCAAGGGGTAGAACACAATATATTTATCATCCACTATGGGTTATGTTTTCTAGGGATTCAAAATATGATAAAATGAAATCATTAAATTTTAATAAATTTAAAACTGTTATATCAAAACTATCAAAACAAAAAGAAATAAATAAAGATTATGTTATTGCAAATATGTTTATTTTAATGAAAGACTTAAATATTAGAGTAGGTAATGAAATATATTTGCAAGAAAATGATTCGGTTGGTTTAACTACTATGTCTAAAAATCATTTTCATAATAATAAACTTATTTTCATAGGGAAAAAAGGTGTTCAACATGAAAAAGAATTAAGTACAGAACATTTAATATTTATAAATAAAATATTAACTTTTCCTGGATATAATTTATTCAAATATTATAGTAATAAAAAATATTTAACAATATCATCTAATGATATGAATGACTTTTTAAAACAACACATAGATGTTAATATGACCACAAAAGACATTCGTACATATTCAGCAAATATAATTTTTGAAAAAAAATATAAAGACCTTTTAAAAAAAGGTTTGTTAAATCAAAATAAAGCAAGAATTGAAGCAATTAAATATACAGCGGAACAATTAGGAAATACTCCAAAAGTATGTAGAGATTCTTATATTAATCCAGAATTATACACTTAATTAATTGTACGTTAATTAAAATAATAAATCTAATAAATATTGTAATAAACAGTTTAATGAATAAATTATTTATTACAATAATAACATTAATAACACTTATTTCTATGGTTTTGACAATAGAACTCAATACTAACTATAAGGTTATTAAATCATATGAATCTTTGAAATTTAAAAGTGGTTCGTTGATGATATGTTCTCATGATTACGAACACAAAGATATTTTTATTGTATTAAAAGAATTATCAAAAATAAATCAAAAATTTATTGTACTTTTTGCAAATAAAATTTGGAATAATTTATTAGAAATAGCCCGACCTAAAAATGTTGAATTTACATATGTTAAAGATAATACAGTAAATAAAATAAGCTCTAAATTACTACTTGGTCATAATGTTGTAATGTTTTTATATAAAGAAACTACTTCTTCAGGACCATTTTATATATTAAAAAACACACAAGCCCCTTTAATAATTTTACGTATTAAAGGAAAAACAGCTGGAATCAATCATTTTAATGGTAATGCATTAGATATATATATAGCTAATAGTTCAAATAGTTATAATATTGAATATATTAAATTCAAATATTATATTAATAAATCTATTAATAAATCATGTCTTTTTATGAAAAAATTAATTAAACATATTTATAATTAATTAATTTTATTTATTTTTCGTTTTCTATTTTTTGTGTATTAATCCCGTTCTTTTTTAAAAATTCTATTCCTTCATTGTCTCTATATTCCTCACTATATATAACTCGTTTTATTCCAGTTTGTAATATTAATTTAGTACATTCTTTGCATGGACTTAATGTTGTATATAATGTACTTCCTAGTGCTGATGTACCCCCAAACCGTACCAGTTTTGTAATTGCATTAGCCTCTGCGTGTAAAGTATACCATTTTGTATTTCCATCGCAATCTTCACATTCATTTTCAAATCCGGACGGTGTACCGTTATAACCATCTGATATAATCATTGTATCTTTAACTATTATACAACCAACTTTTTTCTTATTTGCATGACTTAATTCTGAAATACACGTTGCAATCTTTAAATATTGTTTATCGTATCTTAAAAGTTTATCCGTTGTTTGAATTGTAATAAATCCATTATTCATTTAATAGTTTAAAGATTATTTTTAATTTATCTTTAAATTAATATATGTCTGAAATTAAAGCAGGTATTTATTCTGGGATATTATCTACAATAGTTTGTAATCCATTTGATGTGTATAGAACTCATAAACAACTTTCAATAAAAACTCGTTTTAAATTAAATTTTTTTTATAGAGGTATAATTCCAGGGTTATTTACAATACCATCTTTTTGGGCTATATACTTTCCATGCTATAAGGTATTAAAAGAACACAATTATTCATTCTTTTCTGGTTATATTGCTTGTAATATCGCGTCAACTATTACTTGCCCATTATGGTTTATTCGACAAAAGTATCAAATTAATAATTCATTTAATATTTATCCTTTTTACAAAAAACACGGTCTTTACCCATTTTATAATGCACTATTACCAACTTATTTAATTAATTGTTCTTTTTTAATACAAATTCCGTTGTATGAATATTTAAAAAGTAAATTAGAAAATGAATTGATACAAAATAACATTAATAAAAATAAAATAAGTACTCTAGATATATTTACTATTACATCAATTTCGAAGATAGCAGCATCTTGTGTATTTTATCCACTTGACACTATTCGAACTAAAAGAAGAAATACATCAAAATCTATTATAAACATTATTAAAAATCTAAATAAAAATCCATCCTTATATTATTCTGGACTATCTGTGTATTTAATAAGAAGTATACCTTATCATGCTTCTATTTTTTGTACATATGAATTTATTAAAAAGAAGAATTAAATAAATTAAAATAAAAATAAAATAAGATTATAAATGAACACTGAATTTGGTAAAAAGATGTCGCCTGCTAAAAAGGCTATGAGACTAAAGTATAGAAAAAATATTTCACTTCAGGAAGCCTGGGATGAAGTATTAAAAAGAAAACCTGCGTCCAAATCAGTTAAGACTTGCAAGTCTACAAAGTGTACAAAACCTAAAAAATTATTAAAAAAATCTCTTGATAAATTATCATTAAAAAAATTATTATCTCTTTCTAAAAAACATAAAGTTTCGGTATACAAAAAAGGTTCAAAAGTTGTCGTTAAAAAAAGTACTCTATTAAAAAGAATGAAAAAAAGCAAATCTATTAAAAAGATTTTAGAATCAGCATCTAAATTACGTTCTAAAAAATCTTCGGCTAGATTTGGTGGAAACCCATCAGATATGTTAAAATCAGAAGCGAGCAAACATTTAACTCAGGTAAACGCTGGTAAAATGCTAAAAGAGTTTGAATTATTACGTAAAAAAAGAAGCGCTCGTTTTGGGGCCCCATATGTTGGGCGTCCATTTTTGACATCTGAAAAAATGTTTGAACCAGTTAAATTCGGCTCGCGTTTTAACTAATGAGGGCCTTTAACTTTTAAATAAAATAAATAAAATAAATAAATAAAATAAATAAAATAAATAAAATAAATAAAATAAATAAATAAAATAAAATATATTTCTTTTATTATAATATAAAATAATGGAAGAAACTAATTTTGGAAAAGTTCGCGTTGGTATGAAAGTACTCGGACCAAACGGTCGCTTATTAACTGTTAAAAAATCGTCAACTAATGGCCGTAAATACGTTGAATACACTAATAAAAGAACTAAAAAAAGAACTAGAAAATATTTAACCTCGGCTAAAAAAGTTCGTTCGCCTAAACGCTCTGCTAAACGTTCGCCTAAACGTTCTCCTAAACGCTCTGCTAAACGTTCGCCTAAACGTTCGCCTAAACGTTCGCCTAAAATTTCAATGTCTAAATTACGTGAACTAGCTGTTGCGAATGGTATAGATATTTATAGCCATGCTAAACGTGCTGAAGGAAAGAAACCAAAAATGATTGGTCGCGAAACATTATTAAAACGCATGAAAGATTCTTCAGTATCTTCTTCCTCTAAACAACCGGGATTATTATCGGGTTTATTTTCAGGAAATGACGACAGCTCTGTTCAGGAAAGCGCCGCGTTAAAAGCTTCAAAAGCCCGTCTAGCTTCAAAAGCTGGACAAGCTGTGAAAAAACCTAAAAGACTTTCAAAAATGTCCCTAGCTGAATTACGCAGAACAGCTGATGCCATCGGTATTGATGTATACAGCCAAGCTAAACGTGCTGAAGGCAAAAAACCAAAAAAGGTTGGTCGCGATACATTATTAAAACGCTTTAGAGATGCTGAAAAAGGTGCGCCAACATCTAGACAGAGCGACACAGCTTCTCGTACTTACGGAAATATACCATTATCTCAACAGGGAACCCGCGATGACGACGGTTGGCTTCGTGACGACCTATCTGAACCCGATTCAGATGACGATGAACCTGCTCTTGTTGATATTACACCTCCCGAACAGCCCAAGCCCAAACCAAGAGTTAATAAAAATGTCCCATTATCTCAACAAATTGCTGATTACGAAGCTAAAATACAACAACAGTCTAACAATGACATCTCCGATATGATGACTTTCTTTGGAAACCCACCGGAACCTCGTCGCCCTCTAATGATGTAAATGTCTTAATAAATTTTTATATTTGATATTCTCTTCAACTAGAGTCTTTTCATGTTTATCCATCTTAGCAATAGGTCTTAATGTCTTAGGTATAATAGTGTCTAAATATCTGTAGTTTTGTGTATTAATTAATTCATGTAAATCTTTGAAATATGTTCCTAGATTTAATTTAATATAATCAACATACTCATTCCATGGTTCTTGTGTAATGTCAATTAATCCATACTCAGTTTCTGTCGCCTCGTTTGAATCAAATTTAGTCTTATTGAATATTTGAACTATTTTACCCTGTGGTTTTTTTGTTGCAATTAGATAACCAATTAACTGATATAAATCATAATCATTTCTACGCACATTTACTTTTTTAACTCTAGTTTTAATTTCAATTAGTAAATCATTAGTAGTAGCATCATGTTTACCCCCAACTACACCATTTATTTTTTCATCTTTGTTTGTCTTAGTTCCTATTTTAAAATAATACATTTTATTATTCCCTGCAGTATAGTGCTCCTTTTTAATTAAATTAAGTTCCTGGATATTACCATTATCTTTTTTTAACGAATCTTGTGTTAATTCCACTAGTTTTTTAACTTCAGATTCTGAATGTTCATTGTTTCTAAGTGTTTGATATTCTGAAACAATTTTCTTTTCAATTTCAGCAAAATCTTTTGTATCAAAATTCGTTGTATCTACCTTAGATATAGTTTTTGTATACAATTCTTTTTGCATTTCTGAAAACGATTCTTCATTCGCTTTTAAATCTATAATACAATTATTCCGTAATAAGTAATTAAATACAACTTCTGGACATTGTCTTGCCCAACTAGTTAATAGTGTTTTCTCGCGAGATTCATATGGGTTTTTACCTAGCGCAGCTGCGATACTTGAAATTTCTAAATACATAATTTAAAATGATATGTTATTAATTTAATATTTATTATCTTTTTAAATTATTTATTTATTTGTAATTCTTAATTCTTTACTTAACCTTTTTAATATTTAAAATTTAATAACATAAAAAGATTTATACATATTAGTCCTTTAATTAATGTAGTTTGTCTATTAATTTGTTTATCCATGTAATATAATATTCCAAGATTATATTGAGGATAATTAATAATTTTATATAAAGCTTTTCTCCCAAGCCTCATAACAATTTCATGATTTTCTTTATTTATATTTTTGTCTGAATTTTGTTCGGTTGTCGTTTCTGTACTTGTTTTGTCATTTTCTAATTTTGAATCAATTTCTAGGTCAAATTTATTTTTTGTCATTACAAAATCATCTTTAATTTCTTGAATTTTATTCTTAGTAATAATAAAATTATCAGAATTTTTATAAATAATTTTTCTATCTTCGTCCGTTAAATTATGAGAAAAATGAAAAATATGTTCAGGGTCAAGACTTACCTTTTCCTCTAGCCAAACTTTTAAATTCTCCTTAATTAAATCAAACTCTTTTTTATTAATATATTTAATAATCATTAATAATTAAATATATTATTAAATTCTTAAGTAATTTAAATTTTAATATATTAAAATCAGTTCAAAACAATAAAGTAAAAAATGAATAGACTTAAATTATCCATTTAATACCCATTCATTGTCCTTATCGGAAGGTACAAACCATTTAATTTGAATAGTGTCTTACTTACTTTTAAGATTTTTTATTAATAATTGATTTTTTTTATTTGTTATTTGTGGATATAATGTTTGAATTGGTTTAGTAATATGTTTATTAATATTTTCACACTTATGACAATAATCATACTCTACGTTAAATTTACAATTTGAATTTAATAAATAACATTTAAATCGTGTTTTATACTCATGTTGATAAACATTTAATATTTTAATACCGGCATTAATACCGGTTTTAATTGTGTTGTACATTTAATTAATTATTTGTATTATTTATTTAAGTAGTTAAATTATACCAATAAGGTTTTTCTCTTTTTTTCCATATACAAAAAGAACTTTTATAATTTATATAATATTGTCTATATGCAATAATAGAATTTTTATGTTTGACATCATCAGGCATAGCTTGTTGAAAAGTAGTCATATTTCCAATAGGAATTAATTCAGGAATGTCATTTAAAATTTCCATCAATTTTGTTTCACATTTATGAATTTTATTATACCGATAAGTATATTCTTTACAAAGCGCTCTAAATAGTATATATAACCAACAATAATTTCCAACTGTTTGTCTTACCCATATTGTACATGGATGATTCTTATGCGCTATTTTATATATATTTTCATCTGGATTATTATTACATAAATGGTGTGCGGTACATAACATTTGCGCATATTCTAGAATCATTTTAACACAGTGTTTATCATTATGTTGTTTGGCGCAAAGAAAAGGACATAATGATAATACAAAAATATTCATTCTTGAATTTATTTGTTTATTTGTTTATTTGTTTATTAATTTGTTAATTATTATTAATAATTGTTAAATTCATTTTGCTATTTCGTTGCATTTACTAATTCTTTCTAAAAATTTAACATAGTCTTTACTAATTGTAGCCTGCGCATAATACGGACTTAATGTATCATACTGAGCTAGATTACCTACATTTGAAAATTTATTATTTAAACTATTTTTATGTTCTTGTGTAAATCCATATTTAAATGAATTTAAAGCACCATTATATCCATCACAACTGTTATTATTATTTATAATCTGGATCGGAATCATTTATTATTACTAATAAAATAAATAAATAATGTTTTTAAATAATTATTTATTTATTTTATTCATTAATTAAATTAAATGTTATGTAATTAGCGTCTTACATAAACAACTGTTCTTACACCGTTTTTATTTGTTATTTTTTGAGGTTTATATCTTTTGAAAAATGCCGCTCCATATTTTCCACGAGTCATTGTATCTAAATCTACATAATTAAAATCAGCTAATTTACCAAAATTAGATTCACTAAATAGATTTGATGTAAATAATTTTGTATCTTTATTTAATGGGTACGCATTATAAATACGTTTAATATTACTTACATCTTTTTCTTCAGATTTTTCTAATTCAGCAGCCGCTGTTTTAATCATAGCTTTAAGTTCTTCTGGTTCTATTCCAGACTTTTCAATATCATCAATAATTTCTTTAAAATCACCTTCTAATTTTTCTATTCTTAAACTAGTTCCTTTAAATTTACCTTCTTCGAAATAGTAATAATATATTTTATCATTTAATACTCCTTCTATTAATATTGGAGCATATGAAAATGCTGTTTTTAACTTATCAGGTATTTCAATATTTCTTTGAATTATAATAGAAGCGATAATCATATCTTCCTTAGGATTAGAAACTACTTCTTCAAGTTCAGCTACTTCTTCAAGTTCAGGTAGTTCTCCTCCAGCTAGGTCATCTTCCCAATTAGTATTAATACCTTCAGATTTATATATTTCTCTAGTTTTAATAAAATCAGTATTTGTTTGTTCCTGATATGATTGTTTTAACTCATATGCAAAATCATCTTTTACAATAGTATCTTCACCGCATTCTTCTGTTCCAGTCTGACCCATAACAGTAGGGAAATCAGATATTACAGCATTTCCATGTTTCCATGTCTTGGATTTACGCATGTAGTACCAGAAATATACTTCACCGTTTTTTATTTTTTCTATGACATATCTTTTATTTGAGCAGAAACGTCTTAAATCATTAATAGTAATATCCTTAGTTTCAATTGGTGTAATTTGTTTAGGAGCATCAGCACCTAGACACGTTTTAATTTGTTCAGCCTCTAGATTTTGAATCATCCAATTAATTATTTGCTCTTCACTTTTATCTCTGAAATATTCAGCTGTTTTTTCTGTTGACATTATTCAATAATAATTTATTATTATTATTATATTTTTTTTTTATTTTTTTACTTTACTTTTATTGTTTTTACTTTATTTTTTAAATGTTCTTTAATTATTTCATTAAATGTTCTTTAATGATTTCATTTAACTGCTTGGAATCCAATGTTTGTAATTCTTCAATCATATCCTCTCCTAATATTTTAAATTCATATATTATTTTTGATATTTTATCATCAATTATTTGGCTTGATTCTGATGTTTTTAGTAATTTACTTATTAATTTTTGTTGTTTCAATGAAGTAGTATCATCGTTTGACATATTTTTTAAACATGATAATAATTTATTCTTCCCAGAATTTTTACCTGTACTTTTACTAAATTTAATTTTATTTTTACTTATTAATTTTT
>Ga0114997_10004208_pt1 | contig 11184 bp, 9 predicted proteins | sample ArcticOcean_MG_C_2_FD_87045 | JGI IMG/M metagenome (GOLD analysis project Ga0114997, IMG submission 87045) | Marine microbial communities from western Arctic Ocean - ArcticOcean_MG_CB4_136 | ecosystem: Environmental > Aquatic > Marine > Oceanic | place: Arctic Ocean: Canada Basin | collected... | reverse complement strand
TACAGTTGCTCTAATTATTTCTTTAGGCCCTGTATTTCTCGTCAATCCACTAAGAACCCCTCTTGAATTAGAGTCCCAATATGGAGCACCCAATCCAGTAAAAGCAGGTACTAAATAAACATCACTATTATTTTTTAATGATTTAATAATTTTTTCAGTTTCTATAGCTTTTTTAAAAAAATTCATTTTATCTCTCAACCATTGAACACCTGCACCTGCAATAAAAATAGATCCCTCCATAGCATAGGTTGTTTTACCTCTGATTCTATAAGCTATGGTTGTCAAAAGTCTATTTTTTGAATAAATAATTTTATTACCTGTGTTTAATAATACAAACGCTCCGGTTCCATAAGTGCTTTTTAAAGAGCCGGGTTCAAAACAACATTGGCCAATGGCTGCGGATTGTTGATCACCAACTACGCCACTAATAGAAATAGATTTTCCCGTTATTGAAGAATGTGTAAAACCATAATCATCTGCACAGTCTTTAACCTCTGGAAGAATATGCTTTTTAATTTTAAGTAAATTTAATATTTTATCATCCCATTGATTGGTAGAAATATTATAAATCATTGTACGGCTAGCATTAGTTGCGTCAGTTGCGTGTACTTTACCTTTAGTAAATCTCCAGATTAAAAAACTATCAATAGTTCCAAATAACAATTGTTTTTTTGCCATTAATGATTTTGCCTTAGGGATATTATCTAAAATCCACTTTATTTTCATACCAGAAAAATATGAATCAATTAAAAGACCTGTTCTATTAAAAATTAGTGTTTCTTTGTTTTGCTTACGCAATTTCTCACAATAAGCTTCTTGCCTTCTATCTTGCCACACTATTGCATTATAAACTGGTTTACCTGTTTTTTTATCCCATAAAATAGTGGTTTCTCTTTGATTTGTAATACCTATTGTTAGAATTTTTCCTTTAATTCGATTTGCTTTTAAAATGACATCTTTTAAAACTTTTTTTGTAGTGCTCCAGATTTCCTCAGGATTATGTTCTACCCAACCACTGTGAGGAAAATATTGTGTAAATTCTTTTTGAGAAGAAAAAACTGGTTTACCTTTTAAATCAAAGAGAACTGCTCGACTTGACGTTGTCCCTTGATCAATTGAAATTATAAATTTTTTCATCGAAAATATTCCCAATTCAATTCAAGTTTTTTGTCTTCTACTACTGCATTTATCATGGCAAGCATTAAGGGTAATTTTTTTGCATTAAAATCCTCATTAACTTTTTTAGCAATTTCTTGAGCAAGATCAGCGCCTTCTACTGTAATTTTTTCCATTTTAGTTTTTTTGGCTTCTGAAAATGTCAAACCGGAACCTATGTAAAATCCCATTTTTGCATTTCTACCGCCGCCAGAACTAACATAAAGATCGCCTAAGCCAGCTAAACCTTTGACGGTTTCCTTCTTCCCTTTTAAATGTTCAACGAAAATTTCCATTTCATGAACTGATTGCTTAATTAATGCTGACGCGGTATTTAAATAGTTTTTTTCTTTCACTTCATTAGACGCACTGTTGCTGCACAAGCCTTTTGCAGCTCCAACAGCCATCGAAAAAATATTTTTAATAGCAGCTGAAACCTCAACTCCATTTAAATCATCTGAATAAGACGTATGATAATAGCTGGTATTTAACATATCAGCAATAATTTTAGCTTGCTGAAGATTTTTATTAGCAACAACAACGCTGCTATGAACTCTATTGGCCAATCCTGTTGCAAGACAAGGTCCGCCTACGGCAGATATATTTAATTCATTTAAACCCCTTTCAGATAATAAGCGCTCTAATTTATCAACTAGTAATTCGTATTTATTTTCATAAATACTCAAACCTTTTGTTAGCATTAATAAATTTGGAATCTTTTTATCTTTATAAATTTGACTAAGTTGGTCACAAACCCATTCTATCCCCTTGGAACTGATACCAAGAACAATTAAATCTACATTTGATTTTAAAAGAGATTCAAATTTTTCAAACTTGAATATTTTAATGCTTTGCGGAATTTGTGTATTCAAACCTGGGTGAACATTATGGTTATTTTTTAAATCATCTATAAATTTGTTTTCTAAATGAGTACCAACAATATTAATATCATGATTGTTATCTAAACAAGGAATAGAAAAAGCTGTACCCATTGCACCCGCTCCAATAATAACAATTTTTGACATAAGCTAAATTTTAATAAATATTTTTTTAATGATTAAAAATACGGATAATAACTCAATTTTTCCAATTGTCATAAAAATAATCAGGGAAATTTTTGAACTAGTTAATAAGTTGGCAAATTCAATTGGAGATTCATTATATAAGTAAGAATTAGCAGTATTTGTAAGGGTAAGTATAGATAGTTTAAAAGATTTTTCAAAATTAATATCATCTATTATTAATAATGAGGAAAGAATAAATAAACTTATAAAAAATGATATAAAAACAAAAAAAGATAATTTTATAGTATCGTTAGTAATAGGCTTTTCTGAAAATAAGATATTTTTATTAAAAATATTATTTGGCTTAACAAGTCTCAGTATTTCAATATATGAAGCTTTTAATAAAATAGATATTCTCATATATTTTATACCAGAAGAATTTGAGAGCAATGAGCCACCGATTAAAGTTAAGAATAAAAAATATAATGATAAATTGTCGCTCGATTTATTGAGTGTTAAACCCGAAGTGCCTACACTTGTTAAAACATTAAGTATATCGTTAATTAAATTTGAATTTGTTTTTGTTAAAGTTAAAATAGTTATTAAGACAAAAATTATTACTAGGATGCCAAAATCTTCATAGTGAATACTTTTAATATTTTTTTTATTAAAAAAATTAAAAACTAAGTAAATATTGAGTAAAGCAATTAGAAATGAAAATACTAAAATAAGTGCCTGGGTATTATTTTTAATTATGGAATTTAAATCATTGGTAGGTAAAAACCCACCAGAAGAAATTAAACTCATGCTTAAATTTAAGCCATTAAATAGTCTCACGTTAGACAATGAAAATAAGATAAATATAAGTATAGTTAATGACAGGTATATAAAAAATAATTCATAAGAAGTTTTTTTTATATTAACTTCAGGGTTAAGGCTCTTGTTCGGGATGTGTATAATATTGTTTAATTTAAAATTAAATTGTGAATTAGAAAAAAAAAGTACAAGAAATATCAAAAAATATAATCCGCCAATCCATTGAGAAAAAGATCTCCATAAAATAAGAGTAGGATCCAAATATTTAACGTTCGAAAAAACAGTAAATCCTGTTCCTGTAAATCCGGAAAAAGATTCAAAAAGAGAGTCAATAATAGAAATTTGATAAATACTAAAATAATAGGGTATAGAAATTAGACTAGAGACAACAATGTAAATAAAAATGATCAATAAAATTTGTTCGTGAAAATCTATTTTTCTGTATGATTTTTTTCCAAAAAAATAGAATACAAAACCAAAAATTAATGAAGCCAATAATGTAAAAACATATGAGGAAAAATTTAATAAATAATTAGAATAGGACGAATAAACAATATTTAAAAAAGACAAAAATCCTATTGGAAAGCAAAATAAACTCAAATAATACGAAATTCCTTTAAAATTCATTTTAAATTGAACTTATTCTAAAAATGCTTTCAATTTCTTTAAGGTGTTCTCTTTTGGCTAAGAAAACAACAAGGTCATCATTTTCAAAAACAAAGTCCGATCTAGGTATAATAACATTTTCTTTTCTTACTATTGCTCCTATTCTTATATGTTCAGGTAAATTTGAATCTTTAATTTTTTTATTCAATAATTCAGATTTTTCCAAAATCTTCGCCTCTATAAATTCATATTCACCATCTAATAAAGAATAAACTGACCCAATAGTACCTTTATGCACATGTTCCATAATTCTAGAAACTGTAGTCATTCTTGGATCTACTAAATCATCAATATTTAAAGAACTTTGTAATAGGCTGTAATTTGATTTATTAACTATTGCTATAGTTCTTTTATTAGATCCAGATTTTTCAGCTAATACACAGGCCATTATATTATTTTCATCATCATTGGTCAAAGCAAGGACTGTCTCCGCTTCTTCAACATTTGCTTCTTTTAATATTTCTTCGTCAAGCGCATCGCCGTTTATAACAATTGAAGATGAGAGCTCATTCGCAATTTCTTCAGCACGTTGTTTATTTTTTTCTATTATTTTAGTTCTTACATCTTCAAAATTTTTTTCTAAAAGTTTCGCTAAATTTAATCCTATATTACCACCACCAATTATTAATATATTTTTGGATATTTTTTCCTCATGTCCAAATGCTTTTAGAATTTGATTTAACTGTAAACTGCTGATGATTAGATATACATTATCGCCTTCTATCATTTTATCATTTTTTTTTAAAAAAATAAATTTATTCTTTCTTACTGCTCCAACAATATTGGCTTTAAAATCTGGAAATTTTTCTGTTAAATTTCTTAATGGCGTGTTAATAAGAGGGCAATTTTTTTCAATGGAAATTTCTAACATCTTAACTTTCTGATTGGCAAAAGGGACGTTATCTAATGCTCCTGGGGCTTCCAATTTTCTAAAAAGTGATTTTGCCACTTCAATTTCAGGAGATATAATAACATCTATTGGAATATTTGATTTATTAAAAAGTTTGCTCCATTTTCCCTCTAAAAATTCTTGAGATCTTATTCTGGCTATTTTTTTTGATATATTGAATAAAGAACTTGCCAACTGACAAACAATCATATTTGTTTCATCATTTCTTGTAACGGCAATTATCATATCGGCAGTCTCTGCTCCAGCATTTTCTAAAACAGATGGGAGAGTTGCTTTTCCTACTATACCTTTTACATCTTGAGTATCATTTATTTTTTTAATGTCATCTGATGATTGATCAACAACTGTTACAGAATGGTCTTGAGCAGACAATTGTTTGCTTATAGAAAAACCTACTTTACCTGCACCACAAATAATTATGTTCATAATTAATTTATTCCTATAACTCCCAAAATTTTAAGTTTTCTGTGAAGGGCGGATCTTTCCATTCCAATAAAGTCTGCTGTTTTAGAAATATTTCCATGATTTTTCTTTAATTGATTTGTTAGATACGCTTTTTCAAATTGTTCACGGGCCTCTTTTAACGGAAAGGACATTGAGTCTTTTAAATTATTTTCTTTTGACATTGGAGACAGAGTGAGTATTTCTTTTAAAATCATATTGCTATCTTTTTTAGTCTCATTAACAGATAAAATTGTCACTCTTTCAATTAAATTTCGCAATTCTCTAATATTACCAGGCCAATTATAAGTAAAAAGTAAGTCATTTTTTGTATCTATACTGATTTCTGGTACCCCATTTATTTCAGATATTTTCTTTTGAAAATAATTAATTAAAACAGGTATATCTTCTGTTCTGGAATTTAAATCAGGAATGAAAATAGGTACTACATTTATTCTATGAAAAAGATCTTCTCTAAAAGTACCATTAGAAACTAAAATTTTTAAATCTTTGGATGATGATGCAATTATTCTGATATTAACGTTAATATCTTTGTTGCCATTAATTCTTTTAAATTTTTGATCAATTAAAATTCTTAAAATACTTGCCTGTGTTTCAAGTGGAATTTCTGTAACTTCATCAAGTAATAAAGTCCCATTATTCGCTTTTTCTAAAATACCATAAGATATCGTTCCATCACTTAGTTCTTCTCCAAATAATTCTTTTTCATATTTGTGTGGCTGCAATAAAGCACAATTTAAAACTATAAATTGTTTTTTTGACCTTGAAGAGAGTTTGTGTATTTTTCTCGCTACAAGTTCTTTTCCAGTTCCTGTATTGCCAGTAATTAAAACTCTGCTTTCTACATTTGTAAGTTTTTCTATAATTTTTTTAATTTTAATTATCGCAGGTGACTGCCCGATAAAATCAAATGAATGAAATAGTTTATTTTCAAGATTTTCTTTTTCTTTTTTTAACACCATACTTTCAATAGCTCTCGAAACATAATTTAAAATTTTCTCTGTAGAAAATGGCTTTTCAAGAAATTCATAAGCACCGAGCCTTATTGACTCGACAGCTGTTTGTACATTTGCATGACCAGAAATCATTATCACCGGAGTAGATTTATTTTTTTTAATAACAACTTTCAATAAATCAATACCGTCTTTATCGCCTTTATCCAGTTTTATATCTATAATTGCTAAATCTGGAATTTTCTTTTTTATTTCAAAAATAGCTTGATCGTAGTTAGCTGCTTCTCTAACAAGATAATCATTTTCTTTTAAAATTTTGCAAATGAGAAAACGTATATCGGAATTATCGTCTATTACTAAAATTTCATTTTTCATGATTTTGTATTCGATAAATTAACAATTACTTCAGCACCGTCAATAGCATTTTTAAGATTGATTTCGCCACCATGTTCAATAATAATTTTTTCTACAATAGGCAGTCCTAAGCCAGTACCGTCTTTTTTTGTTGTAAAATAAGGGGTCATTACTTTTCTCAAGTCAGAAATACCAATTCCATTATCCTTGATTGTGACCTTTGTATAGTCATTATTATTCATTAATTCTATAACAATATTTCCTTTTAATTGTGGATTTTTTAACCTTTTTTCATTTATTGACTCCTCAGCATTCTTAATTAAATTGATAAAAACTCTATACAATTGATCTTCATCACCTTTAATTAAATGATCTTTATTGTCAAAATTAAAACGAATACTATTTTTACTCGACATTTTAGAAAATTCTATGGCTCTATTTAAAACTTTATAAATATTAATTTTCTTTAGCTGTGGTTCAGGCATCCGAGCAAAATTCGAAAACTCATTAACTAATTTTTCTATGTCTTTAATTTGTCTATTAATAGTTTCTAAATATTGTTTAAAATCTTCTTTTCCATCTAGGATTTTAGATTCATATTTTTCTTTCAATCTATCTATAGATAGTTGAATTGGTGTAAGAGGATTTTTAATTTCATGGGCAAGTTTTCTCGCAACATCTTCCCAGGCAGAAAATCTTTCTGCACTAAGGAGCTTACCTTGTTGTTTTTTAAGTCTATCTATCATGTTATTAAAATTTTTGTTAAGTAAATGAAATTCCTTATCTGTCTCAATTAAAGGTACTTTTGTATTTAATTTACCAGCACTAATAGCTTCAGAGGCTGAAATAAGATTGATTATAGGTTTCGTTAGTCTTGCAGAAAATAAGATTGCTAATACAGTTGATAAAAAAAGAACAAGCGTAACTACTATGATGTATATGATGGCAAAAGTAATTTTTATTCCAAGTTGTTTATTTTCAACTGAATAATAAAATTCTACTGCCTCTTTTGTTTCGGTCAAATACTGCAAAATTTGATTGTCGATATTTCTGGATATATACAAATATGTGTCAATTAAACTATTTAATTTTATCATGGAGGAAGTTTTATTTTCTTGATTATTTGTAATAACAACAGGCAATCCTTCAATAGCAATATTAAAATTTTCTTCTGTAGGAGAAATAAACATATCGTCAACGTTTCTTACATCTTTTAAAATTATATTTCCTATGCCATCTATTAAATAAACATCATCGACACGTCGTAATATTTTTTCTGATTTAACAATATTCATAAATCTGGTTGGATTGTTATAGTAAAAGCCTGATGCTCTATTAATTCCAACACTCATTAATATAATATCTGATAGCACGGTTTTCTTGCTGTCTTCTAAATAGTTCTTAGCCACACCATAAGAATTATTTACTGCTTTTGAAATTTGATCATTGAAATAATTTTGAATACCGAAATTAAAAATAAAAAGGGAAAATACAGCTACTAAAAGGGAGGGTATGAAAGTAAATAATGAAAAAAGAGATATGTATCTTAAATTTGTTTGCGCGCCTATTTTATTTCTTTTTCCAGCAATATAGAGACTGTATGCAGATCTAAAAATAAGAGTAAAAAATAGTAATAATAATATTAAGTCACAAATTAGTAAAATTTGAAGATTTTGATCAGTTAAAGGAACAAACCCCACATTAATAAAAGTAAGAAAAGTCAGAACGCCCAAAAAAATACAAAAAAAAGAAATTAAAATAGTCCATTTGAAATTTTTAAAAATATATAGCATTTAAAATAAAGTTTTTATTTATATAAATATAAAGTAAATTAATTCAATGAGTTTTAGTTTAATCATTTTAGCAGGAGGAAATAGTCATAGATTTAAGTCAAATCTTCCTAAACCATATCAAAAAATAGCAGGTAAATCATTAATTGAAATAAGCATATATAAAGCTCGACAATTCAAACAAATAAAACAAATAATACTTGTTTATAAGAAAAATGACATTAAACGAGTCAAATCACTAAACTTAAAAAATATCAAATTAATCGCAGGCGGTGCAAATCGACAAAAATCCACTTTTAATGCTTTAAAGTATTTATATAAACAAAAAAAAACCTTAAAAGTTTTAATTCATGATGCTGCGAGACCTAATTTTTCATTGAAGTTATTTGATTTAATAATTAAAAATATGAATAATGCTAGGGCAGTAATACCTAAAATTAGTATACAAGACGCTGTAAAACAAAAATTTGAATCTAGCAAATATCAATATATTTTAGGAAAAAACAGGGAAGATTTATTTCTCACTCAAACTCCTCAGGCTTTTAATTTAAAAGAAATTTACAACTTACATAAAACTAATTTTAGTAAATATAAAGATGATGATATTTCCCTTTATATGGATTTAAATAAAGTAAAATTTATCAAAGGTGAAAAAAATAACTTAAAAATTACTGACAAACACGACTTTGAATATTTAGAAAAAATATATAAATCTAATATAAGTGTCGGTATAGGATTTGATATTCATAGACTTGTGCCTGGAAGAAAACTTTATTTAGCCGGTTTAAATATTAAATCTACGCTAGGTACACTGGGGCACTCAGATGGAGATCCAGTCTTACATTCAATTACTGATGCAATACTTGGTGCTTGTAAAATGGGAGATATAGGTGAAATGTTCTCTGATCAAAATAAAAAATTTAAAAATGTAAGATCAACAATTTTACTGAAACAAGTAATGGAAAAAATCAAAATTAATGGTTATATTATAAATAATATTGATATTAACATAATTACTCAAACACCAAAAATTAAAAAATATAAAAACAAAATGATACTAAGTATTTGTAAACTTTGTGAAATTACGAAAGGGCAAATAAATATAAAAGGCAAAACTACTGAAAAATTAGGTATAATAGGAAAAGAAAAAGCTATTGCTTCTGAAGTTATAGTTTCAGTTATTAAATATGATTAAAAATTTTAACTCTATATTTGTTACTTTTTTTGGAATAGGAAAAATTAAATTTGCACCAGGAACTTTTGCTTCATTAGCTACAACTGTAATATTATTTTACACTTTACATATTTTAGAGATATCTAATAAACTAATCCTTTTAATATTATTGATAATTACCCTGTATTCTTTTTATGCCGTTAGCGAATATATAAAAGCTAATAAGGATAAAGATCCAAAAGAAGTTGTTATTGATGAAGTTATAGGGCAATCAATACCTATTTATTTATACGAAATATCCCATGGATCAATAAAAAATTCAGAAGAAGCTGTTTTATTCTATTTATATATTTTTTTATTATTTAGATTTTTTGATATCAAGAAACCTTTTCCGATAAATTATTTTGACAAAAAATTTAAAAATAGTTTTGGGGTTATAATAGATGATATTGTGGCTGGATTGTATGTTGTGCTTACACTTATTATATTTATGGTAATTAAAGTAAAAATATTTTCATGAGCATAAACGAAAAAGTAGTATCTCTATTAAAGAAGAAGAAACTAAAAATATCATGTGCAGAATCTTGCACAGGTGGTTTGCTTTCAAGCTCTATAACGTCCGTGGATGGTTCGTCCAAAGTTTTTTCTATGGGTCTTGTCACCTATTCAAATCAAGCTAAAAATAGCATTTTAAATGTACCAAAAATAATTTTAAAAAAATACGGAGCTGTTAGCAAAGAATGTTGCTTATCCATGGTTAATAATTTAAATAAAATCAGTAAAAGTAATATCTGTATATCAATAACAGGTGTAGCAGGACCATCAGGTGGAGCTAAGAATAAGCCGATAGGATTAGTATACGTGGGCCTAAAAAGAAAGAATAAAGTAATTGTTAAAAAATTTAATTTTAAAAACATGGGACGTCTTTATATACAAAAAAAAACTGTGCTTAACGTATTAAATTTAATATTAAAAACTATTTAGTATTTTTTCTCAATTGCTCAAGTTTTATTCTTTTATCAAGATCTCGATCTTTACCGAAAAGAATCCTTAATTTAATTTTTTTATTCATACGTATATTTAATTTTTTTATATTTCTAATTTCTATATTGTCAGCAACGCACGCAATGGGTCTTTTCGAAGGATTTAAGTTTAAAACATTAACTTTTATTTTATCAGATTCAATTCTTCCTTTCCAGCGTCTGGGTCTGAAAGGACTAATAGGTGTTATCGCAATTTTTTTTGAATTTAAAGATAAAATGGGACCATGAATTGATAAGTTGTAAGCAGTGCTTCCAGCGGGTGTAGATATTAATACACCGTCTCCAATTAATTTCTTTATAATTGTTTTTTTTCCTGTTTGAAGTTTTAGCGATGCAGCTTGTTTGCTTTGTCTAAAAAGAGACACTTCATTTATAGCGATTAGTTTTGTTTTTTTATTCTTTTTACTTATCGCTGTAAGTTCTAATGGACTGATAGATACTGAAGTAGCTTTATCTATTTTTTTTTCTAGATCTAAAGTTATGTATTTATTCATCAAAAAACCAAATGTTCCGCAATTAATTCCATAAAATGGTTTTTTTAATTTATAATATTTTTTTAACGCATGTAGCATAAACCCATCTCCTCCCGCTACAACTATAGTGTTCGATTTTTTAGGTAGATGATTTTTAAATTTTTTTAATAAAATTTTTTTTAACTTTTGTGCTTTTATATTTTTATCAAAAATAAAATGTAATTTTTTCATTATATAGTTTTGGTGCCCTCGGCCAGACTCGAACTGGCACTCCCAAAAGGGCAAGGATTTTAAGTCCTTTGTGTCTACCAATTTCACCACGAGGGCACTTTGTTGTTTTTATTAATATTGTTGATATATTAATACATTAGAGTTTTAAAGTGG
>Ga0114997_10004207_pt1 | contig 11185 bp, 11 predicted proteins | sample ArcticOcean_MG_C_2_FD_87045 | JGI IMG/M metagenome (GOLD analysis project Ga0114997, IMG submission 87045) | Marine microbial communities from western Arctic Ocean - ArcticOcean_MG_CB4_136 | ecosystem: Environmental > Aquatic > Marine > Oceanic | place: Arctic Ocean: Canada Basin | collected... | reverse complement strand
TAATTTTTAAATCTAATATCAATTCATTTATATTTTTAAATGAAATATCGATTCTTTCATTAATTGTTTCAAGTGATGTCTCTTCTGAACATTGTTCTGAACAATCATTTGATTGTTTCTTTTTTTTATTTTTAATTTCTCCTACAGGGTTATTCAACATAAACTATTTAAATTTTAAATTGATTTTAAATTGATTTTAAATTGATTTAATTTAATTCAATTCTTCTAATACATTTTCATTAAAACCAATAACATGTTTATTATTACTAGTATTAATAGTTAATGGAACTCCGTCTGAATTTTTTTCTTTCATGTATTTAGTACCTTCTGGAGAATTTGAATCAATAAATTTATATGTATCTTTACCCAATTTTAAATCTAAATGGTCTTTCATCTTAACACAAAATGGACAATTTTCGTTTCCTATTAATATAATATTTTTACTGCTTACAGTTTCACCGCTTTGTACACTTTGTAAATCATTAAAATGTTCACTAATCGATTTTAATCCCATTGATATTTTATTGGTATGTTTATTTATAAAACCTGGTGTGCCGCGTATATTATATTTTTTTGATAATTCCCCCCCTTCAGATGAATTAATATCTACTACTTTTATGTTATGTTTTCCCATTTTAAAGTTTTCAGTTTTAATTATTTCATACATTTTATTAGAATATGGACAACTATCTCTATGCATTAATATTATTTCACCAGTTTCTGTGTCATTTGCGATAGTTTCTGTGTCATTTATATCAGTTTCGGCAAATTTATCAGTATTGTTTTTATTAAAGTAATATACTAATAATATTATTACTATTATTACAGCTACAACTATAGATAAATATATGATATTATCTTTTGTTAACATATTTTTAATTTTATTCATTAAATTATCACTTTTTTGTAAAAGAGGTACTGAAGCTTCAGCTCCAAAATTTACAGCATCTTCTAATTTTTCAATATAATCCATATTTATATTACTTTATATATTATATTTTTATTTTATTATAAATTTAACGATATTAAAGGTCTAATAAAAAAATTCTATCTCTCATAGCTTGTTTTATTTCTTCCTTATCTTCACCAAATGGTATTTTTTTAGCGAGCCCTAAATCGATTACTTTAACATCAGATAAATCATTTTTAATCATTATTTGAAAATCATCAATATTTAGATTATATTTTGATACAACTATATAGATTATATTATTTATCTTTTGTTTTAATGGAGGTAATATTTGATTAAGATATGACTGTGGCAAATTCTGATTATTAATATTATGATATATTTGATAATCTCTATTATAATCTCCCAAATATTCCATAATAAACGTACCATAAACTTTATCATTACATTTACAATAAAAATAATCATACACTTTTGGAGCTATTCCCATAGTTGAAATTTTTATTTGATACTTTATTTCTTTTTCAAAATTTATTCGCGCTGACTCAGAATATATTTCAACGTGCTTTAGTGCAACTGATTCTCTGCCTACTGGTATAACATAAACAGTTCCAAACGCTCCATGCCCTACATATCTAGGCATTGAACGTTTTTTACTTTCAATACCATTGCTCAAATAAAAACATAATTTACTTAATGAATTTTTACTATTTTCAGAACATTCAAAAACTGCACCATTATTTTTATGTGAAGTATTAGGGTTATTCATTATTTCTGATAAATAGTCTATATATCCAAAATGATTTTTCTTCCTCATTACTACTACAAAATTTATTAAAATTTATTAAAATTTATTAAAATTAGTAAATAAATTATTACAATTATTAATTATACTTATAGTTTATACGAATATTACAAGTAAACATAACTAAATAAAACTAAATGATCGAAGAAAATGGTAGTTCTAATATGAACATGCTTAATATTGGTATTATTACTGATATTTCTTGGGACAATTTTATTCTAATTGATAAAAAAGTTAAGAAAATAAATTCAGAGGTTTTTAGACTTCATACAGTTTATAACAAAAATATAGAGATTGTAAGAAAAAATTGCAATAAATATTTTTTAACTCTTATTAATAATTCTGGCGACGAGGTATCTCGGATTATTTCAAATGTTTTAAAAATATGCGACATATGGCTTATTTTTACTAATAATATTGAATATTTAAATATCCCAAGCCTAGTTATTGATAAATGTAATGAATTTAATATTAAATATATAATAATTAGTGAACACTCAAGAGACGTTGATTATTATTCATTTGAAAATAATGAGAAAACTTTTAAAAAAACATTGAATTCTATTACTAGCTGTAAAAATAAAGACAATGTTGTAAACTTTAATTATGAAGAATATAATTCAATGTTTTACAAAAAAAACTATGTTAATATAAATTTAACTGATGATATTAGAAATAAAATTAGAAAAACTTATGAAACTATTGAATCTGAAAGAAAAACTAAATCGATTCAACTTTTATACGATAAAAAAGAAATGAAATCTGCTAAGGCTTTTAAAAAAACAAATAAAGAATGTAATCAATTAAGTTATGGACAAAGTAGACTAAATTATTACCAAAAGTAGGTTAATTAAGTAATTTTTAAATAGAACTAAATATTTTTTTTGCTTGTGTTAAACCGTCATAATATAATTTTATTTTATCCGAATATGTAATATTACTAAAATCAATTTTATCGTTGTACTTAGAATCTAGTTCAATTTCAATTGTATTTTTAGTTATAACATTTTCTTCATTAGTTAACATGCATTGTAATAATTGTGATATATAGGTTGAAAATGAATCTATTTCATTATATTTATTGTTTAATTTTATAATATAACCAGTTGTATTATTAGATGAATGTCCATTTAAACATTTTGTACACCCATCTACATAATAATCATTATCTATTTTAACAGGGGGGAATATGATAGGAATACTCGCAGATGCTTGAATTGCAGTTAAAACCTTTAAATTTGGATATGTATCTTTATTAAAAATTACGCTTTTTCTTTGTTTTATTGAAACAACATGAATATTTATATTTACATTATATTTACAATAGAATTCTCCTATTGTAATATTAATATCCTCCTTAGTCTTGAATATATTATTAATAGTTTTGAAAAATGTATCTGATAGTATAGAATAACTTTTATCAATATTATTTAAATTAATGTCCCAAAATTGTCTTAAATCTAATTTTAAAAAAATATCTAACATTTCAAATGGTGTAAAACCTATTATATAAAAAACACCCATTATACTACCAATAGAACATCCATGAAAATGTTCTATGTTATTTATATAATTGTTTATATGTAAATATTCTAACGCCCCCAAAAAAGCTAGGCCTTTAAAACTTCCTCCTCCTATTGTTAAATTAACCATGTTATTTATATAAATAATTAATGTATAAATTTATAAATAATAATTAAAAATAACTTGCAAATATGAGTTTATTAAATTAATTAATTAATCTATTTTATTTATAATGGATAACTATTATTCAATACTCGGTGTTCATAAAGATTCTACTGAAAATGAAATTAAAAAAGCTTATAAAAAACTTGCAATGAAATGGCACCCAGATAAAAATAATTCTCCGGAAGCTCCTGATGAATTTAAAAAAATAACTGAAGCTTATAATAAAATTTTAAATCCTAATTCATCTAATGAATTTAAAATTAATGACGTTTTTTCGGATTTATTTGGTGATATATTTAATAATCAAATAAATAATTTTTTTAAACCAAGTGTTTATAAATTAAAAGGACGTAATATTAATAAAAGAGTTTATATAACCTTAAATGATATTTTTAGCGGAAATACTATTAATATTACATTTAATTCACAAATTTTAAATAAGAATTGTAATATATGTTCCTATTGTGAAGGTAAAGGTAAATTTATTATTACACAAAACCTAGGTCCTATGATATTACAATCAGAGTCTAAATGTAAATATTGTAATGGTTCTGGATATAAAAATCTATATTCAGATATAACAACGTCCTTAGATATTGATATACCAAAAGGATTTGATTATAATGAAAAAATTATATGTAAAAATAAGGGTTTACCTATATTAAACGGTGAAATGGGAGACCTGTATGTTTCCTTTGAATTAAAAGAACATGATAAATATAAGTTAAAAAATAAAGACTTGTATTGTACTATTGATATTACTTTGAAAGAATCATTAATTGGTTTTATAAAAGAAATAACAACAATCGATTCTCGTATAATAGCGATAAATTCGAGTGCGGTTATAAAACCGAATATGATTAAAACAGTTGACGATGAAGGGTTATATGATAAAAATCTAGATATTTACGGAAAACTTAATATTAAATTTAGAATTATATTCCCAGAGTCTTTATCCGAGGACCAAATAAATAGTATATCAAAAATTCTATAATCTAGTCTAGTAATCTTTCTTTGAAAAAATGGTCTAGATTGTTTTTATTACACGCTTTCTTATCACACGGACTTGATGTTATTTCAACTCCACAAAAAACCTCTGGTTTTTTTTCATAATTAGCTTCTTTCCATAATTCTAATTTAACAGCTACTTTAACTATTACATTGAAGTTTTCCTTAAATTCAGGTCCATGACCATATGAATTACTCATTATATGCGCCAATTCATGTAATATAACAAAAAATGCATCATTCTCATCATTAAATTTCCCGTTTTTTTCTATACATATACAAATTGGTCCTTTGTTTATTGTATATGCAGCACCTTCGTCAGTGATAGGTGTTTCACTTAAACTAGCATTTGAATATCTAGTTTGTAATCTAGTAGCTATCTCATTGTTTGGAATAGAATTTTCTTTCATGTAGTTTATAACCTGCACCGCTTTAATGTCTAATCTACCAAGATAATCTGCTTTCTTTTTCATTAATTCTTTGTCGTCGGATTCTCTTACTTTATATTTAATATTATTAAATGCTTCAATATGAACTCTATTGTCATTCTTATGTATATAAAATAATGACAATAATATAATAAAAGTGAATAATATTAAAAATTCAGGATTCATTACTATTTATTTATTATTATTATTTTATTCTTCAGTTTTTTAATTTATTCTTCAGTTTTTTAATTTATTCTTCAGTTTTTTAATTTATTCTTCAGTTTTTTAATTTATTCTTCAGTTTTTTTAATTTTTTTGTTCCTGGGTAATCTTATACCTAAAATCTTTTCCATTTTAGCAATTTGTTCGTTTGTTGGAACTTCTGAATTATTTTCCCATTTTGTATAAATTGAACTAGAAATGCCTAGTTTACTTGCAAACTCTTTCTGACTATTATACCCTTTTGTAATTCTAGCTTGAGATAAAATTTTTCCAAGTTTTTTGTCTGCTTCAATTTTAACATCTTCTGGATTAACTATTTTTTGACTAATGTTTTTTTGTACTTCTTTAGTTTTTTCTTGTGTTTTTGTATCTGTTTTTGTATTAAATGTAATTACTTGAAAATCTTGACAACATTTATCAACTGTATTGTTCTTGTTAGACATTAATACATAATTAAATTTGAGCTTTAAATAATTTTTTACAAATATATATATATTTAAAGCTCAAAGTTAACAATTAAGTTAATAATGAGTAATAAATCAATGACTGTTTCTCCTATTAAACTAGATTGCCAAAACATTAGACTTGAAAGACAACGCATAAACAATGAACTTGTTTATAGTTCCATAGTTAAAAATGACCTTGTTAATTTTAATAAATATATTAATACTAATGAATTAACTAGGGTTCTTGAAGAACTAGATATGTCTAAGGATGAATTAATAGATTACTGTAGAAAGTGTGATATTACAAATAGAATATTATCTGGACGTATTTCTAAGAATGCCTCTCGTCAAGGAAATAAGGATGAAGATTTACAATTAACTACTTGTAATATAACCAGTTCAAAATACGGAATTTATATTGAAAATTTATCAGCTACTGCATATCGACCTACTAAATCTGGACATATAATTGACAAAAAACAATATGATAAACTTAATCTTAAAAAGAATGACTGTTTAAAATCATTTGATGCTAAAATACAGGGCAAAATAAACGGGTGGATATTTGCAAAAGTTGTATACGGGGAAGGTGGCCACCAAGATAATGTATTTGAAGAAGCTCATACTTTATGTGATTGGGTTATGAACCATAATGATTTGATTGGAAATCAGTATTATTTTGTTCTAATAGATACTGATTTAATTTATAAATTTAATGACCTTCACAAAAAATATAAAGATGTACCATATTTATTCATAGTTAATAATTTAAGTTTTCAAAACTATATTATTAACAATTTCGAGCAACAAGAAATTTATTAAAATAAAAATAAAAGTAATTAATAAATGCCAAGAAAAACCTTTAATTCAGATAGCGCTAGAGAGCTAGCTTCTAAATATAAATTGAAAATAGTTAATATACAGACTACTCGCGCAGATAATAAAGTTACTGTAAAAAATGTTCAGGATACAATGAAGGCTTTGAAAAAAATTGGTCCTATTCCATTTCAAGTACAAGGTAATAATGTTGAATTATTAATAAAACCTATTATAGTTCTAGGTAATGAAAAATTGATACAAAATCAGAAAAATTTAAATTTATTAAAAAAATGGTGGGAGCATAGAGTACCCTGGGGTTCTGACCCAGTTGTCGGTCATAAAGTATCTTTATTTAAAAATGTTAAAGGTCCTTCATTATTAAAATTAAGTTTCATAGTTACTGAGCCAGAACCAATGGAGACCGAAATATCAATCGAAAACGCTGTTGACCCTGATAAAGATGGAAATTATCCTATATACATTAAAATGGGTCAAATTGTTTCTATTGATAGAAATGAAAGTAAAGGAGGCCAACTCGCCCTAGTTTCTGGAAGAATTATTAAATCTTACCAGGCTTAATTAAGAGACAAGTAAATGTTTACATATTTTAAATGCTAATTGAAATGATATTCTTTTTCTTGCAATAGTATTACTCTCCCTATAGTTTGTTAAAAATAATGAATTATATTTTTCTCTTTGTTCATTTAAATAAATATTAAATTTTTGTACAAGTTCTTCCTGTTTTTTAATATCAATTTTTGGTTCAATTACTAGTGTTGCATATGACCTTGCGGATAAATCCTTAGTAGTATCTATAAATTTATTATCATCATCAGTAATACTTAATTTAATTTTATTTTGAATACTATCATCAATACATTTTAATAAAATGTTTGTAATACAATCTTTATTTTTTGTTAATTTTGTTGCTCTATCTATTTTAAACGTTGTGTTTTTTATACCTAGGTTATATATTTCTCCTCCAACTGTATAATTATTATTTTTATTTAACTTTAATGATAATTTTGTTTTTGAAGGATATATAGTACAATTTATAACACTTTCGTATTCTATTTTACTTTCTTTTTTTTCAAAATTAAAACTACATACAGAGTATTTAGTATCATTAAAAACATTTTCTTCAAATATATTAAGATTAATAATATTATATTTGTTTATAAATTTCTGCCTTAATTCACAATCACTCTTTCTCATAGAAGAAATAAAATTTAAAGGAACTATAATAATACCACCTAAACAAACATCTTTAATTATAATTTCAAGAAAACATTTATATAAATCGTTTGTATCATATTTTTCAAACATTGTTTTATCTTTACATTTATTTCTTGCTAAATATGGAGGGTTAGTAATTACATATTTATTTTCAAAATTTGGTGGATTTAATAACGTATCTCTCTTTATTATATAATCTTGTTTTGGGTCTATGTCATAACACTCAATTAAATATCGTTCTTTTTCTTTTTCTTGTTCTTTTATAAATTTTATTAAATCACCATTTCCTGCAAATGGTTCAATTATATTTTCTACGCTTGGTACAGTAATATTTAACAACTGTAAAATATAATTATAATTAGTTGTATAAAATTGGCCTAATATAGATTTACGTTCTGGACTTTGTTTACGTTCTGAACCTAGATTTGATTTATTACATTTAAATGATGTCATTAATGTTTTATTGCTTTGTGTTTTTAAGTAATCGTTTTTTGTTAATTTAAGTTTTAATAATTAAATTAATTTAAAAATAATTATTATTAATTAAATAGAATGAATAATAATTCTGCCTCTAGTGAAAAAAATATATATCATAAGAATATTTTTGCAATTGATTCACGCCAACGTGATTATAGTGCATACCCAAATGCAAACAATTATCATATGTTAATTCCAGACCGTTATAATAATGTATCTTCAATTGAATTAAAAGCTGCCATGCTACCTAGAACAGAATATAATATAAATTCTTCAAATAATAAAATTGATATGTCAGTTGGAGATTATATATCGAAAATACAAGTTAATAACAGTAGAGTTTACTATAAAGATTCACATAGACCGGCACCTACAGGAACCTACAACCTACAAATTTTAAATCAAAATAACGGAACTGGTACTGGAGACGATATTACACTTTTTATTAACACTAATGGTAATATAGAATATATTACATATAATAATACTGGAAGCGGTTATTCTAGTTCTCTTCTTCCAACTGTTAATATTATTAATCATAATGTTGGTTCAGATGCTGGTGAATTTCAAGCTTTTATCTCAGTAATAGTTGGGGTAAATTATACTGCAACTTTACGTGAAGGTCAGTATGTCATCGGGGGGAATCCACAGTTTTATAATTCAGGTAATAATGGTATTGTTCAATCTTGGACACCCAGTAATTTAGTTTGCGAACTTGAAAATGCTTTATCAAATGCTGTATTACAAAACACAGACTATTGTTATAAAAGAAAATCATGTATTTCATTATCTGACATAGACCATACAGACGATTATCCTTTATTATTTACTTCTCGTTTAATGTCTCAATATCCTAATATTGACACTTATTCAAAAACTGCACCTACTAACAGAACCCTCGAAAATAATTATAATACAAACAGTTGTAAATTTAATAGAATGTATTTTACGAATGTATTATGTTTTAAAATTGATAATATAAACGTCGATGCCAATCTAGGTGCATATGTTGTAAAAGATAACGACACTTTTTATGATTCTAATAATGTGTATTATAAAATATTAAAACATATTGTTATACCCGGAACAGTTCCATCTTATATTGTATACTGTAGTCTATTAAATCCACCAGTAGTTTGGGATGGATTAGCTGAAGGTGAATGCAATGTTGGTAATGGTAATACACAGACTTACCCGGGTGGTCCATGGGCATTTAGATTTGACTGCAACTTTTGTAAATGGGAGTTAATGTTTGCTACTGGGGATAATAATGTTATTAATAGTGCAACTTTACTTGGTTTTAATAAATATAATTATTCTACTAATAAAAGTGTTAATACAAATGTTATTAAAGTTTCAAATATTTCACCCGCGTTATTAACTGGTAATACTTTAATACCTAGAGGATTAACATTTTCAACTGAAAACGATTATTATTTATTTGGAGACCCTGAATATATAGTTTTATCATTCAGACCTAAAATTGGGGGTAATTCTATTTCAGCTATTAATGATAGAGTTGATTCTAATGAGAATTCGAATATTAATAGAGTATTTGCGTGTCTTATATATGACACGGTTTCCCCGGCTGTTTTACAAGATGTATCATCCGGCTCATCAGATTGTGTAATTAATTCTATAACATCATCTAATAATAAAAATCTAAACACATATATGAATTATGATAATTCTTTTTCTGAAGTAAAACATTTAACCGGAAATAGTGGTTCCCAAAATACATCTTATAATAAACCCCCTGGACAATTAAAAGCAATGAAGGGAGCAGATTTCGATAAAAAAATTGTTGAATTTGTTAAGCCAATCGCAGAATTATTTGATATTAATATTCGTTTCAGTAAATATATGAAGGGTTATAGTGGTAGTGATGAAGAATTATATGATTTTCATGGTAAAGAACATTTATTACTATTTGAAATAACAACTGTTGATATTACTAAAAGCTGATAGATAATCAAGAAGAATAAACTAGTAAATATATATCTTTTAAATTCAACGTAGTGAATTCTTTATCATCGTGTACTATAATCTTTTCATCATTAAATAAAATTTTATTTTTATAATCAATATAAACATAATGTCCACAAGTTTTATTACCAAAATGTTTAATTATACCTGTCAAATTATAATCTTTATCATGAATTAAATTATTTTTAGAGACAATATAATAACTAATTTATTTATAATAAAAATAAATTAGTTATATTATAAATAATAACAATTATGGACGTCGCATATCCTCTAAATGAACTTAGTCAAAAAGTGAACTCAGAGCCATTTATTGATATTGGGTTTACAATGTGGGCCCGGAGGGGAGGCCCACCCCCTTTGCCCTTGCCACAGCAAGCCCCCTCCGTGCAAACCCGACTAGTTTACTTCGCTATCTTTAGAACTATGATTTACTGTGACGAAATGCACGATTTTGGAAAATACAGCGAGGGTGGGAACGAAATTTCTCAAATTAGAAGTGAGATGTGTTGGGAGGATATAGTATGGTTTAATAATAGTCTAAACCATAATCAGTCGAACACCCTTACCACTATTTCTGATTTAGTAGAGTTATTCAACTCATTGAAACTCAACGCAAAGCAGGCTTTCGACGTGAACAAAAATCGCAACCCGTTCCTGGGGAAGATGGACCCCGGAATAGGCGGAGCCGACCTTGTGAAGTGGATTGATGGGACACTAGCAGTACCTGGTCGCGCGAAGACCCTTAAACCCGTGGCTGATGAATGGATGAAGAATCCGCTTATTTCAATTCTAACACAGGTCGAATCGTACGAATCCAATGTCGTCCGCGCCAGTTTTGGAAAATATTGTTTTGTCGGCTCATACGACGACACCGCCAAAGGGGTTGCAGAAATATTATTACACACGATTGGCATAGTAAAATCCAATGTCATCGATGCATTGGGGTGTACAGTCAGAGGACATTCTATAAGCTCCCAATTAAAGCTAGTACATGTAATATGTTACCCAACCGACACACAGGCTTTATTAGCAACAACAGGCGAACTTAAAAATGTTCCCGTAAGAGTAACTATAGATCAAGAAGGTAGCGATCAAAAAGTTGCGTTTTATAAGGAATTATATGAGAATAATTATATTAATCATTGTGTAAGTTCTG
>Ga0114997_10004205_pt1 | contig 11188 bp, 8 predicted proteins | sample ArcticOcean_MG_C_2_FD_87045 | JGI IMG/M metagenome (GOLD analysis project Ga0114997, IMG submission 87045) | Marine microbial communities from western Arctic Ocean - ArcticOcean_MG_CB4_136 | ecosystem: Environmental > Aquatic > Marine > Oceanic | place: Arctic Ocean: Canada Basin | collected... | reverse complement strand
TCTAGTGCTTTTGTAATAAATCTTGGAGTAAGAGTTTTAATAGGATTTACTGTTGTTTTTAATTTACCGGGCAAACCTTTAATTTTAAAGCTAACGCCAAAAATTCCTTCACCAATTTCTTTAGGTACCAAAATTTCTCCAAGAAGAGGAATTTTAGATATTAATTTATTTAATTCTTTTGCAGGCACCATTGTTCCTCTTAAGCTTGTCAAACCTGATTTATTTTCTATATACCCTTCCATTAGAATGGAAATACTTGGTCCTATCGAATAAATTTCACTTATATTCATTACTTTTTGATTTTTATTGAATTTAATATCTAACTTTTCAAAAGATATTCCATCACCACTCAAAAGATCTTCAATTCCACCTAGATCGGCCAATGTAAGAAGTTTTGCAAATCCAGGAGCTTCTTTTACTTTAAAATCTGTAATAGTTAACTGTGAGTTACTTTCAGTAGAATCGAATGATGAGACAAATAAAAGTCTACCTTCTTCTATTCCGTTAAAAAAAGAAAAATCTGAAAGAAGTGGCTTAGTTTGATCTGAATAAATTTCTAATATTTTTTTATTAGTAACTAAATCTGACTTTAAAGATATATCTAAAAAACTATCAGAGGAAAATTGGCTTTTTGAGAGAATTTTAACAAACTGGCCTTTTTTAATTTTGCCTATCAAACTAAATTTATTTATCGGTATATTTAATTTGTTAATAATTTCGTCTAAATTTATTTCAATATCTTTAGAAATGAAATTATAAGGAGAACTTTTATTGTTAGAATTATTAATTATTTTTATTAAATTGGATCCATCGTATCTTTTCCCCCTTATTAAAACTTTTTTTCCAAAATTAATAGAGAAATTATTGTTTCCAGTATTAATTCTAAAGTCTTTTATTTTTTCTATTTTATTATTTTTTCCCAAAACAACGTCGTTAAAAGAAACAAAACTCTTACCCTCTTGATATTTAAAATCTTTAATCTTAATTTTTTTGCCTGTTAAACTAAAATTTGTAGATATTATTGCTTTTTTATTTTTATCTTTTTTATAATTCAATAAATCTATTACTATTTTATCTTTAAAACCTATTTCTAAATCAAAATTAGATTTAGATTTATCGTAACGATTCGTAATTTTAAAATCATTTAATTCATTATTGTTAATTTTATATAATCCCTCAGCTAATATTTCGTTTTTTTTCGTCTTGCTTAAATTTAAATTTATTTTTGTTTTATTTAATAATAAGCTTTTAACACTATCTTCAAGTAGGTAATTTTTTATAGATTCATTAAAATTAATATTAGCTTTTTCTAAGTCACCTATTAGATTAAAGCTATAATCTATTAATTCTAAAGAATTAGAAAAATTGAGGTTAAACTTACTCTTTAAAGATCCTGAAAAATTAATTTTATTTTTTAAAAAATTTATTGAAGAAAGACTTGGAGCAATTTTTTTTAATTTTGATGAGCTAGAAACAATATTCGAATCAAACGAACCATTAATTATTAAATTATCTTTTTTTACAATTTCGATTAAACCATTATTAAGAGGTATGCCTTTGTAATTCGTTGTTAAAGACTCAATAAGAGTCAATTCATTTTCTGCGATTACATTAAAATTAGTGTCTTTTAAGCTTATCTCATTTTTGAAAACTAGATCTAATTTTTTTACTTCTGCATTTACCTTGTAATTAGTTATTTCTAAATTTTCATTTAAATTGACTTGAAAATTTCCTTCTATTTCTCCCTCTGATATATTATTTAAAATAAAACTTTTAATATTTGATGGTTTAATTCTGATAACTAGTTTTTTAATCTCAGAAACTTTTATCTTTTCAAATTGTACGTTGGCTTCATTTATTTTTACATTTGACTTTAATAGAGATATGAAATCTAGGTAAATATCTAATTTAGATAAAGGTAAATTTACATCATAATATTTTATTTTAGGTTGTTCTGTAGAAAGAAATAATTGAAACTTTTTAATGTCAAGTTTTATTTTAATTTTAGTAAAATCAATATTTAATTCATCTTTGTTTTTTTTTATATTTTTAGATATTATTTTGTTAAAATTATCTGTTTCATAACCTTTGTGTGATAAAAAAAAAATTATAAAAGTAAAAATTACTGTTATTATAGTAAAGAATGTAAATATTATTTTTTTCATTATTTTTTCATAAGTCCTGCTTCTATAAATTGATCAATATTTCCATTCAAAACATCAGATGGGTTTGTGCTTTCTTCTTTGTTTCTTAGGTCTTTAACCAGTTGGTATGGTTGTAAGACGTAAGATCTAATTTGGTGGCCCCACCCTATATCTGTTTTACTGCTTATGTTCTTTTCTGCGTCTTTTTCTCTTTTCTGAGTTTCGTATTCATACATTCTTGCTTTTAACATTTTAAAACAAGTTTCTTTGTTTTTATGCTGAGATCTTTCGTTTTGGCACTGAACAACTATTTTAGTTGGTAAATGAGTAATTCTTACAGCGCTGTCAGTCGTGTTTACGTGCTGCCCCCCAGCTCCACTAGATCTATAAGTGTCGATTCTTAAATCTTTTTCATCTATTTGTATTTCAATTTTATCTTCAATTGCCGGATAAACCCAAACGCTTGCAAAACTAGTATGTCTTCTTGCACCACTATCGAAAGGAGAAATTCTTACTAGCCTGTGAACGCCTGACTCATTTTTCATCAAACCATAAAGATAGCTGCCCTCTATTTTTAACGTACAAGACTTAACTCCAGCTTCTTCACCTTTATGTTCGCTGATAATTTGATAATTAAATTTTTTTTTGTCAAACCATTTTAAATACATTTTTTTAAGCATTTCTGCCCAATCTTGACTCTCTGTACCTCCTGCGCCCGCATGGATCTCTAGGTAAATATCTAAATTATCATCTTCTCCCGATAAAAAACAATTAATTTCATTTTTTTTAATTTGACTATAAATAAAATTTATTTTTTCATTACATTCATTTAAAATTTCTTCATTTTTTTCTTCAGAACCTAAAGTATATAAATCTTTTATATTTTGAACTTCAGATAAATTCTTTTTATAAGAGTCAATAATTTCTTCGTAGAGTTTTTTTTCTTTTACTACCTTTTTAACTTTATTTTTATCTTTCCAAAAATTTTCTTGGGATGTTGCTAAATTTATTTTTTCTAGTTGTGATTGAATATCGTTCGAATCAAAGATACCCCCTAATATTATTTAAGGAATTTTCTATAAGGATAACTTTGTTGTCAAATGATTCCATTAATAAAATTGTCTAAACTTTACCAATGTATCATATTTATCATCTCTACTTAAATTATTATTTTTTATTTTTTTTATATTTTCTACCTTAAAAGCTTCGGTTATCGCTTTTGGATTGTTAAAATCCTCTTTTTCTCCAGTATCATAATTTATACGTGAAAAATAAATACCACTTGGTATAGCAAACTGCTTAAAATCATCTTTATAAAGTGCTTTTTTAACAAAGTCTTTAAATATTGGTAGAGCAGCTTTAGATCCAGTTTCATAACGCCCTAAAGTTTGAGGGCTATCGAAACCTATATAAACTCCTATAACTAAATTTGAGCTAAACCCAATGAACCAAGCGTCGAAATTACTGTTTGTAGTTCCGGTTTTTCCAGCTAATGGAACTTTTAAGTCTCTGAGTTTTTTTCCTGTGCCTCTTTGTACTACCCCTTCTAATATGGATGTCATTTGATAGGCGGTCTCTTCACTGATTACTTGCTTGTGTTGATTTGATATATTTGGAAAATCTTCAATATTTTTTGAGAGTCTATCACACCCAGAACATTTTCTTGTATCAGAATTAAATATGGATTTTCCTCTTCTGTCTTGAATCTTATCAATTAAGATTGGAGTAACTTTCTTTCCTCCGTTAGCAAATGTGGCATAAGCAGAAGTTATATTGAGTAAAGTTGTCTCTGCTGAACCTAATGATACAGACAGTAATTCTGGAATATCATCATAAATATTCAACTCTTTTGAAAGTTTAAGTATTTTATTTAATCCTAAACTTTCAGATATTCTTACAGTCATTAAATTTCGTGAATATTCTACTCCTTTCCTAAGAGTAGAAGGTCCATAAAATTTCTTTCCATAATTTTCTGGTTTCCAATTTTTTAAGCCCACTCCTTGTTCGGCTATGAAAGGGGCGTCTAGAACTATAGAGTTTGGTGAATAATTATTTTCTAGGGCAGCAGCGTAGACAAAAGGTTTAAAAGCTGAACCTGGTTGTCTCTTAGCTTGAGTTGCTCTATTAAACTCACTTGACTTAAAACTAAAACCTCCAACTAAAGCTTTAACTCTTCCTGTAAAAGGGTTGATAACAACTATCGAACCATTTACTTTTGGATATTGTTTTAATTCCCATTCTCCAATTGTAGCTTCTTTAACATAAACTATATCTCCAATCTCAAAACTTTTTGAAACATCTCCTTTGATGGCCCATTTTATTTTACTCGCGGAAATAAATCCCTTATTTTTTTCATCTAATATTTGAATATTTATTTTATTTTCTTCCACTTCATTAACTTCAGCAAACTTCCATTTTAATGTTTTGTCTATTTTAGTACTTTCAATAACTTCTTCCCAATTATTATCTTTAAATTTATTTGTAATTGGTCCTCTCCATCCATGCCTTCTATCATAAGCTTCTATACCATTTCTAAGAGCTTCTTGAGCAAAAATTTGATAATTAACATCAAGCGGAACTCTTATTGAAAGACCCTCCTCATAAAGTTTTTTAAATCCATATTTTTCTTTTATGATTCTTCTCACCTCTTCTGTGTATGAGTTGGCTTCACTAACAACTTCAATTTTTCTTTTTTTTAAAATGATTTCTTTTTTTTTAAACTCTTTAAATTCATCCTCATTAATAAAATTATTCTCTTTTAGATTAACTAAAACTAAATCTCTTCTAATTTTGGCCTCTTTTTTATGTCTATAAGGATTATATTTGCTTGGCGCTTTAGGTAAAGCAGCAAGCAATGCTGCTTCGGTGTAATCTAGTTCTTTAACTGCTTTATCAAAGTATTCTGAAGCTGCTGCTGCTACCCCGTAAGTACCCTCACCTAAGTAAATTTGGTTTAAGTAGAGCTCTAATATTCTCTCTTTAGAGTAAGCTTTTTCTATTCTAAAAGCGAGTATTGCTTCTTTAATTTTTCTTTTTAGTGACATTTCATTGGTTAGAAGAAAATTTTTAGCTACCTGCTGAGTAATAGTTGAGGCTCCCTCTAATCTTTTTCCGTCAGCTATATTTTTAAAATTATTTATAACAGCTCTAATTATTCCTTTTGCATCAATGCCAGGATGACTAAAAAAATTTTTATCCTCTGCTGAAAGAAAAGAATTTATTAGCTTTTTAGGTATAAAATCATAAGGAATAAATAGCCTTTTTTCTACAGCATATTCAGCCAATAATTTCCCATTGTTAGCATAAACTCTGCTGGAGACAGGCGGCTGGTAATTAGCTAGCTTTTTATAATCAGGTAAACCTGATGAAAAATACCACAATGAAGAAAATGATAAAAAAATAATTAGTAGCAAGAATACAATTCCTGCTTTAATGCTATATTGTATAAATTTGGACATCTATAAAAATTAAAGCTTAAATCTTGGCTATCTTAAGGCATATTTAATACTTTATATATAGTGATATTGTTAGAAAAAAATGTATAATTAATATATGAAAAATTTTACTAAACATTTACCAAAAATTTTTAAAGGAATTCAATTACAATGGAAAAAAATTTATACATTGATGCTTCGCATCCAGATGAAACTAGAATCGTTCTTAAGTCACAAAACGCTATTGAAGAGTATGAGTATGAAGATAAAAATAAGCTAAATTTTAAAAACAATATTTATCTTGGAGTGATAAGTAGAGTTGAGCCTTCCTTACAAGCTGCTTTTGTAAACTTCGGCAGAATTAGACACGGTTTTTTAGCATTTAACGATGTTCAATCAGACTATTACCAAATTCCAACTGAAGATAAAGAAAAACTTCAAGAAGCAGAAGAAAAAGTAAGAGAAGACTTAAAAAATTCTAGTCCAGAAATTCAAAATAACTTAGAATCTAATGGTAGCCAAGAAAATAAAAATATAGATGAAAATAGTTTAAATCCACAGCCAGACAATGAAACCTCTGGTGTCAAAGAGAATGTTGATGAAAATAATGATAAAAAAAACTATAGAGAAAAATTAAAAAATACTTATGGCGTTAAGAGATACAGAATTCAAGAAGTAATAAAGCCTGGTCAAGTGATTTTAATACAAGTTCTTAAAGATGAAAGAGGTCAAAAAGGAGCTGCTTTAACAACTTTTATTTCTTTAGCAGGCAAATATATGGTTTTAATGCCGAATACAGCAAAAGGTGGAGGAATATCAAGAAAAATTTTTAATTCGAGCGATAGATCAAAAATGAAAAAAATTTTAAATGAAATAGAAGTTCCTAAGTCTATGGGTGTAATTGTTAGGACTGCTGGAGCAAATAAAACAAAGAATGAAATTGAAAAAGATTTTCAAAACACAATAAGTACTTGGGATGGCATTAAAAATAAGGCAGTGGAGTCTAATGCTCCATCTTTAATTTATGAAGAGGGAGATATTATAAAAAGAGCTTTGAGGGATATATACGACAATGAAACTAAAAATATTATTGTTGATGGGAATGAAGGTTATCAAAAAGCTAAAACTTTTATGAAAGAACTAGTTCCTAAAAATGTGAAGTTTATAAAAAAATATAGGGGTAAAATACCTTTATTTCATGATGCCGGTATAGAAAAAGAACTCAATAATATTTTTGAGCCTACAGTTAAATTAAAGTCTGGAGGATATCTTGTTATTAATCCTACAGAAGCATTGGTCTCGATAGATATCAACTCAGGCCAATCAACTAAAGCGATTAATATTGAAAAAACTGCTTTAAACACAAATATCGAGGCAGCTGAAGAGATAGCAAAACAAATTAAAATTAGAGATTTGTCTGGATTAATTGTTATTGACTTTATTGATATGATGAATTTTTACAATAGAAGACTTGTAGAAAAAAAAATGAGAGAAAGTATAAGAAAAGACAGGGCTAGAATTCAAGTAGGAAGAATAAGTAATTTTGGTCTCTTAGAAATGACAAGGCAAAGACTTAGGGAGGGTTATATTAAATGGGAAACAAATCTATCCCTAGATTCATTTGCGCTAAAGATTGTTAAAAAAGTTGAAATGTTAGCTTTTACAAATAAAATCAAAATGATAAACGTAAGCGTTCCTGAAAAAGTAAAAATATATATAGAAATATTCTTAAAAAAAGAAATTGATTATTTTCAAAAAAAATATAAATTCGAAATCAATTTTTTACACGACCCAAAATTGATAATCCCCGAATATAAGATTAATTTACTAAACAAGAGTAAAAAGACCATAAATATTGTTGAGAATATTAATGAAATAAAAGGATTAACAATAAATAAGAGTGTTAAATTAAATGATGACAAGATTACAGCAAGTAAAAATATAAAAAATAAAAAAGTAATAAGTGTTAAAAAAAATGTTACTAAAGAAAAAAGCAAGACTCCAAGAATTCTTTGGAAAAGAAAGAAAAAAAAATAAGTTAGATTAAACCACTGTTTGGAGAGCTAGCTGATCCATAGAAATTTTTTCTCATTCTTCCAGCTAAAAAAGATTGTCTTCCAGAGGTTACTGCATTTTTAAATGATTGCGCCATAAGAATAGGTTTTTTCGATTTTGCAATAGCACTATTAACCAGAACGGCATCACAACCAAGTTCCATTGCAATTGTTGCGTCTGATGCCGTGCCAATGCCAGCGTCGACAATTACTGGCACTTTTGATTGATTTATTATTAAAGATATATTTATTTTATTTTGTATTCCTAGACCAGAACCTATTGGTGAAGCTAAAGGCATAATCGCTGATGCACCTAAATCTTCTAGTTTTCTAGCTAACAACGGATCGTCACTACAATAAACTAGTACTTGAAAACCTTCCTTGACTAAAACTTTTGTTGATTTAATAGTTTCTATCATATCAGGAAAAAGAGTTTTTTTATCTCCAAGCACTTCAAGCTTTACCATTTTCCATCCACCCATTTCTCTAGCAAGCCGTAAGGTTCTCAGCGCCTCTTCAGAACTAAAACAACCAGCGGTATTTGGTAAATATTTTATCTTTTTTGGACTCAGAAAATCCATGAGCATAGGTTTTTTTTTATCTAATATATTTACTCTTCTCACAGCTACGGTAACCATATCGGCACCTGATGCATTGACTGCTTCGGCAGTTTCCTTAAAATTTTTATACTTACCAGTGCCAACAATAAGTCTAGATTTTAATATTTGTTTTCCAATTTTAAATACATCTTTTTTCAAAAATTAACCTCCACCTATAAATTGTACAATTTCAATTTTATCATTATTTTTTAAAATTTTTTTTTTATACATTTGCTTTATAACAATTTTTTTATTCAATTCTACTGCAACCTTTTTTTTATCTAATTTGTACTTTTTTAATAGATCAAACAAAGAAATTTTTTGATTTAAAGTAATTTTTTTACCATTTAATTGTATTTTTGCCATAATTAAGCTATTGAGATATCTTATATCAAATCAATGAAAAATAAAATTATTGTTATTAATGGTCCCAATCTTAACTTGTTAGGTGAAAGAGAAAAAGACAAATATGGCAATGTTTCATTAAAAAATATAGAAGAAGACTGTTTGAGATATGGAAAAAATAATAATTTAGATCTAGCTTTCTTTCAATCTAACATTGAAGGAGAATTGGTTGATGCTATTCAAGACAGCAGAAATAAATATAATGGCCTTATTATAAATGCTGCTGGCTACACACACACCTCAGTTTCAATAAGAGACGCTTTGACAGTATTGAAAATTCCAATTATAGAGTTGCACATTACTAATATTTATAATAGAGAAGAATTTAGGCACAAATCACTCATTAGCAATATAGCTTCAGGCATAATATGTGGATTTGGTGTTAAAGGTTATGTAATGTCTTTAGATGCGATGAAAAATATTTTAATAAAATGAAAATTGATAAAAAAATAATAAAAGAATTAGTTGATACTCTTGATGAGTTTAATCTAACTGAACTTGAATATCAGGATGGAGAAAAGAAAGTAAAAGTTTCTAAAGGAACTAGTTCTATAATAGAAAAATCTACTAGTAGCAATGTAGTTTCAAATAATAAAGCTGTTCTGTCTAATGACACTGAAGAGGGAACGAGAATAAAGTCTCCAATCATAGGAACGGCTTACTTAGCGGCCGAACCTGGAGCAAAAAAATTTGTTGAAGTTGGAGATAAAATTAAAAAAGGTCAAACAATAATGATAATTGAAGCAATGAAAACAATGAATCATGTTCCTGCTTCAGCTGATGGAATTGTAAAAAAAATTCTTGTGAATGACGGCCAACCCGTAGAATTTGGTCAAAGCTTAATAATTTTAAAATAAAAAATGTTTAAAAAAGTATTGATTGCTAATAGAGGCGAGATTGCTGTTAGAATAATTCGTGCTTGTAAAGAATGGGGAATCGAAACAGTAGCGGTTCACTCTGACGTAGATGCCGATGCAATGCATGTAAGGCTTGCTGACGAAAGCGTATGTATTGGTTCACACCAACCACAGAATAGTTATTTAAATATTTCTTCATTAATGTCTGCTGTAGACCTGACTGGAGCAGAAGCTATACACCCCGGCTATGGATTTCTATCCGAAAATGCTAAATTTGCAGATGTCGTTTTTAAGCATGGCGTCAAATTTATAGGTCCTAGCTCAGACTTAATAAGCAAAATGGGAGATAAAATTCAAGCAAAAAAAATAGCCAAAAAATATGGCCTTCCAATAATTGAGGGCTCGGAAGGTGGTGTAAAAAATTACGATGAAGCGAAGTCAATCTGCAAAGAAATTGGTTATCCAGTTTTAATTAAAGCCGCAGGTGGAGGGGGAGGTAAAGGTATGAAAATTGTTGAAGAAGAAAATCAATTAGAAAATTTATTTTTAACAGCAAAAAGTGAAGCTAGAAAATATTTTGGAAATGATGAACTTTATATTGAAAAGTATTTCAAAAACCCTAGACATATAGAGGTACAGATAATGTCAGGAAAAAATAGGACTGTTCATCTGGGAGAAAGAGACTGTTCTGTTCAAAGAAGACATCAAAAATTAATTGAAGAAACTCCTAGTCCAGTTTTGAACGAAGAACAAAGAAAAAATTTATTAGAAAAAACTGTGAAAATGGTTGAACAAATTGGTTATGAGGGAGCTGGAACTGTGGAGTTCATATATGAGAATGGGAAGTTTTATTTTCTTGAAATGAACACGAGAATTCAAGTAGAACATCCTGTAACAGAAGTACAAACTGGTATTGACATAGTTAAAGAACAGCTTTGGATAGCATTCTCTGGAGACACAGCTCTTAAACAAAATGATATTAATCCAAGAGGTCATTCAATCGAGTGTAGAATTAATGCAGAAAATCCTGCTTTAGATTTTCAACCAAGTCCAGGAATTATAACTGTCTGCCATCAACCATCTGGTATTAGAACAAGAGTCGATGGATCTATTTTTCAAGGTTGTAAAATTACACCGTATTATGACAGCTTAATTGCTAAAGTGATATGCAAAGGCAGGAACCGAACTGAAGCTATTCAGAGAACATTACGATCTTTAGATGAGTTTGTTTTAGAAGGAATTACAACAACAATAGATTTACATAAAAAAATACTTACCCATAAAAAATTTATTGAATCAGATTTTGACACTAATTGGCTGTCTAAAGAAAAATTTTTCTAAGCATTCTCGCATCCGACTAACCATAAATCATAAACCGCATGATCAATAGATCTGAAAGATGGGTTTGAAGAAAACGTCCATCCATTAAATACAAACACTTTATCATTTTGATTTTCTGCAATATCTTTAACCTGTATATAAGCAGCCTCACCAGGTTCGTTAATGGAATCTATTATTCCGCATCTTATTGCTTTAATTTCTAACTGGCCAAATTTTTTTGTATCGCCAATCTTGATATCAATCTTTGAAATTTTGGCAGTAATTTTATCTAAACCCAACAAATTTACTATTATATTTTTTGATTCAAATTTTTTTTTATTTTTTTTTTTTTTTTTTTTTTTTTTTTTTTTTTTT
>Ga0114997_10004204_pt1 | contig 11190 bp, 8 predicted proteins | sample ArcticOcean_MG_C_2_FD_87045 | JGI IMG/M metagenome (GOLD analysis project Ga0114997, IMG submission 87045) | Marine microbial communities from western Arctic Ocean - ArcticOcean_MG_CB4_136 | ecosystem: Environmental > Aquatic > Marine > Oceanic | place: Arctic Ocean: Canada Basin | collected... | reverse complement strand
TGGGCAATACTCCGCATATTCCGTGCTCGGCTTATCGACGTCGATTTTTTCGTGATATGCGCACGTGAATGGTGGGTAAGCTTTGTCCTCCAAAATTTTATTGTTCGGGTTCGATTCGCCTTCATTGAATCCCCAGACGTACGATTTCGTAGCATCGGTTTCGTACTTAAACGCAGTACCCCACACGTTCTCGACCATATCTTGGCCGCTTGTCCAAATTTCCGAGCCTTTCTTGCACGTTCCAGTTTTGGTGTTTGCACCATCTGCGGTCACGTTCACTCGAGTATTCCACGCATCCTCCCAGTTCCCGGCTTCGGTGCCCCACATCCCTTTACTGTCCGGAAAAAAATCATCCTTACACGCTTCATACATCGCGTCTGCCGTGCTCGCAAAAATGGGCATCGCCTCAATCTGCCACGCGTTGTGATAATTCACGACCGCGTCTTCTTCGTTACAATCCGAATGCTTTCTCCATTTGCCGACGTTTTTATCGCACTCGTAAAAGCAATTCTCGGCGTCGAAGAACGCTTGACAATCGGTGGACATCGCGGTGAAACCACCACCGACGATGTCCACGCACAACCCGTGGTTGTACTCATCACCGTATAAGTCGCTTATCATTTGCGTCGGTACCCTGTTGAGTGTGATGTTGTCGCGTCAGTCTTCTTCGTAAAAAGTAATAACGAAAGAGAAAAGGAAAGTCAAAGTCTTTTTATCTCGCGTTGGATAAAAAAAGAGGAGGGTTTTAGACGTACTTGCCAACGGTGTCTAACGAGCAACACGCCTCGTGCTGGTACTCTCGGCAGACGTTCACGTCGGACGGCATAAACGTCGGCGTGGACACGTGCTGTTGTGTGTTTGATATAAGAGATAAGAGAGCGTTCAAATGGTGAGTAAGTCGTTCACAAAAACAAAGCGCAGCAAAAAGTCAACGAGACGGCCGCCAACAACGGGGAAATCATCGTCGTCATCATCATCCGCATCAAAAACATAATACTATTACACGTGTGTTATAATAAATAATAATAAGCACATACCTTGTGATAATAGTTCACGTGACACACGTCGCACTCGGTCTCCAGGGCTTTCGCATTCTCGAAGACGACCAAGAACGACACAAAGAAGAGCATCCGATGAGAAGCCTTCATGTTGCCGTTTTCTCCCTTCTTTCTTGTGCGGAAAAAAGAAGCAAAAAATTTTGGTCTTAAAAAGTTGCTTAGGGTGTCTAACCCTAATTGCTTATGCGTTCTCAATTCTCTCTTTTCTCTCGCGTTCTCCTCATTATGTGATACATAAATACACACACAAACGCACCGGGATGAGGATGAAGATGATGATGATGATGATGAAAATGATATGTTTTTGAGAGAGAGAGAGAGAACGCGCTTTGATGATGTCCAAAAACAGCAGCAGCGGCGACAGCAAACATCAACAAAAACGCACGGATGAATCGATTTTTGCCACGCGCGAATCTTTGCGTTTGGTGCGGCAGCAAAGCGAAGGAAGACAAACACAAGAGGTGCAGAGAATGCAAGTGAGAGGAGGAGGAACGGCAGGGACGATTCAGACGACGACGACGATGAGAGTGAAAGAGCACAAGGCGAAAACGAGGACGAATGATTCGAATAATCGCAGAAAGATGATTCCTCAGAGGGAGGAACAACAATCGCGACAACAACGCGAAGCGCAAGTTCGAGAAAGGGTTGTTGATGATGATGATTCGAAGCGAAGAAACGAGAGAAACGAGGACGCTTCGCGCGGCGCCTCTTCTTCTCAGAGGACGGACGCGGCGACGTTCGCAGGAAGCGCGTTGCAAATCAGGGACGATTATTACGTGGACGCGAAATGGAATACTAACGATAATACTCGTGCTGTTGGACGAGGAGAAGGAGATATTGCGATCGACGAGGAAGAGTTTACGTTTCGGTCGGCGTCGGTGGGTGAGAGCGTGAGAAGCGAATTAGAAAACGCGAGAAGAGCGTCGGCGAGTACGATTGCAGAGGCGGCGATGATGATGGCGTCGACGTCGACGTCGTCCAGAGTACAACATCAACATCACCAACGTGAACATAAATCGGGTGCCGTAGATGTTATTCGAAGGGACGTGGACGACACCATCGACGATACCGTCGCTAATCTTTTAGAAATGATTGAGAACGAGCGTTTAAAATCCTCGGCGTACGAGAAAAACTTGGAAAAAACGGAAAAGGCGTACCTCGAGACGAAAAAAGAATCCGAGGAAATTGCCGAACGCTTAACCGGCGCGGCGAATATCATCTCCGAACTGAAAAGTGCTTTAGTGCACGCCATGCGCGAACATCACGACGACGAGAAGTTTGAAGACGACGTCAACGACGCAGTCACCGAAACGAGATTGCTGCGAAGAGGAGGATCCGGCAGCGATCTCTCAAACTCAGTCGAGGCAGTTGGCGCGAGACGGTGGGAAGCGAAATTACGGAGAACTGTTTCGAGCGCGTTGGAAAGATTTACGAGCGAAGCAAGAGGCGTGCCGAACGGTGATGCTTTGTATAGAGCGGCGAAGGAAGCGTTAGATCCTGTTGTCGCGAGCGCCATTGCAGGAGTCGTGGATGAAGTCGAGATTGCATCCGGGAAGAAGAACAAGAAGAAGAAAGAAGACAAGGATTATTTCAGAACAAATGATGTCAACGAATCGTATTCTCTCGATGACGATGATGATGATGACGACGACGACGACGACGATCCTACGAACCGAAGCAGAGAGCACGAACAAGACATAAACGCCCTCGACGGTCGCGCGAAGCTCGTTGCGTGGATGCAAATGGAAAAAGCCAAACGCAAGAGACTCACGAGAAAGTTGTTGAAAACAAAAGATGAACTTGCGAAATCGGAGGCGTCGCGAATGGCAGCAACGAGACGATGGTTGGAAGCCGCGTCACAGTTAGAGTCGGAGAGAGGGTCGCAGTTTACGCAATCCATAGCCGGCGACGGTATGGGGAGCAGTAGCGATGAAGAAGGGTTTTTCGACGATGACGACGATAGCGAAGACGATCAAGGCTTCACGCCGAGAAGTGTAGAGTCGAGAAGGACAGATCCCGGACAGCGCCGCGCGCGTGCTCGAAAGACGCAATCGTTAGACGGAAGTGGCGATGCCGCGTTGTTCTTCACTCAAACGCCTACGTCGCCTTCCTCGAACAAAGGCGTTCGTCGACACAAATCGAAAAGCGCGTCCGCGTCGCTCGTGGATCCGAGTTCGCCGAGTAAAAATTACGGCACCTTCTCGCCTTTCTCTCCCGGTGGTGGCAGTGTTCCGAAGTCGGCGCTCAGCAAACGCAGTAGCAATAGCAATAGAAAAAGCCAAAATAGAAAAAGTCGGTTAGGTTTCGAGGACCGAATAGACGAGGAGGACGAGCGAGACGAAGAGGAAGACGAAAATCGAAGCGCCGGCGTTCGCTCGTTAGACGTCTCCGCGGAGATTCAGAAAACAATTCAAACCGTCACCGGAAACCCGACCTTCCGTGACGTTGCTCGCATGATCGCGGCAACCGTAGAGCAGTTCGCCGCCAGCCCAACGTTCGAACTCGTTTGGCCGATTTGTTTCATCACCTTTCTGGTCTTTTGGTGCTCGAGCGTCATCGCATTTCACGCCAACACCGCCATCGAACAACAACAACAGCAACAACAACAACAACAACAACAACAACAACAACAACAACAGCAACAACGCATTCTCCACCCTCGCGTTACGCGAGCACCGACACCTCCTCCGCCTCTTCTCCGGGAAGAGAAGCACCAACGAGGAGAAGGACACCGGCACCCGACGGCTCACGCGTCCGACGAGTACAAACGTCAGCAACCGGGGGGGGCACTCTTCTTCGCGGCAAAGAGTAAAGAAGACGCACCAGAAGAAGCGCCTCCGCTCGAAAAAGCGCCGCTACCGACGTCGCGCCGCGATGTGTCACCACCACCTTTTCCTCCTCCTCCTCGAACGCAGGATAACGCAAAGAAAGAGTTGTAAAAGTACAAAAATCTCCACATTTTCTTCATTCATCGCTTTGTGTGTTCTCCTCTATAAAAATCGTAAACACATCGCAACTTTACTCTGCTGCTGAGATGACGACGACGATTCAGACGACGACGACCAGAACGAGTAAGAGGAGGAAAAAAGCTTCCTTTAAATCTCTCCCTCTGTTACGTGCCTTCTTTTTCTTTTGTTTATTTTGTTTCTTCTTTCCGATGATGTCTTGGAAAGCGGAAGCGCTTCCCGACGGGGACGAAGAGAACGATCCGGAGAACAAGAAGAACACCATCAAACGCATGACCTCGTCGAAGAACAACAACAAAACGTCGAACAAAAACGACGAAGACGATGTCATCGTTGTCGTGGATGGGAGAACTTCTTCTTTGTCTCCTTCTTCGTTGACATTCGATGCGGTTCTCTCCTCGATAAAACGGTTCAGTCTGGAGTCCGATTTCGAGCTCGACTTAATTCGCCAGAGACGCGTTTTACACGAAACGCCAGAGTTGATGTGGAACGAACGAGAAACGGCTTCGTTTATCAAGAAAGAGTTAGAAAAACTAGGAATTGAGTACGAAGACGCGGCGGAACCGGGAATATTGGCGAGGATTCCGTTGGATGATGATGATGGCGACGACGACGGCGAAGGAGGAAGCGGGAGCGGCGAGGGTACTACTACTAAGAGTAAGATCGCGGTGTTGTTGCGCGCGGATATGGACGCGTTGCCGGTGACGGAGGAGACGAATTTGGAGTTTAAATCGAAGAATGAGGGGAAGATGCACGCGTGCGGGCACGATGGGCACGTGACGATGCTGTTAGGCGCGGCAAAATTGATTAAGAAAGTTCTCGAGAGTGGCGAAGAGATTCTACCCGACGAGGCGAGGCGAGGGAAGGTTGTGTATTTGTTGTTTCAACCGGCGGAGGAAGGCGGCGCGGGCGCGAAGAGAATGTTAGAGTCGAAGACCATGCGAAATATGAAGATACGACCGAGTACCGCGTTCGCTTTGCATAACTGGCCGTACGCAGAAACGCCGAGTGGTTCGTTTGGAACGAGAGGAGGGACGATAATGGCAGGCGCGGGGACGTTTGAGATTACGGTGACCGGGAGAGGCGGACACGCCGCCGTGCCGCATAAAAATGTCGACGCGGTTGTTTGCGGGGCGAAAATTGTGACGGATGTGCAAACTATTGTCAGTCGGAAAACAAGCGCGCTAGATTCTGTGGTGGTTACCATATCGACGTTTCACGCCGGGACGGTGAGCAACGTCATGCCTGACAAGGCCAAATTGACCGGTACGTTGAGATCGTTGCAGCCGGAGACATTTCGATGGGCTATGGATGAATTGTCGAGAGTAGCTAACGCAGTTGGAATGGCGAACGGGTGCGAAGTGGAGGTGAGTTTCGCAAGTAGAGAAGTGTACCCACCGACGGTGAACGATGCGAAAGCGGCGGAGTTTGCGAAACGAGTGGCGAGAGAAATATTCGGGAAGGAGGAAGGTAAAGTGTTGGACGTGGATCCGGTGATGCCGGCGGAGGACTTTTCGTTTTTCGCGAACGAGTATCCAAGCGTGATGAATTGGATTGGTAGTTATAATCTAGATATAGGAGCGGTGCATCCGTTACACTCGGCGAAGTTCATTTTGGACGAGTCGATTTTGAAAAACGGCGCCGCCGCGCATGCCGGGTACGCGCTCGGGTTTTTGGCTCTAAATTCGACAAAGTTTTAACTAATTAGTTGCTGCTTCTACATTTACTACTACATTTACTGCTATAATTACCGTTGCTTGTTGAACTCGAGCCGGAAGAGTAACGCGTCTACTTTATCGTGCAAAGTAACATCCGAGACCCCTAAAACCTCGCTTCGCAATGCCGAGCAGAGAAGTGCGGTGCACTCTTGCGCGCGAGACAAGACGTGTTCGGTCTTCGTAACCAGATGTTCGTTCGCGTACAATTTTTGTTCATCGCTCGTTTCTTCCTCAATTTCTTTATCGTTAATATCTCTGTATTCTTGACTGAGAAGTTCCAACGTAAAGGCTAAATTTGAAATCTCCGCCACTGCTTTCTCGACGTCGCTCGCGTCTTTCTTCTTTTTCCTAACCATACTCCCATCTTTCACGAAAAGTTCGCGCGATACGCTCACAATAAATTCTCTGTGTGCCTTGGTCGCTTTCTCGAAGTCAACGGCAGTGCCTTCTCCTGCACTCGACGTCATGGATTGCGCGAACGACGACCATCGGTGAGCGATGACGTCCTCGCTCGCGTACTGTTCCCAGTTTCGTAATGCAAAATCAATCGCCGTTCGCGAGCGAAGAATAACGCCGTTTGCGTCGGTTTCAAAACCATTACCGGTATTGTTGCTCATTTGTAAAGCCGTCACACTCGATCGATTGTGTCGGCTGATATTCTGCCAAACTCGCGACAACGCGGACCTCGCTCGACGCAATCGAAACAAAGACTTGAAAATCGCACCGTATTTCTCGAGCGCAAAGTCCGTGACGAGTAAACCTACGGGCCATGTCCTCTCGTAGGACATGTATACGTCGTCAAAACCATCGCACGAACTCACAGTGTTTGTTTCCGAAAAATAATTTTTGTCGCCTCGTTTAAGTGAAAATCGTTCGCTCGCGCCGTCGTACTTGTTATCGGCGACGGCATCTTCCCACGCCGATTCGATGCGTTTCTTCGCTGATTTCATACCGCTCTTTTCGCTCCCGGGTACGATAAAGATTGAATCTTCGTCGTCCAAAAGCGAGGAAAAGATGTCACCTCTTTGTAACAGAAAGAAGTTTCGCAAAGACGCGAACGTTTCCGTTACGAACGACGACGAGGCGGATTTGTCGTTCACGTCGTAGGTTTCTGAATCGATGACTTCGCCGAGTTTCTTAGAAACTCTTCGTTTCGCTTTGTTCACGACAACAGCGAGAGAGGTAAAATCGTCAAAATCGTCCTCGCCGTCGTTTATTGCGGCTTCATTCTTCTCTGTGTTTTTGGATTCATCCTCACGAATACCTAACACGAGCGATTCAATCTCCTTCCCGGTTTCTCTCGCATGTTCATCTAGGAAAGCATCGATGTCTGCTTTTTTCGCGTTCGTCTCCTTAATGCTCCCAAACTTCTTACGTCTTCGCAACTCGAGCGCTCTTCGATGTAACCGCAACGCTCTCACGCATCTTCCTACGAAATGTACCGCCTCGGCGTCGCTCGCGGACATGCGTTTCGGTGTTTGCTCGATTTTGACCGCGAAAGCGTCGCGCCACGCCGAAGCGCCGCCATCGGTTGGTAATATTTTCGCGTTCTCCAAGTAATCGTCGTCTTGAAAGTACCTGATTTGATACTCGTCTGTGTTTTTCATCATCGAGTTTTCTTTTTCATCATCATCATCTTCTTCTTCGTTCATATCGAGCCTCTCCAGCCTTTGCGTCATCACGTCTTCCTCTCTCACGGCGCCGATAAAAAACGACCCTTTATTGTTTAGCTCCCGTCGTCGTCGTCGTCCAAAATCCCTCCGCATCTGTTGCTCCTCTGCCACTGTCCCAAACGCCAGCCACACGAAACAGTGCCCATAAAACGCTCGCATCGCAAACCTCCTCAAAATTCTCAACGCTTCCTTCGTCTCGAAACTCCCGCACTGGCGATACCGAAACGCGAGTTCGTCCAAAAGTTCCGCGCCGTAAAATCCATCCTCTTCATCTTCATCCTCCAGTATCTTCTTCAACGCATCCATCGTGCCTATAACAGAAACTGTAAACTCGCCCAGAAATTCCTCGATCGCGTTCGCGTTCGGTTCGATTTGGCCTTTGAGTATTTTCTGCTCCAACAGGAGCAACCGCTGCTCGTACGGTTGTAACACCGCTTGGTCTATGCCGGAGAGTAATCCGCGCCGGTACGCGCACAAATTGCGATGATCTCGAGACGACGACTGAATCACACCATCACTCTCATCATCACCACTCCTTCTCCTCCTTTTCGCATCCTCTCGTTGCGCGAACTCTTTCAAAACCTTCACCGCAAACGCGACTGGTAAGAGTCGTTTTTCCACCAAATCTCTCTCGTGTGGCAGAACGATGTCCATTTCCATCGCTCTCGAGCTGATGATAAACCGGTCCGGCATCGCGGGTGAAGTGTAGGACTCGTGGACGATGATATCGCCCGGAATTCCCGAGAGTGCCAGTAATAAGTCCGATATCATCTGTGTAATGTATCTCTTAATGCGCTTTGAAATGGAGAGATTTCGGTTGACTTTTCCCCAGTGTAAATGGATTGATTTCCCCTAAAAACAGGTTTACTCTCTTACTCTCTCTCTCTCTCTCGAGCGTACCACTCTGAAGACGAGAAGTGCACGAAGAAGAGCAAACACTGTTTTTGATGCGACAGACGACGTTATTTTTTGCCGGCCGTGGCGACGGTACGAAGAAGAAACAGAAGAACAATACATACGAGAAATGTCCGATTTGTGGGACGCAAGAACACGTGGTGCGCTTGCAAGAACACGTGAATGCGTGCTTAGACGAACACGCGCGGCGAGAAAAAGAAGAAAAAGAAAAAGAACAATCTTTAACAGATGCAGAGAATACTGAGACTTTGGCGAGCAAAAACTGCCGGAAAAGGAAGGCTTTTGAGGAGAAGGAGGAAATGCCACCACTACCTATTCCTACTGCGAAAACGACTGCGACTAAGAAGAATAACGCGTTCCAGAAAATCAAGCGAGGCTCGATTGAAATGTCCAAAATCTCGTCGCCGTCGCACATATACGGGCACAAAGTTATTGAGAATTTCATAACCGAGGAAGAAGAGGAGGAGTTATTGCGAGCGGTGTACGGCATGTCGGAGCAGACGTGGAACGATCGAAACGCGAGCGGGAACGGACGTCACAACGGGAAGTCTTGGGGGGTGAACGCGGACAGGGCGCGGAGGAAAGTGTTCAAAGCGAAGAGGGAAATGCCGGAGGCGTTTCAGAGGATTGTTTTGGAAAAGTTACGCGCGAATGATTACGGGTACAAAGGTTTGCGAGAATTCGGGTTCGCGTGCAACGAGTGCAACGCGATTGAATATATACGAGAGAAAGGACACGAGTTGAGACCGCATGTGGACGACCGGATTTTATCGAGCGATATCATCATCAATTTGAGCATGGTAGGAACGTGCATAATGCGATACAGAATGAATAAGAATCAAGGGATTGAGATTGCAAAGAAGTTACCGAGGTTTTCGTTACAGATCCAAGGCGGACGATGTAGATTCGAATGGGAACACGGCATTCGGAACGAGGATTTAATCGACGGGAAGCGAGTTTCATTGACGTTCAGGTGTAGCGGGAGAGGAAATGGGAAGGACGGCATGTATAAAGACGTGGTGTTTGAAGAGGCACCGAGAGGATACGTGAACGATTTAGAAGGCAGAGATAGACGATAGGTAGTTTTGTATTTTTAGTTTGGTACAGCTTTGCGTGTGCGTTTAAAAAACGTTCACCTTTTACGTTTTACGCGTGCGCGATGGCGTTTCGAAACAATTCCAAACGCCTCTCGCGTCCGTGGTGACAAAACGATAACACCGATCCCGGACGTAACGTTCGTATGGCTTTTCCTGAGCACTTCACCGGTTTTGCGTTTTCTTCCGCATCGTAGAGAAAAAAGACGCCCTCGACCGCTTGCACTCGCAAATCGCAACACGTCTTGGCTAATTTCGTCACTTCTTTCGTCTTCGCATCTTCCAGCGTAAACTTCAAAACGACCTCTTTGCTCTCTTTAAACGGTATGAAAATCCCGTCGTTTTTCTCGATGATTTCATTCACACTTATCGCATCTTCTGGTTCGTACTGTTCGGAGGAGGGCGAACATGCGGATTTCACCACCCTCGCAGGTTCGCCGAGCGTCCAATCGACGTACGCTTTGGTGGTGGTGGTGGTGGTGAGATGCGCTTTTTGTCGTCGTCGACTATGAGTACTACGCAGCGAGTTATCATAAAATGTGCTTGCGTTCGATACAACCTGCATGTTTTCAATGAAAACTGTGTTTCCTGTGCGCGTCTGTGTGTGTGTGTTTGTGTGTGTGTAAAAAATACTGCGTGAGCGAGCGGATCAAAGAAAAAAAAGTATCGCAGATGTGTGCGTTCTTAGGCTCAGAGCATAACCGCTATAATCAAATGCGCCTTCATTTAGAAAATCGACAGGTTTTCGTCATCATCGCCTTTGAATCCGCGCAGAAACAACGTTTCGCACGAGAGAATGTGAAACGAAGGTAAAGAAAACGAGCGACGTTCGACTCCTCCCTCTTTCGGCATACTTCTTCTTCCACGACAGAAAGGCTCAGAATGTGTTCTTCATCACAAAATCCCGCCAAAACAAACAAAAAGAAAGAAAGACGGGTTTCAGCCAGCAGCGTTTGGAAATATTGTTCATCATCGCCTTCACGAAGCAGAAGAAGAAGAAGCACTCGAAAGACTTTCTCTCGTTTTCTCTCTCTCTCTCTCTCTGTTGGGAAAAAATACTCTCTCCAAGAAGGCACAGCTTCTGACTCATTTTGCGCAGTGTACATCACAGCGTTTCAGCGACTACAACACTGTGTAATCATCGTCAGCATCATCTCCTTCCATCAAAATGGAAAGAGAGAAAGGGAGAGATCCGAGATCTCTCTCGCGCGCACGCGCGAGAGCGCGCTGGGAGATACAAAACAAAAAACCTCTCTTCTCGTGCACTTCTTTTTCGTATCTAAAACTGACTCATATCGTTATTCGTTGCTATCAAAGCCGCCGCACGGCTCAAACAGAGTGTCTTCGTTGTAATAATCATCGTCAGTCGCAGAGTACTCTTCTCTTCCTCTTCTCCTCTCCTTTCCATAATAGCGCTTTAACACGCTCTCTCGCCTTAGTATTCGAGTACGAGTATTTTTAACAACACAAAAACACACACCTGACGGATGAAAATTTTCCAAAGGAAAAAAAATGTGAGGGAAAAAAGAGGCCAAAAAGGGTAGATTTTTTTTTTTTTTGCCTCGTTGCAGTTCATCGACGCGGCGAAGGTTTGCGCGCGGTGAAAGGAGACGAAGCGATTCGTAGTATGGTGGTCATCATGGTAGTCCTTACTCTTCTTTTTCTTCTTTTTCTTTTCGCCGTCGTCATCGGCTTTGGAAGACTTCTTTTTCTTCTTTTCGCCGTCTCCGTCCTTTTCTTTCGTCTTTTCCTTCTTCTCCTTCTTT
>Ga0114997_10004202_pt1 | contig 11191 bp, 11 predicted proteins | sample ArcticOcean_MG_C_2_FD_87045 | JGI IMG/M metagenome (GOLD analysis project Ga0114997, IMG submission 87045) | Marine microbial communities from western Arctic Ocean - ArcticOcean_MG_CB4_136 | ecosystem: Environmental > Aquatic > Marine > Oceanic | place: Arctic Ocean: Canada Basin | collected... | reverse complement strand
CAATAGAAAGCATAGTACTTACGCGCGCGTGTGCCGTGGTGGTGTAAACGAAAAGTAACATAAAATATATCAGTGTATTAGCTAATCCTTCTCGACTGGCCCCCACTTCGCCCCTTTTGAGATGTTATCTGCCGCCCAGAGTGGTTGCAAATTGGTATAATGCCACGCCTCGCGCAGTAATGCTTCAAATTCCGCAGATCCTTCTTTATATTTATCAAATTCAAACGAAGCAAGGGGTCTTATATGATCCAAGTGCCATTCCCCATAGTTTTCTCTGCTCATCCCCTCTGTGAATTGCAGTTCTAGATACGACATTAAGTCTTCAGAAGTTTTCCCTACATAGTCTAATGTATGCGAAGTTTTCACTTTCCCTTTGAGGCACCTCCATATCCCGCTTCTCATGTTATGTAGTAACCTGTACATTGGGTCGCTTCTGAGGTGATCTCTGTTATACTCAAGTTTGTACTTGGCAATCGCCTCTTTGTTCTCTTCTCTGTAAGCCTTATTTTTTTTCGCAATCGCCTCTTTGTTCTCTCCCCTGTAGACCTTATTGTATTTCGCATAATACTCTTTGTTCTCTTGTCTGTAAATCTGATAATACGCCGTCTGGCACACCCTACAGGCCCATGCCCTTCCATTCCTAGAATCCGAACGCTTATTAAATTCCTCAAGGGGTTTTATTTCTTCACACTTACTACATGTCTTTAATTCCATTAACTTTATCCCTTATAGATATATAAATAATATACTAAACCCTAATGTTATGTTTTGATGTCATTCTAAAATCGCCCCTTACATTTTCATGCTAATATTTCCAGACCCATTTAGGCCCTAATTTTAAATAACAGCATCTATTTTCGTAGGTTTTTGTAAAAATAGTTATTTTATGTGTATATTTCTTTACAAAACACCTACAATGTTGTATACGATTGTAACACTTTTAACACAGATATAATGGAGCTCTCATGCCAAGTAACAAAGACAAACCCAAAAAAATCCAATCTGAGTTCGTTTCCAAGGCTTCTGAGGAATTAGAAGATGCAGTGGCGGGCGAATTGGAAGTTGAAGACCCTTCTGTAGAAGAAGCGGCGGCGATTATCAAAGAACTCTCTATTGAGATGCCGGTAGTGGAAGAGGCGGCGGGCGAGATCGAAGAAGATGTAGAAGAAGTGGTTGATCCTCCAGTGCGCAATCGAGGGCCTCAGTAGTTTGAAAATACCTAGTAATATGTCGGAGCAAGAAGTTGTTGATATGATTACTAAGGTTAGCGAAAGACTGTCCAACAAATTTACATTCGCATTCTATACTACTGAAGATATAAGGCAGGAAGCTTTTATTATTGGTATGGAGGCGCTTGAGAGATACGATGAGAGTAAACCCTTGGAGAATTTCCTATTTGTCCACATGGCGAATAGATTAAAGAATTTTAAGAGAGATAACTACTTTCGTCAGGACGAAGGCAATGCAGAGAAGGTGCAGAAGAGAAAAAAGAATCTTCTAGAGCCTGCTAACTTAGAGAATTTCAGCGTAGCTCGTGAAGAGGAAGACTTATTGTCTAAAATATCTAACTCCGAGATAATGGAGTTGGTCAAGAGGAGTATGCCCTCAGCTATGAGGTCGGACTATTTAAGATTGTGTGCGGGAGTCTCGATATCCAAGAATAGGAAGTCAGAGATAGAAGCAATAATCAGGGAGATAATTGAAGACGAATGAAGCGAGGGCGTTTTTCAGTAGAAGAGACCCAATATATCGAGCAGAACTGCGAGGCTCTTTCTCCAGAAGTCATAGCTGATAATCTTGATCGTAGTCCTTCATCTATAACATCATGGATCGAAGAGAATGTAGGATTCTCGGCGAAACAGAAAAAGGAAGTGGAGGCTCATCGGGAGCTCAAGCAGAAACCTTACTGGAGCGAACTATTAAAGCAATTCTCAGAGCGAGAGTTGGAGCTGTTCCAGTTCCACTTTAAGAAGATGTGGGCGCAGTTCAAGGACGATGTGTTTCATACAGAAGAAATGCAAATCGTGGATACCATCAAGCTCGAAATCTTAATGAATCGTATCCTAACAAGTCAAAACGAAAACCTGACAGAGATTGGGGCGACGAAGCTCCTAATTCAAGTGGAGAAGGAGCAGGATCTCGCGGATCAAGACCGTGACTACGTTTCGTCACTGGAGCGTCAAATATCTATGGCTAGAGCGGCGCATGAGACGCTATCTAAGGATTATAAAGATCTCCAAACACGCAAAGCAATAATGCTCAAAGATCTCAAGGGAACAAGAGAGCAGCGTATTAAGCAAATCGAAGACTCTAAGCTAACGTTTGCATCGCTGGTGAAACAGATTTCATCAGATCCTACTTTTCGTAGCAAAATAGGAATGGAAATGGAAAAAATGCGCTTGGCAACCGAAGCCGAGAAAGAGCGTTTATCACAGTATATTCAATTTGAGGATGGACAGGTGGATCAGCCATTCTTGTCCTCCGAAACCACTAAGGGAGGAAAATAATATGAAGATCGCAGTCATTTTTGGAGTGACGGGCCAAGACGGTAGTTATTTAGCTGACTTGCTACTTTCTAAAGATTATAAGGTAGTAGGAGTCGCTAGACGCAGTAGTGTTGATACAACAGAGAGAATTGGAAACCAAATGGAGCATCGCAACTTCTTATTGGTTGAGGGAGATATCACCGATGGATTTTGTGTTGCAGACATTATTAATAAGCATGAGCCAGACGAAGTATATAACCTTGCTGCCCAGTCACATGTAGGCACCTCGTTTAAGCAGCCGACACTAACTTGGGATGTAACTGGTGCTGGATGTTTAAACATCTTAGAAGCGATCAGGGCGTGCTCTAGAAGGGAACAAATTAAGTTTTATCAGGCATCCTCTAGTGAAATGTTTGGTAAAAACTACTCAGTCTCCGAAACTGACCCAAGCGTAGGGGACACTCTTCTTGGAGCTAGTTCTACATTAAAATATCAAGATGAAGACACACCTTTTATTCCTCAGTCACCCTATGCTATCGCTAAATTGGCTGCGCACCACCTCGTAAGGAACTATAGAGATAGTTATGGGATATTTGGATGTTGTGGTATATTGTTTAATCATGAGAGCGAGCGACGAGGAGAAAATTTCGTAACTAGAAAGATTACTAAATGGATAGCTAGATTCTTAGCTTGGGAGAAAAAGAACTCTACTGAAATACCATATGACTGTAAGTTCACCATTGGGGAAGAGAGTATTAGTATGCCGAGGGAGCGACAGTTCATAGACATGATAGCAACACCTCGCTTTCCTAAGCTCAGACTTGGAAATTTAGATGCGCAGAGAGATTGGGGTCACGCGAAAGATTATGTGCGGGCTATGTGGCTTATGCTACAGGAAGATATTCCCGAAGACTATGTTGTGGCGACAGGAAGGACTCATAGCGTTAGAGATTTCTTAGATATTGCTTTTGAGAGAGTTGGAATAAAGGGCTGGGAAGATTTCGTATTTATTGACCCAGAGTTTTTTAGACCATCAGAAGTTGATTACCTATTAGGTATTCCAGATAAAGCGAGAAACCAACTTGGATGGCAACCTGAAATTTCGTTTCCAGAACTAGTACATGGTATGATCGATGGAGATTTAGATGAGGAACTACTCAGACCCCAGCTACAAGAAGTTCAGGACTGACGTTCTGAAGAGAGACAAGTTTACCTGCAAGATGTGCAAATGCAAGGGCGTCAAGGGTAAACGTAAGAAGCTGTACGTGCACCATATTAGAAAATGGGCTAGTGCATCTTCATTGAGGTATGAAGTAAGCAATGGGATATCTCTTTGCTACAACTGCCACAAAGAAGTTACAGGTAAAGAGGAACATTACGAGTATTATTTATTAGGACTACTGGAGAGATAATGAAGAAGATTCGACCAAGAGACGCGGATTATCAACTGCCAGAATCGGTTGGAGGGCAAATGTCTGATATAGAAAGACAGAAGCTCTTTGAATGGGTTTATACAAGCGAGCCCTCTATGGTGATTGAAATCGGAGGCGGGTCGGGAGGAGGTTCTACCTTTTCTATAGCTGAGGCTATGGCTAGACTGCGAGACGAAGGAAAGTGTCAAGACTCTATTCTTCTAACCGCAGATCCTGATAACGGATCAGCTAGAGATTTTTATGGAAAGGATGATAGATACAAAGACTTCATTCAATTTTTATCTTTTTCTTCAGAATTTGAGTATATTTTTCCAAGTCCGGCCTTTCCCATTCCTGATTTTCTATTCTTTGATGGTCCAGAAGATCCTGACCTTAACCTAGAAGACTTTAAGTTTTTTGATAATATAGTGGAGAGTGGCTGTAAATTCTCCTGTCATGACTGGGAGACATCACCAAGAGCTTTTGATGGGGCAACATCTGTGAAAGCCTCAAAGTTAAGACCCTATATCGAAGGTCTTGACACTTGGGAGAAAGTAGAATGTCTTTCGGGATTATTCGCCGAGTGGCCCAACACGGATGTTAATTCTAGAGCCCAGTCGGTAGGACTGTGTTACTATAGGAAGATATAGCTCATGGCAAAAAAGAATATACCAAACTACACCGTCATTAAAGACACTAGAGAGCAGCGTGGCTGGATTTTTAATAAATCCGACCGATGTGACGGCATGCGTGTCGAAACGCTTAAGACGGGCGACTACACCCTCGGCGGGTTTGAGGAAATGGTTTGTGTGGAGCGAAAGTTTAGTGTGGAAGAGATAGCAACTAATTTAGGCAAGAAGAAGAAAGCTTTTGCGGCAGAGATGAAAAGAATGAGGGAGTTTCCCTTTAAGTTTATTATCTGTGAGTTTACTTTAGAAGATTTAGTTAATTACCCAAGCTCTATCTTCTCTGACGAAATGAAAAAATCAAGACCTGAATTCACACAAAGCAAAATAGCAGAAAGAAAAGTCACAGGAAAATACCTGTTGAAAGCCCTTATGGAATATCAAATATGGAATGGAGTACATGTTCTGTTTTGTGGAGATAAAACCAATGGGTTCTATGTCGCTAGTAGTATTTTTAAGAGATTAAACGAGATGTTCCATGAATAGACCTACTAATTACTCAGCCCTAGCGAATTGGCACGACTACGGAATTCTATCCAGCACTCGGGAAATATTCCTTTCTCCAGACGACGATGGATTATCTTCTAAGGACGCGGTAACGTTTATCAAGAATCTAGTAATGCTTGAATCTTTAAGTTCTGATCCGATTGTTGTACATCAATACAATGTGGGCGGAGACCAAAGTGCCGGATTAGCTATCTACGACGCGGTCGCAACTAGTCAGTGCAAGTTTTTGTTTATTTGCTATGGTTCTGCATCTTCGATGGGAAGTATAATTCCACAGGCGGCATTTGGAAAAGGCATCAGAGCGACACACGTCAACTGTGAATGGGTTATTCATGAAGGGGCATGTGAGCTTAGCGGAACGACAAAGCAGTTCATATCTAACGCAGAGGCTCTTAAGCGCAGTAAGAATGATATGTATGATATGTATACTAAGTGTTGCAAGAAGGGCGTAGCATTTAAAGGCAAGAAACCCGAAGAGATTAAGTCTATACTTAAACGTAGATTAAATGTAAAAGAAGACTGGATACTCAGTGGGCAACAAGCAGTAGAGTATGGATTCGCTGATGTTATAATTGGTAAAAATCAGAACAATTCTATTGAGGCTATCCTAAAGAGATTATGAGTGATAAAAATATAACAAAGACTATAGAAGATGCGTGGTTAGGTGTAGATCTAGAGGAAGAAAATTTATTCAATCCTATGGATTTTCTTTATCACGATAAAGATCCAGAAAAGATGCTAGAGAGAACAGCATGGCTCATGATGAGACCGGAATACTTCTCTTTTGTTTCTAAGTACGTTCTCAATATTGAGCTATCTCCTTTTCAATCGCTCATACTTCAAGAGGTGTGGAATAAAAAGTTCCCTATGTTGATAGGTAGTAGAGGTATGGGTAAATCTTTTTTACTCTCTTTGTACACCTTGCTAAGAGCTTTGTTCATGCCGACGCGAAAGATTATCGTTGTCGGTGCGGCATTTAGGCAGTCTAAAGTCTTGTTTGAGTATATGGACACCATTTGGAAGAACGCGCCCGTCCTGAGGGATCTGTGCGGCTCTAACAGCGGACCTAGAAGAGATGTTGATCGATGTGTTATGCATATTGGAGATAGCACTATAACTTGTTTACCTCTGGGCGATGGAAGTAAGATTCGTGGTCAGCGCGCGAACGATATTATTGCAGACGAGTTTGCATCTATCCCGCGAGAGATTTTCGAAAACGTTGTTGCCGGTTTCGCCGCTGTGGCATCCTCTCCTATCGAGAAAGTTAAGGCTAAGGCCAGACAGAAAAAAGCATCTGAACTTGGTGTAGAATACAAGGAAGAGGAGACAGGTCTAGCTGATGCTAAATCAAACCAGATTATTTTATCGGGTACTGCTTATTATGATTTCAATCACTTCGCTGAATACTGGAAGAGATATAAAGATATTATAAATAGTCAGGGCGATAGAGCTAAGCTTAGGGATATTTTTGGGGGTGATGTCCCAGAGGATTTTGCTTGGCAAGAGTATTCTGTGATCCGCATGCCTGTAACGACTATTCCCGCAGGCTTTATGGATGAAGGTCAGGTAGCAAGAGCAAGAGCGACAATCCACTCTGGCATCTTCCAGATGGAGTATGGAGCATGTTTCACTACAGATAGCCAAGGGTTCTTTAAAAGGTCTTTAATTGAGGGCTGTATCGCCTCTCTAGAGAATAGCATAAAGATAAACGGCGAGGACATTAGTTTTGAATCACAGCTAAAGGGGGTTCCAGAGAAACAATACATTTTTGGTGTTGATCCTGCGTCAGAGGTTGATAACTTTAGTATTGTCGTTTTAGAAGTAAACGAAACCCACCGACGTATTGTTCACTGCTGGACTACAAACAGGAGTCAACATAGAGAGAAGCTCAAGTCTCACCTTGTTGATGAGGATGATTTTTATTCGTACTGTGGTAGGAAGATTAGAAACCTCATGAGGGTGTTTCCCTGTATAGAGATAGCTCTTGACGCTCAGGGTGGAGGTATAGCTGTTATGGAAGCCCTGCACGACAAAGATAAGGTTAGAGAGGGCGAGGTCAAGATATGGCCAACTATAGATTATGACAAACCCAAAGATACAGATGACGAACCCGGACTGCATATATTGAAAATGTGCCAGTTCGCAAAATACGATTGGCTTGCAGAGGCTAATCATGGTCTCAGAAAAGATTTTGAAGATAAGCTAGTTTTATTTCCAGACTTCGATTCCGTGAGTCTTGGTCTTTCTGCTGAGGATGATGGCATAAACGGAAGGGTATATGATACCTTAGAGGATTGTGTTATGGAGATCGAGGAGCTTAAGAATGAGCTATCTATGATTATAATGACACAAACAGGACTGGGTAGAGAGAAATGGGATACCCCTGAAGTAAAGGTAGCTGCGGGTAGAAAAAGAAGAATAAGAAAAGATCGTTACTCTTCTTTAATTATGGCTAACATGTCTGCCAGACAGATGTTCGTAGAGAGAACAGTACGGACTTATGACCATTACGGAGGGTTTGCCGAAAAGGCAGCACATAAGAATGATAAAGACGAAGACAACGGCCCCTTGTATCAAGGTCCTTCATGGTTTACAGAAAATATGGGCGATATATACTAATACTGTGTATACTTAAAAGTAATCGAATTATCAATACTATTGTTTAAGGAACAATACCAATGGCAGATGATCTTTATTTAACGTGGGGAAATGACCAAGAGCGCAGCAAGGCTTATGAGGCATCTTCCGATACGGTTCACGCCTATGATGGCATACAAAAATCCTTTGCTTACAACAATAGAACATTCTTAGATGTCGAGTCCTCGCGGTCTGTTCGTCCTAGTTTTGACAAGAGCGACTACACTTCCTTTCGTCCCGGCGAAGCTGTTCCAACACAGCAAAAACGGATTATAAAGATGTGTATGCAGGCATACGATAAAGTCGGAATTATCAGAAATGTTATCGATCTGATGGGGGATTTTGCATCTCAGGGCATTACTCTTGTTCACCCAAACAAATCGATTGAGAGATTCTATAGAAAATGGTTCGAACAAGTTGATGGTCTGGATAGATCAGAGAGATTCTTAAATTATCTATATAGATGTGGTAACGTTACTGTAAAGAGAAGCACTGCGAAGATAAGTAAGAAAAAAGAAGCTGAACTTAAGAGAAGCACCGCTGCCGCAGATATGAAGATTGAAGATATAGATTTTACTAAGAGAGAGATCCCTTGGAAGTATGATTTTCTCAACCCTCTAGCTGTCGATGTTAAGAATGCTAATGCGTCAATGTTCACTGGGGATATCGAGTATGTACTAAAGGTATCAAAGACAACGATGAACTCTTTGATGATGTCTGGAGACGGAAAAAAACAGAACCTACCTGCCGGTATGATGAAGAGGTTTTCGCAGGGGGAAAGAGAAATCCCTCTAGATAAAGACAAAGTGAGAATGTTCCATTACAAAAAAGATGATTGGAACCTTTGGGCAAACCCAATGATTTATGCGATCCTCGACGATATCATTATGCTAGAAAAAATGAAACTTGCAGATCTAGCAGCTCTTGATGGAGCTATATCTAATGTTAGACTGTGGAGAATTGGCGATCTAGACCATAAGATTATACCTACTAAGGCGGCTATTAATAAGCTTAGGGATATTCTTGCCAGTAATGTTGGTGGTGGAACTATGGATTTAGTTTGGGGTCCTGAGATTGATTTTAAAGAAAGCAACAGTCAGGTATATAAGTTCTTAGGTTCAGAAAAATACCAGCCAATACTCACGAGTGTATATGCAGGTCTTGGAATTCCTCCCACTCTGACTGGAGCATCTTCAGGTGGTGGATATACCAATAACTTTGTTAGTCTGAAGACTTTAGTAGAAAGACTTGAGTATGGTCGTGAAATCTTAAAGGGTTTTTGGAAGCATGAGATTAAGATCATTCAGAAAGCTATGGGCTTTAGATTCCCCGCAGAAATTCACTTCGACTCAATTATATTGGCAGACGAAGCTGCACAGAAACAATTACTAGTCCAGCTAGCAGATAGAGACATTATATCTCATGAAACGCTTCTCGAAAGATTCAGAGAGCTACCAGCTATCGAGAAAATTAGAGTTCGTAGAGAAGAGAGATCTAGAGTTAACGATGCGCTCTCACCCAAGAAGGCAGGGCCGTATCATAACCCACAGCATAAAGAAGATATAGCCAAGATCGCACTTACTAAAGATGTTTTGGATAATGATATCTACCTTGAGAACTTAGGTCTTCCAGTATCTGAGATTGACCAGATAAACAAAGTAGAGGTTGATGAGACTACAAAACCGACAGTAGAAGACACGAATACCGCGACTCCTGATCCAGACGGAGGGAGACCTAAAAACGCTAGAGATAAGCAAAAGAGAAAACAAAAGCGAGTTCTACCTCGCAGTAAAGGTGACGTATCTACTACGTTATGGGCTTATGAAGCGCAGAAAGATATTTCTGAGTTGGTTATGCCTATGGCTCTAGCACACTTCAATAAGAAGAACGCTCGAAGCCTAACAAAGTCAGAGTTTGACCAGCTAGAATATCTCAAGCTTTGCATATTGACTGGAGTTAAACCGTTCATGGATATTGATGCAGATGTAATAAAAGCTATTATTGACTCTGGTACAAAACCGTCGGGCGATTTCAAGAATGATATAGAAACTTCTATCGCTAGTTTTTCAAAAGCACAGAACAAGAAACCTAGTGTTGATGAAATGCGATATATCTACGCCTCCACTTTTGCTAGTTTTAGTTAAAAAGATAGTCAAACTGTATTTTTTGTGTATTACCTCTTAAGGAGATTCACATGAAAGCATATGCACAAGAAATAAAAGACGGTATCCAAGATCTAGTAGAGAACAATTGCACAATTGCATACTGTGCTCCTATCGATCTAGAGATAACCGATGAAGAAAAGGCTATTGCCTTATCTCATACAGTCGCCGATAATAAAGAAGATAAGCAATTTGATCTTTATTACCTAAGCTCTGTTTTAGTGAGTAGTGGCTGGAATAAAAACGATGATGTTTTTGATCCTCAAGAGATGTGGGCAGCACGCTCAACTCCCGAAGATAAACAATTTAATTATATGCACGACGAAAAAGATATCATTGGCCACATTACAGGAAATTATGTGGTCGATTTTAGTGGTAAATCTTTAGATGGAGCCGTTGACTGGAGTCAAGCTGGTTCTCCCGAAGACTTTAATATTATCACAAACGCCGTGCTCTATAGGTCTTGGAGTGATATGGATCTTCAAGCACGTATGGCTAATCTTATAGAAGAGATTGAGGAAGGAAATCAATGGTTTGTATCCATGGAATGTTTGTTCCCAAGTTTTGATTACGCTCTAAGAAATTCTAAGGGCGAAAGCAAGGTTGTGGCGAGAGAAGAGGCTTCTGCATTTTTGTCGAAGCATCTCCGATCCTACGGGGGAACAGGAGAGTATGAGGGTTATGAAGTAGGTAGATTATTAAGAAATATATCTTTCTCTGGCAAGGGCTTGGTTTCTAAACCTGCTAATCCTCGAAGTATCATTTTAAATGATAGTCAAAGTTTTAGTGAATGTAAAAGTAAACTTATTACTGTTTCATCAATAAAGGAGACTACAATGTCCGATGTTTTACAGAAACAGCTGGATGAAGTGAAAGCCGCGTTGGCCGAAGCTTGTCTAGCTAATGAGACTATGAAGCAGGAAATGGAAACTCAGAAAGCCGAAGCGATTGAAGCTCAATTGCGAACGTTCGAAGAAACTATTTCTGCTAAAGACGAGGCTTCTGCCTCTCTTGAGTCTAAAGTTACAGAAGCTCTATCTAGAGTGGAAGAACTTGAAGTATCACTGGCTTCAGCCGAAGCCGCTAAAGAAGAAGCTATTTCTAAAGTAGCCGAAATTGAAAAAGCCGCAGCTCTCGAAAAGAGAACTATTGCTTTAACCCAAGCAGGTCTTGAAGGCGAAGCGCTGGATGAGGCTATTGCTAAGTTTGAAGATCTTGATCAAGAGACTTTCGATTTTATTGTTGCAAAAATGCCACCTTGGCTCAACAAAGATAAGAAAGACGAAGATAAAGATAAAGAT
>Ga0114997_10004201_pt1 | contig 11193 bp, 13 predicted proteins | sample ArcticOcean_MG_C_2_FD_87045 | JGI IMG/M metagenome (GOLD analysis project Ga0114997, IMG submission 87045) | Marine microbial communities from western Arctic Ocean - ArcticOcean_MG_CB4_136 | ecosystem: Environmental > Aquatic > Marine > Oceanic | place: Arctic Ocean: Canada Basin | collected... | reverse complement strand
CATTTTTTTTAAACCTTTGTTACAGTTTATTTAATCATTTTAATAATAATTCTTCCAGCCTTACCTGTTCTAAATAAATCTATCGCTTTATTAATATCCTCTAAGTTAAATTCATGAGTTATTATATTTTCCAATGTCATTTTTTTTTGTTCTATAAGTCTAATATATCTAGGTATCTCAATATCTGGTATTGCAGAACCTCCGTGTTATCCTGTTAATACTTTTTTAAAGTGTAGAGGTAAAGAATAAATAGTAATATTTTTACTTGGAACACCTACTAGTATAGTTTTTCCATCTGCGGCTGTTAATTTATAAGCTTGTTCTATAACTTTTGAAATACCAGTTGTTTCAATTATAACATCTGCGCCATTGTCTCCGGTTATTTTTTTTATTTCTTCCTCTAGGTTATTTGAGTTGCCATCTAAAGTATGGGTTATACCAAATTTTTTTCCTACATTTAGTTTTTCTTGATGCACGTCAATTCCAATAATTGGGTAAGCTGAAACCATTGAAGCTGCCTGAGCTACATTAAGACCTACTCCTCCTATCCCAAATATAATAACAGCTTGACCAATTTTAATTTTTGCATCGTTGTTTACAATACCAAAAGCAGTTGTGACTGCACAACCAAATAAAGGTGCAATACGCATATCGAAATTATTTGGAATTGAGGTAACTCTATTTTCAGAAACTATCGCTTTTTCATTAAATGTAGTTACCCGGCCTGCATTTAATTTTTTACCTTTCCAAGTATAATCGGGCATGCTGCTTTCTATTCCAGAGCTTTTTCTCCAATGAAGTACAACATGATCTCCAGGTTTAACTCTCGTCACACCCTCACCAATTTTTTCTACAATACCGGATCCTTCGTGCCCTAAAAGATGTGGAAGATATCTATCAGGTTCTTTGACAGAATCAATTTCATTAATTTGGCTTCCGCAGATCCCGCTATAAGAAATTTTTACTAAAACCTGACCAAATTTTAAATCTTCAGGTATTTCTACCTCGTCAATTAATAGTGGTTTTTTGCTTTCTACTAGTATTGCTGACTTCATTTTATTACTTTAATAATATCTTTATAAATTTTTTTACTACTTATGCCGTGTTTTGCTAATAAATCATCTTGCGTCCCATAACAATGAATAAATTCATCTTTTAGGGAGTAAGAAATTATTTTTCCACTGTACTTGTTTTCATAAGCACTTGATTTAACTATGTTATTTAAACCACCTATTTTTGAATGATCTTCAATAATCACTATTGTTTTAAATTTTTTGAAAATTTTTTTTAGACCCAAATAATCAAATGGTTTCAAAGTATGGCAGCTGTATATTTCAGGTAATATTTTTTTTTTATTTAATTGTTCTTTTATTTCAAAGGCTTTTTCGATAATAGGACCAAAAGTGAGAATGCAAATATTCTTTCCTGGATGAACTTTTCTAATTTTACCAAATTGCCACTTCTCACTTAGTTTGTTGGTAAAATTTTTTTCTCCTGCTTTACCTATTCTTAGGTAAACTGGACCTTTTGACTTTGTACAACAATACTTAACTGCTTCTTCTAGTTCGTTAGGGTCGCAAGGAGCAATAATGTTCATATTTGGAATTGATCTTGCAACTGAAATATCTTCTTGTGTTAAGTGAGTACCACCTAATGTAGAGTAAATTGTTCCGGTGCCCATGCCAACAATAGTAACTGGAAGATTTTGATAACAAAGGTCAACTCTTACCATTTCAAAAGGTCTGTAAAGCGTAAATGTTGCTATAGTATAGCAGAAAGGTCTCATTCCTCTTAAGGCCATTCCTGCTGCTATACCAATCATAGCTTGTTCAGCAACTCCACAATTAATGAACCTCTTAGGAAATTTTTCTCTAAATTTAATCATTGCCCCAGCAGGTGATATGTCTGCTACTAACGCACAAATTCTATTATCTTTTAATCCTGTCTTGTAGATTACTTCTGCAAATTTATTTCTCATAATTTTTGTAATTCTAGTTCTTTAAGAGCAATTTTATATTCTTCTGGAGTAGGAGATCTATAGTGCCATATTGGTTTATTTTCCATAAATGAAATCCCCTTACCCTTAATAGAGTTACCAATTATCATAAAGGGCTTTTTTCCAATTCTACTATTAACTTTTTTGATAAGCTCATCTTGATTGTGACCATCTGCTTCTACGCATTCCCAACCAAAAGATGTAATTTTTTCTTTTAATGGGTAAAACTTAGGATGAGTTTCTTTTGTGTGACCGAAAGATTGAGATCCATTATGATCTAAAAAACAAATAAGATTTTTTAATTCAAGATTTGCAGCCATCATCATGTTTTCCCATGTAGATCCTTCTTGTAGTTCGCCATCACTGATCATTAAAAAAAATTTACGATCAACTTTCTTTATTTCATCAGCGTGTGCCATACCTACAGCTAATCCCATGCCATGACCAAGGGATCCGGTTGAAGCCTCTATTCCAGGAACTCCATAATCTGGATGACTTCCAAGTTTTCCATCTACAGTACAATAATTATCTAATTCTTTTTTTGGTAATATTCCTAGCTCCTCTAATATTGCGTACTGAGCTATACAACCATGACCTTTTGACATTAAAAATGTATCTTGAAAATTTTTATTATTTTTCTTACGCATTAAACCAAAATAAATTGTATCTACCATTTCAATGGCTGAAAATGCTCCAGCCGCATGAATAGCTCTCACTTTTTGAGAAATACCTAAAATTCTTTCTCTGTATTTTAAGCATCTTTTTTTTGAATCTTGTTGAGTAAAGTTCATGAACTATTTACTTAATTTTTTCTTTAAAAATAAAGTTCTGCTAGATTTTTCATTATATTTAAGTTTTTTTTCATCGAATTTTTTTTGTAATTCTTCAATAGCGTCAAACACTCTATGCTTATTTTTAAACCCTGTTTTTAATAATTTTCCTGCGTACAGTCTGTAAGACCTTGGATCTAATTTTTTTTTTACTTTTATTTTAACATTTTTAACCACTTTCTTAATAAGTTTAGCAACTTCAATTATTGATATATTTTCAAACCCAACATTGTAAATACCGGTTAAGCTTTTTTTTATAAAAAAATCATATACGCTCAACATATCCTTAATATGTACTTGTGGCCTAATTTGGCTGCCTCCATCTACAAATATTTTCTTTTTTTTAAGAGCTGTAAATGTCATTGCATTAACGGTTAGATCGAGTCTCAGAGAATCTGAAAAGCCACAAATAGTTCCAGGTCTAAGGATTATTGTTTTAAAAGATTTTGAGTAATTATTGACTAGTTTTTCTCCTACCATTTTAGTTTTATTATAATCGCTTATAGGGACTAATTCTGTATTTTCATCGACTTTAGGTTTGTTGCTAAGTCCATAGACGCTTCCAGAAGATGCAAAAATAAATTTTTTAATTTTCACTTTTTTGCAAATCTCTAATAGGTGTAAAGTGCTCAAAACGTTTGTCTCCCAAGTAATTTTTGAATTTAGCAAAGCAGATGGGTCGTTAGATATGGCTGCTAAATGAATAACTGTATCGTATCCTTCTGCGTCTTTTTTATTAATACTTCCAACATCTTTTTGACTAATAGTAATATTTTTTTTGGTTTTTATTGAATTTCCAAAGTAGCCTATGTCTATTATCTTAACTTTGTAATTTTTTGAGGATAAAAATTTCGCTAATTCTGTGCCAACATAGCCTAAACCACCTGTGATTAAGATTTTTTTCATAAATATATAAATAAATTTAATTTTGTAAGTTTAACGGCTAGAATTTTTATAAAAAGATTTTATTTTTTCTGCTGTAAATCTTATTTGTTCTTTTGTAATAAACTCATGAACAGGTAAAGAAAAAGTAGTGCTTGCTATTTCTTCAGCTTTAGGAAAATCACCTTTTTTGTGTTTTAAAAATTTAGCTGCAGGCTGAAGATGTATAGGTTTTGGATAATGAATTTTTGCATCGATATTATTTTTAATTAAAAAAGCAATTAATGCGTCCCTTCGTTTTGTTGCATTTAGAGGGTATAAATGGAAAACCTCTTTTAAATATTTTTTTCTTTCAACAATAGTTATTTCAGGAACATCTTTTAAATATTTATCAAATAGCTTTGCATTAATAATTCTTTTTTTTGTAATATTAGTAAGTTTGTTTTTTAATTTATAGTTAGCAACAACGGCTTGAATTGTGTCTAATCTTGAATTATAAGCAAACACTTCGCATGTATTTCTATTGAGCAGTCCATGATTTCTTAAAAGAAATAGTTTTTTTGCTAACTTAGTGTCTTGTGTTAGAATAAAACCTCCATCGCCCCAAACATTAAAATTTTTTAATGGGTGTAAACTAAAGGTACATGCATCACCGAAACTAACTATATGTTTATTTTTAAATCTAGCATCTATTGCATGACAAGAGTCTTGTATGACTTTTAGTTTGTGTTTTTTAGCTATACTTTTAATTTTGTCTAATTCACAAGGTCGTCCAGCCCAATGAACTGGCATGATTGCTTTTGTTTTTTTTGTAATAGCTTTCGCTATTTTTTTTTCGTCTATATTATAATCAGATTTAATATCTACAAATACAGGTTTGGCTCCTGCTGTTACTATAGATGCCACTGTTGCAATAAAAGTAAAGGGAGTAGTTATAACCTCATCTCCTTTGCCAATTCCAAAAGCTTTCAAAACTAAATAAAGAGCATCAGTGCCATTACCAACTGCTATAGTATGTTTTGCTCCCATTCTTTTAGATAAGCTTTTCTCAAATCTATTAACTTCATCACCTAATGTATAATCCCCATACTTAACTACTTTTTCAATTCTAGAAAATATTTTTTTATAATCTGAGAATTGTTCAATTAAATAACTATGGTTAATTTTATGCTTCTGATTTGATTTGTATTGCTTGGGAAGGTAATTTAGTTTCATTGTTATAATTTATAATTTAGTGGTTGGCTTGAAAGACTTTTGTAATTATTATCATAAAATTCTAAAGTTTTCTTTATTCCTTTTTCTATATCTGTTTTACATTTCCAATCTAGCTTTTTTTTTGTAAAACTTGAATTTAACTTATAGAAATTGTCTTTTCCTGTTCTATCTTGCGTTATTTTTACAAAGTTATTAAATTTAACTTTTTTTAATCTACATATAATCTTAATTATTTCTTTGATAGAGACATATTTGTCGCCAGAAAAATGATAAATATTACCAATACTTCCCTTTGTTATCATTCTATTGATTCCTTCACAAAAATCATCTGTATAGATAAAATTTCTTTTTGAGTTGCCGTTACCGTGCAGAGGAAAAGACAACTTTTTCTTTAGTGAAATTAGTGCTTTTGGGATTAGTCTGTGCAGAGGCTGTCCTGGTCCATAGAAATTAGAAAATCTTGATATTATTAATGGGAATTTCTTAGAAACAAGAGCATGTTTAAAATTTATTTCAGCTGATAATTTTGATGCAGCATATGGCGTTGAAGGATTAAATGCACTAGACTTTTCTTCAATTTTATCTTTTGAGGATCCAAAAATTTCTGGCGTAGAAATATAAATGTATTTTTTTAAAAAACTTTTGTTAGATAACTCCTCGATAATATCAAAACGAGATTTAACATTTATATCAAAATATCTTTTTGGATATTTCCAGCTTTCCTGAACCATACAAATTGATGCATGATCAAGAATTATGGAGGGTTTAATTTTTTTTAACAATCCAATTAATTTTTTAGTATCTTTAATTAAATCAATTTTAAAAGTCTTAATTTTTTTTTTATCATATACAAATTTATTTATGTGCCTTTCTACAGAGTATGATCCATATATCTTATAGTTTTTTTTTGACAAATAAGAAGCAATTGATGCTCCAGAGAAACTTGAAATACCTATTATAAAAACTTTTTTCATTATTTAATTATAGCTCCGCACTTTGTAAAATTTTTTTTACATACTACTATCATTATTTTTTTTTAAATTTAGATAGGTTTAAACAAAAAATTGTTTTTTTCTATCTCTGTTTTAACGCCACCAATTAAAGTACTAATTTTATTTTTTTGTACTTCTATTATATTAAATATCATGTCTGAAAAGGGCCCTGATAAAAATTTATACTTTTTGTCTAAATTTATTTCAAAAAAGTTTTGTGATAAATAACCTTGTTTGTTTTCATTATTCTTACATCTTTCAATAAAATTTGTAATCTCATTTTGAGATTTGAAAAAACCGCCTAAGAAATATTTTAATCCTTTTGTGAATTTAAGATTATTAATAGTTTTTTCATCTGCAAAATTTTTATGAAAACAAAAAGCATAGTCTCCTAATAAATTAAATTCTTTATTAATTAATTTATTTTTTTTGTATTTTTGTAGAAGTAATTTTGGATTATATATTATAAAATCTTTTCCTAGTCTTTTTTGAAGGTCTTTTTTAAAAATTTCGATTTGTTTGATGTCTAGCTTTATAATTGTCCACATAAGTTTACTTATTTTTTAATTCTTTTTTTAATTCATCGTATTCACGCATTTTTCTTTTCATAAAATTTAAGGTCAGTTGTGTTTTAGTCGCTAGTCCTTTTGGAGTAAGAACATAAAAATAATTTAGTTTGTTTGGATTTTTTCTAAAATTTTTTATTTTAACTAAGCCTTTGTTCTGAAGAGCCTTCAGACAATAATTTAATTTTCCAAGGCTAAACCCTAACTCTCCCGCAAGTTGTCTTTGTGATGAGTCGGGATTATTCTTTATTTTTCTTAAAACATTAAAATGGTCGTGGTTTTGATTTTTTCCAGTTTTGTCCATTGGATATATTATACGTTCAAATAATGAACAGTAAAGGCATAAAAGCTATTTAAATTTGGCGTTTTTAGCTCTTTTTTTTTAATTAATGTTCAAATAATGAACGCAAATTATACCTATTGTTATTTTTAAAATTTATGTTACAAAAAGATGCACTGAAATGCATGGTGGGAAACAATGTGTAAACCATTGACTGTTCCTGCAACGGTAAGAGGTAAAACTCAAGTCTGAGCGCCACCCAGTGTAGTCCGCTGTTGAATGATGGTCAGGAAAAGCCTAGTTCTACAATTTTAATTAGCAACGGCATTAATATTAACTATTTACTGAATATATTCAGTAAGTAAAAAATGAAAGGTGCCGTTATGTTAAAAAAAATTGCTATAATTTTATCAATTTTATCAATAAGTTCGTTATCATTTAGTCTTCTTAATTCAGAGGAAACTCCTGTTATTGTAATTTCTCCAGGAAAAACTGTTCAATCCTTAAGTACTGTTGGTAGTACTGTTGAGGTTATAGATGGTGATACAATTAATAACTCTACCGACTTCACTATAGCAGAAATTATAGATGGAGCTTCAATTGGTTCAAACTTTTTTCAAATGGGTGGTCACGGTACTAATACAGCCATTCAACTTCGAGGTTTAGAGAAAAGATATTCTACTGTTTATATTGATGGAATTAAGATGATGGATCCGTCGTCAGCTGATGGTAGTTTTTATCTTGAAAATGTCATGAAAAATGGAATTGATAGAGTAGAAATTTTAAAAGGAAACCAAAGCTCACTATATGGAAGTAATGCTATTGGAGGTACAATTAATATTTTTACTAAACAAGGTAGAGAGGGTAGAAACTCTAACTATCAAGTCGAAACTGGAAGTAATGATACTCAGAATTTTTCTTATTCAATGGACGGAACAGAGGACAAATTTAGTTATTTTGTTGGTCTAAATAAATTTATAACTGATGGTGTTTCTGCAATGAATGATAACAGTGAGCAAGATGCTTATGAAAATCAAAATATTGTAGGTAATCTTGGTTACAAAATTAATGAAAATTTTAAAATTCAAAATACTTTTAGGTATGCTGATACATCAGCGGAGTATGATGAAGTTGCAAAATCAAAAAATGACATGAATTCACAAACGGATAATATTGAGGGTTCAATAAGTTTGAAATTAATGCATGAAAAAAATCAATTTAAAAATCAATTAGCATTTAACAAACTTCAAATTGAACGATATAACCAGCAGCTTGGTGCAAAACAGAATTATTTTGGTTATCGAGACGCAATAAATTATTTAGGTGAATATAATTTAAGTTTAGATGAAAAAATTATTTATGGTGTTGATGCTGAATTTGATGCTTCAAGATATAACAGATCTACAAGAGCAACTAACGTTAAACATGACGAAGGTATTATTTCACAATATTTTGATTATCAATTTAGACCAATGGAAAAATTACACGCAACTGTTGGAGCAAGAAGAGATGACCATACGACGGTCGGAGCGAAAGAAAGCGGAAGAATTACAGCGGCTTATTTATTAAACGGAAATAGTAAAATTAGATCATCGATAGGAACTGGTATAAGATTTCCAGCATTATATGATTATGCATATGGATTCAGTACAGCTGTTACTTTGGGACAATCGTTAGAGGAATTACAAGCAGAAAGAGGTAATAGTTTTGACATAGGATATGACACTTTATTACCAAGTCTAGATCTTGGTTTAAACGTAACATATTTCTACACAGAGCAAAAAAATCCGCTTTTAAGTAATGCCCAAACGGGTTGGGGTATTAAAAACAGTAGTGGAACTAATTATGCTAAAGGTGTTGAACTCGGTGGAAAATGGAAGCCAGATAATTATAAGTTTGACTTAGGCTTTGGTTATACTTTCACTGATAGTTATGATGCCAATACATGTACTTATGAACAAAAAGCTTCCTTTGCAGATAATGAGTGTCGTGGAGCTGGAAGCAAGTTAGATACAGCAAAAGTAAGAGTGCCTAGACATGCTGTACAAACAAGAGTTGACTATAAATTTATGCCTAATTTCACAACGTCTTTAAACGGAAAATACGTTGGTGAGACAAGGGATTATGGTGCAAGTGATGACAGCTGGACTGATCAAATTTTAACTGACTATTTTGTGTTCGATTTAGCTGGTAGTTATGAGGTATTTACAGGATACAAGTTAAATATGAGTATCAATAACTTATTTAATGAGCAATATCAGACCGCACATCAATATACAGGCATGAACAGAAACTTAAATATTGGCTTCAAAAAAGTATATTAAGTTTTAATAAATAATAGTATAGTTATCTAATGAAACAAGTGACTATATTTTTGGGAATTTTGGGTCTGCTAGCTTCTAGCAGATTCATCCCACATCCACCAAACTTTACAAGTCTTTTAGCTCTAACATTTTATATTCCTTTGTTTTTTGGAATTAGATATTTACCTATTTTAATAATATGTTTTGCTATTACTGATTTCGTGATCGGCTATCATGTATTAACTCATTGGACATGGGGCTCGATTTTTATTATTGGTTTATATTCAACTTATTTTAAAACATTAAGATTAAATATATTCTCAAGAGTTGGCGGAGCTTTATCGGGTGCTCTATTATTTTTTATAATTACAAATTTTGGAGTATGGACTTCAGGGTTATATGGGTTAAATTTTAATGGACTTGTAGCTTGCTATATAATGGCTATTCCTTTTTTCACTAATACTTTAATTTCGACACTAGTGTTTTCATTGTTAATTGAAGGCATTATTAAAGTAGCTAGTAATAAATTTAAAAACTTATCCTACGTTTTAAATAAATAATTTTATTTTTTCTTCTTAATCAATAAGTTTTCAACTGACTCAAAGATGTGGTGACCTAAAAAAATATGGCATTCTTGTATTCTTGCTGTAATTTTACTAGGTACTATAATATTTAAATCTAAATTTTTTTTTACTTTCCCCCCGCTACTACCCAATAAACCTATTGTAAAAATTTTTTTTGATTTTGCTTTTTTAACTACATCAATAATATTTTCTGAATTTCCAGAGGTTGAGATAACAATTAAAATATCACCTTTTTTAGCAAGCGCCTCAAGAGTCCTAGAGAATATTTTTTTAAATCCTATGTCATTACCACAAGCAGTTAGTGTTGATGTGTCTTGAGCTAAACTTATTACTGGGTAAGGAACTCTATTTACATTTGGTCTTAATCTTATCAAAAATTCTGCGGCTAAATGTTGCGCATCTGCTGCTGAACCTCCATTTCCACACATCATTATTTTATTGCCGGTTGAGAGGGCTTCGTGAACCTTATTTATAGCTTTTTCTACAGGTTGTTCTAATCCTAATATTTTTTTATGGACAGCAATATTTTCACTAAGTGATTTTTTAAAAGACATAATTTATATTTTAAAATTTTTGTAAAATAATTTTATTATACACAGCATATCAAATCTTAAATAATTTTCTAGCTAAATATAAATCGTAATTATCGTCTAAGTCTAATGAATATTTTTTATTTATTTTGAAAAAAAAAGTATTTTTACTATAATCAAAAAAGGCCTTGTTTTTTTTAAAAAACTTCATTCTGGTAATATAAAAATTTCCATTTATTGTAAAAAAATTTTTATTTTTTAATTTGTTGTAACCTTTTATTATATTTGATGGAGACCATGATCTTTTTTTTGATTTATAAACTATGTCGTCTATATGCTCTAAAGTATCACTAATACTTACTACGCTATCTATTTTCTCTTTTTTTTCTAGAATGCGTAATCCTTGCAATATATCTTTTTCATTTCTTATTGGAGAGGTCGGTTGCAGTAAAATTATGTAATCAAAATTTAGCTTTTCTTCTTTACTTAAAAATTTTACTAAATGATTTACGGTGTCTGAAGTAGTGGTATTATCTTTTGATAGGTTTTTAGGTCTATTGTAATCAAACTTATTTTTGATTAATTTTTTAGCATAAGATTTAATTTCTTTGCTATCAGAAATAGTAACAATAGTTGATGAAGTTACTTTATTTCTTAATTTGATTGCTGTTTTAATTGAGTAGTGAATTAAAGGCTTTGAACCTATTTTAATCAAATTTTTATTCAATATTCTCTTAGATCCTGCTCTTGCTGGTATAACAATTAAATTTTTCAAATGCTTTTAATTCTGTATAATTTTTTTGCTAACGCCTGGTAGTCTTTTGTTTTTTTTCTTAGACTTATAGGTATAGCGATACTTTTAGATAATTTATTTTTAGATTTGATAGAATTTTTAATTTGCTTTCTTTCTAAACCTCTACCCCAAAAATATGAACAATGCCATTTTATAGCATCTGGTAAATTTTTAGTCCCGAAACCAGATTTATTTAATAGACTTATAATTTTTTTTCTTATG
>Ga0114997_10004200_pt1 | contig 11193 bp, 8 predicted proteins | sample ArcticOcean_MG_C_2_FD_87045 | JGI IMG/M metagenome (GOLD analysis project Ga0114997, IMG submission 87045) | Marine microbial communities from western Arctic Ocean - ArcticOcean_MG_CB4_136 | ecosystem: Environmental > Aquatic > Marine > Oceanic | place: Arctic Ocean: Canada Basin | collected... | reverse complement strand
TAGGAATATCAAATCTATCTTCGGCTCTTACCATTACGGACATTGTAAAATTTTGACTTGTGATTTCTCGTATTGAATCATTTGGACTTATCTTCACATAATTAGAAAGACCGTCCAATCTTAAAAAATTTCTTTCATCATCAGATGGGTGGTTCATAAAAGTTTCCATCGCCAATCCTTTTTTCTTCACACGATATAACAAATCGTCATCTTCCATGCCCCAATTAAAGTATCCATTAGAGTATCCATTTATTTTTTCATAATGTTCCTTAGTGAATAAAATAGCTCCACCGAAATACTCTTGATACTTCAATCCATAATCGAATTGTGCAACATGAACCGCCAAATGTTCTACTTTATCGGGATAGGAATAATCACAAGTATCATCTTCTGGTAACATATCAATGTCGTGAAAACAGAAATAATCAAATCCCCCTTTTTGTGCAACATCATAGGCAACATTCTTAGATGTTCCTCTATTAAATCCACTTACACTATCTGGATAAACTTGATTGGCAACAAATATCTTGTATTCTATATCTTTGCCCTTAAAAAACTCATCCATGTGTGGAATAAACTTTTTAAGATGTTCTTCCCTTTTATAGTGTGGGACACATATTGCTAATTTTTTACTCATGTTACTGATATAAACTCGTGTTTGTCTAAAAATTCTTCTTGATGTATGACTTCATATTTAAGTGAACTTAAACCATCCTTTTTAGGATCTGTTAATCCTTGTCTAACTTTGTTAAAAAACCTTAATTGATTTTCTCGTGTTTCCCAATGAGTGAATTTAGTTTGACTCCACCCATTTTCTTCATGTTCTAAACAAGTATATTTTCCGTCTCGTCTGTTTGGTATTAATGCAACACTACCAATTCTTAATTCTTTTTCCTTTTTAAGTGCTCCGTGTATCTTTGCGTGATTATCATTTCCACTTTTATCTATCACCATATCACCAACTACATTATCAAAATTCCAATAACCAACTACATCTTTAGAAGATTTATACTTTTCTTGTCCCTGTTTCCACCCATCAAAATTTTTATTATCTGTAACATTTATTGGAAAACCATTATTATATAAATAAGATGCCTCTTCAGGATTTATACAACTTGACCACATAGTAATTTGTGCTATCGTTCCCTTAAAATATCCCCTATCTTCAAAACGTGCGTTTGGATTTGCACATCCAATATAATATGAAACATTACTTGCCTCTTTAATTTTACCCAAATAATCAGTAGGTGATTCATTTACCTCTACACCATTTACAAACATCCGTAATCGTTTTAATAAATGGTCAATTGTATAAACAATATGAACCCATTCGTTGGTTCGTCTATCCGAAACTACCATATATTGTTCATTATCATTATTCCAAATACCACCTTTGTATTGCATACCACTTGTATATGCAATTCCTACATGATGTCCTGGTCGAGTGAATACATGAAACTCATCGTATTCTTTATTCTCATCGAGAGTTAAATCATCAGAAGGTTCTACCCACGCTTCAACTGAAAACGATGAGTTCACCACTTTATTTAAAGAAAGTGTATTCTTTATCTCAAGATATTCCTGTCCGTTAAACTCCATAGTACTTACGTATCTTGGTGCTTTGTCTTTTGAACTCCCTGTCCATTGTTCTTGTAATGGAACTCCTCGTTTTCTACAACGATAAAGTAAATCATCATCTTCAAATCCCCATCCCCAATATTTGTTAGAGAAACCATTAATCCATTCAAAGTGTTCTTTGTTGAATAATGTAACTCCACTAAAATATTCAGGATATACAAGACGATAGTTGAACTTACTTAATCTTGATGCCAAGTGTGTTGGTTTATCTACCCACGAGTAATCACAAGTTTCGTCCTCTGGTAACATATCAACATCATGGAAACAAAAATAATCAAATCCTTGTTGTGATGATATATCGTACCCAACGTTTATTAACCATCCACGATTAAAGGGCCTATCGTTCCCTTGTTCCACTACAAATATTTTGAAATCTATCTCTTTATTAGATAAAAACTTCTCCATATGTGGGACAAATTTGGCAAGGTGTTCTTCTCTATCCCGATACGGAACTATTATTGCCAATTTAGTCATTATTTACCGAATAATTTACCGACCACAGACCTTTTTGGTTCAGGTTCTTGTGTTCCACCTAAAGCCTTTGCAATTTCACTTGCAATGTCCGCTGCAGATGCTTGTGGTTGTGCAACTTGTGGAGCCGATACTCCACTACTTGGATTAGTTTCTACATAAGTCTTTACTATATTGTAGATTTCCCAAAGTTTCCAATCAATTGCCTCAACTTTTTCTTCCAAATTAGTAAGTGATTTTACTGCTATTGCAGAAAGTTCATTACCTTCATTAGAATCGAGGGTGTCTCTTGCATCTGTTTTCTTTTCTGTTTTTGTAGCCATAACTTTTTCTCCTTATATTACAACTTCTATTATTTCATGTTTTCCTTGATAGTCTTTTCTATTAACTATCCGAAATTTTGTTGATGATAATCCATCTTTATCTATACCCGACATATTTAATCTAACCTTCTTATTAAAAGTATTACGATTAGTCATTATTTCAGGGTGTTCTGTTCTTGTTAAATTTTCAAGATTTAAATATTGTTCTTTAGATGATATATAACCATAAGCTCCATTCCTTCTATAAGGTAAATATCTTTCTGTATTACTTTTTAATGATTTATTTGCAAATCCGACATTATAAAACTTTGCGTGATTATTATTTCCACTTATATCAAAAGTAATATTATCATACCCACCTTTAAAGTCCCACACACCTACTGGTAATTTAGAAGTTGAGTACTCCCCCTTATTATTAACAATTCCCTTTTGATAAATTAATTCCATTTCATAGTCTTTTAATGCATCCGACCATAATCCAACTTCTGCTATTTGTCCTTTATGAAAATTTCTCCAAACACTTAAATTTGGATCACCGGCTCCTATATAATATGGTTTATTCAAATACTCAATGAGTTCTCCTTCATAACTCTTTTTACCAACTTCTTTACCACCCACATAAAGAGTAACAATTTGTTCTCTGTCATCTACAACCATACCAACATTATACCATTGATCAGTTCGTAGTGGTGTCTGTATTACTACTGGTTCTCTTTCACTACTTCCATGTGGTCTAACCCAAACTACACACTTCAATATTCCACCATGAATATATGAAAGTCCTGTATGATATCCTGGTCGTGTAAAAATACTATATTCACATCTATTATTATCTACCCCTGCACCATATGATGGTTCTCCATCAGGACAAAACCAAGCGGACACCGTAAAACTTTTATTAGTTGCATTTTTAATCTTTGCATTTTCTGATGGTATTTCTATATACGAATTAGTTCCATTAAAAGTTCCATATGTTTTTGATACTTGAGCTTCTATTTCAGTTCTTACGGATAACCCCTTTACAACACACCTTAATAACAAATCATAATCCTCATAACCAACTCCCCAATATTCATTTGAATACCCATTCACTTCTTGAAAATGTTCTTTTGAAAATAAAGTTGCCCCACCAAAATACTCATCATAAGGTAAAGTATAATCATTAAAATTTTGAACTTCTGATTGATCTCCAAATTCTATTTTATTTCTCATACCAACTAATGAAATCGGTTTTTTTTCATACGAATAATCACACTCATCAGAAATTGGTATTAAATCTGAATCATGGAAACAAAAATAATCAAATTTATCCTTATGTAACATATATCCTATATTAAATAACTTACCTTTATTTAAAGGTCTATTTGACTTTTGTTTCATAAAAATTAATTTATAATATAGATCATCACCCTCTTGTACAGTAGCCCTAAAATGTTCTGTAAAGTTTTCTATGTGTTGTTCATTATATGGAAGTATAACCGCTAATCTTTTCATTTTTTATATAACACTATTGTAATTGTAATCCTTCATTATGTTCTGTTAAAATTGACTCTCTAACTGTGTCTCCGTTAACAGATTCGTTCTGTTGCAATTGACGACTCTAACTGTGTACCCGATAAAAACTTTTCAACAGGTAATTTTCTCTTTGGATGACCTTCATATCCAAGTTTTTGTAATTCTAACAATCTTTGATAAGATAAGTTATCACTCTCCATTATCCTACCATTTTGTTTTCCATACTCTTTCCAATCATTGGTAAGAATTCTTAAACCATAATCCCCACGTTCTGCTTGGTTTCTTAATGTAGTTCCTACAAATGGAACGGCAATAGGAAATGTTATAGAATACATATCTAATGTTTTTGAATAATCTATTGTTTCCATTGCAGTTTCTTCAGTTTCCCCTGGTAATCCTAATATAAAACTTCCTGCTGCAATAATACCTGCTTCATTTGTCCAATCTACAGCCTGTTTTATATATTCTTTATCAAATCCCTTCATAGATTCTTTCAAAATTCTATCTGATCCACTTTCAAACCCAAAGAATATATAATAACATCCAGACGCCTTCATTAATTTCATAAAATCCAATGATATGGCATCAATTCGAGTTTCACAAGACCACCTAAGTTTTTTACTAATCCCTCTATCTATCATCTTCGTAAATAACTCTGTACACCATTCTTGACTTGACGTAAAAGTCTCATCACAAAAAATGATTGACTCACATCCAAATTCATTCATATTATGTTCAATTTCCGCTAATACAGATTCTACAGACCTATTTTTTCTACCTCTACCAAACTGACGATAACAAAATCCACAGGCTGAAGGACATCCCCTACTCGTACTCATAGGTAATTCTAACGCCGAAAAATGTGGATCTGATCCTGGATACTTAGAAAGGTCAAATTCTTCCCACGATGGAAAGGGGAGTTTATCTAAATCTTTTACCTCTGGCCAACCAGTATGAATTCTTTTTGGATTTTCTTGCCAAGACCTAAACATTTTAGATTCGAGAATCGCTCCACCTTCCCTTGCAACCACACCGTGTATATTCTGTATCGGTGTTCCTGCCTTTAAACCTTTAACTACATCAAGTAAAACATACTCAACTTCTCCACCAATAACAAAATCAAATCCTTCAAATTCATTCAATGTTTCCTCTGGTACAGAAGCTGCATGAGGACCACCAACACATATATTCGAATTAGGATGATATTTCTTTATTAATTTTGCAATTTCATTTGCTTCCTGAACTTGAACTGAAAAACATCTAAGTCCGATTAATACTGGTTCCTGTTCTTTAATTGTAGTTAAAACTTCTTCAACAGTAACACCACACGATGGCATATCATGATATTTTATCTTTAATCCATGTTGTTTTGCAACTGCTATCATATATGCAATACCAAGATATGGAGATTGTTGTCGTTCAACTTCATCTTGAAGTTTTAAACCCTTAAAGTACTTTTGATCCCGTGCGGGATCTAAACTTGGGTTAATAAGTAATATATCTAATTTATTCATATTCTATACTCTATACTCCAATGCCTGTGTTTTTATTTTATTCCAATGTGGATAATCACCGAACTCTTTTCCACACCTTTCAATTTTAAATCTCTCGTCTGTAATATCAATTTTCATATTATTGTCTAATATATAATCAAACATTCTTTTATACTCACCGTGATAAGTATAATCCTTTTTTATACTTGAAACATCTTTTAGCCTTCTCGTAACAGACATATCCCATTTGAAATGATGAACTTGAATAAATACTCTATCGGGTGGATATCTTCGTCTATGTTTCCATCTATCACCATAGGTATCCTCTCCTTTAATTTTTACATAATGCTGTCCATTAGTTATTTCCACGTGTCCTTTTACCAACGGAACTTTGTTTGGACAAGCATTAGAGGCATGATACCTAAATGAACCAGCAAGTGGAAATAAATTCCAAATATCACTATCATCATGAACATTTCGGAAGTGGCCGCCTTCCCCTATTCTATCTAAAAATGCTCCTGTTACAAAATGGTATCCATATTCCTCACATTCTTCAATTATATTTTCAACTGGTTTTGGATATAAATGAAATTCATCATCATCTGCTACAATCCACCAATCATATGGTCTTAACATTTTTGTTTCATTATATAATTCTGTAACTCGTTCCCAATTAAATGGTTCTTCAACAGTTGTTCTGTGTATATCAATATTTAACTCTTTTGTAATTTCTTTAACTTCTGATAAAACTCTATCTTTGTCTGAAGATAAATATACCACCACATAGATTTCATCAACAAACTCCTTGTAATGGTTTAACATATGTCTTAACATTGTGGTATTATGACCGCAAACTGTAACTAAATTTATACTCATATTAAATCTAATCTTTCTCTTACATTATCCTTTAAAATACCATGCAATCTAATACTAAATCCATGTGAATCATCATAACTTCCGTGATAATCTAAACCATTAAAATAAACACCATAAGATTTTACTAATATTCTTTTTGAAATATCATCTTTACCATCAATATCTGAAACATAAAGTTTTTTAGTTTCTGAAAATTTAAACCATATCCAATTTTCACTTGTTTTGCGTGCTTCTTTTTCTGTTGGATATAATCCTTCTCTTTCATGTTTATCACCAGTAGTATCTTCTCCCCAATCCCTATGAAAATTTGGTGCCGAACCACCTACCTCATCTAAAATAAAAAATCCTCCAATATCTTCCATTACAGATTCTTTTAAATAATCTATAAGTTCTGGAAGATAAGTGTGTATAAGATCCCAACTTTGATCAAGTGTAATATCATCATAATATGTACTAAACACAGAATGGATGTCTTTATTCTCAATAAATGATTTTAAATATTCTGGTGGGCTTGGTTGGTTTAAAAATCCATCATAAAGTTGTTTATGAAGATATTCATTGAAATATTTCATTTTATCAATAGAAATAAATTCATCTAATGATATGAATGGAACTTTTCCTTTATTTGTTAATACTCCAAACATTATACTAATTTTTTACACGACATATAAAAATCTTCCATTTCAGGAAAAGTTTCTAAAAAGTTCTTTCCTCGTCTTTTATCAAACTCATCAATATATAAAGCAAAATCTCTTCTCATTTTCATCAACCATTTTATATCACCAAGTGGTGCATCTACCCAATCCAATACTCGTCTTAATTTTTCTCTTTCAAAATCATAAAATCCACCATGACCATGACCATAAATATGTGTATATTTTTCTTCCGACAAACTCTCCATTAATTTAACATCTTCTCTAATTTTATCAATCCAATATGTGGATAATAATCGAATTTGTAAGAACTCTGGATGTCTTAAATATGACGTATCCAAAATTACAGCGTAATGTCTATATCGTTTTCCATTATAATGTTTCTTTTTTAATTCAAATACTTTTTTAATTACTTCATGGTAACTGGGAACACTTGTTAAATTATAAGTTGACATGATAGTTGCTTCTGGTTTTTGACACTTAGTTAAAAACATATCCAAATTATTCCAAAATCTATCAGTATCCATTCCATCTCTCATATATTCTGCCTGTTTTCCCCATGATTCTATACTTGTGAATAGTGCAAAATTCCAAACCAAATCATTTTCTGTAATATACTTAACCTTATCAACAAATTCCTCAAATATATCTTGGGGTGCACATAAATTAGAATTTACAGACATTTCTAACATAGGATTTATTTTTGGATTCTCTATAATATAATCTAAAACCTTAAATGTATCTTTATGTAAAAGTGGTTCTCCTCCAGTTATTCTAAAAGTATGTAATGTAGGAAACAATTCTGGCCACCATTTCCAAAATGCATCTCTGTATGGATTTGGTTTAGTATGTGGTATAGGAACAATACCTTCCCTCTCCATCCATTCAGTATTATTAAACATCCCACTTGTGGGATATGGACCTTTTGTTTTTATTTCATGTTGCCAATTAGAACTACTTTTTACATCACAATAACCACAACTCATATTACACTGGTTACTAAAGGATACTTCTACATAGGGTGGAGTAATATTTTCACTTGGATCAGACCTTTTAATTTTATCAAAATACGGGAATGCCCAAGCTTCACCACTTTTCATAATTCTATCACTAAATGCTTTAGGGTTAGCATCTTCTACATTCCAACAATAATCACATTCCTTTGGTTTTCCACCTTTTAACATCGTTTTTCTCTGTGCCTTTTTGAAATTTGTATTATGCAGTGCAGATGGATTATTTTCTAATTCTGCCAATGGAACAACGTGTGGACTTGGATGGTGACAACTATGGGTTTGACCAGTTTGTAAAAGAATACTAACTTGATTCCACTTGGCTAAACAAAAACCTTCACCTACTTCATTCAATTCGTCTTTAAGAACTGCCATATTCTCTAATCCATGTACTGAAATCATGTCCCAAAATGTATCTTTACTTGCTAACTTTTCTTTATCTTTTACATTGTCCTCAAAGAATGATAAATTCATTCTATGTTTCAATTCCTCATTGGGATCACGAATTAAATATTCATCCTTTAATCTTGCTGTTTCTCTCGAAATATAATCAGTATTAAACTTCTCACATTCTTCAAGTTTTAATCTATATTCAAGTTCTTCTGTTGGAGTAGATATTTCTAATCCACGACCTTTATAAAATTTTAAATTTTGGTCTATAAATTCTGTCATATGCTCTTCGCATTGTTCTAAATTTTCTCTCCATTGTAATTGTTCATATAAATCTTCATGTTGTTTAGTTTTTAATGTAAGTGGTTGAAATTCTTTTATCCTTTCTTTAACATAATCATTAGTATGTTTTTCACATTCGTTTAATATTTGTCGTTTATGTAATTCTGTTTCAGGATGTATTTTTCCCATATATGGTTTTATTCTTTTTAATATAAACTTACTATTAAGTTTTTCACATTCTTCTAATTTTATTCGATGAAATATTTCATCATCCAAATCTTTAAATTCATAATCCCCTATTCTTTTTGCAACATATGGTGTTGTGTGCATTTCACAATCTGATAATTTTTGACGAAGATCCATTTCCCAAGAAAAACTTTCACAATTCTCTAATTTTATTCTATCCTCTATAAAATCACTTAAAAATCCTTGTCCATCTACTCCACCACCTTCCATTTCTTCCAATAAAATTCTTTGTTTGGTTTCATCATTAAAATCTTTTATTGGATAGTTCCCTATTCTACTATCAACATATGGTGAAGAATGCATTTGATGGTCTTTTAATTTTTCCAATATCCATATCTTTTCTGCATAACTTTTTGCAAATATAAGTGATTCTATTTTTTTACTTATTTCTATAAGTCCACTGGCACCAAACTCATATGTTTTATCGGAAAGTGCATTTCTATATTCCTTTTCTACCCAAATCACATTTTCAGGTATCATCCACTCACTATATCGTTCAACAATATCTTCTTTTTCTTCTTTAGTAAAACCTTCTATCTTATACTTCTTCATTTTTTCTCCTTAATAAAGTTAGTCCAGAAGAAGGTAACACTTCATTTTTTTCTCTATAATCAAACAAATTAAATACTTCCCATTTATTACTAACTTCTTTTACAACTTCACTTGGACCCGTACAGGAATCATGTTCCTCTCCATCATAAGTTTCAAAGTTTTCCCAATATTTTCTATCTGTATCGTGTATTGATATAATTCCATTTTCATTCATTATTGTAGAGTATAAATCAAAGTCAAGTTTACAACCCTCATAGGTATGGTCTGCATCTATATGTAAATAATCAATCTTAACATCTCGTTTAACGAAAAAGTTATAAAATGCATCTGTAGTAGTAGAGTTTATAAATCGTGGATTGAATTTTTCTCTTAAAAAACTATCTTCATCAGACCAATCTACTTCACCATTAAAACCATTTGTTGCATCAACTACATAAACCTCACCAAAAGTATCTTCAGGATACATTTGAGTTTCATTTAATTCATGAACACAATCAACCATCAATCTTGGCACATATCCACCACCACTACCAAGACAAACACATACTCGTGCCTTTAAAAAATATGGAACGGCATAGTAAAATATACCAGCACCCATATAGGTATCGTTGGCACCATGTGTCCATCTATATGATACTGAACCCGAATCTTGATTTCTTGTTATTGAATCGTATATCCAACCACGATTTAGTATTGACATATAAAACCTTTAATTATCCTTAAATAAATAGTTAAAAAAGCACTCAAATCATATTTTTTATGGTTCAGAACTTGCTCCTTTATTGTGAACCAACACTCCACCTGCATAATAAATATCCAATGGTTCTACATCGAAATTTATCACTTCTACGTCACCATCTACCCATTCTACAAAATCTATATTCACAATTTCACCCAAAAAATTTAATAACTTCATACCTTCTTTTAATTCACTAGCAGTATTCCATCGCCACCTTCCATCGGTATATGTGAAGAGATCATGTTCCCTTGTAACCTTTAAATAACCATTATTTATACTATAATATCCATCCATATAGTCATAAAACAAATTTTCTACAAATGCTGTTTTCTGATTTCTTTCTACCAAACCTTCTAAATCTTCAACGTCCATCGGTCTCATTGTAAATGCTTTCCACTCCAAATATCCTAAATCTTCGTCTGGAAGTCCAGGTAAATCTAACGACATTACTTCATCCCCAACATTTATTTCTTCTATTGGTTTAGAAGTTTTATCTGCCATTAGTATTAAAGTTCCTGGTAAGAAACAAGCAATTGCAAGACCACCATAGGTATCTTGAATCTCAACAGTTTTACTTATAGCAGTATTATATCTCGTAGCATGGTCATTGAACCCATCACTTTGTCCGTCATCATGATACTTTCCTGTAATAGTTACATCCGTATCACTCATATGGGCACCTTCCCACCTCTGAAATCTTACCGTATCTAATGATGGATTTACTCCACCTACAATGTTAGCTTCAATTTTTAATTTTAAAGTTTGTGTTACTCCAGCAGAACCACTCGTATAAAAATCTTCTCTAAATTCTGTCCAGTCTGTTCCTGTTCCAGTATTTATATAAGTATTTTGATGTAAACTACCACTAATAGTAATATCAAAATTTGAACTACCTGCATTCGCTGACTTTCCAAGAGTAATAATTTGATATGTAGAATTTCCTTGAACTGTAAAAGATTGTTCTACGTATGCACCATCAGTTTCAAATTCTACTGCGCTACCAGT
>Ga0114997_10004198_pt1 | contig 11197 bp, 8 predicted proteins | sample ArcticOcean_MG_C_2_FD_87045 | JGI IMG/M metagenome (GOLD analysis project Ga0114997, IMG submission 87045) | Marine microbial communities from western Arctic Ocean - ArcticOcean_MG_CB4_136 | ecosystem: Environmental > Aquatic > Marine > Oceanic | place: Arctic Ocean: Canada Basin | collected... | reverse complement strand
TTCAGTAACTGCACAAGGATATACAGCAGACACCACAGGTTCAGCGACAGCGACAGGTGCGACAGGTGAGTTATCTGAAGGCGCTGACATGACAGAGAATGAAATTGCAGCAGCAGCAAATGTAGCAGACGTTGCGCCTATTGAAGGTGTTGATGTTGACGTTCCTGTAGGTGCTTTAGCAGAAAGAGTTGTTGGTAAAATAAGTCCTGAAGCTATCTCAGTAGCTGCTCAAAATACAGGATCAAGCTTACGAAAACTTTCTAGAGCTAAAAAACAATTAAGAAAAGCAGGCTTAACAGAAGATCAAATTTCTACTATCGGAGATGATATAGAAGATTTAGAAGATAGGCTAGACGATTTTACAGAAGAAGAAAGAGGGTTAATAGCAGGTCTTGATAAAGACACATTAGTAGATGCTCAAATGAGCAGGTTACTAGATGGAATGCAAAATGGTGAGATGCCTATGTGGGCTTCTCCTGCAGTTTCTAAAGTAGAACAGATGTTAGCATCACGAGGTTTATCAGCTTCTTCTGTTGGACAAGCAGCATTAACTAATGCAATTATTCAAGCAGCTTTACCAATGGCTCAAAGTAATGCTACTGCACTACAAGGAGCAGCTACTCAACAAAGAGATATTGAAGCTAGAGAATCTGAAGCAAATGCACAAAGATCACAACAAACAGCGTTATCAAATGCTAGTACTGTTTTTCAAATGGACATGGCACAATTTACTGCCGATCAACAAAGAACATTGTCTAACAGTAAATTCATGCAAACTGTAAGTTTAACTAATGCAAGCAATGATCAACAGGCTGCGATACAAAATGCAGTAATACAATCACAAATTAATTTAGCAGAAGCTAATTCAATAACTAGACTAACTTCACAGAACGCATCTGCGTTTTTACAAATGGACATGTCAAACTTGTCTAATGATCAACAAGCTACAATGTTTACAGCTCAAGCAAAACAACAAGCTATGTTAAGTAATCAAGCTGCAAGTAATGCTTCTAAGCAATTTAATGCTGCTAGTGAAAATCAAACTAATCAGTTTATGGCTAACTTAGCAACAAACGTAGCTTTAGATAATACTAGACAAAAGAATGCTATGGAAACATTTAATGCACAGCAAAAAAATGTTAACGCTGCACAAAATGCAAACAGAGCAGCAGACGTTAGCAAGTTTAATGCTCAGCTTGAAACACAAATTGATCAATATAATTCTCAACAAGAATTTTCTAAGAATCAATGGAACGTACAAAATGCACAAGCTATTGAACAAGCAAATACACAATGGCGAAGACAATCAAATACAATAAACAGTGCTGCACAAAATGCTGTTAATCAACAGAACGCACAAAATGCTTTTGGTTTAAGTTCACAGGCTACAAGTTTTTTATGGCAAGAGTTAAGAGATCAAGCGGACTTTGATTTTAAAGCTTCTGAAAATGAACTGCAACGTAAAGCTTCGTTAACCATAGCTGCGTTAGGTAATGATGGTTTAATCTACAAAGGTAGAAATGTTGAATCTTCTTTAAAAGCAGCGATGGGAATTTTAAATGGTTATTCAACTACACCTACAGGAAACCCTGATGGTCCATATGGTAGATAAAAAGGAAATAAGAAATGAAAAAATTTATTAAAAAGATTGGTAAAGGAATAAAAAAAGTTGGTAAGGCTATTGGTAAACCTTTTAAAAAATTAATGAAAACTAAAATTGGTAAAATCATAGGTACTATTGGTATGATGATGATGGGTGGTTGGATGCTAGGAGGAGCAAAAACTTTTATAGGAAGTATGTTTACTACTGGAAATGTAGGAACAGCTTTTACTAACACTATGGCTTCAATGGGTGCGGAACTTGGTACTGCATACAGTAGTGTAACGGGTGCTGTTAAAGGAATGTTTACAGGTGGTGGAACAAACAGCGTAGTAGCAGGATCAGAAGCAGCAGCAGCAAGAGTTATGACAGCAGCAGATGCCGCAGCAGCAGCAGGTACAACAACTCCGACAATAGTTGGAGGAGAAACAATATTAGCACAGGCAGAAGCAAAAGCAGCAGCCGAAGCAGCAGCAGCAAATATCGCAGCCGGTCCTCAAGCAGGAGAAATAATAGGCAACAAAATTGCTGACCTTCCTTCACCCACAAATACATCTAAAGTTGTGATAGACTCAACAGGTACAGGAACAACTCCAAGTGGTCGTGTTATTGAGGGAGCTGCGGAAACAACTAAAACTATAGATAAAAATCTTCCAGAGTTTGTAGAAGGAACTTCAACGGATGATTTTTTTGATCCTGATATTAAAGGACAAAAAACTGTTAGAGCAGGTAGAAATTTAGAAGATAGGATAGTAAGAAAAGCTACAGGTACAGAAAATCTTCTGGATAAAGTAAAAAATGTTCTTTATGATTCAGAAAATATTACTGAGGCTTGGGATAGTACATTAGGATTTAAACCTTTTAAAAATATGCCTAATGCTCCTAAATTTGTGCAAGGTACAAACTTAGCAGAATTAAAAACAGGCTACACTTTGTTACAGAAACCTGAAGAACAATATCAACAAGGAGCTAGTGATATGTCAGGAGCATACGCAGCATTAGATGCTAATTCACAAAGACTGTATACAGGCAACACTCCTTCAATGGCTACACTAATGGATGGTAGAACAAGCATACCTAGTCCTTCAGTTGTAGGCACAGCAGACTACATGCGAAAAGCTAAAGAAGCAAGTTTTTTATATGATACTTCTTTAATGTCATAATAATAACGGAGAATACAAATGTCAATAAATCCTGATGAACTTATAAATATAGAAGGTATGGGAGGAATTACTCCTTTCGAAAGACCAGTAGCCGGACAATCTTTAACAAATGATCCTGACTCAAAATATCCTTGGGAGAAACCGCCTGAGTTTACAGAAGTTCAAGGAGCACTAATGTCTATACTTGCTGATTCTTATGAGAAAGAAACTTATAAAATGCTTGCTTTAAGTATTGCTGATGGTATGCCTGTAGGAGATTTAACTTCTATGATTTTACAAGCAGGTTTTCAAGAAGGTAAATGGAATCCAGATTTAATGTTAATGTTAATAGAACCTACAATGTATATATTAGCTTCTATTGCAGAACAATGTGACATTGATTATTTGTTATACAGAGGAGATACTTTTGAGTCTTATAATGAAGAAGATGAAGAAGAAATAGAAAAACAAACACTAACAAATTTTAAAGACATGAACTCTAAGATGAGGCAAGAGCTTAAATTTAAAGATTTAAAAGTTTCTAAAATTACAAAAGATTCTGTGCCTGAAGAAGCGTTAGAAGTTATAGAAGACTTTGAACCACCTAAAGAATTAGTTAGTTTATTAGCTAGAAAAAAGGAAGAAAGTAATAATAGTTTATTAGAGAGAACATAACATGGTAGATAAAATAGACCCAACTAATCAAACTTCTGTAGAGTACGGACAGTCTTTATTAGGGCGTAAGTATAAACAAGAAGAACAGTATAAAAAAGATTCTAAAAAAGATGCTCGAATAGGATATGCTATGCAAGTTCTTGGTGGTGTTGACGACCTTATTAAAAATCGTGCTAGACGTAATGTGGCAGAAAGCAATAATAAAATAACGCAACAAATTATTAGAGAAGAAGCGGAGTATAATAAGTTACAAAAAGAATATAAAGATCAAGCAGCTTGGAGAAATGCTTCTTCTGTTGACGCTCATGCAGCAAAATTAGCAAGAGAGGAACTTGATCCTATTTGGGAAAATGCTATAGGTAAGCCCACTACAACTACTGCACAAGAAGTAGAATATGAAAAGTCTTTGAAAGATTTATCAGATTCTTATTTAAACAAATATAAAGAAAATAGAATTAGTGCTTTACCTTTTGAAACTAAAGAAGCATATACTGCAGAATTAAGAGCCTTGTTAAATAAACAAGCTCCTTCTGGTTTATTAGACCTTGCATTAAGAGGAGTTGGTTTTAGAGGAAATAAACAAGCAGAACTAAAAGCTAAAATTGAGGAAGTGAGTGGAACATACGATGATAGATTAAGAGATAGAGAAGGTATTAAAGGAACATTTAATGAGCTATCCCCTGAAGCTAAACTTGCATTATTAAAAGCTCCAAAAATAAGTAAGTTAGACGAGACTAGAACTACTAAAGAAATTACATTAAATGGTCGTAAGAATACAGTTATACAAGTCGAAACGTTTAATCCTAAATTCAATCGTATGGACATAACATTTGAAGATATAGACTCTAATAAAATAGACAACAGTGTTATAGGTAATGTTCCTCCTGAGTCTTTTATTAGAGAGGATTTAAAATTTGCAGAAGCAGCCTATCGTAAGAAACATCCTAATGCACAGCAAGCTCAAATACATAGTGCAATTACTAATTCTAATAATGTTGATTTTTATGATAAAGATTTAACAGCAGGGATGCTTAGTTATAATTTAGTAGCTCCAACTTTTTCAACAAGTACAAAGGCAAATTATGGACCAGACCTTAAAAGTACTTTTGAAATACTACTATTAAAAGACCCAGACAATTCTTTTTTAAAACAATTTAATCAACTTGGTAAAAACCAAAAATCTAATTTTTATAGTGCTATAGACGAAAGTGCAAACTACTATGAAAAAGTAGGAAAATTTAATACACAGGGTACACGTATTCCTGCCAATGCTAATGAAGCTTTAGCTTGGGCTTTACAAGAACAAACAGCAGGGGTAAAAGACGAGAATATTGTTGATGGTGGAATATTTTACTTCGATAAAACAGTTACAACATTTACAAAACAACCTGCAGGTAGTCATGCTTTAAATACATCTCCAGAAAATACTGATGATGGTGATGATAAAAATAGAAATGAAGATGTTTCTGCAAAATCTAAAGAGCAACTAAATGCTGACGTTATAGAACTAACAGAAACAGAAACTTTTCAAAACAAAACTCCAACAGAACAAAGAAAAATTTTACAAAACGCTGCAAATTTAGGAGCAGATATAAATCCTGATTTGTTAAAAGAATCAATTATTAAAACAGGTCAACAAGGACCAATAGAAATGAATTTAAGACCTGAAGGAGTACAGCTTGAACTAACAGGTGATGATTCTTTTGATTCTGTTAGAACTGCAGATGAAATGTTACTAGCTGATGAAGGTCCAACTATGCAAGATGCTCAAGATTTTTTAGCTAGAGAACAAGAAGGATTACAACCTACCGAACCAGAGTTTAAAGAACTGACTAGGGAAGAAGAAAAACAACAGAGCCAAGAGCAAAGAGCTAGAGATAAAAAAGAAAATGAGGAAAGAAGAGCTAAAGATAAAAAAGAAAGAGATGATAGAATAACTAGCAATAAAAAAGAAATGGCATATAAACTGTCTCCTGAAGGAAAAGAAGAAATAAAAATAGCAAGAAAAGAAAAAGAAGACAAAATAAAAGAATCTTTATACGACAATTTTATTGATCCTGATCGGTTTGATCTTACAAGAATACAAAGATATGTAGATGGTACACTTAGTAAAAATAGAAAGAAAGGTAGTACTAAAGGAACAATGGGGGAAACTCTTGAAAAGTATGGTTTAGAAAATATGACACGACCAGAAATAAAAAAATACTTAAAAGAAAATAAAAATTCTTTACGTGCTAGAGCAACCAAGGGAGTTAAAACTAAATATTCTCCTGAAGATATAAGAAAAGAACTAGACGATGGTAACCCTGTTTTTATTGGTGATCCTAGAACCGGTAAGCGTTATGAGGTAAATAATTAAATAAAATGGCAACTAATCCAACTTTAGATTATTTACTTCAGGGTAATGATAGAGAACAACTAGACGAACCGCAGTCTAAAACTAAATTAACTTTAGAAAATCCTACGTTAAATTATTTAATGAACCCAACGGAAGAGCAAAAACAACCTACCGAACCTTTGACAAATCCTACGTTAAATTATTTAATGGGTTCAGAGCAACTTACACCACAAAAAGAAACCCTAGAAGATTTAAGAAATGATAATGACTTTCAAGAAAGGAGTACAAGATTTTTGTCTTCTTTAGATGAAGGTGAAACAGTCGATGATTTATTTGGATACTTTAGAGGGTCTGATTATAATATAGCAGATACAGCTAAAACATATTTTCAAAGTACTAAGTTTACAGAAGAACAAAAACAAGACTACGCATATTTAAGGGATAGATTTAATAGCTCAGACCTTGGTAGTTTTTCAGAAGGATTAAAAGCTACTGGTAATGTACTTAAAGAATTAGTTACTGATCCAACAGTTTTAGCAAGTGTTTTTTTTGTTCCGTGGACAGGAGGAACGTCACTAGCTGCAAGGATTGCAACAGGTAAAGCAGCACAAGAAGGTTTGAAAAAATTGACAAGTGCTAAAGTAGCTAAAAAGATTACTAAGGGCGTAGAAAAAGTTACTAAGAAAACTTATCAATCATTACCAGAAAAACTTAGTAAGAATGTTGTGACTACAATAGCTGCAACAGAAGGATTTTTATGGGGATCAACTAATAATTATTTAGGACAGAATATAGATGTTAATGTAAACAGAAGAGAAGAAGTTAATCCTTTAGAGTCTCTTGCTGTAGGTTCAATTACTGCTGCTGTTCCTTTGGCACTACGTGGTACAGGAGCAGGAATTACACAGTTTAACAAATCAGTAGCTAATAAACGAGCAGCTAGAATTGAAGGTGGGGAAGATTATAAACAAGGGATATTAGATAAAGGTTTAGAAAAATATGATGATGTTATAGATTCTGTTACCCCAAATTACAGACGACTTTCAGGTTTTGTTAATAAACCTACGAGTCTTTTTCTTCAAAAAATAAAGGAAGATAAAAATTTAGAAAAAGTTATTAAGTTATTTAGATATGATGCTACTAAACAACTGTTTGGAGCAGACGCACTTAAATCTATTCCTAGATCAGGTCGTGCATTTTATGAACACGTAGCAGTACTACTGGGTAGCAGATCAGAAGAATTAAATAAAATTTTATTTCCATTATATGCAAAAGGTAAAAAACAAGTTCCTACAGTAGGTTCAAGAGATTCTTTTATTAGTTTAAGTTCTGAAACAAAAACACGTGAAAGTTTTTTAAATCATTTAGGCATACCTGATAATGTAAATAATGCTATTGTTTATTCTATTCGTAGTGGTAATAAAAAAACTATTACAGTTGAAGGTAAAAAAGTATCAATTAAAAAAGCCTTTGATTTATCAGACGAGCAATATAAAAATTTAGTTCCTGCAGTTACAAAAATAAATAGATTTTTAAAATCTATTAGATCAGATGCTGTAGATGCTAAATTAAAAATAGGAGAAGTTGATAATTATTTACCTAGAGGATGGTCATACGCTGCTTTAAAATCAGAACTTAAAAATTTAAATAAGGGTATTGAAGGCAAGTTAGTAAAAGAAATAAAATTAAAAGAAGGTTTAAATCCTAAACAAATTAAAGACTTATTAGGAGAAATGATAGACCCTAATAATGTTAAAGTTGGTGTCTTTGATAATATATCTGCTCCTTTAAAAAAGTCTAACACAAAAAGACCAACACTTGCTAATCGTAGAAATTTAAAAAATATTGACGATAGTATTTTAGATGACTATCTTGATAATAGTTTAGAAAATTTACTAAGAGATTATACAACACAGTCTTCTGGATACATACAAAGAAAAATACATTTAGGAGAAAACCTAGCTGAATTTAGAACAAAACATTTAAATAAAATTAAAAATTTAACTGCTAATGAAAGAAAAACATTAGAACAAATATACGAAGTAACTACAGGTCAAGCACAGCAAATTACAAATCCATATTTAAGAACACTTAGTAATATAGCCATTGTAGGTAATCAACTTGCATTGTTACCCTTTGCAACTATTACAAGTTTATCTGAAATTGCTGTTCCTTTAGTACGAGGATCGGGTAGTAAAAAAGAAGGCATATCCACTATCTTTGAAACTGCTAATGAATATAGAAAAATGTGGTGGAATGATGTAGTTAAAAAAGATATTGCTGATGCTCGACCAGAATCTTTAAAAGAACTTAACAGATTTAGCAGGGCTGTTAATAGATCAAATGAAGACAGATCACTTGCAATGTACGGACAAGCTTTTGGTCCAAGAGCAATGATGGTACAAAACAAATTCTTTAAAGTTAATTTACTGCATGACTGGACAAGGTTTGTTCAACTTGTAAGTTTTAATGTGGGCAAGTCTAAAATATATGATAACTTAAATGTTTTAGCAACTAATAAAACTTTAAGTGCAAAAAGAAAAATTCGTTTAGAAAATCAATTAAGTGAATTAGATATTGATATTAATAAAGGAATAAAGTGGGTTAAGTCAGGCGGTAAATCTACTGGTACATTTTATAATGACAATTTCTTAGCGGGTGCTGCACGATATGTAGATGAAGTTGTTATGAACCCTACTGCTGCAGCTAACCAAAAACCACTGTGGCACTCTGAACCTAGTACAAGATGGGCTTTCGGTTTAATGGGATTCCCTACAGCATTTAGTAATACAGTAATTAAAAATGCAGTTCGTGAAGTATCATTAGATGTTAGAACAGGTCAAGTTGAATCTATTCCAAGTGTTGCAGGAGGTATTACTGCTATGTTAAGTATTGCAATGTTTGGTAATACATTAAGATCAGGTGGGGATAATTTAGAAAGACTTAATAAAGGTGAAACAGAATTAAGTCAAGAGGTTTTTGATGCTGCAGTCCGTACAGGGTTACTTGGTCCAACAGAAAATCTTTATAGAACTGTAAAGGGTACAGAGTATGATAACTTTGCTAGATCAATAGTTCAAAGATTTACCGGACCTGCGGTGGATGATATATTTAGATTCTTTGATGATCATGTTGGTCCGTTAGCTTTTATTGTTGATGAAATTCCGGGAATTACAGCTATTCGAGCCACTAATCGAGAGCTATATGATGCTGTAAAAAAAGGTGCTAAAGAATACGATGAGAAGATGGGATTTGAAGCTACTGGTCCAAGAAATAAAAATGATAGAAAAGGGTTTGCAGAAGGTCTAGAAGTAAATGTACCTTATACAAAAGACGAACCAGAAGAAAGAGTTAATCCATTTACAGGCGAACCTTACACAGCTATTTATAAAAGATAATGTACAAACATTTTTTAGAACATCTTGAACTTAGAGAAGGTAACGTAGAGTACGTATACCTTGACACACTTAACAAACCTACGTGTGGTGTAGGACATCTATTAAGTATAGAAGAGTGTAGTGAATATGAAATTGGTCAGAACGTATCTCAAACTACTAGAGATAAATGGTTAAAAGAAGATGCACAAAAAGCATGGGATGCTGCAGCACAACAAATTCAAGACCTAGACATAGAGGATACAGGATTTATAAGTGCATTAGGTTCGGTTAACTTTCAACTAGGCACACGATGGATGAATAAATTTCCGTCAGCTTATAAAGCCCTGTCTAATAAAGACTACGATGAAGCAATTCGTCAAGTATCTACAGGCTCTGGCAAGGACGGACAATCTAAATGGAAAGAACAAACACCAGTTAGAGTAGAAGATTTTGTAGGTGCTATTAAAAATTTAACTTGACAAAATTACACAGGGGAGTATAATGATATTATATCTAGAAGATCAATTAGAAGCATGTTACAGACAATACTGTTTACATCAAGTAAGACAAGACATGCCCTTTATGACTTTAGATAATTTTAGAGATATGTTTGAAGATTTAATGGAAGTAATATATAAGGACGAAGAAGTATGAAAGATATGTTAAAGGGTTTAATAGGAGCAGTTGCACCTACAATAGGTACTGCACTAGGCGGTCCAATGGGCGGTATGGCAGCTAAGATGATATCAGAAGTGTTGGGTGTACCTAATACTCCTAAAGCTATTGACAAGGCTATACAAGAAGCTACTCCTGAGCAGATGCTTGAACTAAAAAAAGCTGAACAAGCTTTTGAAGTACAGATGAAAGAGCTTGAAGTAGATGTATTTGCTTTAGAAACAGCAGACATACAAGATGCTAGAGGAAAGTTTAGTAAAGACTGGACTGCTAGGATAATTGGTGTGGCTGTAGTAGGTGGATTTATGGGCTACATATTTCTTGTAACCTTACAACCACCGGAACAAAACTCAGAAGCATTAATAAACCTAGTACTTGGTTACTTGGGTGGGTTAGCAAGTGCTATTATAAGTTTTTATTTTGGGGCGTCAAATAAACAAGACTAATGAAAAAGGAAAACACATTAAAAGATATAATCAGAAACGGAAGATGGAACTGGTACGGAGTAGAAGAAGAACAAGAAGAAGAAACCATGTTAAATAATTGCTATAAAGGATTGTTTTGGGACATGGACACAATGGAGTTCCTTAGATGGAACGAATTAAAAAAGGAAGGAAAATTAACTGAGAGCGAAAGCACAGAGTAGCATCTGCGTTGTATGTATTGTTGGTTGGATATATTTAGTTGGCACGAGCTATAGCTATTTTTATTAACCACTACTTAAACTAAAGAGAAACATTAGAAAGTAGCTATTGTTAGCTTCACGGGGAAATTGCACTTTAAAATTGGAGAGTTATGAAAAAATTATTAGGCACAATAGTTTTAGGTTTGTTAAGCATGTCTGCATTTACTGTAGAACAAACGGGTACAGGATGTGCTAATGGTACACAATATTGTGAGAACAATACATTAGATACTACTAACGAAACTACCACAACTAATACCAATACAAATAATAATACTAATAATAATACCAATACAAATAATAATACAAACGTCAATACGAATACAAATAATAATACAAATGTAAACAGCAATACTAACGCCAATACAAATGTAAATAATAATACGAGTACTAATAGCAACACCAATGCCAATACAAATGTAAACAACAATACTTCTGATGCAACTTCTAACAACACAAACTCCAATACAAATGTTAATAGTTCTACTAGTAACAACAACTCGACAGTTAATCAAACTGTAAACAATACAAGTAGCAATACAAACAATAACAATTCCGTATCCTCAAATACAAACAGCAACACCAATACAAATAACTCTACTTCCGATTCCAATGTCAAGACTGATAACAAGAATAATAATACCAATAACAACAATTCTGTATCTGATAACACTAATAGAAATATTAACCAGTCTAGCTCTACTC
>Ga0114997_10004197_pt1 | contig 11198 bp, 10 predicted proteins | sample ArcticOcean_MG_C_2_FD_87045 | JGI IMG/M metagenome (GOLD analysis project Ga0114997, IMG submission 87045) | Marine microbial communities from western Arctic Ocean - ArcticOcean_MG_CB4_136 | ecosystem: Environmental > Aquatic > Marine > Oceanic | place: Arctic Ocean: Canada Basin | collected... | reverse complement strand
GTTCCAGTTATTGGATTACGTCGTAAAATTGCTGAAAAAATGTCAATTAGTAAGCGTAGTGCAGCTCACTTTTCTTATTTCGAAGAAGTGGATGTTACTGAACTCGAAAGTTTACGTCAACATTTGAATGCTACACGTTTAGATAACCAACCAAAATTGACTTATCTCCCATTTATCATTCAAGGCTTGATTAAGTCTGTAAAAAAATTCCCACAGTGTAATGCCATTTATGATGAAGAAAAAGGTGTTATTTTTAGACATGAAGCAGTTCATATTGGGATTTCTACACAAACCGATGATGGTCTCATGGTTCCAGTAATTAAGCATGCAGAATCCAGAGATGTTTGGGATACTGCAAATGAGCTTATGCGAGTGACGTCTTCAGCTCGTGATAAAACAGCTACAATTGATGAATTAACCGGATCTACAATTACAATAACAAGTTTAGGTATAATGGGTGGTTTGGGAGCTACTCCAATAATTAATCATCCGGAAGTATCTATAGTTAGTATTCATGTAGCAAGAGATCGCGCAGTGGTTAGAGATGGCGCAATAGTTGTTCGTAAGATGATGAATGTCACTTCTTCTTTTGACCACCGTATAGTAGATGGTTATGATGGTGCATTATTAATTCAAGAATTAAAATCAATGCTTGAATATCCTGCTAAAATATTTATGTGAAATTATTATGGCTGAAATACGTAATTGTAAAGTATTAGTTGTAGGGGCCGGTCCTGGAGGATACGTTGCAGCTATTAGAGCTGGTCAACTAGGTTTAGATACTGTAATTGTTGAAGGTTCTAGAGCTGGAGGAACATGTTTGATTCGAGGTTGTATCCCTTCTAAGGCGATAATCCATGCAGCTTCTTCTTTTGAAAAATTAGAAAAACATTCAGGAACTGGAAATATGGGTATCAGTGTATCTGGAAAACCTAAGGTAAATATGAAAGAAATGGTAGCTTGGAAAGAGTCTATAGTTACTAAATTGAATAAAGGTGTAGAAGGATTGCTAAAGGCAGCAAAGGTTGAATTAATTTCAGGTTGGGCTAAATTTCGTAATGGGAAAACATGTGAAGTTAGTGGTGGTAAAAAAGAGTGGATTATCAATGCAGAACATGTAATTCTGGCAAACGGTTCTCAATCGGTTGAATTGCCATTCATGCCTTTTGATGATAATATTATTTCATCTACTGAAGGACTTGAGTTAGATGCCGTTCCTAAGAAATTGGTTGTTATCGGCGCAGGTTATATCGGTCTTGAGTTAGGCATAGCTCTCAGGAAATTAGGTTCAGAAGTTACTTTTATTGAAGCCTTAGATCAAATATTGCCAATATATGATTCAGAAATGACACGTCCTATTACAATGTGGCTTCGTAAGCATAAAGTAACCGTTAATTTAGGTGCAAAGGCTAAAGGGGCAATTACCAAAGGTAAAGTCACAACTGTAGAATATACCGATTCTTCAGGCAAAGATCATAAAATTAAAGCAGATAAGGTTCTTGTCACAGTTGGTCGCAAACCAAACACACAAGGTTGGGGCTTAGAGAAAATGGCAGTAGATATGGATGGCCCGTTTGTCAAAGTGGATAATCAATGCCATACATCAATGAAGAATGTTTGGGCTATAGGTGATATTGTAGGTGAACCTATGCTAGCACATAAGGCATCAGCTCAAGGTGAAATGGTAGCTGAAATAATAGCTGGTCACAAGAGAGCTTTCGATCCTGTTTCAATCGCAGCAGTTTGTTTCACAGATCCTGAAATTGTTGGTGTTGGCTTAACTCCTGATGAAGCTAAGGATGAAGGAATAGAGACTATAGTTGGTAAATTCCCGTTTGCAGCCAGTGGAAAGGCCTTAGCTATGAATGCAGGTTCAGACGGTGGTTTTGTAAGAATTACGGCTCGAGCAGATAATCAAGTGATAGTAGGCATACATGCAGTTGGCTCACATGTTTCTGAGCTATCAGGAGAATTTGCACTTGCGATAGAGATGGGATCTCGTTTAGATGATATTGCAGGCACGATTCATGTTCATCCTACTTTAACAGAAGCTTTTGGAGAGTCAGCACTTGCTGGATTGGGTCACGCAATCCACATTTCAAAGTGATTCAAACCGATATAATTCAAGCTGGTAATTCGTCACATGATGAAATTAATCAGTTGATGGTTAAACTTCAAGAAAGAAGAATTAAAGATGAAATTAGAGATACTCTAATTTTTGTAGAACATCCTGAAATTGTAACTGTTGGCAGAAGAGGAATGCTTGATAACATTCAGGCACCGAAAGGTTTTGCTTCATCTAACGTTGATAGAGGTGGGGGTTTGACTTGGCATGGACCTGGTCAGCTGGTTGGTTATCCTATATTCAAATGGAAAGAAGAATCAGTTAGAGCAGTAATAACAAGGATTGAAGATTGGATTTTAGCTTCATTGTCTTTAGTTAATATCACAGGAGTTCGTAATGAGGCAATGCAAGGGGTATGGTTCAACGGTTATAAAATCGCAAGTATCGGTTTAGCTTTTAGCAAATGGGTTTCCAGGCATGGTTTTGATATAAATTTGAATACACCCGATAATAGGATTGAATCTGTAGAAGGCTGTGGTTTGCCTATTGGAAAGCATACCTCATTATCAAAGTTTGATTATGACATCTCTATTGAAAAGATGCAGAATTTATTGATTGACAAGATGCCAGAAATACTAGGTCGAGAAGTAGTAAATATTTCTAGTTTAGAAACTCTTTAACTAAATGTTGATTTTGGTCTTTCAATTCGTGATGATTTTTCATCCATTCAGAGGCCTTTTCAATACAAATTGATTTGATTTCACCCGTAAGAAGTTTTCCAGACACATATTCTTCTCTAATTCGTTCTAATTCATTATCATCTTCTTCAAAGAAATATCGAAGATATTGGTATGCGACATCGACATCCGGATTTCCTCCTTTTGAACGGTGTTCTTCAACAGTCGTTTGACCACCTGAAAATGATGATTTGATTTTCTTTTCAATATTTTCCATTGAATCATTTAAGAACATGGTAGTTTCAGGCTGACTTGAACTCATCTTTCCTCCAGTCATGCCAACTGCAAATTGGTGATATGTCGAAGAGGGTTGCATCAATCCCATACCTCCTAATTGTCTTTCAAGAGTTAATAATTGATATTGAATGTCATTTTGGTTTTCGGCTGTAGCATCTTTGATATCAATGGTACCATGTTTTGGATTTGAATTAATTTGATTGAATCCTGCTTTATTAATTGCACTAACTGCTTTATCGATAATCATTTTTCTCTGGTTTCTATCAATACCACCGTCGTTTCGAATTCCCATAATTTCCTGATTATTGTCTTGGATTGACAAGCCAATAGTCAAGTTATCATTCTTATTTTGATTTACATTGAACCAATTAGTTTTTGATACCATTCCTCTTGTTAATCGGATATGTGGATCCTGATCAATACCTACGGGAACTACGATTGGCCTCAATCCACCATATTCCTCCATTTGAGGGTGCACAATATCACCAGCTTGTACTAATGGAGATTGTACATGGGCTAAACTGGTTTTACCTGAAAAACCATAAATTGCTTCCATTTCCGATAGATTAGTTTTTGTTCCTAAAGTAAAACCTAATTTTTGAACAATTGGTCTTTCCGATTGAAAGTAAATTGAGGTTCTATCTGGATCTAATCCCATTCCAGCATAATTAGAAATATATTCTTCAATAGCGTATTTTCTACATTTTTCGAGGCTTAATCCTCTTGTTGCATGAGCTTCTAAGTCAGCTACAGTAATGGTAACATCCCCTCCAAGTTCTTGAAACCACTTAGCTTGGTCAATGACCATTTTATGACCTAAATGCATTTGTCCAGATGGCATTAGCCCTGACAAAACACCAAAGGGTTTGCCCGCCTTTCTTGCATTTAAAACATTATCTAAATCACGGTGTGCGAAAATAATTCCACGACGATGAAGATGAGTTGGGTTTGGTAATTTAGAGTGGTCTATCATGTCTAGACCGAACTTATCACAAATTTCTTTGTAATTTTTAACACCTTTACTATCCCAAGGGTCAATTTCCATTGTTAGCTTAGAGGTTGGGGGGTTAAAGATAATTTCTATCTAATAATTAGAATGAATCTCCCCATCATACTCAATTTAATGAGGGCTCGATTGTAGATATCACTTTAGTCAATAGTGTTTGTTGGTACTTCACCATAATGGTTGGTACCTTCGGTACCTTCTGATATAAACCAGACTAGGAGAATAAGTCCACCAATAAGTGGAATGAATGCAATAAACCACCACCATCCACTTCTATCCAAATCATGTAATCTACGAACCATAACACAAAGTGATGCAGGTAGAGTTACAAGTGTTATCATTCCTATTAGTGGATGGGCAAAAATTGATCCAATACCCAATAATAGGTTGAATAAAACAAAGAACCAATATTCTGATCTTGATGCTCTACCTTGCTTTGTAAATGACTTTTACATGCATCCTTTAACTGAATCTGCAAAAGACATTATGTGTGCGGGACGACTATCTATAATGGCTTGTTCCATAAAAGTAATAACTGCCCTCGTTTTTTAAAGGAGGTAGTATTCATAAAAAAGTGGAAAGAATAGTTTGGCCTCGCGCAATTTTGCATCTTGATATGGATGCTTTCTTTGTTAACGTACATATTCTAGAGCACCCTGAAGATTATGGAATACCTTTAGCCGTTGGAGGTAAACCAGGCCAAAGAGGAGTTATTGCTTCAGCTTCTTATGAGGCTCGTGAAAAAGGAGTGCGTTCGGCTATGGCTTCTAGTAAGGCTCGGAAATTATGTCCTAATCTAAAGTTAGTTTCATCTAATAGACCTTTAATCCGTTCTTCTTCAGCCAAAGTTATGGAAATTTTGTCTAGATATGGTGTAATTGAGAGAATGAGTGTCGATGAAGCCTTTGTAGATTTATCGCTTCAGAAAAATCCGGCAGCTTTGGTTCAAACCATTCTAAAAAGAATAAAAGCTGAAACTAATTTACCAGCTTCAGCAGGCCTTGCAACATCTAAATTAGTAGCTAAAATAGCTTCTGATTTTGATAAGCCAGAGGGCTTTACTATTGTTGAACCTGGTAATGAATCTAAATTCCTAGCTCCTTTAAAAATCCGTAAAATTTATGGTATTGGTCCCAAAACAGCATCTATTTTGAATGGCCTAGGCATCCAAATATGTTCAGATTTAGTTTCTATAGATATTCAGAGATTACTGCCAATATTTGGCCAATATTCCGTTAATTTGAAAAATAAATCAAAGGGAATTGACAATCGACCAGTTGATTCTTCTCCTTGGATAGCTAAGCAGCAAGGAACGGAGACTACTTTTGATGTAGATATCAAAGATGCAGAAAAGGTGGAGTTAGCCTTACAAGAATTATGTAAAGAGGTTTCTGAAAGTATAGGTCAAATGGGCCGTTCAGCACGTACAATAACAATAAAATTACGTTGGTCAGATTTCAAAACAATCACACGTCAAAGAACAGTCCCTGGTGAAATAAATAAATCACAAGACATCTATAAAGTAGCTAAATCGCTGCTTTATGAGAATTGGAAACCGGGAAAACCAATACGTCTTCTTGGAGTTGCTGCAAGTCGTCTAGGTGTTTCGGATCAACAAAAGCTACAGTTAGAATTCGAATAAGCTTTTTTGCTTACTATCATTTTTTGGAGTTATTTTTGTTGGCTCTTCCTCTTTTTCTTCAACGTTCAAAGCTCTATATTCTAATGTTACAACTTCTTTTTTTTGTCTGAATTGTTGTGACTCTTCCATAATTGCAGATATTCGTTTATCTTTTTTCTCAATGCCCATCAAGATAGCTAATTCATTATCATTTAGTTCCAATTTACCTGTAATTTTTGCAGCCTTTGATAAATCTCCTCTGCAAACAGTAGAAATAACTGCTAGTTGATCCATTTTAGATTCTTTAATGGATAGATGTGTTGCTCCTCCAATTTTTTTGGCTAGGGAATTACGATAAGCCCGTTGAAAGCGACTCGCCCCCATCTTTCGAATCCACGAAGGAAATTGTATTCGTCTTCCACTTGTTGGATGAGATTTGGACAAGGCTACACCACTGGACATCATTTCCGAAGCATATCCCCAAAGTCCATAATTTTGAGTTCTAGAAACTCGAGCTAACAGTAAATCGGCGTATGCTACTCTGTCGTATGCTCTTTCAATATCATTAGGGTGCTTGTATACAATAGGAATATTGTCACTAATCCATGTAGCAACATCTCTTGGTTGTTCATGTAAATCAAATATGGCCTTCCGAGGGTCGTCATAATTATCACTGTTAAAAATTATGTTAAGTGCATCAAACATTTCACTTTCTCTGTCTCTTGAGTCTAATTTTTCATAATCTTCTTTATCAATTATTCGATTACCTTCTGAAATCGATTGTAAGTCATTGATGGCACCTCTAAGATCTCCTTTAGCAGATTCGGCCATTGCCGTAATGGTTTCTTCTTCGACGGTCAAGTTTTCTTTTTCACAGACTTTATTCAATACCATTGAAACCGAAACAGCCGATGGTTTCTGAAATTTTAAGGTAAGGGCTAATCTCTTAATTTTAGCGCCAGTTCCTTTTGTGAGATTGTACAAATCATTTACAGTAATAATTACGGGTTGCTTTGTCATTTCTAATGTTTTAGAAATTGCTCTCTTACCGCCCCTATCACTATAATTTTTTGTTTTATTTTTAGATTGTTGAGCCCTTTCATATAGATTATCAGCTTCATCTAATAATATTAAATTTCTATCTGAAAGTCCATTAACTCCGAAAGTCTGGAACAAACCAGCTCTAAGTGCAGTTCCTTCAATTACATCTCCAGAACGAGCATCTGAGGCGTTTAGTTCGATTAATTCCCATCCCATGTCTTTAGCTAATGCAATTGCAGCTGAAGTTTTACCACATCCAGGAGGTCCAGACAAGATAACTCCTTTTTTGGTCATTCGTTCACCCCAATTGCTAGCCCAATTTTGTAATTGGCTAATGATTTTTGTGTTACCTATAATATCCGAAAGACTGTTTGGTCTATATTTTTCAGCCCAAGATTCCATTATTCACCTAATTTCATAGTAAAATGCAATTTTTGGTATTTTAGTATAGATTTTGCATTTCTTGATATTGTCCAAAAAATAATTAAAATACATACTGCTGAAGTTCCCATTACAGTCGCAAATGAACTTCTAAATTCACTACTTTCAGGTAGTTGAAACACTGAAATATTCCAATCTCCATTACCTAGATAAATAATTGTAGAGCATACTCCAAAAGCTAATAAACCCGAAAAAAGGAGTGATCTGCTCTTTGTTCTTCCATAAAGTTGTACAATTGGAGAGATTAAAGTTAGGAATAAACCAATGCCTAAAAGAGTGAAAAACAAGCTCATGTACGTAGTTTGGTAATAATTTAATGAGGTTATAGGTATTGTCCCATTTATCATGGCTTCAGCCATTGTGAATAAAGGAGCATATGTTGCTAATCCTGCTGCAATAAAGACAACCTTTGCTAAAAGTAATAATGTTTGAGAATTTCTACTATTTACGCCTAATTTTTCAAGTTTCTTATAAGTTCGTTTTAATATTAACCACGAAATTACAGTAGTCATACCAATAAGAGGCATAAACATAGCCGAAATGAACATAATTCCAGCCAGTATCTTACCAATCATGGCAAGGCTAGAAGGGAGCATCTTTAGAAAAAGGGATGATGCGGCCTCTGAATACATATATACTGAAACAGCTTCATAAATAAATACTAGAGTTAATAGAAATCCACCTATAAAAATTCTAGAACCAAAGCTACTGTAAATGTAAGCATCCGGCTGGTCCTTGACAAATCTAACCATTATGTGTCCAGAAGGGCGGAGTTAATTAGCCTAACTCAAAACGTACTTGCTCTGAATCCTTTCTTCCTGAAAGTTTTTCTGCTAACTTTATTCCAATTCCAGGAATATTATTAAGATCTGAAGGTCTTGAGTCTCGTATGGAACTTTGGCTCGTAAATCCGGCATTAAATAGAGCTCTGGCGCGTATTCTTCCTACAGAATCTAGTTCTAATAGAGGCAATAATTCTTTTCGAACTCCATTCTTTACTCTAATTCGTAATTCAGTAATCATTTTAGTATTTGAAGGTGATAATAGTTCAGCTAGCTCACTCATGGCATACAGTATCCATTCGGCAGTTTCCACTTTAGCTCTAATATCTCCCGGAGTGGTGGAATAGCGTTTCATGAGATGTTCTTCAGGCGTTTCTTCAATCCAATCCATTATTAGTAATGCTGTTTTTAAGTCCCATAAGTAAAATTCTAATTCTATGTGCTCAACAGGTGGAGGTAGCATAAGATCGCCTTCCATTTGCATGAGATGAGTCAGATATGTTTCCATTTCATTCTTTCGCACATATAGTGAATAGATATCTGGAGTTCTCGCTAAGGCATGTAATAATCCAAGAGAGTTTGCTTCAACTTCAGATTCTAAGGCATTCTTAATTATAACTCCAGATAGAGGATCAATATACAATTGAGATACTTTTCTTCCAAAAGCAGTTGGTTTTAATTTTTCTTCCAATACTTCATTAGCAGGTTGAAATTCATTATCCGTTTTACCTTCAATTTCAATTAATTGTTCTTTATCTAAGAAGTCTAGAACTTTATTCAAACGATGTTGAGTTCTCCACAGTTCACCCTGTGCTCCAAACAGAGTTTTTTCAAGAAACTTGTGTAATCCTTCCCTGGTTGTTATGGTTCCTGAGGTAATCAAAGACAAAAGATGCGTCCGTAATGCAGGTTCACTTCCTAGTCGAGAAATTACCGGTTCCGTTTCACCTTCAAAATATCGTTCTGTAAATGAATCGATTTGGTCTCTTTTCTTCGCAATCAAAATACCTTGACCATCAACGTCAAATCCGGGCCTTCCAGCTCTCCCTAACATTTGATGAACTTCTAAGACTGGTAATGGTTGGTTCGATTGAAAAGAAGAATCCCAGCGGCTTAAATCTCTGATAATAACTCTTCTAGCTGGTAAGTTTACGCCTGCAGCTAGCGTTGGTGTTGCACATAATGCTTTCAATGCCCTTTCCTTAAATGCCGTTTCGATAATTAGCCGTTGTCTGTTTGTTAAACCTGCATGGTGGTATGCCACTCCATTCGTAATCAATTTAGATAAATTAGAATCCACTGATGTAATTTCGTCAGCGTTCTTTTGAATTTGGTTTGCAAATTTCTCTAATTCTTTCCGTTGTTCAGAATTTAATTTTCCCCCTACCATTCTGCTCAATTTCTTTGCCTGGGCTTCTGCAGATCTTCGAGTTCCAACAAATACTAAACATTGCTCAGGTAGATTGTCGATTGCAATTCCTTCCACGCCATCCAATCCCATATACTTTTTTTCACCATCCTCCCATTCTACGGTGCCATCGAGTGATATTCCTTTTTTGAGAGGAACTGGTCTAAAATCACTTTCAACCAAAGTAGCATCTAACCAATCAGCGATCTCCTTTGAATTTGAAACCGTTGCGGAAAGTCCAATAATTTGTATGTTTGGGTTTATTTCTCTGAATTTTGAAAGTGTCACTTCGAGAGTAGGCCCTCTTCCTGAGTCATTTAGTAAGTGAATTTCGTCTGATACTAAACATTCCACCTCGGATAACCAAGAAGGATTATGTCTAATCAAAGAATCGGCCCTTTCAGAAGTTGAAACTATAATATCATATTTTGACAATCCTCTAGCTTTATCATAGTCACCAACAGACACCCCAATCTTTGCCCCGTCTAAAATATTTTTACAGATGTCTTTCAACTCATTAACTTTTTCCCATGCCAAAGCTCGTAGCGGTACAAGATAAATTCCTTTCTTTTTAGCTTTAACTGCTCTTATCAAAGCAGCATATGCAACCAATGTTTTTCCAGCTGCAGTAGGTACTGACATCAATACCGAATCGCCTCTTTCCACGAATTTAATAGCTTCCTTTTGTGGGGGATATAGTTCTTTAATTTTTAGATATTCTAATAGTTCAGATAACAACCTCACCAGCTCTCATCTTGTTCACTTATACCAAATTCGGGTTTACTTTGAAAAGTTAAATATAATCCAATTGCTCCCAAAAGAGTAGATAATAATAATCCACCAAGTCCAATGATTGCTGCTGCACATCCAATTAGAACAATGTTGTAGTTTTGTCTCATCATTAATAATGCACTAGCTACAAATGACAGAATAGCACAGATTAATTCCCAGAACATACCAAACTTCAAAACTTGGCGGACAAATGATTCATCAATTTCTTTGTCTTCTTGATCAACTTGAATGCCCATTTCACCCATGACTTCATTATATTTGATTGTAACGCCTTGTATTTTTTCACTATCGCTCAATATTCCATTCATAGTTGTTGCAGTACCCAATAGAATAAATCCAGCTAGGAGTAAAGCAATAGCTGCTTGAGATGGTTTACTAGTGGTTGGGTATAATGAAACTGAGGTGCCCCCTTCATCTTCATCACCTCCCCAATCTAAGGATTCATATTGGGTTTCTTCCCAGCCTTCTGAATCATTTTCGTCAACCATTATTCAATCAGTGCTAGTCCCATAATTAATGGTTGCTCTAAACATTCTTTAGGCCTCTGATGGTTCCACTTGTTTTTATTGTAATTATGTTTAGTTCTTCACTTTCATTATTCATAATGTCTCTTGATTTTTCCAATAATTTATGGTCTACTCTAATAATTCCATTTTCATTATTAGCTTCGATTATTTTCCATTTTATCTTAGATTCCAAAGGTCCAATTTTCGTTCTAAAAAAATTAATTAGATTACTTTTTGGACCTTTATTTGAATGTTTAAAAAGGATGTACCTTTTCCTTCCTTTTTTTTCTTTAACTACCATTATTCAAAGGCTTTTGTAATATTTTTTATTACACTTTCTAATTTTTCTATTCTATCCTTAAGTTCTTTAACTTCCTTTCTCAATTCAGTGTCTTCATTATTAGAGGTATTATTTTTTAGTTTTTCAATTAGCCAAGAGTCAGTTTCTTCTTTTAATTTAATAATAGATTCTAAATCTTCATTATCCTCTATGCTTTCATCTTTTATTTCTTTAATATCGGTTAGATTATCTTCTTCTACCTTTTCAGGTATTTCTTCAATG
>Ga0114997_10004192_pt1 | contig 11202 bp, 10 predicted proteins | sample ArcticOcean_MG_C_2_FD_87045 | JGI IMG/M metagenome (GOLD analysis project Ga0114997, IMG submission 87045) | Marine microbial communities from western Arctic Ocean - ArcticOcean_MG_CB4_136 | ecosystem: Environmental > Aquatic > Marine > Oceanic | place: Arctic Ocean: Canada Basin | collected... | reverse complement strand
TTTTTTGTGTTTAAAGTTTTTACCATCTCTATTGCTTTTAAAAATGAAGAGGCACTTTTTATCTCTACCCAAAAAACATATACCTCAGTATTATTAGAAATGTTTGAAGATTTTAGAATAATATTGTTACAATGTTTTTTTAGTAAATCTAATATTTTACTAAGTTGAATTTTTTTATCTTTTATTTCTATTTGTACAACATTAGTGTTAATGGTGCTAACATCAGAATGCTTTTTTCTTCTAAATTTAGAAAGGAGAAATAAGATAATTGATATCGATAAAGTTGCAATGATTGCAATTAAAAATTGATTTGCGCCTGCAGCTAAGCCAATCCCTATTATTAAAAAAAGATAAATTAATTCCTCTGGTTCTTTTATGGCTGCTCTAAATCTTACAATGGATAATGCTCCAACTAAACCTAGTGAAAGAGCCAATGAAAATTTTATTACGGTTATTACTAGGCAGGTGATAATTGCCAAAGGAACAAATAAGTCTGAGAAATATTCTCTATTTGACATAGTTTGTGAACTATGAACATAAACTTTTTTTATTAAATAAGCTAAAATAGCTGAAATAATGACTGCTATTATAAAATTAGTTATACTAATTTCAACACTACTATTTAAAAAAAAATTTTTGATATAGTCTAAATTTTCAATTTTATTTTCCATTAATTATTTTGTAACTGTTATCCTCTCTAAGCTTCATATGGTTTTTGTGATGCTTTAATAATTTTTAATTCTTTTTCATACTATCATAACCTTGAATTTCTAGTTGTCCAGAATGTTTATAATTGTGAAATTATCTTTCAATAATCTCTAATTCTTCAGGATAATTTTTTCTAAATTTACAAATTATCAAGATTATTTTGTAAAAATATTTAAAAGTATTTTGAAATTTTCATTTCATAAACAAGACAAATTTTATAATTTTTTTTAAAAAAATAAATATTATTTTTTTCAACTCAAGTAATTTTTCTTGTAATATAAAAAAATAGGTTATTCTTTTAATTTTTATCAATTCTTCTTTAATTTTATTTTTTTTTTCATTCAATGACCTTTGTGTTAGAAGAAAATGTATCCAATACTGCCTCCAAGATTTTTTTGATAACACAATATTCCATGAGCTATCATAGGGATACTCATAAAAATGAATTGGATAACCTACACTTTTTTTTCTATATCTATTAATATTTAAAAAGAAACCATCTTTTTTTATATGAGTATGAATAAAATCAAAATAATATTTTATTACATCTTTATCCATTTCCATCATTGATCTTGTATTTATTATTAAATCAAACTTAATATTAGAAATCTTATTCCAGGGATTAAGTATAAATATATCATTTTTATCAAAAGTTGTTTCATCTAATTCATTATTAATTAGCTCACAGTTACCTACAATTGACAAATCATTAAAATGATTTTTTAGATAATACGAAGCTAAAAAATTACCCTCAGGTAAATCTATAGAAACATACTTACAATTGAATCTTTTAATAATCTTTTGTGCAAAAGAACCATATCCTCCTCCAATCTCACAAACAGACTTTATATTTTTTTTATTGACAATATTTTTTTCAAATTCATATAACCACTTAATATGAAAATTTTGACCCCCATCTACATATTTATCTTTATATTTAAATACATTTTTGGAGTTTCCAATATTCTGATTATTTAAATTTTTAAGAACATAATCTTCACCAACTTCTTTGATTAAGTTTTTGAAGATTTTTTTTTGATGGGATATGTCATACCTATCATCTAAACCATCGGATAAAGAATTATTTCTAAAATTTTTTAAATTTTCTGTTTTAAATAGATCTAATCTTAGATCATATTTTTTCCAATGTTTACTTTTATATTTTCCCTCATAACGATCCAATGAAGTCGTATAGTTTTTATAGATATCCATTTTAAATTGTTTCTTATAATAAGATTTATACCAGTCTACACATTTTCTAAGCCCCTCATCTAAAGAGGTAAATTTAAATTTTCCTATTTTTTTTAAGTAGAAACTCAGAAAATTTAAATCCTATAAATCCTGCTGTTCCAGTAATTAATATTTTCATTGTCTAGATATAATTGTTCTTATTAATAATTTCTATATACTAATAATTTTATAAAAAACACGTATTTAAATATAGAAATTTAATTTTATGAATTTTGACTTTGTTATTGTAGGTTCTGGACCAGCAGGGTCAATTCTCTCTGCAGAATTATCAAAGAAAGGATTTAAAATTGTGATTATTGATAGAGCAAAAAATGAAAAATCAATGCCAATAAATGATTTTTTTTGCCCGTATAAAAGAAATATCAAAAAAAAGTGAAAAATATACCTAACTTTAAAAAAATTAAATTTATTGAAGCACTTGATCATAACATTGATAGAAAAATAGAAGTTGGACTGAGAGTTAGTGGGCATATAAAAAAAAGTCTAGAGGGCAATCCTCTAATTACAATTATAACTGTAGTTAGAAATAAATCTGATGTTATTGAAGAAACGATACAGAGCGTACTTAACCAGAAATATAAAAATATTGAATATATAATTATAGATGGTGAGTCAGATGACGGTACAACTGAAAAAATAATGAAATATAAGGATCAAATTGATTATTTTGTTTGTGAAAGTGATTTAGGTTTATATGATGCAATGAACAAAGGATTATCACTTGCAAAAGGTGATTTAATTGGAATAGTTAACGGTGACGATATTCTTTTACCAAATGCAACAAATATTTTAGTTCAATATTTTATAAAATATAAAGATGCAGATTTCTTTTTTGGTTCTGTAAAAAAACATTGGGGTACAATTAGTGGTTTCTACCCTCATAAAATAAAATATTCGTGGTTCTTTTACACAAGTCATTCGACAGGATTTTTTATAAAAAGAAATGTGGCATATAAAAATGGAGCATATTCTTTAAATTACAAATATTCATCTGACTTTGATTATTTTTACAGACTCATTGTTCATAACAGGGCAAAAGGTATAGCAACAAAAAAAAGTGAAGTTTTTGGTATATTTAGACCAGGTGGTCTTTCTCACACACTAGATAAGGAGATTCATTTTTTTGAAAAAATACAAATTAGAATTGATAATAAACAAAATAAAATATTTTTATTTTTTTTTATAATATTAAAATTTTTAATTAATCAAAAAAGTAAAAATAGAATTAAAATTCGTAAATTTATGAATTTCATATTAAAAAATTTTTTTTAATTATTGTTATTTTTTTAATACAAAAAAAACAGCTATTGGATAAATGTCTTTTAATTTATAATTAACTAAAAAGCTCAAGAAAAAATCAACTAGATAGCATATAATAAATAACAAATTATTTAATAAAGGTATCTTCTTTGAAAAGTCTGACAGAATTGAATAGCAGCTAGTCATAGGACCAAAACCTAAATTGTAAATTTTAACACTTTTAAATTCACCTTTAAAAAAATTTTCAAAAAAAGGTTTAGTGAACCTATAATAATCTGATGGTGCACCATGAAATCTATACAAAAATGGTGTTGAACCAATCAATGTACCATTTTTTTTTAAAATCTTGTGAACTTGTTTCTTTGCATTTTGAATATCTAATAAATGTTCCATGATGTTAAAAAAAATCACAGAGTCAAAAGAATTTTTAGATATTGGGATATTCTTATTTAGATCGAGATTTATTACATCTTTGTGTTTAATATATTTATCTGCAAATAGTATTTTTTTTTTATTTTTAATGTATTTTGAAAAATTATTTTTAGAATTTGGCTCTGCTCCAAATTCTATAATTTTACCTTTTAAATTATGTTTTTGAAATTCTACATTTTGTAAGATTCTGCAGAGACTTTTTCCTTGAAAAATGCAGGACATATAAAAAAAAAATGTTTTTATCTTTTTAAGATTCATATTTACTTTATTTTTAGAATTCTACTTTTAATTTTTAAAATAGTTTTATTTTTAATCTTATCTTTTTTAATTTTTATCTCTTTTATTTTTTTTTTTATAAGTATTTTTTTTATGTCTCTCATTATTTTTGAAAATAAACCAAATATTTCATTTTTATTGTTTTTTTCGTATATAAATCCACCTTTTCTTGATGATGCTCTTTCAAAACATATATCTTTATTTACATCTAAAAGTATAACCAAATCAGGAGTGGGTATTACTTTTAAATATTCATTAATAATTTTTTTAATATCTTTATGATTATTTTTTTTTTTATAGATAAGAAAGATTTTCTGAAAGAGTCCTTCGTCGTTAATAAGAGTCTGTCTTTCAACTCTTGTGTCTAAAAAAAATGTGCATAAATCTATCTTGAAATTATCAAGTGCTCTTTCTTTACCCATCATATTTAATTTTGATTTTTGTAATATTTTTTTAAATATCCTGATTACATTTGATAATTTTTTTTTTTTTATTATTAAATTAACGTTATTCGATAAAAATTGATATTGCTTACTAAAAATATATTTTGAATAAAATTTTTTTTTAATTTTGTATTCATAAAAATAGTTAAGTATTATCTTATTAACAAAATTTTTGGTGAAATAATTAAATAAATATTTATCATTCCTAACTATATTGATGTTTTTTTTATTTAATTCACCAAAAATTTTTTTCAGCAGATAGGTTTTTCCTGCACCAGGAAATCCAATTATTTCTATAAAGTTCATAATAAATTTATTTATATATCTAGTATTTTTCCTTTAAATTCTTTAAGTTTAAAATTTATAGCAATTTCTTTATCAACTATTAAAATTCTCTTTTTTATACTTTCTAATAAATTGTTCATTAGTATTTTGTCTATATTGCCTCTATTTAATGTCATTTTTCCTGTTTCATAATAATGTGATCCTCCGCTAAAACTTAAACCTGATATTATTAAATTTGAATTTGGATATTTTTCTGCTGCACTCAACAAGGCAAAAAAGCCAGAAGAAACTCCTAAAAATCCATATTTGAATAAACCATTAAAAATATGTTTTAATCTTTTAGGTAAAAAATTTTCATAATTATACTCCGCTCTTATTAAATTGATTAATCCTTGTCTAAAAAATTTTGATTGAAATAAAAATTGTTCTCGTTTTGTAAACTTATAAATATTTATATCGTTAGCAAATAACTTAGAAAGATCTTCACTTATATCATTATTGTCTCTTACAATTAGATTATCTGGCATTGAATCAATTACTCTTTTATTGATATCTTTTAATTTGAGAAAAGATCTGGCTCCAATCACACATGTATGAATTATCTTTTCATCTTTATAATTCTTATTATATAAACTAGCTAATTCTGCACTTCCATTGGATGAAAAAATTTCTTTAACACTTATATTTGGTATTTTATAAGGTGCTTTTGACCCTAAAATTAATACATTTTCAAAATACATGTTCTAATAATATTTTTAAATCTCTGAATTTTTTAATTTTAAATTTTGTATTAATCTTTTTTTTTTCGTAACCATACACTGCATGTATAAATTTTATTCCTGCATTTTTAGCAAATTTTTTATCTAATGACATATCTCCAATATATATACAGTCTTTTTTTTTTATTTTTTCTAATTTAACTATTTTTAAAATTTGATCTGGATAAGGCTTTGGTTTTATTTGATTATTAGGTGAATATACATATTTAAATTTTAGTTTAAATTTATCAATAATTTTTTTAGTTCTCTTTTTATCTTTTGATGTGATTAATCCTATTGTGTATTTTTTTTTTATCAAATCATTTAAGGTATCTTTTACATTAGGATATATCTTAATTAATGCTAATTTTTTGTTTGAAATAGAATCATAATTTTTTTTAATCTTTGAATAATCCTCACTATTTAAATCAAATTTTCGTAGGATTGAATAAAAAGGTAATCCAATCAATTTTTTATAATCATTAAATGTATGTTTAATATTAAATTTTTTTCTTGTGTTATTCCATGAGATTCTCATGTTTTTTAAAGAATTAATTAAAACACCATCTAAATCTAATAAAATTATTTTTTTTTTACTAATAAGCATTTCTAAACTTATCTTTTTTAAAAGCTTTTATGGCTCTTAAGTAGTCATCTTTTATATCAACAGAAAAAGTATTTGAATTTAAGGAAAAAGTTCCAATTTGTATATTATTTTCTAAAGCTCTCATTAATTCAATTCCTTCAATTTTTTCTAATTCAGATTGTTTAAATGAGCAAAATTTTTTTAATGCCTTTGGTTTGAAAGAAATTATAGATAGGTGTTTTTTATAAAACTTTGGTTTTACTTTAAAGGGAAAAGGAATCTGAGATCTACTTAAATATAAAACTTTATCATTTTTATCACTAACTACTTTTACAATATTTTCTGATTTTGATGCTTTAAATTTCAGATTGGGAAGAATTATATCGTAATGAGTATTTTTTTGGTGATGAGAAATCACCTTATCTATATGTGTTGGATCCAATAAAGGCTCATCACCTTGAATATCGATTACTAATTTTGGATTATATTTTTTTGCCACCTCATTAATTCTCTCAGTGCCGTTATTGTGTTTTTTTGAAGTAATAACACAATCTCCTCCATGTTTTTTGACCATATCCATGATTTCCTTACTGTCTGTGCAAACAATAATTTTTGTCAATCTTTTAGATAATTTAGCTCTTTTTAATGTATGAATAATGATTGGTAATCCATTTATTTCTAATAAAGGTTTTTTTTTTAACCTTGTAGATCCAAGTCTTGATGGAATTAGCCCGAGTATCATATTTGTTAATTTGTGATAATGTTATTTAATTGAATGTTTATTATCACAAAAAATGTTAAATAAAATGATAATTCATCAAAATAAAATAAAATCGTGGATAATCAAAACTCTATTGACATTATAATTCCTGTTAAAGAAAGAAATGAACTTTTAAATAATGCAATTCAAAGCATTTCTAAACAAACTCTTTTACCAAAAAAAGTATTTGTAATAGATGATTGTTCGGTAGAAAAAATTGAAATTTCTAAAGTTTACCCATTTGAAATTGAAATTATTAGAAATATTATAAACAAAGGTCCCTCATTTGCTTGTAATCTTGGGGTAAAAAAATCAAATGCAAAGTATTTGGCTATACTTGAAACCGATGATTTGTGGAAACCCGAAAAGTTAGAAAAGCAATTCTTACTTGCTGAAAAAAATAACTTAGATTTTATTTATTGTAATTATTTTTTAGGAGAAAAAAAAAATATACAAGAATTTAGTAATGATAAAGCTAAACTTTTTGATTTATTGCTAAACCTGTGGTCTTGCCCTAATCCTTCAACCTTTTTTTTTAAAAAAGATTCTTTTCTGAAATTAGGAGGATTTGATGAAGAGATGATGGGCTCTCATGATCATGATTTTTGGTTTCGTCTTGTAAATTCAAATTTAAATATTGACTTTGTTAATGATTTTTTAGTTATAATTGAAGATTATAATCCTAATCAAATGTCTAGAGATTATAAAACAAGAATAAAATCCATAAATTTTTTTTTATCAAAACATAAAAAAATTATCATCACAAAAAAAGGGTTAGGTTATTTTAAAAGATTTAAAAGAGAATTAATAACAAGAGCTTTAATACCTTCTCTAAAAAAATTAATAAATGAAAGAGATTATGTTGGTATTATTCATGTAATGAGCTATCTTGTATTTTCTAAACTTTTTTATTTTAGAGCTTTGCATTTAATGCAAAGTAAATTTATTAGATTTAAAAAGAAGTTTATTTAGTTTTTTATGAATTAATTGGAAAATTCTTTTGATGGTAAAAGCATACAGTTTACATATTTTGAACTTTTTGAATATCTTACAGAAATATTATTAATTAAATTTCTGAAATAGCTATCTAAATCTGTATCATACTTCATCTCCATCACAATATTGTTAAAATTATGAAAAAAATTTTCATTAAATTTAAATAATTTCTTATATCTAATATCTTGATCTATTGTAGCTCTGATCAAATTATCACCAGATATTAAGTAGGTTCTTTTATAGTTAATTAAAATTTTGGGTTGCAATAAATGATTATTCTTGACCTTCAAGTTGAATTTTTTTTTAAGATTTATAAAGTTATTAATATTATTAACATTTAATTTTTTTTTTAAAAATAAAGATTTTTTTTTTTTATAAGTTTTTAGGGCTTTTTTATATTTCATCTCAAAAACAGGTTTATCAATGTACTTATCAGAACCATACCATCTTAGTCTGTATTTCACTCTGTCTTTTTGACCCTCAACATTATCTAAAACATTGGATAAATTGTAATCATCAAAATACACTGTGTTTACAATTCTTTTTTCATAATGATGTTTAAACTTAAAATTTGATCTCATTAATGCAGATAAAACTTGATAATAAGAATTATTATTATAAATCCATTTTTTTTCATATCTCATTTCCTCTACATGATTGTTTTTCATATCAAATTTATATTTCTAATTAATTAAATTATCTTCTCTATTGTAAATGATAGATAAAATAAAATCTGTTTTAACATTTAGTTTATTTTTATTTAGTATAATTTTTGATTTTGCATCTGTTAAAGATTTTACTTTACTATTATTAATAAATATTTCATCAGCAATAATTCTAGCTGGCTCATATTCATCTTTTTTAATATAAGCTACCAATCCAATTTTTACATTATCCATTGTAATATTTTTTAAATTAGCTGTAGATCCATCTTTACTGGCTATGCCTACGTATGAATTTTTTCCTATTAAATTTTTTATGTTGACTGTTGAATTTTCACCTATACTTATTAATTTATCACCGACTTCTTCAAGAACTATGTTGTCAATATTCGCAACTGAGCCTGAAAAATCTATTGCATCATTGCCTATATGTTTAAATTTAGCATTATTGATAGATCCCTCACTAAAATCAATGTCTATACTATCGGAACAACTTTCTTCAAAATTCACATTTTCAATTAAAAATTTGCTTGAAATAATATTTAATACATCCTCAGAACAAATTTTATTAAAAAAAACATTTTTTATAATTACTTCAGTATTAAAAAAATTTAAAGCTCCATATAATATATAATTTAAAGAGTATAAAGTTTCATTTTTTTTAATATTCTTCATTTCACTGATAAAAGTGTTTTTTTTTGATTCATCATATTTAATAAAATTCCTAGATAGGTAATTTTTGTTATTCTGTATAATTTGTTGAGGCCCACTTAAAAAACTAAACTTTACATTATTAAAAATAGATACTTGATTTTTATCATTTATCAAAATACCCCCGCCCAAATTACTTTTTTCACCAGAAATAATAATACCTTTTTTTTTACCATCAACATTCCAAGCAGAATTAGAGTAGATAAAAGAGTTATCTCTTAATATTATTTTTTCACCAGGCAATATAAGTACAGTATAATTTTTTGGAATAAATATGTTTGTATCTATAATTGTATTTTTCTTTTTTAAAAATATACTTTTATCAATTGTAAAAAAGTACTCTTTATATAATTCTTTATTAATTTTTTTAAATTCATCAATATTGTGATTTAAGTTTTGATGTATTACTTTTTCAACAATCTTATTTGTTTCATCTAAAAAAGTAATATTTGAGCACCTTAAATTTAAAGAATTATCAAGATCTGATAACTTTATGCTTGTTAAACTTTTATTTATTTTTTGGTTTAATAAAAAAAAATGTTTTTTTGATGTTAGTAAATCTTCACATTTAATTTGATTTAATATTAATCCTAAATTATTATTTAGAATATTCTTAATAATGATTTCATTTTTTTTTTGCTCAGTAAAAATCTTCACAATATTAGATCTAAAAAAGATATTGAGATTATCTGCTCTTAAATAAATATCTTTCTTAGAAAAATAATATAATCCTGGACCAAAGGAATAATTATGATCTACAAAAAAATAGTCATCATAAATTAGTGAGTTTATTTTTTTTATTTGATTTTCTCTTTTATAAAAGAAATCATCTAAGAATTTTTTTGATGAGATTTTTTGTATCTTATTTTTATATTCTTCAAAAAATTGTTCATTTAAATTCCCAGACTTATCAAAAAAAAATTTATAAGTAAGATAATTACCATTAATCCTACCACCAGATTTAATACAATTTTCTATATTTTTTTTACAATTTAAAGCTTCTTGATAAGAATTATTTATTGTTAGTTCATTCCATTTTTTTATGTATTTACTATAATTTGGCACAGCTCTATGTGCATCATACCCAATTGGCTCAAAAAGACTTGAGACAGGATTATAAAAAAATTTAACACTTTTTGCGGCACGTGCATGGCTATAATAATTTAAATCTGTTATTGCAAAAAAAGTTGCCCATTTTTCGATATCAAATACATCAATAGCTTCAGAGTTTTTTTTAAAGAAATTTTCTAATTTTTTGTTAGCAATTTGAGTAACTTTCAAATTTTCATCATCTAACCAGTATTTTTTATTATAAACTTCAAATTTCGTTTCTTTAATATTCAGCGTAAACTCCTCGTATAATGAAAATATAGGCCCATTTCTTCTTTTATTTCTTTCAATTAAGATTTTATCAAATGCCTCCTCGAGTACATAAAGATGTGAATCTGTTCCATTTATGCTTGTATCAACAAATATATAATTCAATTTTATTAAATCTAACTCGCCAATCAGCTCAAAAAATAGCCACTCATGTATATAATTTCTCATTCTAGGTTTTTGCAAAGAAAACTTTTCCATACCTAAAATTTTTTTATCTCCTTTAAGATCAAGCTTCATAGAGGCTCTATTTTTTTCAAACCAATGTGATATTCTATCTCCTTTAAGTCTTAAATTAGTTTTGAAATTCTTATTTTCAAAATTAATAGATGCATTTACCTCACTAAAGATGGCCCCATTGCCTGAGTTAAATGCTTTAATAGCATTTGTTCTTTGATTTTCTAAGTTTAATTGATTCTTAAAAGAAATATTTATATTTAAATTTGGAATTTTATAAAATTTTGCTCTTATCTTTTTTAAAAGTATCTCAGGTGTATAGATATAATTAATTACAGAACGGCTATGCAATCGATCAAAAAATATATTTTTGTAATTTTTCCAATATCCAATATAAAAAAAAAAAATCAAAAATAATGTTAAAAAAATTATTGTAAAAAAAAAATAAGCTTTGAAAAAAAAATTAAAATGAAAACTTTTTTTTTTTTTTGAACTTAATTTTTTTATTTTCACAGTTTTT
>Ga0114997_10004189_pt1 | contig 11206 bp, 10 predicted proteins | sample ArcticOcean_MG_C_2_FD_87045 | JGI IMG/M metagenome (GOLD analysis project Ga0114997, IMG submission 87045) | Marine microbial communities from western Arctic Ocean - ArcticOcean_MG_CB4_136 | ecosystem: Environmental > Aquatic > Marine > Oceanic | place: Arctic Ocean: Canada Basin | collected... | reverse complement strand
TGCACCGTAGAACATGTTCTAGAATTTCCATATCTTGCTCACCGTGTAAAAGGCTCCACTTGTCTGCCTTGGATACCAAATAATCCCACTCCACTTCAATAATTTTATTTAATTCTTTTTGAGTAACAGTAACCATAGGCTCTCTCTAATATATAAAAATATATTATATGTTAATATTTATGCTTAGTTTTAATCATCAGACTTTTTACTTTCACATTAAACTCGATTTTCTATCCAGCTTTATTTTCGCCTGCATGGATAGTGTCATTATCTACTTATTTCATTTTTTATTAAAATGGTAATTGCTCTGTCTTTTTTATTTACTCATTTTGTTTCTTCTTTTCAACCCACAACCTAGCTTCATCTGAGTTTTTATAGCTTCTTGGGTATTTTTTAAGAAACTCCAAGTACTCGTCGATTAAGTTAGATTTTTTGACCTGCTCAAAAATTTTACCCTCTAAAGATTCAATTTCTCTTTCAATTTTTTCCTGTTCGGTAGCTAGTGATAATTTTTCAATCCGCTTATAATCTAATATTGCACTATCATATTCTTTATTTTCATCATGGATGACAACCTCGACTTTTAATGCACGTAATAGGTTGGCTTTAATACGAGTTGAGCCAGGTTCTAACTTTAATGCCAAATCTAATTGATAAATAGCCTGTTTAATTTGATCGTCAGCATAATACAGAAGGCCTAAGTTATTTCTAGCTTCGAATGAATTCGGGTATTTTAGTAAAAATTTTTTCCAAAGAGCCATAGCAGACTCGATTTGTCCTTTTTTCTGATGGTCCATAGCCCTTGAAAATAACTCCTTATCAAACCCAAACATTATTTTAGAAGGAATATCAAAGAACTGGCTAGAAGATTTTACGCACCCTATAGCCATAAAAAACAATAAGGTAACTAGAATTCTATTAGGTTTCAGTATTTTCATGATCCAACTATACCAATTTATTTTTTCAGGTCAACATGTCTTGAGTTAATATCATTTATATCAATGGAGTACCTATAAGATTGGAATGCTTTAAACATTCTATGACCTAATTATAATAATTTTTTTGTAGACCAATAAATCTTGACTTGTTTTCTATTTCAGCTAACCTCTTAATTTAAATTAAATATATTTCGCTAGGGGTGATTTTCTGAGAGTCTTAAAAGGACAACCCTCTGAACCGGATCTGGTTAATGCCAGCGAAGGGAAGTGGATGGGGCTTAAATTGAGTAAGCTACGATCCCTTAATTTGGTCGTAGCTTTTTTTTAACTGACTTCCATTTAATTTTAGACAAATTTATTTTTAACTTTGAATGAACCTAATATTGGATTAAATTTAACGGAATTTTTCTTTAAAGTGTTACTTAAAATAAATGGACATGATAAAAATATCTACTCTAGCTCCAATTTAGCAGAACTTTTATGTGAACTAGAAATAGCATCACCTCATTGTGCCGTGGCTCTAAATCAAGAAGTCGTCCCAAGCTCAAAGCTCGATCAAACTAAAATTCGAGAAGGGGACAATATAGAAATTGTTCATGCGGTGGGTGGTGGACTTTAGTTTGAAAAACATATTAATTAATTAAATATTTTTAAACTATTTTCTGAAAATTTTAACAATGGAATCAACTCAATTTAAGGTAGGGGACAGAGTATTCAAATCTCGCTTGATTGTTGGAACAGGTAAGTATGCGTCTTTTGAACAAACGCGTGATGCCATCGCAGCATCTGGAGCAGAAATGATAACTCTAGCGGTTCGCCGTATCGAGCTTGATAAAGCTAAAGACTCCATTCTCAACTTTCTAGATCCTAAAATATATTCCTTTCTACCTAACACAGCTGGTTGCTTCACAGTTAAAGAAGCTGTTATGACTTGCCAACTTGCGCGTGAAGCTGGTCTTGGCAATATGGTTAAAGTTGAAGTGATTGGCGATGAAAAAACATTATTCCCAGATAACGAAGCAACGCTTGAAGCTTCTAGAATCCTAGTAAAAGATGGGTTTCAGGTGTTACCTTACTGCACAGATGACGTGGTCCTTTGTAAAAAGTTAGAAGGTGTAGGTTGCTCAGCCGTTATGCCATTAGCTGCACCAATTGGTTCTGGACTTGGAGTCTGCAACCCTTTTAATATTAAATTGATCCTTGAAGCGGTAAAAGTACCAGTCATTGTTGACGCGGGTGTGGGAACTGCCTCTGATGCCTGCAGAGCTATGGAGCTTGGAGTAGCAGGGCTCCTTATGAACACGGCAATAGCAGGAGCAAAAGATCCCATTAAAATGGCTTACGCAATGAAATCTGCAGTAGAATGTGGGCGACAGGCTTTTGAAGCAGGACGCATTCCAAAAAAACTCTACGCCTCTGCAAGCAGCCCAATTAATGGTTTAATAGATGTGTAAAGCAAACTAAAGTGATTTACATCGGTTTTGGAAAAATTATATTACTTATAAAATGCAGACTCAGAAGGACCTAAAAGACCTTCGCTTGTACCTGATTACAGATCGATCTTTGTTCGAAGGACAAAAATATTTTCTTTCCGCAGTAGAAGACGCTTTAATGGGAGGTGTTAGGGCTCTCCAATTAAGAGAAAAAGATTTATCAGATAGTGAACTTATTAAACTAGCTATTCAATTGCGTATACTTACATCAAACTATAAGGCTAAGCTTATTATCAATTCACGTGCAGAAATCGCAGAGAAAATCGGTGCTGATGGCGTACACCTAACAGAAACGCGGCTTCCTGCCAATGAAGTTAAAAGTAGCTTCCCTGATTTGATCGTCGGAGTTTCAACGCATTCTCTGGAAGGAGCACATCTTGCAGAAAAAGAAGGAGCAGATTACATAACTTTCAGTCCAATTTACAAAACACCCTCTAAGGCAAGTTACGGCGCACCACAAGGCTTGAATTCATTACGAAAAGTTACTCAAGCAGTCCGCTTACCAGTTCTCGCTATGGGAGGAATAACACTGCACCGCGTTCCCGAATGTTTAGAGCAAGGAGCCTTCGGGATCGCCTTGATTTCTGATATCTGGAACTCATCTAATATAAAAGAACATTCATTTGAATATACGCAGAACTTTGGAGGAAACACGTTATGACGCAAGTAAAATCTAATGGTAATGGTAATGGTAACCAAATTGGCAACCGCCATGGAGCTACGGATGAAAAAGTCGAAATTTCTACCGACCCGATTTCCCCAAACTCTAAAAAAGTCTATGTTAATGGGACCCTGCATCCGGATATAAAAGTCCCTTTTCGGGAAATTTCCCTTTCTCCCTCTACCACAGTAAACAGTAATCCAAATGGAAACGGTAAAGGTAGTCAAAAAGAAAATAACGAGAGTTCCATTCTCGTCTATGACACATCAGGCCCTTATACTGATCCGAAAGCAAAAATTGATATCCGTGAAGGGTTGCAACCTATCCGCCTACCATGGATCACAGGCCGTGAAGATGTAGAGTATTATGATGCGCGAACGATTATGCCTAAAGATGACGGCTATAGAGATGGTGAAAATCCTAATACAGAGCGGTTTCCAAAAACCCGCGTCCAGGTTCTACGCGCTAAAACTGGGCAAAATGTCACGCAAATGCACTACGCCAAAAAGGGGGTCATCACTCCAGAAATGGAGTTCATCGCCATTCGTGAAAATCAAAAACGTAAACAATGGATGGAAGATGCTGAGCGGGAAAACCGCCTAAAGGGAAACTCCTTCGGAGCCAACCTTCAGAGCGAAATTACTCCCGAATTTGTCCGCGATGAAGTAGCACGAGGTCGAGCCATAATTCCGGCTAATATCAACCACCCAGAATCGGAGCCAATGATCATCGGGCGAAATTTTCTTGTAAAGATCAACTCTAATATCGGTAACTCAGCAGTTAGTTCCTCCATTGAAGAAGAAGTTGAAAAGATGGTCTGGTCATCACGTTGTGGAGCCGACAATGTTATGGATCTTTCAACCGGGAAAAATATTCACACTACTCGTGAGTGGATCTTGCGCAACTCACCAGTTCCCATAGGCACTGTACCTATTTACCAGGCTTTGGAAAAAGTCGATGGCAAAATAGAAGACCTTACGTGGGAAATTTATCGCGATACTCTGATCGAACAATGTGAGCAGGGCGTAGACTATTTCACCATCCATGCCGGGGTATTATTACGCTATGTGCCGATGACCGCAAAACGTGTAACCGGAATCGTCTCACGCGGTGGTGCAATTATGGCAAAATGGTGCCTTACTTATCATAAAGAAAATTTTCTATACACAAACTTTGAGAAAATTTGCGAAATTCTAAAGTCCTACGATGTCTCTTTCTCTCTTGGCGATGGACTACGTCCTGGTTCCACCGCTGATGCCAACGATGAAGCTCAATTTGCAGAATTGGAAACTCTTGGTGAATTGACAAAAATTGCATGGAAACACGAAGTGCAGACTATGATAGAAGGCCCCGGTCATGTTCCTATGCACATGATCAAAGAAAATATGGAAAAACAATTGAAAATTTGTGGCGAAGCCCCTTTCTACACTTTAGGACCGCTTACAACCGATATAGCACCGGGTTATGATCACATCACCAGTGGCATCGGCGCGGCAATGATTGGCTGGTATGGTACAGCTATGCTATGTTACGTAACTCCAAAAGAACACCTTGGACTACCTAACCGAGAAGATGTAAAAGAAGGCGTTATCACATACAAGATCGCGGCACATGCGGCAGATCTTGCTAAAGGTCACCCTGGAGCAAGAGTGCGTGACGATGCGTTGAGCAAAGCTCGGTTCGAGTTTCGTTGGGAAGATCAATTTAATCTATCGCTTGATCCAGAAAAGGCGTTACAATTTCACGATGAAACCTTGCCAAAAGATTCTGCCAAAGTTGCACATTTCTGTTCGATGTGCGGTCCACATTTCTGTTCGATGAAAATCACGCAAGATGTACGCGACTACGCTGAACAAAAAGGTATGGAAGAAGCAAAAGCGCTGGATGAAGGTATGAAAGAAATGTCAAAATCCTTTAAAGACAAAGGTGGAGAGATTTACTCAAAAGCTTAGCCCAGTTTACTTTAAAACAATTAAACTTCATTTGATTAAAACCTATAGGTTTTAATCAAATGAAGTTTTTACTTTCTAAAAATTAGTTCAAGAAAAATCATGACTCAAGGTTGAATCATTTCGCGCGCATGCTTTAGAGTAGTTTCGGTAATTTTTTCTCCACTAGACATTCTTGCAATTTCTTCCACTCTTTCTTGTTCTGAAAGTTCGCGGATACTAGAATGAGTCCTTTGATCCTTCACCATTTTAAAAACCATAAAATGTGAACTCGCCTTACCAGCAATTTGCGGTAAATGAGTAATGCAAAAGACTTGTTTTTCAGTAGCGATTTTTTTTAATTTATTTCCTACCACTTCAGCAATTTTTCCACCAATTCCTGTATCGACTTCGTCAAAGACCATTACGGGTATAATATCTTGCTTATTTAGATTGGACTTTAATGCCAACATGAACCGCGAAAGTTCTCCACCGGAAGCAATCTTAACAAGTGGTTTAAGATCTTCACCTGGATTCGGAGAAAACAAAAACTCTATTACACCAATCCCTGTTGAGTTTATTTTTACTTTCTGCTTTCGGTAGGTAACAAAGCTTGAGTCATCTTCTTGATAATCAAACTGTACCTCCAATTTCACATCTTTCATCCCAAGATCACAAAGCTCTTTCTCTATATTTTTTTTAAATACTTTCGCTATTTTTTCTCTTTTGTCTGCCAAAGTTACAGAGTTTTTAGCTAAAACTGTCTGATGTAAATTAATGCATTTTTGTATGTTTTCTATATTTTCTTGAAAATTAGAAAGAGTATCTAACTCTTTAGAGATTTTATCACGTTGGCTCAAAACTAAACCTATATCCCCACCATACTTGCGTTTTAATCCATTAATTTCTGCCATTCGGTCTTCTATTTCTTCGAGACGAGACGGATTAAATTCGATTTTATGAATATAATCTCTCAACTCCTCAATTAATTCTTCAATTTCATAAAAAGCTGTTTGCCCTCGTTGCACCTGTTTTTCGAGTTCTGGATCTAATAATGAAAGTGACTCTAATTGTTTTTGTGCTATCCCAAACCTATCAAAAACTGCCCCTTCTTCATCTACAATCAAGTCGAGAACTAGTTTGATTGACCCTTGAATTTTTTCTGCATGCTGTAATTTATTTTTTTCTAATTTAAGTTGATTCTCTTCATCTATTGAGAGGTTAGCTTTGTCAATTTCATTAACTTGAAATTTTAGAAAACCTTCCCTTTCTATGCGGTTACTCTCTTTGGAGCGTAATTCATCTATTTTTCTTATTTCTTCAAGATAATTAATATATTTTTTTGAAAATTCTTTTCTTTCTTCCGTGGTTTTCCCATATAAATCAAGAATATCAACATGAATTTCGGGATTGAGTAGTGCCTGGTGGTCATGTTGACCATGGATGTCAACCAGTCTGTTTCCTAGCGTTGCTAAAACACCGACTGTAACAGTAGAGTCATTTACTAGACAACGATTTTTCCCCGAACTCGATATCGTGCGCCTCAACACAATTTCTCCATTATCAGAGCTAATACCTAATTCTTTTAAAACACCTAATGTTTCTAAATCTTTTATTTCAAAAATACTCTCAACCGTTGCTGAGGTTTCCCCAGTTCGTATAAAATTAGCATCCGCTCTACCGCCAAGAATAAGATTGAGCGCATCAATGATAATTGACTTTCCAGCGCCTGTTTCTCCGGTTAGTGCTATAAGACCAGACGAAAACTCGACATGTAAATTATCAATAATAGCAAAATTGTTGATCCTTAATTCTTTTAACATATTAGATAGACTTTAATTATCGGCTATTTTTTTAAACAATCTATTAGCTTGATTTTGCCATGAGAGTATCAATTCCGCATTTTTAGATTTGAATTTCATATTAATAACTTTAGATAACGTAGCCCTAGCTAAAAGAAGCTCATCATTTTCGATATAGGCTTTAGCAAGGCCAAGGTAATTTTCCCCAAACTCAGAACCCAAACTAGTGGCCTTCTTAAAATGGCCAATTGATCGGCTCAAATCTCCTCCAAGTATATGAGGGAGCTTTAAATACAGGTTACCTAATGCTCTATGTGGTCCACCATCTTCGATTGATGGATCTAATCTTATAGTTATGTCCATATCTTTTTTAAATGGCTCGATAATGCTTAAACTACTCCATATACCTTCTATTTCACCTAGAGTTCCGTTGCACAGACCTTTAAAAAAATATCCCCGAGCTGACTGGGAGTTAATTTTAATTGTCTTTCGCGTATGTTTTATACATAACGAGAAAAAGTGAATCTTTTCAAATTCATTGGCAGTTTTATCACCGAGTTTGAAGTATATTCGACCCAATCTCCATAAAAGCTTATCGGATTCAGGAAAAACTTCTATATATTTCTTAACCAAACCTTCTAATTTTGATAAGTCTGCTATTGAACTGGCCGAACGATATTCATAGTCTATCTCTTTGATTAGTTCTGTTTCATGGGCTGAGAACCCCATTAAAAAAGATAAAAAAATTAAGCTCTTTACCAATAATACTCGATTCATTGGAAAATAAATTTATTTTCGTTTAGCTAAAGCGGGTTATACTCAAATTTTAAGAATTTATTACGTAACTTATTATCAATAATAAAGTACCTAACTTATCATACCTATGCTCCCTCGTAAAAAATTGATTTATTTTATAGTTGTATTTTTGGTTTTTTTTCAACCACATCTGACGAATGCTAACGAATTATCACCTCAACAGATAGTTGAAAGATTACTAAGTTCGATTAGCAAACTAAAAACTGGAACATCGTTGTCTCTCGAAGAACTTGAAAAAAATAAATATTTATCTTCTCTCGCACTTGCTCTATTGAATTTAGAAGAAGTAAGTAAAAAATCTCTAGGCAAATACTGGGAGGCACGTACATCTTCTGAAAAAAGTAGATTCCATGCTCTACTTGAGGAAATTTTTACCAAAGAAGCTTTCCCCAGCTCTGGTAAATTTTTTTCTAAACTTAAATTGGTTTATGGCAAAACTATTATCAAAAAGTTGCAAGCGAGTGTCCCAATCATAGTCATCCATGAAAAAGAAGGGGAGATTAGTATTAATTTTCATCTAAAAAAAAATGATAACCGATGGCAAATAGTAGACGTTGATTTAGATGACATAAGTATGCGTAATAACTTACGATCTCAGTTTTATAAATTAATTGCCAAAAATGGTTTTCAGGAAGTTATGCGGCACATGGAAGAAAAAATATCTGAGGTAAAAAATTAATTTTATTTAGCATTTAGTAAACTTTGTTATACAGAATAATTCGATTAGGTTCAGCGGCGGTTTCGAGAAACAATTTCCGTCACAACTTCAATAACTCTTTCAATGTCATCAATTGACATACGTGGATAGAGAGGTAATGATATAATTCTATATGAGTAACTGGTAGCAATCGGATATGTCGCTAATTGAGTACTGAATTCTTTTGCATAAAATGGCTGCAAGTGAATTGCTTTATAATGTACAGCCACCCCTATTCCAGCTGATTGAATCGCATCAATAAACTCATCTCGTGTTATAGATAATTGATCCAAGCGTAACGCAATAATGTATAAATGGTGTGATAATTCTGCATAATCGCGAGTTTCTAGAGTTTCTAATTCTGGAACCTTCTGGAATGCTTCATCGTATATTTTTGCATACGTTTTTCTGATTTTTAAAAAACGATCAACTTTTTTTAGTTGATGTATTCCAAGTGCGGCGTTTATATCGGCCATATTATATTTATACCCGGGTAACTGCAGTTCCCATTGGGAAAAACCACTCTTTCCAAAACGTTTCCAGGCATCACGACTAAGTCCATGTAAACGTAAAACCCGAACTGTTTCATTCAATGACTCATCATTAGTTGTAAGCATCCCACCTTCACCGGTAGTTATATTCTTGTTAGCATAAAAACTGAATGCTGTCGGATTACCTAAATTCCCGATTTTTTGTCCTTTATATTTTGTTTCTAACGCATGAGCCGCATCCTCAATAATTGCTAGTTTATATTTTTTAGCCAGATCCATAATAGGATCCATATCGCAGGGATGTCCGGCAAAGTGAACTGGTATAATTGCTCGAGTCTTTGATGTTATTTTTTCTTCAATTTGGTTGACATCTATCGTCAGCGTTCCAGGTTCCACATCGACAAAAACTGGGCATAGCCGTTCATGGATAATCACATTTACGGTTGCTGGAAAGGTCATAGTGGTCGTTATTACTTCATCACCTGGTCTAAAACCTCTTGTTGCTAATGCCAGGTGAAGACCTGCAGTGCATGAATTTAATCCAATTGAATAATTACAACCTATATAATTACTAAAATTGTCTTCAAATATTTTTGTACGTGGACCCGTTGTTAGCCAACCAGACTTTAGAGTTTCCACTACTTCATTGATTTCATCATCATCAAACCAAGATCGATGATAGGGAAGACTAATATCCATAATTAAATTCGCATTTAAATACTATTTATTTTTTTAAGAACCTGTGAGATTTTTAGGATCTATTTCTACAAAGCTTGCCTTTTCCCAACCACTCTTATCGTTAGGGACAAAATAATTAAGAACCGATACCCCACTTATAGCAACGGGTTTCGATAACAATGTAATAAACCAACTTCCATCTACCTTTTCCCAATAGTCAGTCAAAGTATATTTAGAATCGTACTGAAATAAACCTCTTGCTACTGCTGGGTTCACTTTTTCCCTACCTTCTAGCATAACTTTCACTTTGGCGTACTTTCTATCCTCGCTTATAGATATATTTTCTAATGAATGTCTTTTTATTTCAATGAATGGGTTTTGTGACCAACGGTATTTTCTAGGTACTGGGAATCCTAAAGGATCTTTTTTATTTGGATTTTTTTTCATAAAAGCCACCGTAGGGTTAAATAAACCGGAAATATGCGCATTTGCTTTCCCCTGTTCTCTATAATCGTAAGCAGCCCAACCCTCTAAGTATTTGATTTCAACCCTAGAAATTTTTTTTCTAAAATTTGGATGTTGAATATCGTATATTTTTCCCCAATCATTTTTTATACGTGCATTAACAAAAATAGCTTCTTTCTCAGCGAGAGTTCGAGCTTCTTCAATTAATTGAGATTCAATTATTTCTTCTGCCTGAGTTGAGGTCACCATACCAACAAAGAAAATAACGCAAATAATTAATACATTGCCCGAATAATTTGATTTTAAATTATAAATTGTGTTGATTATTTTTTTCATATTTTTACCCATATTAAATATTTTTATTATTATAAGATATTGAAATATTTATTCTTTCTTAAGTCGCGATGCAGCTACTCCTCTATGACTGACTTATCGTCATTTACCTGTTTAAACCTTAAAGTTTTTTACTCTATTCAGGCCCTAAAGTGCTCATTATTTTTTGAGCTAGCTTCTCTGTAATGCCTGGCACGGTTTTCAACTCAATCAGTGAAGCTCGTCTTATTACATCCAGACTTCCAAAATTCTTAAGAAGCAATAAACGTTTCTTTTTACCAATCCCTGGAACCGACTCTAGAGGTGAGACTAACGAACTTTTGTCACGAAGTTTTCGGTGATAAGATATTGCAAACCTATGAGATTCATCTCTAATACGTTGTAATAAAAAACGAGAAGGAGAATTTTCTCGAAAATAGACGGAATTTTTTTTTCCTGGCAAAAGAACCTCATCGGTCTCAACATTATTACGAAATTTACCCTTTGCGATACATGCCAGGTCTACTTTTTCTGAAATACCGAGTTCACGGATTATTCTTTCAGCACTTGAAAGATGTCCTTTCCCACCGTCAATCAAAATGAGATTAGGGAGAACTTTTTTTTCCCTAATAATACGACTATACCTTCGACCGATAACCTCGCGCAACATGGCATAGTCATCAATACCTTTAACGTTTTCTATTTTAAAGCGACGGTATTCTGAATTTTCAGATATAGCATTTTTAAAAACCACAACTGATCCTACCGCATGTTTTCCTGAAATATTTGATATATCAAACCCTTCGATTACTTCTGGAAAATACTTTAATTCTAGAGTTTCCTTTAGCTCTTCTAAGCTTCGAAGCCCGAGTTCTCCTTTATCTAATTCTGCTCTTAATGCAAAATTTGCATTTTCTTTCGCCAT
>Ga0114997_10004187_pt1 | contig 11208 bp, 19 predicted proteins | sample ArcticOcean_MG_C_2_FD_87045 | JGI IMG/M metagenome (GOLD analysis project Ga0114997, IMG submission 87045) | Marine microbial communities from western Arctic Ocean - ArcticOcean_MG_CB4_136 | ecosystem: Environmental > Aquatic > Marine > Oceanic | place: Arctic Ocean: Canada Basin | collected... | reverse complement strand
TGTTATTAGTTGTTTCTGCGCCGTTGCTTTAAACTCTTTAAACTTCTTAAATACATTACCACCTTTTGTTTTAGAAGTTATAGTTACTGTAAAATAGAAAGAGTTAGTTCCTACAATATCATAGCTAAATGTTGAGCCCTCTTTCTTATCCTCTGCTTGCATTAAAGCAAATAACTTTTTATGTAATGCGCCACATCCCTTATTAATTGTTCTATCTAAAGACTGTAATCCTGCTGGAGTAAGTGCGCTCTTAAAAAGTTCTATATCATTGTAGCCTTCTCTTCGAGCCATTTCTTCCCAAGTCTGATTTATTGTTGCAGATTGGATAAGGCTAATTGCATGAACTTTTTTATCTGAGTAAAATAATCTAAAGTCTCCCGCCGAGTCTTTCAAATACTCGTAAAGGTCTTTATCTAACTGTTGCATTGCTGCAGTAGACATTAGAAGTTCTTATAAAGGTCTAAGACCCGCTTAATATGATCTGGAAAATCCACATTATCACTCATTGATGAAGTACCTCTATTTTGGACACTTGCACCTTGCATAGTTCGTCTTTCTTTATATTCGTCTTTTAAGTAATAAGTTATAAGATCTGCAACCGCTAGTTGCAAATCTTTGGGAGTAGTCTCGTACCCTGCTGTATATACAATCTTAACGGCACCAGGCCCTCTAGGCCAGTTCTTGTAGTTAGTGCCAGATGTAGTACGAATTACACTATCTGTATCGCTATCTAAATAATATTCTGTATTAGCTGTAGTAAGGGTCTTATATGTGCTAGAATAACCTTCTCGCTCTTGTACAGAAACAATGGTATTAACAGGGCTTTCAGTTAATTGGACTAGATAAGTATCCCAATTGATATTGAAAGTTTCTGTTTTATTCGCGGAGTAATAATCTGTAATATTATTACCACAATAGGTTTTTACTAATGGACTCACAGAATCTATAAGCGCATCTATACGTCCGTCCTCCTTCACACTCTGTGAAAGATTTTTTAACGCTTTATATTCGTCTCTTGTTATTAAGTCTGCCATAAGTCAATTAGTAAAAACCTGGGGAGAGCCGAAGCCCTCCCCACGAGTTAATATTTAATACACCAAATTACGTTGCGGCGTATCTTACTGCAACTGCTGGCTCATCTGCGCCTGCGCCTGCAACTAGCTCTTCAAATCCTCTGGATTGTGAAGCTACAACTGCAGTACGTTGACCTGCTACTTCGTAGTCAGTCTCAATACCTACAGACTTCAGTCGAGGCATCAAGTAGTTATGTACGTTAACTGCACAAGCTGCTGTGCTGTTAGCTGTACGAGCGATTTGATCACTCACAACTACAGGAGATCCATAGATAGATCCGACCTGACCAACTACCTTCATAGCGATATCACTGCCAACTTCAGATATATCTGAGAAGGCTGCGTCTGCGATAAGGTTGAAATACTCTTCAACATTAACAACGTATGCTACGTCATTAGGATTGACTCCGTATTTACCCATTTCAGAACGAGCTGATAGCAAGTTTGCACCAGTAAGTGCACCTGAACCGTCAAGAGCTAGAGCAGTTCCGCCCCAGATATCGGCTAGTTCAGTACCTGCGAAGTCAGTACCTGCTCCACCAACTAGACCTGCTTGATTAGCAGTACCCAGTAGAATAGAAGCATCGATAGCGCGAGCATGAGCTCGTGCAAGTGCTGATAGAATCCAAGGAAGGACGTTAACAACAATTTGCTCATCTGTATCATTGGCAATGAATGTACCAGAGATCAAACGATAAGCATTAAGTGTTACACGATTGATGTGATAGTTATTATCGCTCGCACCTTTCTCTTCCAAGAGATTCGCAGTAGTTTCTAGACCAGTAGCGTTCCAGTTTGCATTCTCAGTATCTGGAATGACTGGTAGCACTGTAGCACCTGACACGACGGCCATCTCTTTGAAAAGGTTAGCAACCTTTTGCTCAAGTCGTACTTCTTCTTCGAAAGTAGAAGATACGCTTGCGTCCAGGCCGATACCAGTTGAGGCGTCATAGGTAACGCCTGCTTTTTGCATGATACCTTGGGCATAGTCAGTATTCCAACCTTTACCAGTAATCTTTCCTAGAACTGAAGCATAGAGAAACTCTTTGCCCCACTTAGAAATGTTACCGTCGCCACGGTCTGCAAAAACTCGCTTAGACTCTTGTAGGCGGGAAATTTCTTCCTTCTTCTCTTCAAGATCTGATTTGTAAGTTTTGAGAACTTCTTCGATCTCAACATCTTTCGCTGCTAGTTTTGCCTCAACATCTTTGACAAGTCTCTCAGCTCCAGTTTCAACCCCTACTCTAATAGCAGTTTTAACTGTCTCTTCTTGCTTTACTTTTTCTGCAGTCGCTGCTTCAACCTTTTCGGCTTCAACTTTTTCTACAGCTTTTTGCTCGGCTTGCTTCATTGCTATATTAGTAGCAGTTTGTTCTGCTACCTGTTTAGCAAAAGCTTCCAAGTCGATTGCGGGAGTATTAGCTTCCGACATTACGATCTCCTCTTGCACGGATTGCTCCGTCTTTACCGGTGTATTACTAGCTATGCTGGATGATCTCTCATCTTCTTTAGCCAGAGACTGACCGGCTAGATCTACACGATTTGTGAAAGTTTTCTTGAAATCTTCATACTCTGTAATAGAGTTAAAAGACTTCGCTAAAGAAAAGGTAGCTGCCTGATTGCAGGGCACGGAAACAACCGAGACCTCAAACAATTCAGCATCCTTTATCATAAGTCCGTCAGTTTCCTCGATATAATCAGCGTCCTTGACTCGGAAACCAACAGAAAATGCTCCAAGAACCCCATCCTTAACTAAGTCACACACACCGTTAGGGGCGGACTTACTAATTTTTGCTTCTAATTCCAGACCTTTGTCTGTAACCTTAATTCCTGTGGCGCGACCGATTGGTTGGTCGTAGTTATGATTAAAAAGAATAATAGGATTATTCTTGAAATTAGCCAAACCACCTTTACCCCAAGCGTCTGCATTGATGCTATCTCCAGCTCTATCGAAGTCTGCAGTACTTGCCATGCCGCGTATTTTTACACTACCATCATCCTGCTCTTGAGATTTAAAGGTAGAGGTTAAATTAAAAATTTTATTCATTCGTTTCATTCCGTCCAGTAGTAAGTTTTATGCTGCTCATACTAGGCTTGGGAGGTTTAGGAATTTTTGATTTAGGGAAAACGGGCTTATCTCCAAACAAGTTTCCTTTATCCTTATTTCCAATATCTTTTTGAATATTTGGGTACTCAGAATTTATATACTTAAACAGCATACTCCACCCACCCATAACTTTCTTTATCTCTTTAATTGAATAAGGAATATCAGACTGTCTACTATACTCTACAGAAGATTCAAATACTTTCCCCTTCTTAATGTAATAGTCAGACAAAGTTGCTAACATTTTTTTCTTTTGTATACTACTCATCGTTTGCTGCCTCTACAGGAGGTGCGGAAGCTTCTTCTTCCTGTGCTGGTCTACCACCTTCATCTGGATTTGATGCGCTTCCTGCAATGTTTGCTGGAATTCGCAACTCGTCATTACCTTCAATAGGTTCAAAACCTATCGCGTCTCTTGCTTCGTTAGGTGTAATGATTCCACCATTTACTAGAGAAGAGTAATATTGTGATTGATCTCTCAATTCTGGCTGTAACGCTGGAATGTTCGTTACATCTTCTTCTAGTTGAAATCCGAAAAATCTTTCATATGCAAAGTTTATCTTTCGTACTATAGGTAATATAGTCTCTAAGTAATACAACCTCATGTTAGGTCGTATGTTTGCGTTATTTCCTGAGTCTAATAGTAGTGGGGGCACTCCTAGAGACTTAAGTATGATTCTCTCATTCTCTGTTATAGAACCTTGAAAATCTAATTCTTTAAAGTTTACATTTGAGATCGAATCTACTTCGAGACCACCATCTAGGATTAAAGGTCTTCGACCTCCTGCGTCAGGACGGTATCTAGTACTCCAAGACTGAAGCATTCTCTCTTTAATCTTCTCTGACAAAGTATTAGGGCTTTTTAGCACCAAGCCAGGGACTGCCCCATTTTTGAAAAAGTTATCTTGAAACTTTCTCATACTTGTCATCAATTGCATTGTACGCAATGCAGGGCTTAATCTAGGCACCCCTCGATATATAGAAAAGAACGAATTCTCTTTAATATGAATAATTTCTGACGGCTTATATACAAGGTCTCTTTGAAACGTGTAACTTTCTATATAAGTAGATTCACTTGCATTAATCGTCATCTTGTCCGATGGAAGATGATATAAGTGAACGCCATCATAGTAGACAAAAATATTGCCATCTAGTATAAAATCTATAACCAAGTTTCTGCGGAATGTGTTTATGTCTTGAAACGGATTCGGCTCTTGGTTTATTAAAAGGTCAACTTTCGCTCTTTTAATGTTTTTAACAATACTCCTACCTTTAATAGCAGTACCGACTTTTGTTCTGATCTCAGCCGTGTCATCAACTATCATATTGACGCCACGATTTACTATCTCTAATTCTTCGTAAGCTCTCTTGTATTGAGTAATAGGCTCACGGCTACTAGTAGTTTTATGTTCGTAAAACTCCTGAGCGGGATTCAGTTTCTCTTCTACATCCCTTCCTAATAATCTATCATACCAAGCCATGTTTATTTCTCTGTATTTCTACCCAGTTCTTCTGCTTCTTAGCGGTTGCCAGTGAAGGGTCTTTGCCGTATATAGAATGAAGCTTTAAATGGTGCGCATGGCATAGCGTAGTTGTATGTTCGTAGAGTTCTGCCGAGTGCTCTTGTATAAACTCATCCCTAAAGTCTAAAACATCTTCAGGCTTCTTTTTATGTGTTTTAACCCATTTATATAGTAAAGGACTCAGACTATAAAAATGGTGAAAGTCTAAGTTAGACATTTCACCACAAATGTAACATTCAGTACCTTTTTTATACTTTGATTTCGCTCTATCTCTGATATATTTCACCAGATCTCTTTTTAGCTCTATCATTACTTTATTACCAAATTATATCGAAGTTGAGGATTTAAGTCAAATACTTTTTTTGTCATGTGACTCTAAAACCCGCTAGATACAGTTTCGAAAGAATATATCCCATATCTCAAAGCGTCTGCCATATGCGAAGCAAAATTATGTTTAGGCTTCTCGCGCACCAGATTAGGATTTGGGTCCCACTGATACTGATCTAGACATCTTAAGGTATGTTCACATCTCTGGTCCACAATTAAATTACTATTATCAATAATGGAAGCGATATGTCCAATTCCATCGGTCAAAGATTTTTTTGCGTTTATAGTTGATATGTCAAAATTTTGTGCGAAGTCGAAGCGAGTCTGTTGCGCTGCAGAGTCTATATAAATGTAGTCTATATCCCACTTCTTTATTAGCTTCTGTATCTCAGCAGCGTGCTTGTCAGTAGTACGCTCGGCATCCAGGTATTCGTCAAAAACATAAAATTTTTCAGAATCCCAATCATACCCTAATACGCAAAATGCAGTTGGATCTCTATAACCTACGTCCATCCCCGCTATCATATCCATCTTGGACGTATCCATACTTCTTAAGTCTGCGGTACTAGTCTCTGCATTGAATTTCCAAATCTGACCTTCGTAAGTATTAAAGTCAGCTTCGTACTCTTGTCTAAATTCTGCATCGCTCATTGTATTTCTAGCTTCATCAATGTCTGATTGACTCATACGAGGATTATCATGGTATGTAGCTTTAATAGATGCCCATTCTGGGAATTGATCGTTATAACCGCGATCATAGAATTCTGCGAACCAATTACTCTTACCACGAGGAGTAGACACGAAAATTGCTTTAGAGTTAGACTTATCTAGTGTAGGGCGTAGTGCTACGTTGAAAGCATCACGTCCGTCTCCAGATAGCGCCGCTTCGTCAAATATGATTAAGTCATATGATCGACCAACCGTAGAGTCCACCTGGTTTATAGATCCCATACGAACTGTCGAGCCATTACTTAACTCAATAATTTTATCTTTCGCGTTATCTCGCTTAACTTCCAAATCAAAGTGCTTGATAAGGTTTCTCTGCAAGTCAAAGGAGATTTGGGATAGTGCATAGTTGGGGGAGATGATAAGGATGTTAGAGTTCGGAACTAGTGATACTAGCTGACCGATTATGTTGGCTATGTATGTCTTGCCCTGTCGTCGAGATAGGGCAGCACATATAAACCTATACTTAGGATTACTTATCGCATTAATGATAGCGATCTGAGAAGCTAGAGGTGCTATACCTAACATCTCCAGGTAAGGAGACACAGGTAGTTTCAGAAACCGAGTTTCAGGGTTTAAGTCTAATATTTCATCGGAGGTTATATCTTTCCGACTAACTTGTATCGCCATTTATTAATAACACCTAACATTGTATTTAAATTGATCTGCGGTTCGTATAGAACGATAAGGAGCCCCTATACACGTAGGCACAGGCTCATTAACACTAACTTTGATTTCTGGCATCGCCGCGCAGCTAACTAGTAACAGTGCTACTTGGGCGATCCAGAATTTGAGTATAAACCGAACCATGCTGCCCCCGCTCCGACTATAACTGATATTAATCCAGCTTGCTCCATGGTAGGGGCTTCTAAAGCCATAAACCAAGTTGCGCTCATATATAATAGATAAATGTAGGTAGAGATGAAAACTCTAGGAAATATTCTCCAGCTATCAATAGCGGAAGCAAGTGCTTTAACACCTGCATACTTAACCGGGGCCTCTGCGGGTGCAGGACCTTCTGAAGCAGCGTCCTCCAACTCATCTATCTTTCTCAACATTGCTTGGTACTTGTCCAAGTCTACTTGTACTTCATTTCTTGTTGTATCATTCATAAAGACTGCTCCATTTTTCTAGTTTGGCTTTTTTAACTGCAATGCGCTCTTTTACTTCTTCAAACGTCATTACATCGTGTACTTGCATTAAATTTATTAAACATTGTACATCACCAACTTCTTCAATAAGGGCAGCTACTTTATGGGGCTCTAACCCATGCCTTACTATCTTCATACAGGCTTGAGTTAGTTCTCCACATTCCTCTGCTGTTAATATCATTAGCTCAGTAAGTTTTCGATCCAGCTTATCCATCTTTTTACCACTTTACCTTGTTAGCCCAGTATGCTGCCGACATTTTGCCTCTAGCGATATTCTTAGCGTGACGAGCCTTAAATGAAGCTCTCCTTGCTTTCTGAGCTGCTGATTTAGGATTCTTTCCAGCTCCTGTCACACCCTGTTGTCCAAATCGTATAGTCTTGATTTTAGTTCCTACTTTTGCTACAACGACATGGGACTTGGTACGGTGCTTAGGAGTACGCTTAGGTTTATTGTACCCTGAGACACCTGCTCTCTTTAATCTAGAAGACTTCTTAGTCTTTGCTTTAGCTCTTCTTTTTATAGGCATTTCTTGCCACCCTTCTTAGGCTTCTTCTTAGGCTTCTTACCATATCCTCTACCTTTTGGCATATATTATCTCCTACGTCTCCTGTGCTTTCTAAAAGCTATAAATCCAAAACAGTATAGGGTGAACCATGCACAGTAGTTTATAAACTTAAAACCGTTTACTTGTATAGCCGCATCCCTAAATAGTTTGTCACATTCTTTTTGGCTCATCTTAATACCTTTGTTAATCCCATCAGTTTTAAGTAAGCATTCGTTTGCGTAAGCGTAATCATGTATAAGGCCTGGTATTAGTAGTAAGCCGATAGGATTTAGTAAAAACCAGAAGGCTCGCGGTATAGAGGCTCCATCAAACTTAAATCCTGCTGGGATAACATATCCTGCGTCATTTATCCTAAAGTGCCAATCTCGGGCTATAATCCATTTTCTACTATTAGTAAGCCAAACCCATATTGCGGTAAAGAATCCACGTCCTTTAGTACGAATAGGCACTGGTTGGATCGTAGGCATTTTGTCATAAGTTAGTCTCATTCCTCGTAGTATTCCTCTTCATCGTCTTCATCAAAGTCATCAGGCTCAATTACTGTTTTACCAGAAATGTAATCTAGTGCGGAAGCTTCGTTATCAAACATTCGCACATCGTGGCCTGGTCTAGTAACATACCATATTCCACGTTTTGAGTGTATTACTGCGTCTTTCATTTAGTTTACCTCGCTATAAAACTTATGGGAACCAATTATTTTGAAATCGGTTGTGGCCCACTTTGGAGAAACTTCTACAGTATGATACCATAGTGCTCCTCCCGTAACATCAACTAGTCCAATACCGGAAACCCAAGTAGCAATTGCTACAGCGGAGTCCCATGACTCTCCAATTATAGGGTTGTCCGAGAGACCATCACAGTACCAACTAAACTGACATCGGTGTCGTTTCGGAAAGTTACCGATTGTCTCTCCCTGAGTTACTACATCACAAACATCAGAAGGAAAGCGTATATCCTTACTTCTATTCATTACAACTTGAGCCACAGCTACTTTACCGATTAAGGGCTCATTACGTGCTTCGAAATATACATTCAACGCTATACAAAATACAGCGGTTGAAATCACATTAATAGTGTAAAAACTATGCCAGCTAAGAATATTATAGTAGTAGCTCCGCCTGCTCTAATGATATTTTCAATTCTATCAAGCTGCCGTTCTAAATCTACTAGTCTAGAGAAATTAGTCCTCCATCGCTCCTCACATTGAACTTCGTGACTTGCTTGTTGAATTTCTAAATTCCTTATCCGTTCATCTGAGTTATCCGTTGTCATTTAGTAGCTTCTCCATCAACTTTCCGTAGTTTCCCTGTCCGAACGGTACTCCCTCATTTATTTGTACATTAGTTTGGGATTTGATACTAGTTTGATTTAATTTCTCTAAATCACCCTGAGCTTTTATCTCATCCATCCTCATTTTGTGTGCTTGCTGCAAAAGGTCGGCCAAATCCTTGGTAGAGTACATTCCAGTTTCTTGCGCTTCTTCCAATTTTGACTGAATCATCTCATCCATTACAGTTGCAATGTTTTGACGGTTACGGTAGCCCAAATCTAAATAGACAGTGTCGATGTATCTTTTAACCTCTCGTTTGTTTAAGGTTTCCACAACTTTATGTTCTGCTACTTGTAGGACCTCACAAACAGCTTTGATGTTGCCAAACTGTAAGTAGGAGTTAGCTACGTCTAGCCCTTCAGGAGAGATTATTGTTAATTCTTTAGACATTACCAAAGTATAGCGTGTTGGTGATGTTAAGTCAAGTATTAATTTTGGTAGTGTGATCATTATTAGGGTATTATAACACCGTTTATACTCACTACATTCTAATTGATGTTACACGTGCGGTGGTGCGCGCGCGCGAGAGATGAGAATGAGTCTCATTACCGCCCCCTACTGTTAATGCGATGAAGCGATAGATTAATGCGATGAAGCGAGTCGATAACGCTTGACTCTTTTCAATTCTTCCTGTACAATGTACTTAATAACTAAGGAAATTCAGATGAATAAAATACGAACAAAAAACTCTAACTCAAAATACTTTACCAAAAAGGGTAGGCGCGTTAATTACTATCAAAGAAAGATAGCTGCTAGGCTTGCTCAAATTGTTGAGGGTTACGCAACAGAAGGATGGATAACTCCAAGCGAATTTATACCAAGGAAAATTAAATGAAAGCTCACGAATACACAATGAATGCTCGCGAACGTGAAATGCATATGATTAAATTAGAGCTTTGGAAGGAAGACCAAGATCTGCCACAAGATTTTGATGGCGAGGATTGCCTTCTGGCTATTGAGTCAAGGTATGGTCGTCAAGCCTTCACCAAAGGCACGGAAGGATTTATGTTGAGAGATTGGATTTGTGAATGGCTTTTCGATAGGAGATGGAGATGACATTTCTATTTGTTATATCGGTTATGCTAATACTAATGTTTTTGACTAGAGGACAGATTAAATGATTAATGTATATAGGTACGCTGCTGATTGTGAGGATAGGGATGATTATCTGGACTACTTATCTGAGATTTATAATGTACCTTTGGATGATGTTCAGCTAATTGCTGAGCTATTGGGGGAAGGGGAAGACTTTGATGGGCTACCTAATACGCTACAGGACATGGGGCTTTAGCGACCCCGCCAGCGCCGTACCACAGCGCCGTCCAGTGAATGCGACTCATTCGTATTTGGACCGCATCCGCACTGCCCCGCCCGCTAAGTCATTGATTTCATTAGAGTTTTTCCTGGGGGTCAGGTCACACATTAAAGGCGCTCAAAACTACTGTATAAATGAACAGGTGAATTGTTACACTTTGTTACAATAAACCTCTTGACTTTTAGGCGGGAATATGGGATAATAGCTTTAATGAATAGGGGATTATATGAGACGAAGCGAGAGAATAACAAGACGAATAGACTTGCTATTTTCTGTGAAACCTGTATAATGTACTTATCAGCTAGGGAATCCTTCTCTAGCAAATTTAGGAAATAAAACTTATGTCAATTAAGAAAAATGAAGTAAACTACACGTCTGAAATGGTCTCTGAAATAGCGGCTATGACTCCTATCAACCTTGAGAAAGCGAAAGAGCTTTCTGTACTTTTAAACCGATCGGTTCGTTCTATCATAGCGAAAACCAAGCGCGAGGGAATAGATTATATTTCCGTAAAACCCGCTGCCAAGCGCGTTAAAGGTAAAACAAAGGCTGAGTTGGTGGAAGCTATCTCAAAAAAGATCCAAAAGCCTATGGACGGGCTAGAAAAAGCTCCGGCTTTGGTTCTAGGGGAGTTGTTAGCATCTTTATAATCGCTCTTAACTGGATGGGAGCAGCGGCTTTAGCCGTTGCCCCTTTCATCATCACAACGGTAGAAGGTCAGGCTCTTGCAGCCACCGGCCTAATTCTACTGACTAGGCAAGCCATAGCAAATAAGTTATGGAATCTGGTCGCACTTAACCTAATTGGTGTCATCGGATACCTAACAACGCTTCTTGGAGCAATATAAATATGAATACAATTATTACATCAAAAACTACCGTCCAAAAATCTGAATTCCCTTTCGAGGAAAATTCAGACAATGGGATCAACTATCTTTGGCAATTACTTAATCCTGAAGTCCTATGCAGCGGCTTGCTAGATTATAGCGTTCTAAAAGATGGTTTTGCAAAACATACCTATACGGGTGACAAGGCGGATGTCGAATCCCGAATTAAAAATACTCTCTATGATATGGAACGAAAATCCGGTATTA
>Ga0114997_10004185_pt1 | contig 11210 bp, 9 predicted proteins | sample ArcticOcean_MG_C_2_FD_87045 | JGI IMG/M metagenome (GOLD analysis project Ga0114997, IMG submission 87045) | Marine microbial communities from western Arctic Ocean - ArcticOcean_MG_CB4_136 | ecosystem: Environmental > Aquatic > Marine > Oceanic | place: Arctic Ocean: Canada Basin | collected... | reverse complement strand
CAATGTTAAATATAAAACTACTGAAAAGGTTAAAGTAAAGCCTATTATTTTAAACGATGAACAGAAGGAATTTATTGTTCAGTATGCGGATGACGGAATGTCTAGCTTTCAAATAGCTCAAATTTTATTTACGGATAGAGAAATCAAGAATCTGGGCATGGAGCAAAGAACTGTTCACGGATATCTTAAGGCAGTTAAAAAACAAAAGAGAGCCGACAGCAGGGAAGTGGCTTCGACGTATTCTCCCCCAGAGGATACTCAGGAATGTGTTGATTTGGTTAATTTATATTCTAGCGAAAACTTCAAGGTAGAAGAATTAAAAGCTATAGAGAAGAAATCAATAGAATCTTTGTTTAAATTTCTCCGGTCACCAAGATTCAACCAACTCATAAGCAACTACAGGAAGCCTGACGATCAAAATTTATTTGAAGCAGAATTCATTAGAGCCACTTGGGACAAGCCAGACCTAACCGCAGATGAAGTTAATTTATACATTAATGTTTGTGTCGATTATATTAATTTAAAAAACATCGGAGCCCATGTGGAGAAATTAAATGGGATGTTTGAGGATGCCGACGAACAGCAGGATATGACAGTTAGGTTGGCTGAATTATTAAAAACGAAAAGCGAAGAGTACAACCAGTGCGAGAAGCGACAAGAATCTTTAATTAATAGGCTCGCTGGAGATAGGGCAAAAAGAGTAGCTAATCGCCAAGATAAAAATGCATCAATACTATCGCTCGTTGAAAGTTTCCAGAACGAAGAGGACAGAAGGCTGATGATAAAGATGGCAGAAATGCAAAAGAGAGCCGTGGAGGAGGAGGCGGACAACTTTGAGTCCATGCAGGATTGGAAGTCTAGAATTTTAGGAATATCAAAGAGCGATGTCATTTAAGTGCAAGGCTTGCGAGGAAGAGTTTTCTTCCGAAAAGGGGTTGCATCTTCATTTGAAAAAGCATAAAATGGATTTAGCTACTTATTACACTACCTACTACCCTAGGAAAAATTTACTAACGGGAGATATTCTACCCTTTAAGAGTAAGGAGGAATACTTCAGTAAAGACTTTTCAACGAAAGCTCAACTCATTAAATGGTGCTTACAGGAGGATAAGAAATTGGTTAAGCCTTATGTATTGAAAAAATTAAAGGAAAGAGTGGATTTAAAAAATCTTAATCACGGGCCAAACCACTTGGAATTAAAAATCGCTGGTTTGCCTGATATAGACGTATATAAACATTTGTTTGGGTCTTACTCAAAGGCTTGTGGGCAAGTGGGAGTAAAGCCTTTATTTAATAAAAGGGTTGATAAGAGCTTTTTTTCTGAAGAAAATGATTTTGAAAACTTGAAAATCTTCGTAGACACAAGGGAGCAACAGCCGCTTTGTTTTAAAAATTCAGAAAATTTAAAATTAGATTTCGGAGATTATACTTTAACCGGCGAGGATTATAATTATACATACATCGACAGGAAGGGGGAGCAAGACTTTAAAGGGACTCTTAGTGGTGGATTTGAAAGGTTCACTAGGGAGCTGGAGAGAGTTAAGGATTTCGAGTGTTATCTGTTTGTTATTATTGAAAGCGACTTAAATCAGATATACAAGAAAAATCGATGGGGGCCACATAAGTCTAATTTAAATTTCATATATCACAATATGAGAGTTCTGACCCATAAGTTCAAAGGCCATTGTCAGTTTGTGTTTACCGGGAATAGGGAAAATTCGGAAAAAATAATTCCAAAAATATTAGGCCTAGGCAAAGCTTTATGGGATTCTGATTTACAATACTATATAGATAAAAATGGCTTGGATTGAAGGAAATCAAAACAGGCCAGAGAGGCCTGACATCAACAAAGAAATGCTCGGAATTGAAGGGTTTCTGGAAGAGGATGAGGCTAAGGTGGAGTTATATAAATTCCTGAAGGATAATATAACTTTTTCAACGAACTTAATTTCTGGAGTAGAATTGTTTCCGTTTCAGCATATGGCAATTAAGGCTATGTTTGAAACTGATTACTTCATGGGGGTATGGAGTCGAGGAATGTCAAAGTCTTTCACGACTGGAATATTTGCATACCTAGATGCAATAATGCATCAGGGTGTAGAGATAGGGATTCTGGCTGCATCATTCAGGCAGTCGAAGCAAATTTTTAAAAAAATTGAAGACATAGCATCTAAGCCAGAAGCTAGACTGCTGGCTGATTGCATAACGAAAAAATCAAAAAACAATGATGAGTGGTTAATGGAGATAGGTAGAAGCCGGATTAGAGCCCTGCCATTGGGTGATGGGTCAAAGCTTCGAGGTTTTAGATTTCACAGGATTATTATTGATGAATTTTTATTAATGCCAGAAAGAATTTACAACGAAGTTATAGTCCCCTTCCTTTCTGTGGTTGAAAACCCCACCCAAAGAGAAAATCTTTGGAAATTAGAAACGAAGCTAATAGAGAAAGGGGAAATGAAGGAGGAGGATCGCCATAAGTGGCCAAACAATAAATTAATAATGCTTTCGTCAGCATCTTATAAATTTGAATACATGTATAAACTTTACAGTCAATTTGAATCATTGATAATGTCGGAAAAAAGAATGGATGATGCCAAGAGGTGTATAATGAAGTTTTCTTACGACTGTGCCCCCCAGAGACTATATGATCAGAACTTAATCAATCAAGCCAGAGCGACAATGAGTCAATCTCAATTCGAGAGAGAATTTGGAGCTATGTTTACCGATGACAGCTCTGGTTATTTTAAAACTTCCAGAATGGCTGTATGTACCGTAGCAGATGGGGACGACCCACATATCGAAGTCAAGGGAAATCCTAAGGATCAATACATTTTAGCATTCGATCCGTCTTGGTCCGAAAGTGAAAGTAGCGATGATTTTGCTATGCAGGTTTTAAAATATAACGAATCGAATGGGTCTACGACTTTAGTTCATTCATATGCAATGTCAGGAACTCCATTAAAGGAACACATTTTTTATTTTTATTATTTAATAAAGAACTTCAACATTATCGCAATGGTGGGGGATTACAATGGGGGAGTTCAATTTGTAAACGCAGTCAACGAAAGTCATTTGTTTAAATCTGAAAAAATAGAAATCAAGCAGATCGAAGCTGAGCTTGATAAGATAGACTCTTATTCTCAGAATTTAAAAATAGCAAGGCAGCAGTACGATAAAAGCGGCCACAGAACCTTAATACTAAGAAAGCCAACCTCCGCATGGATTAGGAGGGCAAATGAATTACTGCAAGCTAATTTTGATCATAAAAAATTATGGTTCGGATCTAGGGCTGTAGACGAATCTTACAATAGCGAAAGAGCGAAAAAAATACCAATCGCTAAATTAAAGTTCTTAAGAGCTTCGGACGATCAGGAAAAGCAAAGCTCAGCAGCCAAGATGATAGACTTTGTGGAGCATCAATATGATATGATTAATATGACTAAGGGGCAATGTGCATTAATCCAAATCACAACCTCACCCCAAGGAACTCAAACTTTCGACCTACCCCTAGAGCTTAAAAGGCAGACTGGGCCAGACAAAGCTAGGAAGGATTCGTATTCTGCATTGATATTGGGTAGCTGGATGGCGAAAACATATTTCGACATGATGAATGCACCAAAAGAAGAAGTTCAATCGACATTTTCACCAATGTTCATAAGTTAACTTTTAACTTTTGTGGACTTTTGGGATAACTTTGTGTAATATCACTTGTGAGCGACAAAAGAAAATACACTAAAAGGTCTAATTATTGGGATAAGTTCAAGAGCGACGAAAGGTCCATCGAGGACATGATAAAGTTTCAAACTCTCGCCCAAAGTGTGGCTCCAGCAACAGCTGGAGAACCCATATACACTGAAACGTCTTCAGCGAGCAGGAGAACTCATCACTCTAGCTCTACCGGAGGGAGGAGTAACTCTATCTATAATAGCTCAAAGAATCATAAATATACAAATATTAAAAATGGATTACTTCCATATGAATATGCCAAAGACGGAACAAATATAAGGGAAGCTATAGAGCTTTGCCAGAAAGCTTATGCTAATGTTGCTATTTTTAGAAATGCTGTAGATATTATGGCTGAGTTTTCCAACTCGAACATTTACTTAGAGGGTGAAAATGATAAATCTAAAAAATTCGTCGAGAAGTGGTTCGAGAAAATTCAAATATGGAAACTAAAGGATCAATTTTTCAGAGAATATTATAGATCTGGAAATATATTTTTATATCGACTGGATGGAAAGTTTTCTTCTGATGATTTTGCTAAATTGAATTATGTATATGGGTCTGGGTCGTTGAAGCCGGGAGAAATTCCGATTAAATATACCTTACTCAACCCTTATGATATAGTAATAGAGTCGGCGACAGCTTTTAATAACGGAATATACAAGAAGGTGTTGTCCGATTATGAATTAGAAAGATTAAGATCTCCAAAAACTGATGACGACAAACAGGTTCTAAAGTCCCTGCCTCCAGAAGTTAGAAAAAAGATTAAAGAAGGGCAATTCAATAGAGACGGATTATCTATGGAATTAAAACCAGAAAAACTCGTCTATTCTTTTTATAAAAAGCAAGACTATGAGCCATTTGCCGTCCCCTTTGGGTTTCCAGTTCTAGATGACATTAACTGGAAGATGGAACTTAAGAAGATAGACCAAGCCATAGTTAGGACTGTGGAAAATGTAATTTTATTAATTACTATGGGCGCGGAGCCTGAAAAGGGAGGAGTGAACCCTAACAATCTCCAAGCAATGCAGGAGCTTTTCAAGAATGAGAGTGTCGGCAGAGCATTGATTGCTGACTATACAACAAAAGCTGAATTCGTAATACCAGACTTAAAGAAAGTAATAGGGTCGGAGAAATATCAAATTGTAAATGAAGACATAAGAGAAGGTCTTCAGAATGTAATTGTAGGAAATGAGAAATTCGCCAATACACAAATCAAAGCTGAGATATTCCTAGAGAGGCTAAAGGAGTCTAGAAATGCATTCTTAAATGACTTCCTGCAACCTCAAATTAAAATGGTATGTAAAAACATGGGATTCAGAACTTATCCTCGAGCTAAGTTTGAAGAAATAGACATTAAGGATGAAGTCCAATTTCAAAGAGTTATAACTAGATTGCTGGAAATAGGAATAATAACTCCTGAGCAAGGAATAGAATCCATGAAAACTGGATTGTATCCTAGCTCCAAAATGCTCAACTCATCTCAAGAAGCATATATCAAGCAACGGGAGAAGGGTCATTATAATCCATTGGTAGGAGGCATACCTCTAGTCGAAAGTGCTGAGTCTCAAGAAGGAACTCGAATACAAGAAGAGCAGCTAAAGCTTCAGGAAAAACAAATGAACCAGCAGGCAGTTCAAAATAAACTCGCCAACAAAAACAAGCCGGGCCCAAGTAACACCCAAAATAAAACACCCAAGTCAGCCGGAAGACCAAGTGGAGCTACTGCTGAGATGTATGACAGAAAGTCTATACAGTCAACGGTATACGATATAGAAAGCTTGCAAGTCTTTGCTGTTGATAAATTTAAAGCAATTAAAAAACTTAAAACTTTAAATAAAAATCAAAAAGATTTAATTTCAACATTGTGTGAATCCATTGTTTGCTCTAGCGAAAAGAAGACTTGGAAGAGTAAGATAAATAGTTGTATTAAAAATCCCGACAAGATAGAAGCTTTAAATTCTTTGTCTGAAGTTTTATCGATTGCTGCCGATCATGAGCTGGGAGACTATCCATCCGCCATTCTGTACCACAGTAAAAAACATAGAGGCAAGTAATTTTAGTGTATATAGTTTTACATGAGTAAGGACTATAAGTACACTGCTAAGTTTTCAGGCATAATTTTGGCTTCTGGAGATGTTGATTCTCCGGAGTTAAATATATCTAAAGCATCCCTAGATGCCCTAAGAGCTATTATACCAAACGATATAATGCTCGAAGACAATGTAGATTTACTGGCTGTAGCTTTCAATGCTGCCGTGGTTAATAAATTTAATAAGAATGGAGATGGAATAAGTTCTCAATCCGCCGTAACAATACTAGATCAATTCAAACACAAGCCAACAAACATAGAACATAATCGAGATAAAGTTGTTGGGCATATCATTTCATCTTCCTTTTCAAGATTTGGGTCAAATGACATTTTGAGTAAAGAAGAGGCCCTCGCCAGTAAAGAGCCTTTTAATATCGCACTTGGATCTGTTATTTATAGAACTGTAAATAAAGAATTTGCAGATTTAGTTGAAAGCTCAGTCGATCCAGACAGTTCTGTCTATCATAATGTTTCCGCCAGTTGGGAAATTGGATTTAATGATTTCGTCATAGCTATAGGGGGTGAAGACTTGAAAGACTCTGAAATAATATCGGATCCAGAAAAAATAAAAGAGTACAAACAATACTTAAAATCCTTTGATGGCGATGGAAAATTTAAAGATGGGCGAAGTATCAGCCGTTTAATTGTGGGTGATATTTTACCTTTAGGAATAGGGTTCACGGCTAACCCGGCAGCAGAGGTAAAGGGCTTAGTAGCTAAGTCTCCAGACGAAAATAGCGACGATTTCGCGAAAGAGGAAGGGTCCACAATAGAAATCAATTTAGAAAAAAATGAAAAAAATATTTCCCAAAAACAAAAAACTACTGTAAATAACATCAAACATACTATCATGGACAATCAAGATATTCTAAACGATTTAGTGTCGGCTTTAAAAGACAGGGCTTCTGAAGAGAAGTTTTCTGAAGAAGCTGTAGCTACGGTTACTAAAATTATAAAGGATGCTATCCTTGAAAAGAGCGAGTCTTTTTCTCAAGAAAAGCAAGCTCTAGAAGAGCAGAAGCAAAAGCTAGCCGAAGCTACCGAAGAAAAAAACAAGGAATTGGATGGCCTCCGAAGCCAACTCAATGAATCAATTGACAAGGTTAAGGGTCTTGAGGTTGCTAATTCCGAAAGAGAAGCTGTTGCTAGATTTGACTCGAGAATGTCATCTATTGAAAATGAATATGACCTTAATGGAGATAGCCGAAAGATTGTCGCCCATGAACTTAAAGACCTTGACGAAACCGAAGATGCATTTGCTACATACCAAGATAAGCTTGCTGTAGTATTTAAACATCAGAATAAATTATTCCTCAAGGAGCAGCAAGAAGCATTTGATGCTAAGCTTGCTGAGGCAGTAGAAAAAAGAATTGCCGAACTTAACAATAGCGAAGCTTCCGAAGACGAAGTTGTTGAAGAAGCTATTGAGAAAGTCGAAGCAACTGAAGAAGAGACTGTCGCAAATAACAATGGAGAATCGTCCGAAAAAGACCTCTCCTTAAGAGATAAGTTTAAGAAAGCTTTCTCTGAAGACAATTTAACCATCAAATATTAAAAAATAGGATAAAATACAATGGCACTTAGATTACTACCATTCCGTGATTACGACGAACATGAAGTCGTAAATATATATGCACTTGATGCTGGACCAGCTGTAGCTGGCGGCAAATATGTTGACCTTTCAGACGCTAACAAGCGTTCGACTGAAGCCGACAACGGTGTATTTGTTAAAGTTAAAGCCGGGGGCCTTGGTTCTCAACGTGACCCAATGGATGTTACTGCCGATAAATTTGGAGCTTATTTGGGGTCTAAGGATTATCCTCACGTAGGTAGAAACACTTATCCAGCAAACCCATTAACCGTCACTGGAGTTAGTGCTGGTTCTGGAGATGCCTGCCTTGGTGTTACTCTTAGACAGACCGCAACTCACGATGAGAATGGTGAGAAGCTTCAGTATTACCCTGTAAAGAAAGACGAGCTTTATGCAGTCCTTCCGGGTGAAACCGTTCCTGTTCTTAGTCGAGGCATTGTAACTTTAACTGATGGAGCTTTTTCAACGAATCCTGCAGTGGGAGAACAAATTGTTCCTTCGACTGACGCTGGTAAGGCTACGGCTTGGACCGCTACACTAGCTGCTGCACAAAACCTAACGGATGCTCCCGCTAATGTTATCGGACGATGCATCGGTAGCGGTAACCGTGATGACGCAGCTGCTTTCGGTCATACTGGAAACAATACCTTCAAGGGTAAGAACTCTTATGGGAACTACGGTTTCCAGTCGGGCTCGTACTTCATGATCAAATTGGATTGTCGCTAACTTTTAAATTTAGGAGAAAATACATAAATGAAAATTACAATTAAAAGAACCGAAGAGCAAGTGGAATTGCTCAAGGCCATGGCATCAAAGAATCGTGATGTCGCCTACGAAGCTCAAATGGCATTAGCCGAATTTATTGGACCCGTCCTTGCGAAGGTGCTCAATCAAGCTCCGACGCTTAGTAACCTGTTTACGAACTTCCAATTCAATGCCGACGACAGCCCTAGCCTTCCGCTGGATCTGTACTACGACATAACGGACGAAGATTATATCACGATCTGGAGTCAAACAGTGGCAGGGGGTCTTCCTTCTAACACCGCAACTCCAGTACAGAGCGAAATGAAGTTCACGACCTATCGCCTTGATAGTGCCGTTGATTTCGATAAGCGATATGCTCAACGCTCCAGACTTGATGTCGTAAGTAAAACCTTTACACGTCTCGCTCAAGAAGTTCTTCTTAAGCAAGAAAGAAATTCCGCAGCTTTGATTTTCGGTGCCCTTGGGGAAGCCGGAACAAGAGGTCATCCTCATATCATCGGTGCTGATACAGCTGGCAGATTGAATCTTAATGACTTCAATAGGCTTTTAACTCGAGCTAAGAGAATTAATACCTCTTGGGCCGGTGGAACTACTGATGGTCCTTCTCGTGGGGTTAGTGATTTGATTATCTCTCCAGAGATTACTCAGTCGCTTCGCGAGATTGCTTACAATCCGGTCAATAGTCGTGGTAGTTATCAAGACATTCCTGCAACCGATTCCATGAGGGAGTCTGTTTATAATAACGGTGGAATTCCTGAGTTTTATGGTATCAATCTTCTTGAATTGCAAGAAATGGGTGCTGGTCAAAGATTCAATAAAATATTTGACGCTCAAGTTAGTGCCGATATGAATCTTCCGGGCGGAGCTTATGGTGCATTTGCCGATGGATCCCATGAAATCGTTCTTGGTATTGATCGCTCTAGAGATGCTCTTCTTAGAGCTATCGCTCTTGATGCTGAAACTGGTTCGGAAATGAGCTTAATGGCTGATGACCAATATAGTGTTCGTCAAAACAAGATTGGCTACTACGCTTCTCTTGAAGAAGGTCGTATGATCATCGATGACAGGGCTCTGTTTGGGATTACCGTATAATATTTCTACGTATTATTATGATCAAGAAATCCACCTTTTAGGTGGATTTTTTGTTTGTACAGATTAATATAAGTGTACAACAACTTAAATACTAATTATTATGACAACTAGAAAAAACGACAAATCTACAACGAAAAAGGCTCCAGCAAGAAAACCAAGGAAGAAAAAAGAAATGCAATATGCAGATGGTCAAATAGCAGACGACGATCTCAAGAAGGCTAAAAATTTAGAACAATTGCTTACGGTTAATAGCAAAAGCCCTTTTAGTACTGCTGATGGTTCTGATTTCGAAGAGAGTCTTGCATCAATGAGTTTTACCGATATGCAAGAGCTCGCTGTTAGGGCTGGAGTGTTCCCTTCTGGCTCCAAGACGACCCTGAGGAATAAAATACTAAAGGAGTATAAGGCCAGAGCCTTAGGCCAATACAGGAAAGGTCAAGTGACCAAGCCGTCAATTGACCCTAACTCCAAAAAAGGAAAAGATCTCTTAAGGCTTATCAACGAATAATGAATCAATTAGGTCAGCTTGCATATTCGATATGGGATACTGAGTTCGGAGACCATTCTACGGCCCTAGAGAGGCAGCAGAAGGCCTTATTGGTGTCTGGGTATCTAGAGGCCAACCTTGGGCAGTTAAACGTCTTCCTGAACACTGATTTCGAGCTTACAGCGAAAGATAAGGTTTCTCCTGATCTAAAATATGAAGAAAAAGCCATCTTTGCTCAAATTTATCTAAAGGATTACTACCAAAAGCAGGCTAGGAACATACTTAGGAATATCACTCAATCAGATACCACCTCCTCTTCCGTAACCACTGGAGTGACAGATTGGACTTCGATTCAGGAGGGAGATACGGTAATCAGGAGGTCCGTCGCCAGTGCTACTACTAAAAACGAATCAGCTAGAGCTCTTCAAAATGCATCAAAAGAAGCTAATGAAATGCTTAAAAGAATGATTCATGCTTATAATATGTATGGAGCGCTCCCATTGCAAGTGGCGGGCAAAGATGCCGTGCATATTACAGGATCAGCTTAATTAGAAATTCTTAATATCTTCAGAGTCCTGATGAGCTTCAAACTTGTTTTTCAGGATTGTGTATTGCTCTGATATTTTCTTAAAGTTAAAATTAGTTCCCTCAGGCAAGGTTGAAGAGTCTAAGTTCTTCATGTTTTCAAAAAAGGCATCTAGAGCAGGAATCGTAGCTGGATTTTCTTCTATGAAGGTTTTAAGCTCTTCTGGAGTAAGGTCCTTCTCATCCTCATCCTGCTCGTAGTCTGAGGGTAACAGTTCTTTAAGTTTGGCTTGTTCTATGGCATTTTTTGAAATGCTTCTAGACAGACTGGAGAGGCCCTCTGAGTTCTCCCCTTTTTCCGTATGGGAATATATATCAATTAAAGATTTATAAAATGCGGCTTTTTGTTCGTCGTTCATATTAAATATAATACATTACCAATTGGAGATTTCTACTCTACCCCATTTATTTGTTCCTGTGCAAACATAGAAATAATTTTCATCATAAGCCAATTGCCCGGAGCTTCCGGAATCTGTTGAAGTCGAGGGGCTGCTACCCCCAATCTGAACTCTGCCTGTAACGTTTAATTTTCCACTTATATTTAAATCCGTGTTAATATGAGAGCCTGTGCCGTGAACCTCAAATAAAACATTCTCAGATAATGGGCCTACGTTTAACTTCCCGGTTACGGTTAAATCCGTGTTAATATAAGAGCCCGTGCCGTGAACTTCAAATAAAACATCCTGAGATAATGGGCCTATGCTTAAGTTCCCGGTTATATTTTGAGAATATCCAGTAGTGAATAAACTAACTCCACTTAACGATTGAAGGCTGCTGGATAATCCAGCTCCGGTGGAACTTATATTATTCCCAATAGTATTAGCGGTCCCGCTTAAGGATGCGTATAATGTTGCTCCCGTAGTACTTATATTATT